>LNFM01010145.1_pt1 | contig 45109 bp, 46 predicted proteins | sample 596031 | NCBI WGS metagenome assembly LNFM01 (sample SAMN04254537, study PRJNA301005) | activated carbon metagenome | isolation source: dual media filters at the Ann Arbor, Michigan drinking water treatment plant | place: USA: Ann Arbor
GCGTGGCAAAGGCGGGTTACGACACGCTGGTGCTGACCGTGGACATCCCCGTCGGCGCCAATCGCGAAAACAACGTGCGCAACGGCTACAACGCCCCGCTGCGGCCAAGCCTGCGGCTCGCATTGCAGTGCCTGGCACGTCCACGCTGGCTCATCGGCACGGCGCTGCGCACCTACTTCACCCACGGCATGCCGCATTTCGAGAACATGGGCAAACGCACGCCGCTGGTGTCGCGCACCGCGGTGCGCGAGCGCGCCAATCGCGACCACCTGAACTGGCAGCATTTCGCGCTGATGCGCCGGCTGTGGAAAGGCAAACTGGTGATCAAGGGCATCCTGGCGAAAGAAGACGCGGTGATCGCACGCGAGCAGGGCGCCGACGGCATCATCGTGTCCAATCACGGCGGCCGCCAGCTCGATTCAGCCAGCTCGCCGCTGCGCGTGCTGCCCGGCATCGTCGAGGCGGCGGGCGGCATGACGGTGATGATGGACAGCGGCATCCGCCGCGGCACCGACGTCCTGAAAGCACTGGCACTGGGGGCAAAGTTCGTTTTTGTCGGCCGGCCCATGCTCTACGCCGCCGCGGTCGCCGGCGAAACCGGCGTTCGCCATGCGATCCGGCTGCTGCACGACGAAATCGACCGCGACATGGCCATGCTGGGTGCCAACACCATTGCCGAAATCAGCCGCGGCATGTTGATGGACACGCGCAGCCCCGACATTTACGGCCTGCGCTGAACGGCATCCCGCACGGCGGCAAATCGACCGCAGGACGCATGCGCCTGCAGCAGTGCCCCCTTGCACACCGTAAATTCCTTGCGCTGACCTCATTTCCGGCACTGATTGCCCCGGTTTTCGGATAAATCTGCCCGAAAACACTGCCGATTCCATTTACTGGAACAAAAAATAAACGTTTGTCATTTTTAATTGCCATCACTCCGTCACGCGTCCTAGAATCACCCAGGACGGGAAGGCCCACGCCGAACCGGCGCATTCAAACAATTCCAACGGAGGAGAGCACGATGAAAATGATGTCTTTGGGAGCCGCGGGTCTGGCGGCGCTGCTGGCCGGTTGCGCCGCCAGTCCGGAGCTGGTGAGCTGCCTGCAGCCGAACCGCCGGGTTGCGGTCGAGATCACCGGCAGCAAGGTGAAGCCGCCGGCAAAACCGGGTGCCAAGCCCGGGCGCGACAATGTGATGCTGAAGGCAATGGCCCAGGGCGACAGCGCTTTCGATGCCAACAGCGCAGTGCTGAAAGCCGGCGGACAGGCTGAACTCGACAAAATCGTCGGCGCCATCCAGAACGGCAACAAGAAGGACCCGCGCCCGGTCAACGTCGGCTCGATCATCATCACCGGACACAGCGACCGCCTCGAAGCCGAATCCAGCGCCGGCCTCGACGAGCAGCGTGCCAAGGCAGTTCAGGTCTATCTCGCCAGCAAGGGGCTCGACCCGAAGCTGATGTTCTGGGAAGGCAAGGATGCGCGCGAGCCGATGGCCGTGACCAAATTCTGCGCCGACTGAAAACGACATCCCCTGGAGGAGCGTTTACCCCGCTGCGGCGGGGTTTTTTTTCGCCTGCCCTGCCGCCCGTTCAGACCGGCAGCGGGATACCTTCCTGTTCACAGCTGTTCGCGATGTCGCTGACGGTGACGCGGCGCATGTCACGCACCCAGCGCAGGTCGTCGAATTCGGTGCCGCGATGCATCGTGCAGCGGTTGTCCCACATCACCAGCTCATGCGGGCGCCAGCGATGGGTGTAGACGAACTGGCGCTGGGTGACATGGGCAATCAGCCCATCAATCAATGCGCGGCCTTCCGCATCCGGCATGCCCCAGATCCTTCCCGCATGCGAGGCCACGAACAGCGATTTGCGGCCGTTTTGCGGGATGGTCCGCACCAGCACCTGCGGCACCGGCGGCAGGCGTTTCTGCTCCTCTTCGGTGAACTCGTAAAAGCCGTTACGACGCCGCGAGGTCGCAATCCAGTGCTCGACGACCAGTCCCTGCAGCCTCTGCTTCATCGCAGCCGGCAATGCGTCGTAGGCCGCGCGCTGATCGGCAAATTCGGTGTGGCCGCCGACCGGCGCCACCGTTTCGGCATACAGCAGCGAGCAGATGCTGGGCAGGCGCTTGAACGAACTGTCGGTATGCCACAGCCGGTTGCCGGCCTTGTACATGCGCTGGCGGCTGGTTTCCCCCCAGATCCTGCCATCGGCCGACAGATTGGAGATGTCGGAAAACGCGCCGCCGAAACGCGAGGGCGTCGCCTTGGGATCGAGCGTGCGCTCGTTCTCGATCGGACCGAAGTGCGACGCGAAGGCCAGCTGCTGTTCCTGGTCCAGATGCTGCTGCGGAAACACCAGCACGGCGTATTTCCAGAACGCCTCCCTGATCGCCGCAAGATCGGCGGCGGACAGTGGTTTCGACAGGTCGACATCGCCGACCTCGGCGGCAAAGTCCGGCGTCACCGGACAGACGGTAATACCCATATGTTCTCCTCCTTCTGCCTGCGGCTCGTCTCCGCGGCACACGGCCAACATACACGCATCGACACGCGCACGGCAGTGGTTTTCCGGATTATGGCGCCGGCCGGCGGCGTATCATGCCGATGAGTCCAGAGGATCGGGAGAAACGGCATGGCAAAAGCTTATTGGGTGGTCAGTTACCGGGCCATACACGATGCGGAAGCCTTCAGGCGTTACGCCGCGGTGGCACCTGCCGCCATCCAGGCGCATGGCGGCCGCTTCCTGGTGCGCGGCATGGCGGCGAAAGTCCACGAGGCCGGCATCCTGCAGCGGGTGGTGGTCATCGAGTTCGACAACCTTGCGCAGGCCCTGTCGGCCCACGACACGCCGGCCTACCAGGCGGCGCTGAAGGAACTCGCCGGCGGTGCGGTGGAGCGCGATCTGCGCATCGTCGAGGGCCTGGCCTGACGGCCACCTGCACCTAGGCCCGCAGCAGTTCGAGCAGGGCGGGGCCGTAACGTTCGAGTTTCTTTGCACCGATGCCGCTCAGCACGCCGAGCGCGTCCATGTCGGCCGGCTTCGCCGCGGCAATTTCCGCCAGTGTGCGGTCGTGGAAAATCACGTAGGCGGGAACGCCCTGCTCACGCGCCTGTGCCGTGCGCCAGGCTTTCAGCCGCTCCAGCAACCCGCCGTCCGCCGCCGCAGGACCCGGGGATGCCGCGCGGCGTGTTTTTGCCGCGCGCCCCTTGCGCGCGACAACCTGGCGCATCTCGACACGCTGCTCCCCCTTGAGCACGGCGCGGCTGGCTTCGGTGAGTTTCAGCGCGCCCCAGGCTTCGTGATCCGGCTGCACATAACCCAGTGCCGCAAGTTGGCGGAACACGTTGCGCCAGCTCGCCTCGTCGAGGTCGGCACCGAGGCCGAAAACATTCAGCCGCTGATGGTCCCACTGCGTGATGCGGTCGGTTGTCCGTCCGCGCAGCACGTCGATCAGGTGCATCGCGCCGAAACGCTGGCCGGTGCGGTAGACGCAGGACAGCGCCTTGCGCGCGGCCTCCGTCGCGTCCCAGATCTGCGGCGGCTCAAGGCAGGTGTCGCAGTTGCCGCAGGGTGAGCCGGCCTCGCCGAAATATCCGAGCAGGCGCATGCGGCGGCAGCCGGCGGTCTCGCACAGCCCGAGCAGCGCATCAAGCTTGGCCACCGAGACCCGGCGGTAATCCTCGCTGCCCTCCGACTGGTCGATCATGCGCCGCTGCTGCACCACGTCGCCGAGGCCGTAGGCCATCCAGGCGTCGGCCGGCGCACCGTCGCGCCCGGCACGGCCGGTCTCCTGGTAATAACCTTCGATGCTTTTCGGCAGGTCAAGGTGGGCCACGAAACGCACATCGGGCTTGTCGATGCCCATGCCGAAGGCGATGGTGGCGACCACCACGATGCCTTCCTCGCGCTGGAAGCGATTCTGGTTTTCCGCGCGGGCGGCGGCATCCATGCCGGCGTGGTACGGCAATGCGCGCACGCCATGCGATTTCAGCCAGGCCGCGGTTTCATCGACCTTTTTCCGCGACAGGCAGTAGACGATGCCGGCATCGCCGTCATGCTCTTCGCGGATGAAATGCAGCAACTGTGCCCGCGCATCCTGCTTGTCGACGATGGTGTAACGGATGTTGGGGCGGTCGAAGCTGGAGATGAACACCCGTGCATCATCTAGCGCCAGCCGGCGGATGATTTCGTCGCGGGTCTGCGGATCGGCGGTCGCGGTCAGCGCGACACGCGGCACCGCGGGAAAACGTTCATGCAGCACCGACAGCTGCAGGTATTCGGGGCGGAAATCGTGGCCCCACTGCGACACGCAGTGGGCCTCGTCGATCGCGAACAGCGCGATGCGGGATTCCGCCAGGCAGTCGAGCATGCGCGGCATCATCAGCCGCTCGGGCGCAACGTAGAGCAGGTCGAGCTCGCCGTTGCGCAGCGCCCTTTCACAGGCGTTGACCTCGCGCCCGTCGAGCGTGGAATTGAGAAAGGCCGCGCGCACACCAAGCTGCTTCAGCGCCGCGACCTGGTCCTGCATCAGCGCGATCAGCGGCGACACCACCAGCGCAGTGCCCTCGCGCAGCAGCGCCGGCAACTGGTAACACAGCGACTTGCCGCCGCCGGTGGGCATCAGCACCAGCGCATCGCCGCCGCCGGCGACATGACCGACGATCTCGGCCTGCGCCCCGCGGAACACCGGATGGCCGAACACGCTGTTCAGCAGCTGCAGCGCACGGGCATCGGCGGGAGAATTCATCTGTGCAGCAACGCCTCCGGGCGGATCCGGATGACCCGCCGAAGGAATTACAATTTAATGTTTATAATCAAATACTTATTGAGAATTGCCGTCAGCCTGCGCGGCTGCGTCCGGCAAGCCTGCGCAGTTCGGCATGCATAACATCGGTAACGGCAATGCCGCCGGCCTGCGCCTGCGCAAGCGCGGCCTGCCGCCGTGTGCCGGGCAGGCGCACGCCATCATCGGCAAGCATGCCCGCAACCATGTCCTCGATGCGCGAGTAATAAACCTCCGCACCCGCCAGCGCCTGCGGATCAATCGCAATCAGCGCATGGCCGATGCGCGGCTTGTTGCCGGGTTCGAAGTACGAATCGTTTTCCACGCTCAAGGCCGCGCCGGTCAGCGCGACGCACAGTGCCTCGACCATCAGCGCCAGCGCAGCACCCTTGACGCCGCCGATCGCGGTCAGGCTGCCGGTCAGCGCCGCCTGCGCGCTGGTCGTCGGATTGCCGTCGCGGTCGACCGCCCAGCCCGGCGGTATCGGTTTGCCTTCCTTCGCCATCAGCATGATCTTGCCGCGGGTCACTTCGGTCAGCGACAGGTCAACGACGATCGGCGCGGCGTCCCTGCGCGGAAAAATCGCGGCAATCGGATTGGTGCCGAAATACGCCCGCTTGCCGCCCCAGGCATTGATCGCCGCCGGCGAATTGGTCAGCGCAATGCCGGTCATGCCGGCCGCGGCGAGCGGCGCAAGGTGGTAGGCCGCGGCGCCGAAGTGATGACTGTTGGTGACGCCGGCAAAAGCGATGCCGTAACGCCGCGCGCGTTTGACCACTTCGGTCACCGCCAGCGCCGCCGCCGGAAACGCCAGTCCGCCGCCGGCATCGATCAGGCAGGTCGCCCCCTGCTTGCGCACAATCTTCGGTTTCGCCTTGCCGCTGGCGCGCCCCTCGCGCAGGTGCTGCGCGTAAAGCGCGACGCGGGACAGGCCGTGGCCGGAGAGGCCTTCGGCTTCGGCCACCACCAGCGCATCAGCCGTGGACTGTGCCATCGACTTCGACGCGCCGGCGCGTTTCAGCGCCCGCGTGACCAGGTCGGCGAGTTCGGCGGTCGTCAGTGTCGGCATCGCGGCACTCTCAGTCCACAGTGGTACCGGACTGTTTCGCAACTTCAGCCCACTTCGCAAGCTCCGAGCGGAAAAACGCGGAAAACTCGGCTGGCGTGTTGCCGCTGGGTTCGGCGCCCTCGGCCCGGATCCGCTTCACCACCTCCGGCGACTTGACTGCCGCAACCCACTCCCGGTAGAGCTTGTCCTGCACCGGCTGCGGCGTCTTGACGGGCACCAGCAGGCCGTTCCATTGCAGCGCAAGGTGATCCTTGACGCCGGCCTCGATCATCGTCGGCACCTCGGGTGCCACCGCAGAACGCACCTTGTCGGCCACGCCGAGCCCGCGCAGGCGGTTGTTGCGGATGTGCGGCGCCGCCACCGGCATCACCACAAAAGCCACCTGCGATTCACCGGTCAGCAGCGCCACCGAAGCGGGTGCCGCGCCCTTGTACGGCAGGTGGGTGATGCGGGTGCCGGTTTTGACCCGCAGCATTTCCATCGCCATGTGCGACATCGTGCCGGTTCCCGCCGACGAATAATCGAGCGAGTTGGGCTTGGCCTTTGCCAGCACCACCAGGTCCTTGACGGTTTTCACCGGCAGTGCAGGGTGGGCCACCAGCGCGAAGGGATAGGAAGAAGCCATCGATATCGCGGCAAAGTCGTTGACGGGATCGTAGCTCAGCTTCTTGTAGATTGCGGGACTGATCGAGATCGACGAATTGGCGAAAAACACCGTGTAGCCGTCGCCCGGTGCCTTGGCCACGATGTCGGCGGCAATGTTGCCGCTGGCGCCGGCCCGGTTGTCGACGATCACCTGCTGGCCGAGCTGCTGCGAGAATTTCTGCGCGATGATGCGCGCCACCAGGTCGCTGCCGCCGCCCGCGGGGAACGGCAGCACCATGCGGATCGCCCTCGCCGGAAACTCCTGTGCAGCCGCCGGCACCGCGCCCGCGGCAACCGCCATCACGGCACAGAAACCGTGCAACAGAATATTGAATCGGGCAGCCATGGCCACTCCTCCCTGGTTATATGTGGAAATCCGGAACAGGATGCTCGCGGACCGGCAGTCTCGCCTGCCGGCGCGGAAAAATCAAACGCCGGCGGCCCCGGGGTCAGGCCGGTGTCAGCAGCGACTGCCCCGGTTTGACACGGGTGAAATGCACCGGCCGCGTTTCGCTGCTGAAACGCCCTTCACGCCAGCCGACACAGGTGTAGCGTGAGTTCTCGAGGTCGCGCACGTCGGGAAAGTCGGCGCGGAAATGCGAGCCGCGCGAGTCCTCGCGCGCCATCGCGGCAAACCGGATCGACTTCGACACCAGCACCAGGTTTTTCAGGTTCAGCCAGTCGTGCCAGGTCAGGTTGAAGGCCAGCGTTGAGCCGTCGACACCGGTCGCATCAAGCCGCGCATCAAGCTCGTTGAGCTGATCTTCGGCGCGAACCAGCGATGCAGCATCGCGGACGATACCGACGTCATCCCACATCACGTTGTAGAGTTCCTCGCGGATCGAGTTGATGTCGCCGCCCTTGCGTGTCAGCGGCGCACGGCAACGCGCCACCGCGGCATCAATCGAGTCCTGGTCGGGGGCGCGGAATTCGCCGTGGGCCTTGACCCAGCCCGGCATCACGTCACCGGCAATGCCGCCGAACACCGTTGAATTGGCCACGCCGTTGCCGCCGAGGCGGTTGGCGCCGTGCACCCCGCCGGAATCCTCGCCGGCGACGAACAGTCCCGGCAGATCAGTGCTGCAATCCGTTTTGAACACCACGCCGCCCATCATGTAGTGTGCGGTGGGCACCACGTCGACCAGGCCGCCGACCAGGTCAAAACCGCAGTCGGCGCAGCGTTCGACCATGCCCTTGAATTCCTTGCGCACCATCACCGGATCGAGGTGTTTCATCGTGATGTAGAGGCCGCCGTTCTTGTTGACACGTCCGGCGCGCATTTCCTCGTACATGCCGCGGCTGACGATGTCGCGGGTGGCGCGCTCGTTGCGCGGGTCATAGTTGTGCATGAAGCGCTCGCCGGCGCCGTTCAGCAGGTAACCGCCGGCGCCGCGCAGGCCTTCCTCGATGATGGTGCCGGTGATGCGGGTGTCGGAACCGGCAATCAGGCCGGTCGGGTGAAACTGCACCATTTCCATGTCGCGCAGCATCAGGCCGCCGCGCAGCGCCATCGCCATGCCGTCGCAGCTCTTGTCGCCGCTGGGCGTGTGGAATTTGTACATCGTCGGTCCGCCGCCGGTGGCCAGCAGCACCGCCTGTGCCTGCACGAACACGAATTCGCCGCTGCGCATGTCGATCATCAGCACGCCGGAGATCGCATCACCGGTCTTGTTGCGGATGAACTCCACGGCCCGGTGCTCTTCCAGCCGGTCGATGCCGCGCGCCCACACCTGTTCGGCGAGCCGGTTGATGATCTCGATGCCGGTGAGGTCGCCCTTGTGCACCGTGCGGTCGAAGGTCTGACCGGCAAATGCCTTCTGGTGGATGGTACCGTCGGGGTTGCGGTCGAAGAAGCAGCCGAGCTCGTTCTCGAGCTCGTGGATGCGCTCCACCGCAGTCTCGACCAGCGTCCACGCCAGGTCCTGGTCGGGCAGCCATTTGCCGCCCTCGATGGTGTCCATGAAATGGCGCTCGACCGAATCGCCGGCGGCGAGCGCGACGTTGTAGCCGCCCTGCACCATGCGCGTGCAGCCGGTCTTGCCGAGCAGCCCCTTCACCGCGACGGTGATCTTCAGTTGCGGGTTGTGCTGGTGGGCGTGCAACGCGGCAAAAAGTCCGGCGCCGCCGGAGCCGAGAATCAGGATGTCGGTTTTGATGGTTTGCATAAAATCAGAGACCTTGCCACAGAGAACACAGAGTTCACAGAGAACAGCAAAAACGGGGGTGCCGGTTTTCCTCTGTGCTCTCTGCGCCCTCTGTGGCTAAAAGGGTTGTGGGTTTCAGGATTTGACACCCAGCGCCGCCAGTACGCCGGCACGCTGGTCCTTCGCCGCGGCGTTGACCGCGGTATAGAGGCTGCCGCCGTGGGAATCCATCGCCACCAGAAGCGGACCGAAGCCGCTGATGCGGAACTTCCACAGCGATTCGGGATTGAGGTCGTCGAGGTCGACCTCCTCGATCTGCTCGATCCAGGTGGTTTCCAGCGCGGCAGTGCCGCCGATGATCGCAAGATAGACCCCGCCGAGATCGGCGAAGGCCTTCGCCGACGCGGCGAACAACCCGCCCTTGCCGATGATGATGCGCACGCCGTACTGCTCCATCAGCGGCCGCGTGAAGCGTTCCATGCGAGCGCTGGTTGTGGTGCCGATGCAGATCGGCGCATACCCTGAAGGGTGCGCCTTGGTTTCGCCCACCCACTTGACGTTGGGTGCGGTGTGGACGACGGCGTGGCCGCGCATGTCAAAACGCGTCTTGCGGCCGTGGTCGAACATGTGGATCTGGGTGGCGTCGCGGATGCCGTAGAGGGTCTGGTGCAGCGTGACGGTGTCGTTGATGCGCAGCTTGCGCACCTGCTCTTCACTGACCGGCATGTTGAGTTCGTAATGGGCCATGTCCGTATCCTAGTATCCGTACGAGAGGCCTTGCGGCGTGAAAGTTGCCCTTGCGCGCCGCGCCGAATGGCACTGCATGTTGACCGCGACGGGATTCATCGTAATGTGGGTGGCAGCCGTCTCGACATGCACCGCAAAGGCCGTGGAATCGCCGCCGAGGCCCTGGGCGCCGACACCGAGCTTGTTGACCACGGCGGAGAGTTCGGCCTCGAGTTTCGCACCCTCGGGGTCGGCGCAGACGCTGCCCAGCGGCCGCGTCGCCGCGACCTTCGACAGGTGCACGCAGAGATCGGCGGTGCCGCCGACGCCGACGCCGACGATCACCGGCGGGCAGCTCTTGCCGCCGGCCTCGAGCACGCAGTCGATGACGAAGGTCTTGATCGCATCCACGCCGTCGGCGGGAATCGCCATCTTCAGCCAGGAGTTGTTCTCCGAGCCCGAGCCTCCGCGGTGAAATCAATGTTGATCACCGGCACGTGGCGGCCGCCGGAGGTATGTTCGTTCTTGCGCGTCGTCGGGTGCACCACCGACGAACGCAGCGGGTGCTCCTTCGTCGCGCGGGTGCAGCCGCTGACGATCGCCTGTTTCAGCGCGTGGCCATCGATCTCGATGCCGGAACCGATGACGACGTTGTAGATGGGAATGCCGGTGTCCTGGCACAGCAGGTTGGTGTTGTCCTCGGCCACCTTGATGTTGCGGATCATCGTGCCGAGAATGGCTTTGCCGGTGGCGTTGGTTTCAGCACTGTCCAGCCGCTGGAAACCCTGCTTGATGTCCGGGGGAAGCATCTTGAGCGCGCGGATATAGAGCTCCTTGCACGCCTCTTCCACCTGTTTGAGATCGACTTTCACGGTATTGCCCTGGAATCGGATTGATGCGGATGGAAAAAGGCCCGCGGCATCATGCCACGGGCCGCGTTGCGTCAGTTCACCTGCAGCTTGCGCTCGTTGATGATCTTCACCCAGCGCGAGCCTTCTTCCTTGATCGCTTTGGCGAATTCTGCGGGGGTGTTGCCGACAGGAACCATGCCCAGATCCTCGAAGCGCTTGGAGATGACAGGATCACCCAGGGCAGCCACCGTGTCCTTGTGGATTTTCGCCACAACCGGCGCCGGCGTTCCCGTCGGGACCATAAAACCGAACCAGCCGAGGTTTTCGAATCCCGGCAGGGTTTCCGCCACCGCCGGCACATCCGGCAGCTGTTTCGAGCGCTCCTTGCTGGTCACGGCCAGCGCACGGAGTTTTCCGGACCGCACAAAGGCAATGGCGGCGGAAAGGTTGGGGGTTACAAACTGGATTTGTCCGCCAATCAGGTCGCTGACGGCCGGCGCCTCACCCTTGTACGGGATGTGCACCACGTCAATGCCGGCGCTGAATATGAAATTCTCCCCGGCAAGGTGGGTTTGGGTGCCGATTCCGGCCGATCCGAAGGTCACGCCCTTCGGTTTTGCCTTGGCCATGTTGATCAGGTCCCTGACGGTTTTTGCGGGAAAACTCGGATTGACGACAATAGCCTGGGGACCGCTGGCAACGTTGGTCACCGCCAGCAGATCCTTCTCCGCACTGTAGGGAAGTTTCCTGTACATGTGGGGATTGGCAGTGACGATCGAGCCCGAAGTCATGAATATCGTATAGCCGTCGGCGGGCGCCTTCGCCGCAAGTTCGGCGCCGATGTTGCCGCCCGCACCCGCGCGGTTATCGACCACGATGGTCTGGCCCCAGGTTTCGGTCAGTTTCTGTGCAACAACACGGGTCACGATGTCGGTCGCCCCCCCGGCCGAGAAGGGCACGATGATGCGGACCGGCTTGTTCGGGAAATCCTGGGCGACTGCCGTGGTTGATGCCAGCAGGGCCGCTGTCACGAGAATCAGTCTTGTCTGTTTCATGTTGCTCCTCCTCCGGATCGGTTTATCGATGGTTTTATGCGGTGACACCGGGTTTACGATACTCCAAGCCTTTCGGGCGGGGCAAGGCGCCGGCGCCTCAAAGGCCCAGCGCATCCGCAGCCAGCCTGCGCAATTCACGATGCATCTTGTCGCGCAGCGCCCTCGCCGAAGCACGATGGGCGATGTTGACCATTTCGTAAGGATCCTTCTCCAGGTCGTAGAGCTCGTCCAGCTCGCCGTTGCGCGCGCGGTTGACCCAGTGGATGTACTTGTAGCGCTCGGTGCGCACCGCCTTGTAGGTCATGTTCACCAGCCAGGGATAGGCGTTCTCGGCCCAGTACTCGACCAGCAGCGACTTGCGCCAGCCGGCCGCCCTGCCGCCACGCAACAGCGGCAGCAGCGAGCGTCCCTGGATGTGGCCGGCGGGTTTGCCGCCGGCGATCTCGATCAGCGTCGGCGCGAGGTCCTGCAGGATCGCCAGCTGTTTCACCCGCGATCCGGCCCGGATCTTTCCCGGCCAGCGGATGGTCAGCGGCGAACGGATGCCCTCTTCGTAGGCAAAGCGCCGTTCCGGCCCGATGCCGTGCTCGCCGAAGAAGTAACCGTTGTCGCCGAGGAACAGGATCACCGTGTTGTCGAGCTCTCCGGTTTCTTCCAGCGCCTGGAATATCATGCCGACGCCCTCGTCGACCGCGGCCATCATCGCCGCGCGCAGGCGGATTTCCTCCTGCTTGCCGGAGTGGATGGCGTCGTGCATCACCTTCGATGCCGGCGTCTTGCGCAGGGCGACGGCCTCCGCCCAGGCCGGCTTGTGCTTGAGAAATTCGGACGGCTTCTGCATGTTCGGCTTTTTCGGGAACACGCAGCCTTTGTAGAGATTCTGGTGGCGTTTCGCCGGACGGTAACCGTCCATCTTGAAGCTGCCATCGGCCGCCTGCTCCGCATCCGGATGCACCGCCTTGTGCGCAAACCACAGCGACCAGGGTTTCTTGTTCCTTTTGCGCCCCTGGCCGCGGATCCAGTCGACCGCCATCGTGTTCATGATGTCGGTGACATAACCCTTGTGCTGGACGTACTTGCCGTTTTCGTTGAGCTTCGGATCGTAGAGATTGCCGTGGCCGTCATAGGCCACCCAGAAATCGTAGCCGGGCCGCGGCTTGCCGTCGTTGCCCATGTGCCACTTGCCGATGTGCGCGGTCTCGTAACCGAGGCGCTGCAGTTCGAGGTGGTAGTTCGGCAGGCGGTGGCTGGCCAGGTCGCGCGCGACGTTGTCGATGATGCCGTGGCGGCTCGCGTACTGGCCGGTCAGGATCGAGGCGCGGTTGGGCGAGCAGATCGGCGTGGTGTGGAAGGCGCGCTCGAACAGCGCGCCCTCGTGCGCGATACGGTCGATGTGCGGCGTCTTCATGTACGGATGGCCGCCGGCACCGAACTCGTCGAAACGCAGATCATCGACCAGGATCAGCAGCAGGTTGGGCTTGTTCCGATTCTGTTTCTTGCGCATCTCCACTCCCCCTTTGCAGCAACTCAGACCAGGTTCAGCAGGAAGGCCAGTCCCGCAACCAGCGAAACCCCGGCGGCAATGGCGAGCAGCGTTTTCTGCCACTCGCGCCATTCCAGGAATTCCAGCGCCAGCAGGCGCAGGCCGCCGGCCATGTGCGCGGCGAGCAGCAGCACCAGGCCGGTTTCGGCGAATTTGACCAGCGGCTGCTCGGTCCAGCGCAGGAAACCGTCGAGTGCCGCGGCGCCCTGCAGGGCCTGGCCCAGCGCCCAGAAATGCAGCGGCAGGAACAGCGCGAGCAGCACGCCGGAGAGGCGGTGGACGATGAAGGCCCAGTAGGCCGGGTGGTTGCGCGAGCGGAAATCGTTCTTCATGCGCCGCCTCCGAACACCGCGAACACTGCACGCATCCCCCACATCGCGAGGCTCAGGCCGATGATGCCGGTCAGCACATCGAGTCCGCGGCCGCGCCAGTTGCACATCTCGCCGATGATCGTGCGCAGGCCGATCGGCGCATGCACCGCGACCGCGGCGACGAACAGCGTGTAGAACGCGAACCAGGCGACGCTGCCCTGGGTGCGGCCGAGGATCTCGGCGGCGGAAAGGCCGCTGCGCACGGCGTAGATCATGGTCACCAGGTGCACGACAACACAAAGCGCCAGCACCATCGCGCTGATCCGCTGGGCGCCCCACAGCAGGACTTCGCTGCGCCGGCTCATGGAGCGAATCTTCCTTCAGGGATATTATATAAGTAATTGATTTTAAACATATTTTTATATTTCGCCCGAAAGCGTTGCGGCGAGCACTGCGCGCTTCAGGCCGGCGATGCCTGCCGTCGGCGACAGGCCCTTCGGGCAACGCTCGGTACAGTTGAGATGGGTGTGACAGGCATGGCAACCGGCATCACCGGCCACCGCCGCCAGGCGCTCCGCGCGCGCGGTGTCGCGCACGTCGTTGACCAGCGTCCACGCGCGATTGAGCGCTGCGGGGCCGAGATAGTCCTTGTTCCAAGTCACCACATCGCAGGCGCTGTAACAAACGCCGCAGCCGATGCATTCGATGCCGGCATCGACGCGTTTGCGTTCCTTCGACTCCGGCGACACGCGCTCGAATTCGTCCTTTCGCGTCTTGCTGCCGGTGAAGCGGCCGCGCGCGCGCGCCCACTTGTCAAAGAATTCGCGCATGTCGGTGACCAGATCCTTGACCACCGGCAGGTTGCGCAGCGGTGCGATCTCGAGCCGGTTGTCGGCAGCGACCTTCGATACATGGGTGCGGCAGGTCCAGCGCGATTGGCCGTTGACCGTCATCGCGCAGGAGCCGCAGACGCCGACGCGGCAGGCAAAGCGGTAGGCCAGCGTCGGATCACATTTGCGCTGCACGTAAGTCACGACATCGAGCACCGTCTGGCTTTCCTGCCGCGGCACCTCGAATTCCTGGAAGCCGCCTTCTTCGGCTCCGCGCCAGATCCTGACCTTGAGGTTTTCCATGAGCGTGCTCCTAATGCGCGGCGCCGGCCGCACCGGCAGTCACTGTCGGCGCCGGCAAACGCTGGATCATCACGTTGATGCAGGCCGGTTTGCCGCTCGCCAGCGCGCGCTGCAATGCGGGCTGCAGATCAGCCGCACGCGTCACCAGTTCGCCATGTCCGCCCAGCGCGGCCACCGCGAGATCATAACGCGTGCCTTCGCGCAGTTCGCAGCCGTGCGCGCGTTCCTTGCCGTAGCTGCGCAGCTGGATCTGGTGTTCGGCGTTCCAGCAGGAATCATTGCCGACAACCACAATCATCGGCACACCATCGCGCACCGCGGTGTCGAACTCCATCAGATGAAAGCCGAAGGCGCCGTCACCCATCACCGCGATCACCGGGGCCTGCGGCCGCGCCATGCGCGCGGCAAAGGCAAAGGGCACACCGCTGCCGATCGAACCACCGGTGCCGTTGATCACGCGCGCCGGCGCGCTGATGCAGGCCTGGGCCCACTGGCCGATTTCGCCGCCGTCGGCAACAAAAACAGCATCGGGCGAAGCATCAAGCACGGCCTGTACCGCATGGCCGAGTTCGACCGGGTGCACCGGGCCGTTGCCGCTGTCGATGGCACGCCAGGCTTCGGGACGGAATGCCACGGCATCGGTAACCTGTTTCATCCAGCCCTGTGCCGGATGGCGCTGTGCTGCGGCGGCCAACGCCTGCACCGTGGCCGCAGTGTCGGCCTGCGCCGAAAATGCGACGCGGGCGGCACCCAGGTTCTTCACCGAGCGCTGCAGGACTTCGGTTTCGGGATCGATCACCGCAAAGCGGCAATCCGCCGCCAGCGCCGGCGCCTTGCCGAAACGCAGCGTGAAATCGGGTTGCTTGCCCAGCAGCACCACCAGATCGGCCTGCGCCAGCAGGCCGGCAAATGCGCCCATTGAAGGATCGTTGACGCCGCGCGGGCTCTCCATGCACAGCACCGGCACGCCGGCCGCGCCGGCCAGCTTCCCGGCGAATCCGGCAAACGGGACTTGCGACATCGACGGCCCGAGCAGGATCAGCGGGCGGGCGGCTTCCCTGAGCAGTGCCAGCAGGGTCTGCACCGCGGCCTGCGGCAGCGGGTTCGCCGGCGCCGCGAAATCGGCGGCTGCGGCCAGATGTTTTTCACCGTCGGCGACCTTCGCCTCCAGCACGTCAAAAGGCAGGCTCAGGTGCACCGGACCCGGCCGCCCGGAACGGGCAATGCGGCAGGCACGCGCAATGTCGGCACCCAGCGTTTCAGCGCTGCCCGCGGTCCACGACGCCTTGACCACCGGCGCCGCCATGTCGGCCTGGCGCATTTCCTGGAAGGAACCGCGTCCGAGTTCGTTGAGGGGAGCGTGGCCCGAGAGCAGAACCAGCGGCGACTCCGAGGCCAGCGCGGTGTACAGCGCACCGATGCCGTTGGCATGGCCGGGGCCGCCGGTCAGCATCGCAATCCCCGGCTCTCCGGTGAGCCTCGCCCAGGCATCGGCCATGTGCACGGCCGCGCCTTCGTAACGCACGTGGGTGATCGCCAGCTTCGCCTCGATCGCCGCATCGTAGACCGGCATGATGTGGTTGCCGGAGAGCGAAAAAATCCGTTTCAGCCCGGCCTGCGCCAGTGAGCGCGCAAGAATGTCGGCGCCGCGGAGTGTCGTCATCGGTATCCTGGTCTTTCCATTTCAGTCAGCAACGGCAATCCCGGACTCGCGGGACAGCCGCAAAACCCGCAGGGCCGGCATGATGATCCTGCCGGCCCTGCGGTTTGGCGCAAAAAATGCTCAGGCGCTTTCGTAGAGGCGGGTCATCACGAATTCGCGATGGCCCAGCGCCTCTGCAGCGGTCAGCCGGCCGTTGCAGGTGCGGAGCATGATTTCAATCAGCTCGTCGCCGGTCTGCTCGAGGTTTTTCTCCCGCTGCAGCAGTCCCGAACAGTCGTAGTCGACGTGTTCGCTCATCGTGCGCACGGTGCGCGGATTGGCACAGAGCTTGATCACCGGGATGATCGGGTTGCCGATGACGTTGCCCTGGCCGGTGGGGAAGAAATGCACCACGTAGCCGGAAGCCGCGCACAGCGTGACCATCTCGGCGGCGGCCGAGGACGAATCCATGAACCACAGACCCGGCTTGGTCGGGGTCTCGGCCTTGTCGAGCACGCCGATGACCTTGCACTTCTTGCCGATCTTCTGGATGTTGCCCAGCGCCTTTTCCTCGATCGTGGTCAGGCCGCCGGCGATGTTGCCCTTGGTCGGCTGCGACTCGGACAGGTCGCTGGTCTTGTGGCGCTCGACCACTTCCTGGTAGCGGTTGAACATCTTCATGAAATCCTCGCGCACCTGCGGCGTCGCGCAGCGGTCGGCGACAATGTTCTCGCCGCCGGTGATTTCCGTGGTTTCGCCAAAACACATCGTCACGCCCAGCGGCTCGAGCTTGTCGAAGGCGCTGCCGACGGTCGGGTTTGAGCCGCAGCCGGAGGTGGTGTCGGATTCACCGCACTTGGTCGACACCCAGAGATCGCTGATCGGGCATTCGGTGCGCTGCAGCTCGGACGCCCACTGCACGTATTCCTTGGCAACCTTGGAGGCGCGGAAAATGGTGTCGTGGTCGCCGTGCATCTCGATGCCGAAACCGGTGACCGGCTTGCCGGTCTTGGCAATGCCGTCGACGACCTTCTTGGCCCAGCCTTCCTCGATGCAGATCACCACCACGGCGGCGACGTTCGGGTTGGAGCCCGCGCCGATCAGCGTGCGGAAATGCAGGTCGAGGTCGGCGCCGAACTGGAGCCGCCCGTAGGGATGCGGAATCGCCAGCGTGCCCTTGACGTTGTTGGCCACGGCCTCGGCGGCGGCATTCGACAGGTCGTCCACCGGCAGGATCAGGACGTGGTTGCGGACGCCGACGCGGCCGTTCTCGCGGCGGTAGCCCATGAATGTGGTTTTGCTGTTGATCATTTCAGTTTCTCCGTAGGGATCGGGATCGCGGTTGGCTTGCCTGCCGCCCTTACCAGCGCTTGGTCTTGATGTTGTGGACGTGGGCGTGCTCGCCGACCTTGATGTCAGCCACAGCCTTGCCGATGTCGAAACCATACTTGATGATGGTGTCGCCCTTCTTGATGTCGCGGAGCGCCGCCTTGTGGCCGATGGGAATGTCGTTGATCGCCTTGACCTTGATCGTGGAATCGTCTTCCATGACCCAGCCGATCATCTCCTGGCCGGCCTTGATGCCTTCGATGACGGCCACGCCGACCATGTCTTTCTTGTCGTGAATCAGTAAGTGAATCATTGCGCCTCCTGGATGAACGCTGTGGTGATGTGCAAGCGGATGTAATAAATGGATATGCAGGGCCGCAAATCCTAACCCCGACCTTTCCGGCAGGTCAACTATATGACCTATATGAATCGCCGGGGGTCGTGCTAGACTCCGCCGCCGATGGCCGCCTCAGCCCCCACACCCGATACCCTGACGCCGAATCCGCTCTACCGCGAGGTGCAGTGGCGGATCACCCGCGCGCTCGCCGCCGGGGAGTGGAAGCCGGGGGAGGCGATCCCCAGCGAAACCCGGCTGGCCCGGCAATTCAGCGTGTCGATCGGCACCATCCGCCGCGCCATCGACGAACTGGTCGCAGGCCGCATCCTGGTACGCCAGCAGGGGCGCGGCACCTTCGTCGCGACCCACACCGAGGATCGCACGCTGTTCTATTTTTTCCACATTGTCGGCAAGGACGGCAGCAGCGAGTTTCCGGAATCCGAATTGCTCGGATTCCGCAAGGAACGCGCCGGCGACAGCGATGAACATGACTTCGGCATCACACGCGGCACCCGCGTCGCGCGGGTGCGCAACCTGCTGAAGCTGGGCGGGAGGCCGGTGGTGCTCGATGACATCACGGTGCCGACCGAGCGTTTCACCCGGCTTGACGAATCGACCTTCCGCAACCGCGAAGGCACGATCTACGGCCTCTACCAGGCGCGTTACGGCGTCAATGTCGTGCGCATCAGCGAAAGGCTGTCGGCGGCGCATCCGCCGGCCGACATCGCCGCGATCCTCGGCATGCGTTCCAGCCAGCCGGCACTGCATGTCCGTCGCGTCGCCTACAGCTACAACGATTCCCCGGTGGAATACCGCCACAGCTGGATCAACACCGCGGACCACGAGTACCTCAGCGACCTGTGGAAAACCGCGGCGCGCTGAAAGCGGCGCCTAGAAACCGAGCTCCCGCCGCGCGACGGCAATCTGCGCGGGATCAGCGGCATTCTTCAGCAGCCACTGGAACTGCACGCGCGCGTCCTCGCGCAAGCCGGCACGCGCAAGACTGAGACCGGCCTGCAGCCGCGCCTCTGCGGCCGCGGCGCCGTCCGCCGGAGCCAGCAATGCCGCCCGGAGATAAAAATCGGCCGCGAGGCGCGGCTGATTGTGACCGGCGTGGGCACGGGCAGCGCCCGACAGCGCGTTGCGGGACTGCGCGGGATCGGCATGGGACAGCACACGCCCGAACAACAGCAATGCGACCTCGTGCAGGCCGTGGTCCGTCAACTGCTCCGCGAGCAGCTGCCACTCCGCGATCTGCGCCCGGGGAATGTCTGAGGATTCGGCCGCCAGCCGTCGTGCAATGTCCGCGGCCGTGTCCGGTTGGCCCGCGCGCAAGGCAAGTGCGGACAGCCGCAGTTGCCAGACCGCCGCCGGCATCCCGTCCATCGCGGGGAGCCCCCGCAGGTAACGCAATGCACGCGGGTGATCGCCCAGGTCCTCGGCCATACGGCCCAGGACGATGCGCGCCGGTGGCGGCAACTGATCCGCCTGCCCGGGCCAGGCCTCGAACAGGCTCAGGGCGACGCGCGGCAGCTTTGCCGCCGCATAGTCCGCGGCAAGCCGGTCCTGCGCGCGCCGGCGCAAAGCCGGATCGGCGGCATGCCTCGCGACATGGGCGAAATAGGCCCGCGCCTCCGGCGCGCCAGCTGGCATCGTCGCCGGCCAGCAGGTGATGCGCATTGGCGGCCGCAAGGGCATGCCCGGTGTAGGCCGACCACAACTCCGCGGCGGCCTTCGGCTGCGTTTCCTTCTCGTGCAATTGCTCCAGCGCGGCGATGCGCAGCGCCCCGTCCCCGCTGCGGGTGGCTGCGTCAAGCAGAAGCTTCCACCACGCCGGATCATCGCTGCGGGCCAGCGCTGCACGCACCTGCGCAAGCGCCTCGCCGTGCGAGGCCAGGCCGGCATGCATGCGCAGCCGCAAACGCGTCGGGCCACGCTCGTCGAGCAGGGGCAGCCAGGTGACCGCCTCGCGCGCCATGCCGGCATCCAGCAGGGCATCGACAAAAACGGTCGCCGTCGCGGCATCCAGGGGGCGGTGGTCCTGTTCGAAACGCAGCATGCTGCGCCAGGCATCCCCGGAACGCGACTCCAGAATCTGGCTGCGGATCACCAGCAGCCGCAAATCGCGCAGCACCGCAGGGTTGATTCCGGGCGACCACAGCGCACGGCCGGCATGTTCGCGCGCCAGCGCCGCCTGTCCCGATGCAAGCCCGGCACGGGCTGCGGCCTCATGCAGACCGGCCCGCGCCGCCGCCGGCAGTGTCGCCGGCAGCGCGGCAACCCGCCCCAGCACTTCCTGATGCCGGCCCAGACGGCCCAGCAACTGCAGTCGCAGTCCCTCCAGCCCCGACCATCGCGGATCCGCGGCATCCGCAGGCTGCAGAACGTCGATACGCTGCAGCGCAAGCTGCAGCGCGCCAGCCTGCACCAGCGCCTGTATCTCGTCCGGCCCTCCGGGTGTTCCCGCTGCGCCCGCCGGAAACGCCACTCCCGCCCCCCCTGCTAGGCAGGCCATTACCAGGATTCGACGTATGACCGACATCACGTTATTTTAAAGGCGTGTTCGCTGCCTTCGCCGCAGCTCCGGCAAAAACAAAAAGGCGGCCGCAGCCGCCTTTCCGGGGAAACAACAGAATTTATTATTCGGCAGGCGCCGGATCTGCCACGGCAACCGCCTCGACTTCCACGGCAGTGCTGACCGCGAGCTTTTCCTTGATTCGCGCCGCCTTGCCGGACAGGCCGCGGAGGTAATACAGCTTGGCGCGGCTGACATCGCCGCGGCGCTTGACTTCGATGCCGGCGATTGCCGGGGAGTAGGTCTGGAAAGTCCGCTCGACCCCTTCCCCGGACGAGACCTTGCGCACGATGAACGAGGAGTTGATGCCCCGGTTGCGCTTGGCAATGACCACGCCTTCGTAGGCCTGGACGCGCTTGCGCTCGCCCTCGACCACGTTGACGCTGACAATGACCGTGTCACCGGTGGTGAATTCCGGCACCTTGCGGCCCAGACGGTTGATCTCTTCCTGCTCCAGTTGCTGAATGACGTTCATGCGCATGCTCCTCAAAACTCGTTGCGTCCGCCAACATGGCGCCCGCGGTTAATTCATTCGATCCTGCATTTCCTGCCGGTATTCGTCCAGCAGCACCCGTTCCTCACTGCTCAACACCCGGCGCTCCAGCAAATCCGGCCGCCGTTGCCAGGTCCTGCCCAGCGCCTGTTTCAGCCTCCAGCGCGCGATCGCCGCATGGTTGCCCGACATCAGCACTGCCGGCACTGCGATCCCCTGATAAACCTCCGGACGCGTGTAATGCGGGCAGTCCAGCAAGCCATCAACAAACGAATCCTGGGCCGCTGATTCGGCATCCCCCAGAACGCCGGGCAATTGCCGCACCACGCTGTCCATCAACACCATCGCGGCCAGTTCACCGCCGCTCAGCACATAGTCGCCGATCGAGATTTCCTCAATGTCCAACTGCCCGATCAGCCGCTCGTCCACACCCTCATACCGTCCCGCGAGCAGAACCACCCCGCCTTCCCGCGCCAAATCCGCAACCAGCGAGTGATCCAGCAACCGGCCCTGCGGCGACAGGTGCACCATCCGCGGCCGCTCGACACCGGCGCTCTGCTGGCGCTGGCGCGCCGCCTGCAGCGCCTTGCCCAGCGGCTCCGCCATCATCACCATCCCCGGGCCGCCGCCATACGGCCGGTCATCCACGGTACGGTGCGCATTAACCGCAAAATCCCGGGGGTTCCAGGCCACAAGCTGGTACAAGCCGCGTTCCCGCGCACGCCCGGTGACTCCAAGTTCGGTCACCGCATCGAACATCGCCGGAAACAGCGTGACTACGTCAAACTGCAGCATCAGTAGTCGGCATCCCAGTCCACGACAATCCTGCCACCGGCCACATCCACCCGCCGGATCACCGGTCCGATGAAGGGCAGGAGCCGTTCCCGTTCCCCTGCAACCACCAACACGTCATTCGCACCGGTTTCAAACACTTCGGTCACACGACCCAGCGCAACACCGGCCTCATTCACCACTTCCAGTCCGACCAGGTCGGCCCAGTAATACTCGCCGGACCCCGGCTCGGGAAAATCATCCCGCGATACCGCAATCCGCATGCCGCGCAGCACTGCAGCCTGATCGCGGTCATCAATGCCCTGCAGTTTCGCCGTCACCGTGTTGCCATGCAGCCTGGCGGTTTCCACGACCCAGGTCTGCCAGTCTCCCTCACGCCCCACCTGCCACTCCGGGTAGTCCAGCAAGCCCCGGGGCTGCTGCGTGAAGGGCTGAATCTTGACCCAACCCTTGATTCCGTAGGGCGCGACGATGCGCCCCATCACCACCAGCCGCTCAGGCAGCGGCTTTTTGCTCACCAGCCTGCTTGACGAGCCGGGTCACGGTATCGGACAGTTGCGCACCCTGTCCCTGCCAGAATGCGAGGCGTTCACGGTTGATGCGCAGGCGTTCGCGTCCCTCGGGCGCCTTGGGATCGTAAAACCCGAGACGCTCGATGAAGCGGCCGTCGCGCGCGAAACGCGAGTCAGCAACCACAAAATTGAAGAACGGGCGTTTTTTGGCGCCCCCGCGAGCCAATCGAATCACTACCATGTCGGTATTCCTGGCGACTGAAAAAGTCGAAAGGGGCGGATTCTACGTTACTTTCGCCCTTGGAGGCAACGTACCGCTGTCGGGATGCCGGTTTCGGGCTGCCCCCTTGCGACTGATTGAAATAACTTGCAAGTAATTGTTTTTAAATGATTTTATAGAAAGATTCGATACAAATCATGACTTCCACCGCAGAAAAATCCCCGCAGGAACAAATCGCCGCTGCGCTTCGCATCCGTTATGGCACTGACTTCCCGGTGGCCCCTGACCAGACCGGAATCGACGGCCTGGCGCGCATCGCGAACCACCGTTCAATCCGCCGCTACCGTCCGGACCCGCTGGCCCCGGACCTGCTGCGGCTGCTCTGCGCCTGCGCGCTGTCGGCGCCCACCAAAAGCGATCTGCAGCAGGCTGACATCATCCATGTCGCCGATCCTGACAGACGCCAGCGCATCGTTGCCCATCTCCCCGACATGGCATGGATCGCCGATGCGCCGGCGTTCCTGGTCTTCTGCGGCAACAACCGGCGCATCCGCCACATCGGCGGATGGCGCGGAAAACCCTTTGCCAACGAACACCTCGACCATTTCATGAATGCCGCGGTCGATGCCGGCATCGCGATGATGAATTTCATCAGCGCGGCCGAAGCCGCCGGTCTCGGCACCTGCCCCATCAGCGGAATCCGTAATGCCGTCGACACCGTCAGCCGCGAACTCGAACTGCCCGAAGGTGTTTTCCCGGTCGCCGGTCTCTGCGTCGGTTATCCGGCATCTGCCGGGCATATCAGCCCGCGCCTGCCGCTGGAGGTCACTGTGCACACGGACCGTTATGACGAAACGGGGCTCCGGGAAAAGGTCGACGCCTATGACCGGCGACGCCATGACAACCACCCCTACGGCAAGCAGCGGCGCACGGCACTTTTCGGCACGGCGGAATTCTACGGCTGGTCTGAAGACAAGGCCCGGCAGTATGCGGAACCGGAGCGTGCGGACTTCGGCGCCTACATTCGGCGCCAGGGGTTCAGTCTCAAATAGAGGAAGGACCAGGGCCGGAGGACTCCCGGGGGCCGCCGTGCCCCGGGATTTTCAGCGCATGCCGGGAAACATGCCCTTCATGCTGCGCATCATCTTCGCCATGCCGCCCTTGGCGACCATTTTCATCATTTTCTGCGTCTGTTCGAACTGGTTGAGCAGGCGGTTGACCTCCTGCACGCTGACACCCGCGCCTGCGGCGATGCGGCGCTTGCGGGAGGCCTTGATCAACTCCGGCCTGGAACGCTCCTGCGGCGTCATTGAATTGATGATGCCCTCCAGACGGCGGATCGCCTTGTCCTCCATCTGCGGCGCCCCCTGGGCCGCCTGCGCGAGTTGCGCCGGCAGCTTGTCCATCAGCGCGCTCATGCCGCCCATCTTGCGCATCTGCGCGACCTGCTGCTTGAAATCCTCGAGATCGAAGCCCTTGCCGGTCTTGACCTTGCGTGCAAGCTTCTCCGCCTCTTCCAGGCTGACCGTCTTCTGCACGTCCTCGATCAGCGACAGCACGTCACCCATGCCGAGGATGCGTGACGCCATGCGATCAGGATGGAAGGCCTCCAGCCCGTCCAGTTTTTCACCGGTGCCCGCAAACTTGACCGGCTTGCCGGTGACATGGCGCACGGACAATGCCGCACCGCCCCTGGCATCACCATCGAGCTTGGTCAGGATGACACCCGTCAGCGGCAAGGCCTCGCTGAACGCCCTGGCCACGTTGACCGCATCCTGCCCCTGCATTGCATCCACGACAAACAGCGTCTCCACCGGATTGACCGCGGCATGCAATTCGCGGATCTCGTCCATCATTGCCGCGTCGATCGCAAGCCGGCCCGCCGTGTCGACGATCAGGACGTCGTGATAGTGCGTGCGCGCGTAGTCCAGCGCGCGCCGGGCAATATCAACCGGCTTCTCGCCGGCGTTTGCCGGATGAAAATCGGCTTCAACCTGTCCGGCGAGCAGCCTGAGTTGCTCGATTGCCGCGGGCCGGTAGACGTCACAGCTTGCCAGCAGCACTTTCTTGCGCATCCCTGTGCGCAGCCATCGCGCCAGTTTGCCGGCGGTGGTGGTTTTACCGGCGCCCTGCAGGCCGGCCATCAGGATCACCGCCGGCGGCTGCACCGCGAGGTTCAGCGACTCGCTGTGTTCCCCCATCAGCGCGACCAGTTCGCGATGAACGACACCCACCAGCGCCTGGCCCGGCGTCAGGCTGCCGACCACTTCCTCGCCGACCGCCTTCTCGCGCACGCGGTCGATGAACGACTTGACCACCGGCAGCGCAACGTCGGCCTCCAGCAAGGCCATGCGCACTTCGCGCAACGCGTCCTGGATGTTGGTTTCAGTGAGGCGTGCCTCGCCGCGCAGCGTCTTGACGACGCGCGCGAGACGGCCGGTGAGATTGTCGAACATGGGGGTGCGTACGGGTGGTGTTCGGGTAAACTTGGACTATGCAGGGCATTCTACCGTATCTCGTCAGCGCGCTTCTTTATGCCGCGATGGGCGTGTACTTCTGGCGGCGGCACTGGGCGGCGTCTGTCGACGCTCCGGCGGCTACCGCGGCAAGCCGCTCCGGCGAACGGCTGTGCGTGCTGGTTCTGCTGGGCGTGCATGCCGTTGTGCTGTTCGGCACGATGCTGTCCGGCAACACCCTGCGCATCGGCCTGGGCGACGCCGTGTCCGCAATTCTGTGGCTTGCCGTGCTGATCTACTGGCTGGGCGGGCTGTTCTACCGGCTGGAAGGCCTGCAGGCGCTGATCATGCCTGCGGCGGCGGTTGCCGCCCTGCTGCCCATCGTGTTTCCTGCAGCGCGACCCCTGCCCAACACCGAACTGCTGGCTTTCAGGCTGCACCTGCTGATTTCGATGCTCGCCTACAGCCTGTTCACCATCGCCTCGCTGCACGTGCTTTTGATGGCGATGCTCGAGCGGCGCCTGCACCGGGGGGCACTGCCCGCGGGGCTGCGCACCCTGCCGCCGCTGCTGACCATGGAAACCCTGCTGTTCAGGATCATCTGGGCCGGCTTCGTGATGCTGTCACTGACGCTGGCCAGCGGCGTGGTGTTTTCCGAAGAAGTGTTCGGCAGGGCGGCACGGCTCAACCACAAGACGATTTTCGGCATCGTATCCTGGCTTGTTTTCGGCGCATTGCTGTTCGGCCGGCATTTTTACGGCTGGCGCGGCCGCGTCGCCGTGCGCTGGACGCTGGCCGGCTTCCTGATGCTGGTACTGGCCTATCTCGGCAGCAAGTTCGTTGTCGAAGTACTGCTCGGGCGCAGCTGACCACCTGTCCGCCTTGTGAAGGCGCCGCAATCCGACGCCCTCCTGTCAAATGTTTGTTTGAGGTGATTCCATGGAAGTACTGATCCTCGCCTGCCTGATCCTGCTGAACGGTGCCTTTGCAATGTCCGAGGTGGCGCTGCTGACCGCACGCCAGTCGAAACTGGCCACCCTCGCGCAACGCGGCGACAAACTGGCCGCGGCTGCGGTAAAGCTGAGCGCCGATCCGACGCGTTTTCTGTCGACCGTGCAGATCGGCATCACCTCGATCGGCCTGCTCAACGGCATCGTCGGCGAAGCCATCCTCGCGGAACCCTTTGCCGTCTGGCTGCAGGAGCAGGGGCTGGAGAACCGGACCAGCAACATCATCGCCACCGCCGTGGTGGTGGTGACCGTAACCTACTTCTCCATCGTGATCGGCGAAATCGTGCCCAAGCGCCTCGGGCAGCACAGCGCCGAAAACATATCGCGTTATGTGTCCTGGCCGATGCGCGGACTGGCCGCCGTTACCGCACCTTTTGTCCACCTGCTGACCGTGTCCACCGATGCCGTGCTCGGCTTCGCTCTGCGCATCCTGCGCCTGCAGCCCCAGGAATCCGGACCGCAACCGCTGTCCATCGACGAAATCCGCACCATCGTGCTTGAGTCCTCCAACGTGCTGCCCAAAAAACATGCCTCGGTGCTGCTCAATCTGCTCGAGATCGGTGCAATCACGGTCGATGACGTGATGGTCCCGCGCAACCAGATCGAAGGCATCAACATCGACCTACCGCTGGAGGAACTCGCACAGCAGATATCGACGGCGCATCACCGGCGGGTTGTTGTCTACCAGGACCAGCTGGACAACGTGATTGGCACGCTGCGCGTGCGGCACGCGCTGACGCTGATCCAGCGCGAAGAGCTGACGCACGAAACTCTCCGCGAAATGATCCGCGAGCCCTATTTCGTGCCCTCGTCCACGCCCCTGCTGTCACAAATCCAGAATTTCCAGGAACACGAGGACCGGGTCAGCCTGGTGGTCGATGAATACGGGGAAATCATGGGACTGGTCACCCTGGAAGACATCCTCGAGGAAATCATCGGCGAGTTCACCACCCAGTCGCCGCTGATGGCCCGCGGCCTGCATCCCCAGCCGGACGGCAGCTATGTCATCGAGGGCAGCACGCTGCTGCGCGAACTCAACCGCAAGCTCGGCTTCGATTTCCCGCTGGATGGCCCGAAAACCCTGAACGGACTGATCCTGGAACACCTGCAGGACATCCCCGAACCCAACACCAGTGTCCGCATCGCCGGGCACCCGCTGGAAATCGTCCAGACCCAGGACCGGATCATCAAAAGTGTGCGGGTATTCACACCTCCCGCCAAATAGGCGGTGAAACTCCGTACGCAGCCTTTACAACACCCTGCAGGACGGGCATCATTCCGTGAATAACCGATCGTAACCTATTGGTTCATCGAAGAAATTTGGAGGTTCGTCATGGCAACTGCAGCCGCTGCGGCTCGTAAATCCGAGATCAAGGAATACACCTTCCGCTGGGTCGGTCAGGACCGCGCGGGCAAAACCGTGCGCGGCGAAATGCAGGCCGGCGGCGAGGCGCAGGTCAATGCAGTGCTGCGCCGCCAGGGCATCAAGATCGTCGAAGTCAAGAAGCAGCGCATTGGCAGCGGTGGATCGGTATCCGAAAAGGACATCACGCTGTTCACCCGCCAGCTGGCCACCATGATGAAATCCGGTGTTCCGCTGCTGCAGGCTTTCGACATCGTCGGCAAGGGCCACAGCAACCCGGCGGTAGCCCGCCTGCTGATGACCATCAAGGCCGATGTCGAAACCGGCATGAGCCTGAAGCGATGCGCTGTTCTGCAACCTGGTCGGCGCCGGCGAAGCCGCCGGTATCCTGGAAAGCCTGCTCGACCGCCTGGCGACCTACAAGGAAAAGATCCTCGCCATCAAGAGCAAGATCAAGTCCGCGCTGTTCTACCCGATCGCGATCATGGTGGTGGCGGTGGTCATCACCGCGATCATCATGATCTTCGTGATCCCGGCGTTCAAGGACGTGTTCAAGAGTTTCGGCGCCGACCTGCCTGCACCGACGCTGATCGTGATGGCCATATCCGATTTCGTGGTGGCCAACTGGTTCTACCTGTTCGGCGGCACCGGCGCCGCCCTCTACGCATTTTTCTGGACCTGGAAGCGGTCCACGAAAATGCAGATGTACATGGACCGATTTGCCCTGCGCGTACCGGTATTCGGCGACCTGATCCGCAAATCCTCGATCGCACGCTGGACGCGCACACTCGCCACCATGTTTGCCGCGGGTGTGCCATTGGTTGAAGCCCTGGGTTCAGTGGCTGGCGCAGCCGGCAATTACGAGTATTTCGTGGCCACCAAGAAAATCCAGTCCGAGGTCGCCACCGGCTCCAGCCTGACCTCGTCGATGCAGGGCACCGAGGTATTTCCGAACATGGTGATCCAGATGACGATGATCGGCGAGGAGGCCGGCTCCCTGGACCAGATGCTGAGCAAGGTCGCCGACTTTTTCGAGGCCGAGGTGGACGACGCCGTGGAGGCGCTGTCCAGCCTGATGGAGCCGATGATCATGGTCATACTCGGTACGCTGATCGGCGGCATGGTGATCGCCATGTACCTGCCGATCTTCAAACTGGGATCCGCGGTATAGGTTTCCCCGGGCAACCACGCAGCAGCCTGCGGGCTGCGTTCAGGCCGGTCATGCCGGCAGCTCCAGCCATCATCCTGTCATGCTGTCAGACCCCACTGTTTTCGCATTGAGCGCGGCGCTGGCCGGATTGTGCATCGGCAGCTTCCTCAACGTTGTCATCCACCGCCTGCCGAAAATGATGGAACGGCAATGGCGGGCGGAATGCGCTGAACTGAACGGACAGGAAGCGCCGGCCGGGGAACGTTATAACCTCGTCGTGCCCCGCTCCGCCTGTCCCTCGTGCGGACGCCCGGTTGCGGCCGTCGAAAACATTCCGCTGCTCAGCTGGATCGTGCTGCGCGGCAAATGCGCCGGCTGCAAAGCCCCCATCTCCCTCCGGTATCCCGCCGTCGAGGCGCTCACTGCCGCTCTCTCGGCCTATCTTGCCTGGCACTTCGGTTTCGGACTGGCGGCTGCAGGCGCGCTGCTGTTTGCATGGACGATGATCGCGCTGACCTTCATCGATCTCGACACCTACTACCTGCCCGACAGCCTGACGCTGCCCCTGCTCTGGGCAGGACTTCTGGTCAACATCAACGGCACTTTCGCGCCGCTGCAGTCTGCCGTCATCGGCGCCGCCACCGGCTACCTGAGCCTGTGGACGGTGTACTGGGTCTTCAAATGGGCGACCGGCAAGGAAGGCATGGGCTACGGCGACTTCAAGCTGCTGGCCGCGATCGGCGCCTGGCTGGGCTGGCAGATGCTGCCGCTCACCATCCTGCTCTCCTCGCTGGTCGGCGCCGTGATCGGCATCGGATTGATCGTGTTTGCCGGACGCGGTCGCAGCGTGCCCATCCCCTTCGGTCCCTATCTCGCGATTGCCGGGCTGATCGCATTGGCCCACGGACCGGCGCTGACCCGCGCCTGGTTCGGTCCGCTCTGACCGATGCCGTACTGCGTGGGCGTCACCGGCGGCATAGGGTCCGGCAAATCACGGGCAGCGGCCATGTTCGGCGAAATGGGTGCCGGCGTCGTCGATACCGACGAAATTTCCCACCAGATCACCGCCAGTGGCGGCAGCGCCATGCCGGAGATTGTCGCCGCATTCGGACCGTCTGCGGCGGCCGCCGACGGCAGCCTGGACCGCGCCGCGATGCGGCAGCGGATTTTCGGCGACGCTCCGGCCCGCAGGCAGCTCGAAAACATCCTGCATCCGCGCATCCGGGAGGCCGCACGCAGCCGCATCAACGAATCAGCCGCGCCCTATGTATTGCTGGTGGTGCCGCTGCTGCTGGAAACCGGCGCCTATCGAGACATCGTCCGGCGGATACTGGTGGTTGATTGCGATGAAGCGCTGCAGGTCAGCCGCACCATCGCCCGCAGCCGGCTTGACGAACCCTCGGTACGGGCGATCATGGCTGCGCAGATCTCCCGCACTGAACGGCTGGCACGCGCCGACGACATCATCCGCAACGACGGAGACGTCGAAGAGCTGCGCCGCCAGGTCGCGATGCTCCACGGCAAATACGTGAAACTGGCCGCGGACGAAGGCCGGCCACAGCCCTGAAACGGCATTAAGCCTTTATTTTTTCTGGTTTTTGTTTGATACTCCCGCAACCGCATTTCCAACCTTCCCATCGGGCGCACAGGACGTGATTGTCTACGAACATCCGCTGAGCGAGCGCGTGCGCACCCTGCTGCGCCTGGAAGACCTGTTCGAACGCATCGAGTATTTTCAGGGCCGCAACGATTCACCGGAGCACCACGTCGCACTGCTGCTGATATTCGAGATTCTCGAAGTGGCCAGCCGTGCCGACCTCAAGTCCGACCTGCTGCAGGAACTGGAGCGGCAGAAACAGACCCTGGAGGCCCTGCGCGAGAACCCCGACATTTCCGAGGAGGCTCTCGACAACGTGCTGTGGCAGATCGACCAGGCATCGTCGCGGCTGTTCCAGGCATCCGGCAAGGTCGGGCAGGAACTGCGGGAAAACGAGTGGCTGATGAGCATCAAGCAGCGCACGGCGATCCCCGGCGGCGTCTGCGAGTTTGACCTGCCTTCCTACCATTACTGGCTGCAGCAGACCGCCGAAGTCCGCCGCCACGACCTGCAGCAATGGCTGGCGCCGTTCCTGCCGACCCGCGATGCGATCAACATCGTGCTGCGGCTGCTGCGTGAAAGCGGCAAGACCACCGCACAGACCGCACAGCAGGGCGTCTACCAGCAGATGATGGCCGGCCGCATGGCGCAGATGCTGCGCATCGGCCTGTCCGGCGAATACGCCTGCATACCGGAAATCAGCGCCAACAAGTACGCGCTGAACATCCGCTTCACCACCCAGGAGGGCATCCAGCGTCCCAGGGCATCGGACACGGATGTCGAATTCGAACTGACCTTCTGCAATCTCTGAACCATGGCGGGAAGGATCGTGTCCTGCCCCCATTGCGGGGCCAGCATTGAATGGAATCCGGCCAACCGTTTCCGTCCATTCTGTTCGGAACGCTGCAAGATGATCGACCTTGGCGCCTGGGCCACCGAACGTTACCGCGTACCGGTCGCGGAATCCGACGAATCCTCACTTCCCGATGCGGACGAGGCGCCGCGTCCGAACTGACTAGAGGCTCCAGGCCCCGCGCAACATGGCCAGGCCATGCGCGCCGCTCGCCAGCGCCTGCTCCCGGTGTTCGGGCCGCATGCCCCCGAGTGCCAGCACTGGAATCCTCGTGTCCGCAACCATGCTGCGGAAACCGGCCCAGCCGAGCGGCAGCGCATCAGGGTGAGTCGGCGTCGGCAGCACCGGGCCAAGCACCGCGAAATCAACCCCAGCCGCCTCGGCACGCCGCAGTTCGGCGCTGTCATGGCAGGACGCACCCACCAGCGGAAAATCCGGGCGCTGCCTGATGCCCTGCAACTGGGCCGCGGTCAGGTGCACGCCGTCGGCGCCGCTGCGCCGTGCGAGCTCGATATCGGCATTGACCAGCACCCGCGCCCCACAGGCATGAGCCAGGCCGACCACCTCGGCCGTGTAACGCGCGAAAAGCTCCGCAGGCCAGCCCCTGCTGCCCCGCACCTGGATCAGGCGCAGTCCGCCGCGCAGTGCGCAATCAATGCGCTCCAGCGCCGCAGGGTATTCGGCCGCAGTGAATCCGGTAATGCCATAGGTCTCCGGCACCGCCAACGCACGCATGATCGGGCCGTTGGCAGGCAGCAGGGGAGCCACATCGACCGCCTCCAGCCGCTGCCAGGCGAAAGCCTGGGATTCACGTCCGTGAAGCTCGCCGCGCCAGCCCCTTACCCGGAAAAAATGCAGTCGCACATCGGCATGGGGATAATCGAATTCGCGGATCAGCCAGGGATAGGCTGCGGTGACCTCGATGCCGAGCTCCTCGTGGAGTTCACGCGACAGCGCCGCTTCCGGCGATTCACCGGCTTCGACCTTGCCTCCGGGAAATTCCCAGTAACCTGCGTAGGCCTTGCCCTGCGGACGCTGGGCCAGCAGAAAACGGCCATCCGCCTGCTGCAGCACCGCGGCAACCACCGCGATGCGGCGGCGGCCTGCCGGCTGTTCAGTCATCGGCCCTACTTGCGGCGCGCCAGCCGCGAGCGGCCCGCCCAGTCACGCGCAAACTGCCAGGCCACACGGCCACTGCGGGATCCCCGCAACAGCGCCCATTGCAGCGCTGCATGCTCGACCTCCGCGGTTTTGCCGGACGGCACCTTGAAGTGGTCGAGCCAGACACGGACGATGCCCAGGTACTCGTCCTGGTCGAAGGGATAGAACGAGACCCAGAGACCGAAGCGCTCGGACAGGGAAATCTTTTCCTCACTGGTTTCGCCGGGATGGATTTCCTCGCCGACATGCCGGTATTCGAGATTTTCCTGCATGAACTCGGGCATCAGGTGGCGGCGGTTCGAGGTCGCATAGATCAGGCAGTTTTCCGACGCGGCGGCGACCGAACCGTCAAGCACCACTTTCAAAGCCTTGTAACCGGGCTCGTCGGCCTCGAACGACAGGTCATCACAGTAGAGAATGTAACGTTCGGGACGCGCGTGGATCAGCTCGACAATGTCCGGCAGATCGGTCAGGTCGCGCTTCTCCACTTCGATCAGCCGCAGGCCGCGTGGCGCATACTTGTTCAGCAGTGCCTTGACCAGCGACGACTTGCCGGTGCCGCGGGCGCCGGTGAGCAGGACGTTGTTCGCAGGCAGTCCGTCGACGAATTGCCGGGTATTGCGCTCGACCAGGTTCTTCTGGTCATCGATGCCCTGCAGGTCGCGCAAATCGATGCGGTGCACCTGGTGTATCGGTTCCAGGTTTCCCTGGCCCGACTTCTTGCGCCAGCGGAAGGCGATCGACGCCTTCCAGTCAATCGGCGGAGGCGAAGGCGGCAGCAGCTGCTCGAGCCGTCCCAGCACGCCTTCGGCGCGCGCCACCAGGTTTTCCCATGACACAGCCGGATTTTCAGGCGGCTTTTTATTCATAACTATTTGTTTTTATTGATAAAATTAGCTTCTGTAGTCGGCATTGATGCTGACATAGTCATGCGACAGATCACAGGTCCATACGGTCGCCGCAGCCTTGCCTCGGTTCAGCACCACGCGCACCGTGATCTCGGCCTGCTTCATCACGCGCTGGCCGTCGGACTCCCGGTACGACGGGCTGCGCCCGCCATGCTCCGCCACCAGCACGTCATCGAGATAAAGTTCGATGCCTTCGACTTCGAGATCGGCGATGCCGGCATAACCGATCGCCGCAAGTATCCGGCCGAGGTTCGGATCGGATGCAAAAAAAGCGGTTTTGATCAGCGGCGAATGCGCTATGGCCAGTGCAACCTTGCGGCATTCCTCCTCGTTGCGGCCTGAGTCAACCTTGACGGTGATGAACTTGGTTGCCCCCTCGCCGTCGCGGATGATCGCCTGGGCAAGTTCGATCGCCACCGCAGTCACGGCATCACGGAAAGCCGTGTACTCGGCGCTTTTTGCATCGACAATCTCCGCCATCGCCGCCTTGCCGGTGGCCATCAGCATGAAACTGTCATTGGTCGAAGTATCGCCATCGACGGTGATGCAATTGAACGAGCGCTGCGCGGCATGGGCAACCGCGGACCTGACCAGTACCTGGCTCACCACGGCATCGGTCGCAATGAAACCGAGCATGGTCGCCATGTTGGGATGAATCATGCCGGCACCCTTGGCAATGCCGGTCACAGTCACCGTCGCACCGCCGATGATGAACTGGCGGGAAACCGCCTTCGGCAGCGTGTCGGTGGTCATGATCGCCGCGGCGGCATCCGCCCAGACATCGGCGCGCAGTACATCCCGGCATTGCGGCAGTCCGGCGATGATGCGGTCCACCGGCAACGGCTCCATGATGACCCCGGTCGAAAACGGCAGCACCTGCGACGGCAGGCAGCCAAGCAGTCGCGCCGCTTCGGCGCAGGTCTGGCGTGCGCGTGCGAGTCCGTCCTTGCCGGTGCCTGCATTCGCCACACCGGTATTGATCACCAGTGCGCGTATGCCCTGGCCGGGATCAATCATCGACAGGTGCTGGCGGCAGACCACCACCGGCGCGGCACAGAAACGGTTCTGCGTGAACACGCCGGCAACACGGGTGCCGGCTTCAAGTCCGATAAGCAGCAGGTCCTTGCGGCCCGCCTTGCGGATGCCGGCCTGGGCAATACCCAGCATCACGCCGGGAACCGGCAGCAGCGACGCGGGATCGGGTGCGTTCAGGTTGACGGGCATGGCATCAGGCGAGTTTGCCGTGGCACTGCTTGTATTTTTTCCCGGATCCGCAGGGGCAGGGATCGTTGCGGCCGATTTTTTGCCCGCCGCGCACAAAAGGCTGCAGCTTTTCGGATTCCGCGTCGGATGCAGGCAACACCGATTCCTCGGACACCTCGTCGGCCGCGTCCGCCACCGCCTCGGCATGCTGGTACTGGACATTGCTCAGTTTTTCGTGCTCCTCGGCCGCACGCAATTCCTCCGCACTGCGGATCTGCACGGTCATCAGGATCCGCGTGACATCGGTCTTGATCATGTCGAGCAGCAGCGAAAACAGCTCGAAAGCCTCCCGCTTGTATTCCTGTGTCGGGTTCTTCTGGGCGTAACCGCGCAGGTGTATGCCCTGGCGCAGGTGATCCAGCGCCGACAGGTGCTCCCGCCAGTGGCTGTCCAGGCTTTGCAGCATGATGGCGCGTTCGTACTGGCGCATTGCCGCCGGATCAACCGTTGCGGTCTTCTCGGCGTAACGGGCATGTGCCGCATCAACGATGCGCTGTCGCAGGGAATCCTCCTCGAGCTGCGGACTGAGCTCAAGCCACTGCCGCAACGGCAGCTCAAGCCCCAGTTCGCTGCGCAGAACCGCTTCCAGCCCTTCGATGTCCCACTGCTCTTCCAGGCTGCCCGGCACGACGTGCGTCGCGAAGTGGGCGGAAATGACGTCGGCACGCATCGCCGCTATGGTCGCCGAAACATCCGCGCTCTCAAGAAGCTCGTTGCGCTGCTGATAGATCACCTTGCGCTGGTCGTTGGCGACATCGTCGTACTCAAGAAGATGCTTGCGCATGTCGAAGTTGCGTGCCTCGACCTTGCGCTGGGCGTTCTCGATGGATCTCGTGACCCAGGGGTGCTCGATGGCCTCGCCTTCGGGCATTTTCAGGCGGTTCATGATCGCGGCGACCCGGTCCGACGCGAATATCCGCAGCAGGGAATCGTCGAGTGCCAGGTAAAAACGGCTGGAGCCCGGATCACCCTGGCGGCCGGCGCGGCCACGCAGCTGGTTGTCGATGCGTCGTGATTCGTGGCGCTCGGTGCCGATGATGTGCAGGCCGCCGGCCTTGACGACCTCGTTGTGGCGCAACTGCCACTGCTCGCGCAGTTCGGCCACCCGCCGCTCGCGGGCAGCGGCGTCGAGGCTCTCATCGGCCAATACCCGGTTGATCTCGGGCTCGGGGTTTCCGCCGAGCACGATGTCCGTGCCCCGCCCCGCCATGTTGGTGGCCAGGGTGATGATCTTCGGGCTGCCGGCCTGGGCGACGATCTCGGCTTCCCGTGCATGCTGCTTGGCGTTGAGCACGTTGTGCGGCAGGCCTTCCTTGGCCAGGATGCCCGAGATGTATTCCGAGTTCTCGATTGATGTCGTGCCCACCAGCACCGGCTGGCCGCGCCCGTGACATTCGCGGATGTCACTGATGATCGCGCTGTATTTTTCAGCCGCCGTGCGGAACACCTGGTCCATGCGGTCATCCCGGACCATCGGACGGTGCGTGGGTATGATCACCGTCTCGAGCCCGTAGATCTGCTGGAATTCGTAGGCCTCGGTGTCCGCCGTGCCGGTCATGCCCGCCAGCTTTCCGTACATCCGGAAATAGTTCTGGAAGGTGATTGTCGCCAGCGTCTGGTTTTCCTTCTGGATCTCCACGCCCTCCTTGGCCTCGATGGCCTGGTGCAAACCCTCCGACCAGCGGCGGCCGGGCATCAGCCTGCCGGTAAACTCGTCAACGATGATGATCTCGTTGTTCTGCACCACGTACTGCTGGTCGCGGTGGAACAGGCTGTGTGCGCGCAGTGACGCATTCAGGTGATGCATCAGCCCGATGTTGGCTGCGTCGTAAAGGCTGCCGCCTTCGGCCAGCAGGCCGGCCTTCGCCAGCAGCGCCTCGGCGTGTTCATGGCCCTCCTCGGAGAGCACGACCTGGTGGGCTTTCTCGTCAACCCAGTAGTCGCCCGGCCCCTTTTCATCCTTTTGCCGGACGAGTTTCGGGGTCACCGCGTTGATATGCCCGTAGAGATCAGTATTGTCCTCGGCCTGCCCGGAAATGATCAAAGGCGTGCGCGCCTCATCAATCAGGATGGAATCGACCTCGTCGACAATCGCGAAAGCCAGCCCGCGCTGGACCTTTTCGGACGTCTCGTAGACCATGTTGTCGCGCAGGTAGTCGAAGCCAAACTCGTTGTTGGTGCCGTAGGTGATGTCGGCGCGGTAGGCTTCCTGCTTGCGGTCATGCTCCATCTGCGACAGGTTGACGCCGACGGTCAGCCCGAGGAAGCGGTAGATGCGTCCCATCCAGTCGGCATCGCGCTGCGCCAGATAGTCATTGACCGTCACTACATGGACCCCGGTGCCCGCCAGCGCATTGAGATAGGCCGGCAGCGTCGCCACCAGCGTCTTGCCCTCACCGGTACGCATCTCGGCAATCTTGCCGTTGTGCAGGGCGATGCCGCCCACCAGCTGCACGTCGAAATGACGCATGCCCAGCACCCGTTTCCCGGCCTCGCGCACCACGGCGAAGGCTTCGGGCAGGATTTCGTCAAGCGCAGCACGACGCGCAGCCATCTGCCTGTCGGGTGCGGCGGCGGCCACCGCCTTGGCAATGCGCTCCCTGAATTCATCCGTTTTCGCACGCAGCCGGTCATCCGGCAATGCCTCAACCTGCGGCTCGAAGGCGTTGATCGCGCGGACCGTGCGACGGTACTGCTTGAGCAACCGTTCGTTGCGGCTGCCGAATACTTTCCTGAATAAGCCGGTAATCATGGACATCCTGAATAAAAAAGGGGTGGGAAAATCCCACCCCTGCAATTCGAGCTATCGGTACAGCCGGTCAGCCGGGCAATTGCAGAAACTGCGCGGGGTTGCGCGCGGCACCACGCTGGCGCACCTCGAAGTGCAGATGCGCACCTGTTGCGCGCCCGGTCCTGCCGACATCGGCAATCCGGGAACCACGCAGCACGATGTCCCCCACCTTCACCAGACGTTTCGAAGCGTGTGCGTACCGCGAGATCAGATCATTGCCGTGATCAATCTCTATCATATTACCATATTGAGGGTGGAATTCTGAGTAGACAACAACGCCTGCGGCTGCAGCATAAATGGGCGTTCCTTCTTCCGCCATGAAGTCTATGCCTTCGTGAAAAGCACGCTGCCCGGTGAACGGGTCGATGCGCCAGCCGAAGTTCGAGGAATACCAGCCCCCCTCCACCGGCAGCTTGGTCGGCGTCAGTTTCTTGCGGGCACTTTCCAGCGTGAACATGGATTCCAGCAGGCCGAGCTTGTCCCCGCGGTCCTCAAGCTGAAGCGTCAATTGCTCGACCTGGCGCGTGAAATCACCGAGTGAAAGATTCTGGCTGGGAATCGAGGACAATGCACCGCCGCGCCCCGGCACCTCGTTGAACATCAGGTCCTGCGGCTTGAATCCGGCCAGTTTGGCCAGACGTTCACCCAGCGTGTCCAGGCGCAGCAACTGGGCCTGCATCTGTCCCAGCCTTACCGCCATCGCATTGAGGTTGTCCTGGAGATAGGACTGGTTTTTTTCCTGCTGCTGCTGGTGTATGGTCACCAGCACATCCCTGACATAGGGGATGTTCAGTTCCGAGGCAAAGCGCAAAATGCCGTAATTTAGTGCACCGGCCAGCGTCAGTACCAGTACCATCAGCAGTGACGCCAAGCCGGCAAGATGCGGCCATCCCAGCGTGATGGTCCGCGCCTTCGGCAGCCTCTCGGAAACCAGAATAATATTCATGGTCAAACTCCATTGTCGCCATGCCCACCCGCAAATTCAGCGCCCTGATTGTAGAAACAGCGGGCTTGTCAGCACTGAACCGGGCAACGCAGCGCATTTCAGCACTGCAACGGCTTTATTCGGTCTGCGCGCCCCCTGAACTGTCCCTGGCAAGCCGGGTGGTCGGGGACCACAACGGCACGCTGGTCATAGCGGCAGACAACGGTGCAATCGCGGCAAAACTGAAGCAGATCATGCCCCGACTGCTGAAGAACCTGCAAAAGCAGAGCGCGCAGGTTACTGGAATCCGGATTCAAGTTCAAGTTTCCGGACAACAACCTGCAGCCCGGGTTTACACCGAAAAACCGGAGTTACCCATTGATTTAATTGATAATTTTGAAAAACTGTCAAACCGGGTTCAAGATCCCGGGTTACGCTCGGCCCTTGCCCGCTTTGCCGCCAGGCGCCGTAGCAAGGGCTGACAACGCCGTCCATCCGGAATGCTCAGATGATCATCAAAAACCGCTCGGCGGCGTAGAACAGCATCAGCAGGGCTGCGAAAGCCAGCGTCCCGAGAAAAACCCGCCAGGCAAAGCGCAGGTAGCGCTGGTCCCGCGACACCGCATAAAGCACGAAGCAGACGCCGATGCTGACCAGCGCAAGGATACCGACGAGCCGCAGCAGCAGCATTTGGGGGATCAGGCCGGCCGTGCCGCGGTCCGGGACCGGTCAGGCCGCCTGCGGCTGCCAGGCCAGGAAAGGCGGAGCGTCTTCGTTGCGGTCAAAACTGACGTATTCCCAGGCCCTGGGCTGCTCCAGCAGGTGGCGCAGCAGGCGGTTGTTCATCGCATGGCCGGACTTGTGCCCCCTGAACGAGCCGATCAGGGGGTGACCGAGCAGGTAAAGATCCCCGATCGCGTCAAGCACCTTGTGCTTGACGAATTCGTTGTCGTAACGGAGTCCGTCGGTATTGAGCACCCGGTATTCGTCCATCACGATCGCATTGTCGAGGCTGCCGCCCAGCGCCAGGCCCTGCGAGCGCATGCTCTCGACGTCCTGCATGAAACCGAAGGTGCGCGCACGCGCCACTTCGTTGACATAGGACGTGGACGAGAAATCAACCACGACCGACTGTGCACTGGCATCGAACACGGGATGTGCATAATCGATCGCCAGTTCGAGCCGGAAGCCGTTGTGGGGATCAAAACGCACCCACTTGTCGCCGTCACGCACCTCCACCGGCTCCAGGATGCGGATGAACTTTTTCGGCGCCTCCTGCTCTTCGATCCCGGCTGATTGCAGCAGGAACACGAAGGGGCCGGCGCTGCCATCCATGATCGGCACTTCCGGCGCCGTCACATCGATCCAGACATTGTCAACACCAAGCCCGGCCAGCGCCGACATCAGATGTTCGACCGTCTGCACGCGCGCGCCGTCCTTCTCGAGGCAGGACGACAGCCGGGTGTCATGCACTGCATACGGATCGGCCCTGATCTCGACCGGTGGCTCAAGGTCGGTCCTGCGGAACACGATGCCGGTGTGCGGCTGCGCCGGGCGCAGGGTCAGATGGACCTTCTCGCCCGTGTGCAGACCCACGCCAGTGGCACGGATCACGTTTTTTAATGTGCGCTGCCTGATCATCGTGACGAAGCTTATCCCTTACCCCCGCTTTGCGGGGGTTTCCGATGCGGATTTTATCATGCTGCCGCAGTGCAGCAAAACCAGTCCGCCAGGCCGCTTGCCGGCGAGCCGAGTCTGAAGCCCTGCGCGCTCCGTGATCAGTCGGCCTGCTTGCGCAGGAATGCAGGAATGTCGAGCATTTCCACGCCCGATTGCCGCATCGCCTCCACCGTCGCATCACGGTTGCGGCGACGGATCACGGCAGGCTGCTCCAGCGCGCCGTAATCGACGTCCATCGCCATGTTGTCGGTTCCGGTTTTCTGCGATACGACGATCATCGGCTTGGGCTGCTGGCGGGCCATCGGTTTGCCCAGGCCGGTCGCCACGATGGTCACCCGCAGGCCGTCCTCGAGGCTGTCGTCATACACCGTGCCGACAATGACGGTGGCCGAATCGGCGGCAAAGGCCTTGATGGTTTCCATGACGTCATACATTTCCTGCAGCTGGAAAGTCGCCTTGCTGGCCGAGATGTTCACCAGCACTCCGCGCGCATCCGAAATGTTGATGTCCTCCAGCAGCGGGCAGGCGACCGCCTGCTCGGCAGCCTCGCGGGCGCGACCGATGCCGGCCGCCTTGGCGGAACCCATCATTGCCATGCCCATTTCGCCCATCACCGTGCGCACGTCGGCAAAGTCGACGTTGATCATGCCCGGGCAGCTGATGATTTCGGCAATGCCGGCAACTGCCCCGTGAAGAACGTCGTTGGCTGCACGGAACGCCTCGTCCAAGGTGATCGAGTTGCCCAGCACCTGCATCAGCTTGTCGTTGGGGATCACGATCAGCGAATCGACATGCTGCGCCAGCGCATCGAGTCCTTCCTGTGCGATGCGCTGGCGTTTGCCTTCGAACGCAAACGGCTTGGTCACCACGGCCACCGTCAGGATGCCGAGTTCCTTGGCGATTTCAGCGACCACCGGCGCGGCACCGGTGCCGGTGCCGCCGCCCATGCCCGCGGTCAGGAACAGCATGTCCGCCCCGGAAATCAGCTCGGCAATGCGTTCACGATCTTCAAGGGCGGCCTGGCGGCCGACCTCAGGATTCGCGCCGGCGCCGAGCCCCTTGGTGATTTCGCCGCCAAGCTGCAGCTGCGTTTTGGCCTGATTGCGCTTGAGCGCCTGGGCATCGGTGTTGGCGCAGATGAATTCCACGCCCTGCACGCCCTGGACGATCATGTGATCCACCGCATTGCCGCCGCAGCCGCCGACACCGATCACCTTGATTACCGCTTCCTGCGCCTGTGCATCAATCAGTTCAATCATGTGAGTCTCCTTTTTCCGCAAACAAAGTAATGCCCGCATTGCCCGCACTAGAAATTCCCCGTAAACCAGTTTTTCATCCGCTCCAGCACCTGCTGCAGGCTGCTCACATGCATGCGCGCCACATCGCGCTGGCGATGTTCGTCGGCGCCCGCAATCAGCAGGCCGACGCCGGTCGCATAACGCGTGCTGCGCACCACCTCGGACAGCCCGCCCGAGTACTGCGGCATGCCGATGCGCACCGGCATGTGGAAAATCTCCTCTCCCAGTTCGACCATGCCCTGCATCGCGCTCGAACCCCCTGTCAGCACCACACCGGATGACAGCAGCTCCTCGTAACCGCTGCGGCGCAGTTCCGCCTGCACCAGCGAATACAGCTCCTCGACCCGCGGCTCGATGACCTCGGCCAGCGTCTTGCGCGACAGCTGGCGCGTGCTGCGGTCGCCGACCCCGGGCACGTCCACCATTTCCTGGGGATCGGCAAGCTGCGACAGCGCGCAGCCGTAACGCTGCTTGATGTCTTCCGCATCCTTGGTCGGCGTGCGCAACGCCATCGCGATGTCATTGGTGATCTGGTCACCGGCAATAGGAATCACCGCGGTATGGCGGATCGCGCCGTGGGTGAACACGGCCATGTCGGTTGTGCCGCCGCCGATGTCGACGAGGCAGACCCCGAGGTCCTTCTCGTCATCCGACAGCACCGCGACCGAAGAGGCCAGCGGCTGCAGGATCAGGTCGTTGACCTCGAGACCGCAGCGACGGACGCACTTGATGATGTTCTGCGCCGCCGACACTGCGCCGGTGACGATATGCACCTTGACCTCCAGGCGCACGCCGGACATCCCGAGCGGTTCGCGCACGTCCTCCTGGCCGTCGATGATGAATTCCTGGTTGAGCACGTGCAGGATCTGCTGGTCGTTGGGGATCTGCACCGCCTTCGCGGTTTCGATCACGCGGTCGATGTCCTGCTGCGACACCTCCTTGTCCTTGATCGCGACCATGCCCTGGGAATTGAAACTCTTGATGTGGTTGCCGGCGATGCCGGTGTAAACCTCGCGGATCTTGCAGTCGGCCATCAGTTCCGCCTCTTCCAGCGCGCGCTGGATGGCATTGACGGTGGTTTCGATGTTGACCACCACGCCTTTCTTCAGCCCGCGCGAGGGATGGCTGCCCATGCCGATGATCTCGAAACCGCCCTCCGGCTTGAGTTCGGCGACGATGGCGACGATCTTCGAGGTCCCGATGTCGAGCCCCACCACGATCTTCTTGTTTTCCCTGGCCTTGTTCATCTGTCCTGTCATTCCCTGTGCATCACCCTATGCGCCGCTTTTGCGCCGGACATCGTCCGCAATCGCCGGCAATCCCGGCACCCTTGCCGCAAACCCGTTGGCATACCGCAGGTCGACCCGGTCCACCGGACGGGTCATGCGCGCAATCGTCCTCGGGTAGACGGCGACAAAACGGCGCAACCGCTGTTCAACCTGTTCCCTGCCGAGATCAAGCGTCATGCCGTCGTCAAGCTTCAGTTGCCAGGCACGCCGCGGCGACACGTTGATTTCCCCGGGTGTCCTGCCGATGTCCTCAAGGCTGCGGCGGAAATGGTCATACTGGATGGTCATTTCCTTGGCAGCCCCCGGCGGACCGTTGAATACCGGCAACGCCCCGTCGAAAGCGGCGGCGAACACCTCGCCCTGCACATTGACCAGAGCCTCGCGTCCCCAGCGCGCCAGGGGCACATGTTCGGTCAATGCCACCTCCAGCCCGCCCGGCCACTGCCGGCGCACATTGGCACTGCGCACCCAGGGCAGCTTCTCGAAAGCTTCGCGTGCCGTGTCCAGGCGCAGGGTGAACAGGGTTCCGCCAACCTCGCGCCTGACTATCTCCTCGATCTGCTGGCGGGTGACGTGTGTTACCGGCGTCACCACGCGCACCTGCGTGATCGAAAACACCGGCTGCCTCACCGCGTGCGACACCCCGGCGTAAAGCACGCCAAGCAGCGCCGCGATGAACAGCAGGTCGGCGATGAGGTTCAGCACGGCGGGTTTATCCCACATGGGCAAGCTCCAGGATGCGCAGCACCAGCGCCTCAAAGGAGAGTCCGGCCTGGCGCGCCGCCATCGGCACCAGGCTGTGCCCGGTCATGCCGGGAGAGGTGTTCATCTCCAGGAACTGCACGCTGCCGTCGGCGCGGCGGATCAGGTCTGCACGCCCCCAGCCGGCACAACCCAGCGCCCGCGCGCTGTGCATCACCAGTTCACGGATGCGCAGTTCTTCGGCCTCCGGCAACCCGCAGGGACAGTGATATTGGGTTTCGTCGCTGAAATACTTGTTCTGGTAGTCATAGTTGCCCTGCGGTGCCTCGATCCGGATCAGCGGCAGTGCCCGGTCACCGAGGAAACCGGCAGTCAATTCGCTGCCGTCGATGAATTCCTCCGCCATCACCAGTGCATCGTGACGCGCGGCCAGCGCCCAGGCCCCGGGCAGCGTCGCTGCATCGGTCACCTTGGTCAGGCCGATGGTCGAGCCTTCGCGCGCCGGCTTGATGATCAGAGGCAACCCCAGGCGCCGCACCACCCCTGCCCAGTCGCTGCCGGCATCAACGACTTCGAAACGCGGCGTCGGGATGCCGGCCGAAGCCCACACCATCTTCGTCCTTACCTTGTCCATCGACAGTGCGGAGGCCATCACGCCGCTGCCGGTATAGGGAATGCCCATCAACTCCAGCGCACCCTGCACCGTGCCGTCCTCGCCGTAACGGCCATGCAGCGCGATGAACACGCGGGAATAACCTTCCCGCTTCAGGTCGAAGATCTCCCTCTCGGCCGGATCAAACCCGTGCGCATCCAATCCGGCTCCGCACAGGGCTTCGAGCACCTTGCGGCCGCTCATCAGCGAAATCTCGCGCTCCGCACTGCGACCGCCGAAGAGCACCGCAATTTTTCCGTATCCACTCATGCCGGCTCCCCGATCACGCGCACTTCCTGCTCGAGCCTGACTCCGAAACGCCGCGCCACTGCCTGCTGCGCTTCGGCAATCAGGGCCTCGATGTCGGCTGCGGTCGCCCCGCCGGTGTTGACGATGAAATTCGCGTGTTTTTCGGAAATCGACGCCCCGCCGATGGTTCTTCCCTTGAGGCCGCAGGCCTCGATCAGCCGCGCCGCATGGTCCCCGGGGGGATTGCGGAATACCGACCCCGCGTTCGGCTGGCCCAGCGGCTGCGAGGCAATCCGCTGCGAAAGCAGCGCCTTGATCCTTGCCCGCGACCGGACACCGTCACCCTGCGGCAGGGAAAAAGTCGCCGACACAAACCACTCCTCGGCCTGGCTGCCGACCTGCGCCGCAGCGGACACCTGTGACATCTGCCGGCAGCGCCGCTCGACGCTGCGATAGCCGATGGTGTAATGGGCCGGCGTGCGCAGGCGCAAGGTTCCGGTCCGGTCGACCGTTTCCACGCCAGACACGACATTCCAGGTTTCGCCGCCGTAACAGCCGGCGTTCATCGCCAGGGCACCGCCGACCGTACCGGGGATGCCCGCGAGAAACTCCGCGCCGTCAAGATTGTTCAGTGCCGCGACGCGCGCCACCTTCGGACTCGCCACGCCGGCCTCGGCGCGGATTTCGCCGCCGCCCGCCTTGCGCGTCACCTGCAGCCCGCGCAATGCCCAGTGGGTGAAAATGACGGTGCCGTCGAAACCGCCGTCCCGCACCAGCAGGTTGCTGCCCAGCCCGACCATGCAGACCGGCTCGTCTCCGCCCAGCCCGCGCAGGAACCCGACCAGATCGGCCAGATCTGCAGGTGCATAACTGCTGCGCGCGCGCCCGCCGGCACGCCAGCTGACATGCCTTGCCATCGGCTCGTCTCGCCGCAGTTCGCCGCGTAACCCGCTGCGCCTGATTCCTGCCTGTTCGCTCATGTCCATTTCGTTAAGTTGTCCCGGGCCGGCTTTTCCGCTCACGAGCCCGCCTTCGCCAGCCGCGCCGCAACCGTGCCGATCGACCCGGCACCCATCGCCAGCACCACATCGCCGTCCCGTACCGCGCCGCCAATCGCTGCCGGCAGATCCGCAACCTGCTCGACAAACACCGGCTCCACTTTTCCCAGCACCCGCACCGCACGTGCCAGCGCCCGGCCATCGGCGGCGACAATCGGCGCCTCGCCCGCCGGATAGACTTCGGTGAGCAACAGCGCATCCACGCTCGACAGCACACGCACAAAATCCTCGAAACAGTCGCGGGTACGGGTGTAGCGGTGGGGCTGGAACGCCAGAACCAGCCGGCGGCCTGGAAACGCGCCGCGCGCAGCGGCGATGGTTGCCGCCATTTCCACCGGGTGGTGGCCGTAGTCATCAATCAGGTCATAACTGCCGTCGCGCAGCGCGATTGCGCCGTAACGCTGGAAACGCCGGCCGACGCCCTTGAAATCGGCCAGTGCCTTGACGATCTTTTCATCCGCGACTCCGGCCTCCATCCCGACAGCGATCGCGGCCAGCGCGTTCTGCACGTTGTGCACGCCCGGCAGGTTGAGCACGAT
>LNFM01003327.1_pt1 | contig 45106 bp, 51 predicted proteins | sample 596031 | NCBI WGS metagenome assembly LNFM01 (sample SAMN04254537, study PRJNA301005) | activated carbon metagenome | isolation source: dual media filters at the Ann Arbor, Michigan drinking water treatment plant | place: USA: Ann Arbor
TGGCCTTCGTAGGTCGGCAGGGTCCGTGCGATGCCGACCTCGATATCCGTGAACTCCGGCGTCACGTGGTCAGGCCACGGATCGCCCTCGGTTTTGACAGCGCGCACGGTCTCGCAGGCGGCGCAGGCCCAGCGGTCGCGCAGCAATTCGCCGAGCGCCTGTGCCGCCTCGCCGTCGACCACCATCTGCACATCGTGAAACGGCGCATAGGCCTTGCCGTCCGGATCGATCCGGTGCGGGTTGTCGAGTTCGTGACGCCCGGTGTCCCAGCGCCGCATGGTGATGTCCAGCCCGCCACTGAAGGCGATCTTGTCGTCCACCACCACCAGCTTTTGATGCTGCGACGAGCCTATTGGCACGCAGTCGTCGAGACAGAATCTGATCTGGTCCGGAGTCGACCAGCGCAGCGCCAGGGTCGGAAACGGATCGCGCTCGCCGGTGTAGAGCACAGAAAAATCCCAGAGAAGCAGATTGATCTGGAGTTGCGGGCGTTCGACCACCAACCGGCCGAGGAACTCGGCGAGCAGCGGCGGGTAACCGTCATCTGCTTCACCCGAAGGGCCGACCAGCCGGGTTTTGCTGTGAATATCCCAGCCGGCAATCATGATCGAACGTTCGGCCTTGATCATCGCTTGGCGGGCCGCCGCGAAATACTCGGCGCCATCCACCAGCACGGCCGCCCGCGCCGCCGGCGCGGTGCGCCAAACGTTCTGGTCCGGTTTGAGAATCATCCGAGCGCTGTACCCCGTGCGAAGACCCGGGAACTCAACGCCCGAAGGGAACTTTGGTTCGATCGCCGATGTGATGAAAATTGGCTGGTTTCTCAGGCCCCGCGTACCAGCGGCCAATCCGGCTCATTGTGCTGCATCACCCACGGCTCCTGCAGCGCGGCTGCCGTCCACTCCTGCCAGGCCGGCGTTGCCATGACCGCCGCCATGTAGGCGGTCGCCCCCTCGCTGACCGGCAGCCCATAGCTGTGCAGACGCGACACCACCGGCGCATACATGGCATCGGCGGCGCCGAAGCCGCCGAACAAAAACGGTCCCTTGTGGCCAAAGCGCGCCCGGCAGTCGCGCCACAGCGCGTCGATGCGCCAGACGTTCTCCATGACGTCGTCGCCTTGCGGACGCAGCTTCGGCGGCAGCCAGATGTTCATCGGACAGTTCTTGCGCAGGGCCTGAAAGCCGGCGTGCATTTCGTTGGCAACCACGCGGGCGTGGCTGCGCGCCACCGGATCTGCCGGCCACAGCCCCGCGCTGGGAAAGCGCTCCGCCAAGTGCTCAAGAATCGCCAGCGACTCCCAGACCGGCTGGCCGTCGTCGATCAGCACAGGAACCTTGCCGGCCGGCGAGAAAGCCAGCACCTGTTCGCGGCTGCCCGGCTCGTAGAGCGGGAGCACCTTCTCGTCGAAAGCGATGCCCGCCGCCTTCATCGCGATCCAGGGCCGCAGCGACCAGGATGAGTAGTTCTTGTTGCCGATGATCAGCGTCAGCGCCATGGCATGTTACGCCTTCGCCGCAACGTCCGGTTTCGGCGCCGGCGCCTCAACGGCGCCGCCGGCCTTCTTCCAGGCGCCGAATCCGCCTTTGATATGGGCGACCGGCTTGAGACCCATGGTGTGCGCCGTATGCGCCGCCAAGGCCGAGCGCAAACCGCCGGCGCAGAAGAACACGTAACGCTTGTCCTGCGCGAACACCGGCTTGTGATAGCTGCTCTGGGGATCGATCCAGAATTCCAGCATGCCGCGCGGGCAATGGAAGGCGCCGGGCACCTTGCCGTCGCGCTGCAATTCGCGGATGTCGCGGATATCGATCAGGACGGTGTCGTCACGGCCGGCGAGCGCGATCGCCTCCTCCACCGGGATCGTCTCGATCTCGCGTTCGGCGGCGGCGACCAGTTCCTTGGTCCCGAGGGTAATCGTCTGCGGCATGAGAGCTCCTTTTGCGGCATGGTGGCAGAGCCGCCAACGCCGCTCAAGTGTCCGGCCGATGACCGACCCCGGTTGTCGCAGGCCGCCCGAACGGGCACCATTGCGGCAGGAGTCGTTCGATGACCATGGCCACCATCACGCTGCCCGACATTCTCGCCGTCGCCTGGTTCGTCGGCGCCTGGCTGATCTACTCGATCGTCATCGAGAAGACCGCCAAGGGCAAAACCAGCCTCAACTCCCTGATGAACGGCTACCGCGACGACTGGATGGAGCGGTTGGTGGCGCGTGACATGCGCATGGTCGATGCCCAGGTCACCGCGGCGCTGCAAAGCGGCACGGCGTTCTTCGCCTCCACCAGCCTGATTGCCATCGGCGGTGCGCTGACGTTGATGCGCGCCTCGGACGACATCCTGCCCGTCATCTCGCTGTTCGGTCAGGGCGCACTGCCCTCGCGGCAGCTGTGGGAGGTAAAGATGCTCGGCCTGATCGTCATCTTCATCTACGCCTTTTTCAAGTTCGCCTGGGCGTACCGGCTGTTCAACTATTTCGCCATCATGGTCGGCGCCGCGCCGCCTCTGGAGGAGCGCGACACGCCGGCGGCGCGGGCCTTTGTACAGAGGGCGGCGCATGTCTGCACCGACGCCGGCCGCCACTTCAACCGCGGCCAGCGCGCCTTCTTCTTCTCGCTCGGCTATCTCGGCTGGCTGCTGGGGCCGCTGCCCTTGGTGCTGACCACCACCGGCGTGGTGATCGTGATGTGGCGGCGGCAGTTCTCGTCGGAGTCGCGCAGAGCGTTCGACTAGGCCGTCGGGCCCGGCAGCAATTCGCTGGTGCGGCCGGTGAGCCAATAGGCCACCAGCCCGATCCACTCATGTGCGGCAAAATCGGTCATGGCCAGTCCAGCGCCGAACACCCCGCGCGGCAAAAGCGATACCTTTGGCGGCGTCCGCCAGCCCACCGGATAGGCTTCGACCTCGAAACCGATACGCCGGAAGCAGCCCATGGCGCGCGGCATGTGAAAAGCCGAGGTCACCACCAGCCAGCGTTCGCCCGGCTTCGGCTGTGCCAATTCCTTGCTGAAGATGGCGTTCTCCTGGGTATTGCGCGAACGCGCCTCCAGCGTCACGCGCTCACGCGGCACGCTCATGGCATCGAGCAACGGCGGCACGAAATCGGCTTCCGGCCGGCTGTTCGCCAGCAGGCTGGCATCGCCGCTGCTGTAAATAATCCGTGCATTCGGATAAGCCCGCGCCAGCCGGCCGATGGCCACAACCCGCGCGCCGTCGCCGGTCAGACTCGGTTCGTCGCCGGGGCGGCCGGGCACGCCGTGAATGGCGCCGCCCAGCACGACGATGCCGTCGGGTGCGCCGCGCGACGCGTCCCAGCGCGGAAAGCGGTCTTCAAGAACGTTGAGCAAAAGACGGCCGACCGGCAGATAGCCGATCGCCAGCAGCGCGACGACGCTGACGCCTGCCAGCCAGCGGCCGGCGCGCCGCCAGCGCGTGAATAGCAGGACGACGCCCGCAGCACACGACAACACCAGAATATTGGACGGCATCAGCAGAAAGGCGACGGTCTTGGACAGAACGAAGAACATTCAAACCCGCTTCGAAAAACGCATTCCCGCCAGGCGGTTCATAGCAACCGCGGCATCAACTGTCGATCAGCGGCCGCTTTCGATGAAGAATTTTCCGACGACGCCGATCACCACGGCCTGGATCAAGCTAAGGAACAGCGCCGTCTGCTTGAAATATTCCTGGTAGGTCAGGGTCGTGAACACCTGCTTGCCGACAACGACATACAGCAGCCCGATATAGAACAACGACAGCACAGCCGCGATCCAGAACAGCATCGGATGGTCGAGCGGCTTGTGATCGGCGGGAGCGGCCGACACCGTGAAGGCGCCGATCAGCAATGTGAGCGTCGGCAGCACAAACTGGCTGAACCAGTTCCATACATCTTGAGCGTCGTTGCCGTACTCGCCGCCCAGCTGGCGCATCACCAGGATGATCATCAAGGGCGCCACGGCGCAGGCCCAGCCGATGAACAACCAAGTCTTGGCTTTGTGCACGGTCATTGCGGCAGCGCCAGGCCGGCATCGCGGAGATGCCGGTCGATGTCCCAGCGGCCGGGCGAATTGACGGTGGTCGGACCGCTGATGGGACTCTGGAATTCGTAAACGAGCGCGAACAGGCGCTGGTCCGTCGCGACCGGCCGGTCGCGCAGCGATGCCGGCAAATCGACAGCGCCCGAAATTCCCCAGCGGCGTGCAGCCTCCATCATCCGGCGCGGATCGGTCACCGGATCGCCGGTGCGCGGATCGGTGGTCAGCACGAATACGATGGTGCGATAGATGCCTTTCGGCCGTCGCACCGTAAGCAGTCCCTCAAGCACGCTGGTGCTGGCAATGCGGATTTCGGTGGCCCAGCGTTCGTCTCCCGGAAACGCCTGGCCGGTCCGATCGTCAAGCTGCTCGATCTGGGGCACCACGGCAAAGCCGCCGGGGGCGGAGTAAAAGCCCCAGGATCGAAACCGGCCGCCCCTGATGTAGGCGACAAATCGGTCGGCGACATGGCCCCAAGTGTTCACTGGCGTGTTGCCGCCGAGGTCGGCCACCTGCAACAGACGCCGGCCGGATGGCGCCGGCGGCGGCCATGGAAAGAACGGCGTCAGTTGTGCCTCGTCGCGGCTGACAGGCTGCCGATCAACGGAGATGGATGTGTCGACTGTCGCTGGAGGGCCGCCGCCATTGGCCGAAGCCGGGCGGCGGGCGGGCGTGGGCCGGCCGGCGGCAGTCGGCGACTCGCCGACGCCGTCGCGATAGACAAGCGGACTGTTGGATTTCTTCGCAGAGCCGTGGCTGAGAGGGCGTAACGGCGCCGCCGCGGCCCGGGCCTGCGTCAGGCATTGCGACGAGGCTTGGCTTGGTTGCGCCTCAACGGCGGCGCGCTGGCCGGCCGGCAGGGTCGCCAGATAAGCTGTGCGCTGCCGCCAGAGTTGCGCCATGCGGGCGCGCAGCGCCGCACCGTCCTCGCCGGCATTGGGCAGGCGCGCGCACAACCGACTGAGATCGCGGTCAATCGACGCCAACGAGACCGCCGGCTGCGCCAGGCCCGCGACGGGACACAAGGCCAGCAGCATTCCCACACTATAGGTGCGCAGGCCGATCATCGGCGCGACCCAGGTTGGCGGACCGGACCAGCCTAAACCAACGCGTGTGGAAATCAACGGTTTGACAAGGGCGCGCTAGCGCGACTTTTTCCAGTCTTCGTAGCGCTTCTTGTTTTCTTCGTTGGGCGGATAGAGGCCGGGCAGCTTGGCGCCCTTTTCCACTTCCTGCACCAGCCAGCTTTCCAGAAGCTCATGCTCGGCGCCGCCTTCGGCGACGAAGTCGACGAGGTTTTTCGGGATCACCACCGCGCCGTCATCGTCGGCAACGATGATATCGCCGGGGAAGATGGCGCAGCCGCCGCAGCCGATCGGCTCGTTCCAGCCGACGAAGGTCAGCTGATTGACCGAGGCCGGCGCCGCCATGCCGGCGCACCAGACCGGCAGGCCGGTGGCCTGGACGCCGTGCTTGTCGCGCATGACGCCGTCGGTAATGAGCGCGGTGACGCCGCGCTTGACCATGCGCATGCAGAGAATGTCGCCGAAGATGCCGGCGCTGGTGACGCCCATGGCGTCGGCGACCACGATGCAGTTCTCCGGCATGGCCTCGATGGCGCTGCGGGTCGAGATCGGCGCGCTCCAGCTTTCGGGCGTCGCCAGATCCTCGCGCACCGGCACGAAGCGAAGCGTGAAGGCCTCACCCACCACCCGCTTGCCGGAAAAGCCGAGCGGCATGGCGCCGGCCATCCAGGATCTGCGAATGCCTTTCTTCAGCAGCATCGTGGTGATGGTGCCGGTGGTGATGTTCTTCAGGGCTTCAAGCGCAGTGGTCATGGGTCCGTTCCGTCAAGCAGCGGTGAGTCCGAGGCGCGCGTCGCGGCGGCGCAGCAGCGCCACCAGCGGGATCGACAATAGCACCATCCAGGTCTTGCCCACGACCTGCCCGGCCAAATACTCGAGCGAGCCGAAGGCCAACCACAGGAAGACGATCGAGTCGACCAAGAGCCCGGCCATCGACGACAGCACCACCGCGGTCACCAGACGGCGTCGCGCCAGCGGCGTATAGATCGCGAAGTCGACGAATTCCGACAGCAAAAAGGCCGTGGTCGAGGCTATCACCAGTGACGCCGGCGCAACCCCGGCGGAAATCGCCGCGCCGGCCAGAATGGCGGCGATGCCGAACTCGACGCCAAGCCGGCGCTGCACCAGATCGCGCAGCACCAGCGCCACGCCAATCATCAGCACGCCGGACGGCGCCATCAGCCCCGGCGCCACCGGAATCAGGCATGGGCTCTTGGGGCCGCAGACGGTCCCGACATTGCCGATCATCCAGTTCGCGACCGGTATGGTCAGGCAGAACAAAACGAGGAAAATGCCGCCTTCGATAGTCTTGCGCGTCTCAATCGTGCCGTTGGTCATTCGTCAGCCGTCCATCACGGAATTTCGCAAACCCCCGCGCCCGCAGGTCGCAGGCCGGGCACGCTCCGCAGCCATAACCCCAGTCATGCCGGTGGGAGCGGGCGCCGACGTAGCAGCTATGGGTGTCCTCGACAACGATGTCGAGAAAGGCGTCCCCGCCCAGTTCCACGGCCATGGCGAAGGTGGCGGCCTTGTCCACCCACATCAGCGGCGTGTGAAGGACCACCCGCCGGTCCATGCCGAGGCTCAGCGCCACCTGCATGGCCTTGACCGTATCGTCGCGGCAGTCCGGGTAGCCGGAATAGTCGGTCTCGCACATGCCGGCGACGATGTGCGACGCGCCGCGCCGGTAGGCCAGCGCACCGGCAAAACAGAAGAAGATCAGGTTGCGGCCGGGCACAAAGGTGTTCGGCAGGCCGCTGTCGGCCATGGCGATGGCGGTGTCGCGGGTCAGCGCGGTGTCGGAAATGGTGGCGAGCGCGTCAAGCCGGACCATATGGTCCTCGCCGAGCCGCGCCGCCCATTCCGGCTTCAGCGCCGCCATGCGCTCGCGCAGCCGCGGGCGGACGTCCAATTCGACGGCGTGGCGCTGGCCGTAATGAAAACCGACGGTCTCGACGCGGGCGTAACGCTCCAGCGCCCAGGCCAGGCACACGGTCGAATCCTGTCCGCCGGAGAACAGCACCAGCGCGGCCTCCGGCTGCGCGCTCAGTCCCACTTCGGCGACCAGGTCCAGTCGACGATGCGCTCGCCGCGCGCCAGGCCCGCGATCGCCGTCATCTCGGCATCGGTCAGTGCGAAATCGAAGATCGCGATGTTCTCTTCCAGCCGCTCGCGCTTGCTGGTGCGCGGGATCACGACGATGCCCTGCTGCACCAGCCAGCGCAGACAGACCTGCGGAGCGGTCTTGCCGTGCGCCTTGCCGATCTTCTCCAGCAGCGCGTCGCCTTTGGCGCCGCCGCGCGCGATTGGGCTGTAGGCCACCACCGCCATGCCGTGCTGGCGGCAGGCGGCGATGACCTTGTCCTGGTCGAGAAACGGATGACACTCGATCTGGTTGCACACCAGCGGCTCGCTCGACACCTTCGTCGCCTCTTCCAGCAACGCCACGGTGAAGTTCGACACGCCGATCTGCCGGGTGATGCCTTCGCGCTTCATCTTGGCCATGGCGCCGAGCGTCTCCGCCAAAGGCACCCGCGGGTTCGGCCAGTGGATCAGCAACAGGTCGATGACGTCGAGCCGCAGCTTGGCAAGGCTCGCCTTCACCGACCGCTCCAGATCGTGCGGCGCCAGCATGGTCGGCTGCACCTTGGTCGTCACCGTCACCTCGGCGCGCCGCCCCGAGGCGTGCACGCCCTCACCGACCTCGCGCTCATTGTCGTACATCTGCGCGGTGTCGATGTGGCGGTAGCCGAGACGGATCGCCTGTTCGACCAGGCGGGCGCAGTCACGCCCGCGCAGATCCCAGGTCCCGAGACCGATAATCGGCAGCTTGAAACCCTTGGCGTCGACGGTCTGCATCAACACACTCCGCTCATTCCCGCGCACGCGGGAATCCAGGGTTGCAACGACAGAGCCAGCAAGCCTTGGCTCCGGGTCCCCGCTTTCGCGGGGATGAGCGGGCGGTGGCCGAGATCAGGGCGTGTCCCACACCGGCGCATGCGGCGGATTGACTACGCGCATGTTGGTGGCGTTGAGCGCCTTCAGCTCGGCCATTTCCGGCTCGCTGAGCTGGAAATCAAACACGTCAAGATTGGCTTTCATGTGGTCGGGCGTCGCGGTGCGCGGGATGGCCGAGACGCCGCGCTGCACCAGATAACGCAGCGACACCTGCGCCGCGCTCTTGCCGTGCGCCTTGCCGATACGCTCCAGCGCATCGGCACCCGGTACCTTGCCGCGCGCGATCGGGCAATAGGCCACCACGGCCATGCCGTGCTTCTTGCTCGCCGCCAGCACCTTGTCCTGGTTGATGAAGGGATGCATCTCGATCTGGTTGCAGACCAGCGGCTCGGTGGTCACGGCCCAGGCTTCGTCCAGCATCTTGGTGGTGAAGTTGGCGACGCCGACGTGCTTGGCCTTGCCGTCCTTTTTCGCCTTGCACAGCGACGGAATGCTGACCGAGAAGGGAATGTCCTTGTTGTTCCAGTGGATCAACAGCAGGTCGACGTAAGGCAGTTGCAGGTTGGCCAGGCTCTGGTCGAGCGACTTCTGGAAATTCTCCGGCGTCAGGTTGTTCTCGCGCACCTTGGTGGTGATGAACATGTCTTCGCGCTTGACGCCGGACTGCCGGAAGCCCTCACCGTTCTCTTTCTCGTTGCCGTAGAAATTGGCGGTGTCGATGTGATTGTAGCCGTTTTGCAGCGCCGTCTTCACGGCCTGGACGCAGACGTCCTCTTTCAGGGTCATGGTGCCAAGACCGATGGTGGGAATTCGGCAACCGTGGGCTTCGACGTACTGCATCGCATATCTCCTTGAGGCGCGGGATTTTGGTTTTCAGGCGGGCGCGCGGCGGAGAATGCCCGCTCGGCGCGGCGCTGCCAACGGGGGGTACTCCGGCCGGAACCGGAGTGTCTTCGGCAGCCTCAGCCTGTCAACGGCGACCGCCGCCGAGGGCGGCGAAGGCCGCCTCCGGCGCGCTGTCGATCAGCTTGAGCAAGGCGCGGGCGGGGCCCCGCGGATGGCGCTTGCCCTGCTCCCAATTGCGCACGGTCTCGATCGGCACTTCGATTTTCTCGGCAAAGGCCGCCTGGGTCAGGCCGCAGCGCGCCCGCACCTGACGCACGAAGCTCGCCGGATCGCGATGATTGAGCGTCTTCTCGCTGCCGTCGGGCTGGATCTCGACAATGCGCCCGTCCGCCTTCAACCGCACCCGCATCATGGCCGCCTCTCCCAAAAAGATGGTCGGCCAATGAGCTAGCGGATGAGGCGGACCTCAACGTCTAGGCCAAGCACCCGCCATGAGCGGTCGGCGGTCAGAACGGGCCCTCCCTCGCGCTCGGCCAGAGCGAGACAGGCGCGATCGGCAAGCGACAGACCCCGTGCCTTTGTGAGCGGACGGAGTTCGCCGGCACGGCGTGCCAAACGGGCGTCATGGGCGATGATCGTCAGGCCCATGAGGGCAAGGTTGCGCATGACGGCACCAATTGTTTCGCCTCGGTCGAGGCACTTGCCGATCACCTCAGTGTAATTGACCGACGACAGCAGCGCACCCGGCAAGGTCGCCCGCACCGGTTCGGCGCCCGGTTCGTTGAAATAGACGGCCAGCACCGCCGAGGCGTCCAGTACCGCCACGGTCAACGGCGTCGCTTCTTGTGCGCAGGACGTTCCAGCAGCGTTTCCTCATCTTCTTTGGCAGCCTCCGCGCGGCGCTCGGAGATCAACTCGTCGGAGGCATAAACGCCAGTGGCCGCCTTCGAAGACGCCTCCCCTTGAAGCTTGCGGAGCCCGTGCCGATGACTGTGCATCCGTATCTCGCCATCCTTCAGCCAGCCGGTGATGACATCGCCTTCCTGCAGGCCCATCGCCTTTCGGACCCAAGACGAGAAAATAACGCGTGGTGCCATCGGGTAGCGTTTCAGGCGCGGGAAGCCTGCGTTTGCCCGGTGCAACGTCGTCCGCAACGATGCCGTCGGCGCGCGGAGCGCCGTAAGGCGTTTTCGGCTCGGCAAAGCCCTTCGGGTTTGATCTGCGTGCCATCGCACGGGTTTAGCAGATGAAGGGTAAAGTGTCACTTGCGAAAATAGTGACACCCACCCCGCTAGCGCGTCTTCTCGAAGACCTCCCGTCCGATCAGCATCCGGCGGATTTCGGATGTCCCCGCCCCGATCTCGTAGAGCTTGGCATCGCGTAGCAGCCGGCCGGTCGGGAAGTCATTGATATAGCCGTTGCCGCCGAGGCACTGGATCGCTTCCAGCGCCATCCAGGTTGCCCGCTCGGCGGCATACAGGATGGCGCCGGCGGCATCCTCCCGGGTGGTGCGGCCGTCGTCGCAGGCGCGCGCCACCGCATAAACGTAGGATTTGGCCGCATTCATGGTCACGTACATGTCGGCGATCTTGGCCTGCACCAGTTGAAAGCGGCCGATCGCCTGGCCGAACTGCTGCCGCTGATGCACATAAGGCACCACCACATCCATGCAGGCCTGCATGATGCCAAGGGGCCCCGCGGCCAGCACCACGCGCTCGTAGTCGAGGCCGGACATCAGCACGTTGACACCGTTGCCGACGGCGCCGAGCACATTCTCCTCCGGCACCTCGCAGTCGGTGAACACCAGTTCGCTGGTGTCCGAGCCACGCATGCCGAGCTTGTCGAGCTTCTGCGCCGGGGCAAACCCCTTCATGCCCTTCTCGATGATGAACGCGGTAATCCCGCGGGCGCCGGCGGTGCGGTCGGTCTTGGCATAGACCACCAGCGCGTCGGCGACCGGTCCATTGGTGATCCACATCTTGGTGCCGTTGAGGATGTAGCGGTCACCCTTCTTGTCGGCGCGGGTCCGCATCGATACGACATCGGACCCGGCGCCTGGCTCCGACATCGCCAGAGCGCCGACGTGCTCGCCGGCAATCAGTTTCGGCAAATACCGTCGTTTCTGCTCGGCGCTGCCGTTGCGGTTGATCTGGTTGATGCAGAGATTGGAGTGCGCGCCGTAGGACAGCCCGACCGAAGCGCTGGCGCGCGACACCTCCTCCATCGCCACGCAGTGCGCCAGATAGCCGAGGCCCGCCCCACCCAGGTCTTCGGGGACGGTAATGCCGTGCAGTCCCAGCGCACCCATTTCCGGCCAGAGGTCGCGGGGAAATTCGTTGCGGCTGTCGATCTCGGCAGCGCGCGGCGCGATGCGGTCCTGAGCAAAGCCGCCGGCCGTCGTGCGGATCATATCGACGTCGGCGCCAAGGCCGAAGTCGAAGCCCGTCCATGCATTGGGGATCATCGCGTCCTCCCGGGATCGGCGACGACATTACCGCCTTCGTCTTACCCTGTCAGGGCTCCCGCTGTGCGGCCCTGCTTGACCTGCGCCAGCAGCCGGTCGATCGCCCGGGCCGGCGCCGGCTTGGCGAACAGGTAGCCCTGCATCTCGTCGCAGCCGGCCAGCCTCAGCAACACCCGCTGCTGCTCGGTCTCGACACCCTCGACGAGCACCGTCAGTCCAAGGGCGCGGCCGAGCGCCACGATGGCCTGGATTATGACCCCGCCGTTGGCGGACGTGCCAAGCCCGGCCACGAAGCTGCGATCGATCTTGAGCTTGTCGAGCGGAAAACGCTGCAGATAGCCGAGGTTCGAGTAGCCCGAGCCGAAGTCGTCCAGCGCGACACTGACACCGAGAGCATGCAGCTCCTCGATCCGCTGCACCATCTCATCCGGATTGTCGATCAGAACGCCTTCGGTAATTTCCAGCACCAGCCGCTCCGGCGCGACGCCGCTTTCCGTAAGCGCGGCGCGCACGAGTTCGATCAGATTACTGTCGCGCACTTGCAGCGGCGACAGGTTGACCGCGATATAAAGATCCGGCCAGCGTCTGGCCTCCTGCAGCGCGCGGCGCAGCACGAAGGCGCCGAGCGCATCCATCAGCCCCATGCGCTCCGCAATCGGGATGAACACCGCCGGCCCGATCGCGCCGCGCACCGGGTGGGTCCAGCGCAGCAGCGCTTCCACGCCGACCATCCGTCCGCCATTGGCGGCGACGATCGGCTGATAATGCAGTTCGAGTTCGTTAGCCTCAAGCGCCCGCGGCAATTCGCGTGTAATGAATTTGTGGTCGGCCGACGCGGCGTCGAGCGACATATCGAAGACGACGATTGAGCCCGGCCCTTTTTCGGCAGCGGCCCGCAGCGCCAGATCGGACCGCCGGGTCAGCTCGCTGCGGGTGGTGGCGTGCCGCGGCGCCTGGGCAAAGCCGGCATAGGCGCTGATCCGGACGGCTGTTTCGCCTGTAACGGGACGCGCCAAGGCGTCGAGCGCGACCCGGATCGCCGGCTCCACTTCATCCTCGCCGGTGATGGTGATGGCAAACTTGTCGCTGCCAATCCGGCCCAGTTCTGCCCCCGCAGGCAGGGCCTGGCGCAGCACATCGGCCGCGGCCGCAATCACGTCTTCGCTGCCGAGCAGGCCAAGTTGAGCATCGATATCGGCCATGCCATCGATTTCAATCAGCACGAAACTGGTGATCTCGGAGGCGGCTCGCTCAGTCAGCGCCAGATCAAGCTGTTCGAGCATCTTGGCATGGTTCGGCAGCCCGGTGAGCTTGTCGTGGTCGGCGACACGTTGCGCCTGCTCCTCGCTGGCGGCCAGTTCATTGCGGGCCCGCCGCAGCATTCCCAGCGCAAAGCCGGCGAAGATCACCAGAACGATGGCGATACCGGCAATCAGCGGCATCAGCCGGTTCATGGTGTCGGTCATCGGATGGATCCGGTCCCAGGTGAAGAACCCGGCGATGCGGCCCTGCGCATCGATGGCCGGCTGCATCTCGCGGCCGCTTGAAGCAGGATTGGTTTCGAACTTGAGGTCCAGCAGGCCGGCATTCTGCTCAACCATGCGCACAAAGCCGGGGTCGAGCGAGCCGGAGCGCCCGAACAGGCCGCGGAATTCGGCCATGGCGTTGCGCAGCGAGGCGCGCTGCTCGGTCAACAGGCGCTCGTCGCTGCGACGGGCCATTTCGTAGCCGATGGCGGCGGTGATCATGGTGGCGCCGACGGCGAGCATCGCCAGCACGGCAATCCACTGTGACGCGGACAGCAGCCGCCGTGCCCTCACCCGGGTCGCACCCGCAAGGCTAGCCCCCGCCGCCTGCACACTGGTCTCGCCGTCCACCGCATCACCCCAGGCGCACCCCATTGCGCCAGACCGACAGGGTTACGGATTCAGCCTTAATGCCGGGTCAGGAAACACGGTGAACGAAGCGTAACTACCGTGTTTTCCGGGCTATCTCATGCCAAACCACAACGACGCGATGGTCAGGAACGCGAAGAAACCCAGCGCATCCGTCACCATGATGACGAAGGGGCTCGACGCCACCGCCGGATCGACCTTGAGCCGGTGCATGGCCAGGGGGACCAGAATGCCCCCCAGCGCGCCGGCGATCAGGTTGCACATCATGGCCAGGCCGATCACCACGCCGAGCCCCGGCACTTCGAACCACACATAGGCGGCGACGCCGGTGATGACGGCGAAGACGATGCCGTTGAGCAGTCCCACCATCAATTCGCGCCGGATCACGCGCCAGGCATTGCTGGCGTTCAGTTCGCGGGTGGCAAGCGCGCGCACCGCCACCGTCATGGTCTGGATGGCGGCGTTGCCGCCTTGGTTGGCCACCACGGGCGCCAGCACCGCCAGCGCCACCATCTGCTGCAACTGGCCCTCGAACATGCCCAGCACGTTGGCGGCGAGGAAGGCAGCGCCGAGATTGAGCAGCAGCCAGTTGAAACGGCCGCGCACAACGGTCCAAACCGTGTCGGACAATTCCTCGTCGCTGATGACGCCGCCCAGCGCCTTGATGTCCTCTTCGGCCTCCTCGTCGATCACGTCCGCGACGTCGTCGAAGGTGATGACGCCGACCAGCCGGTCGTTGCCATCGACCACGGGGGCGACGACCCAGTTGTAGCGCTGGAAAAGCCGCGCCACCTCTTCCTGGTCCTGGTCGGCGCGCACCCGCGGCCGGTCTTCTTCCATCAGGTCGGCGATCGGCACCGGCCGCTTGGCACGCAACAGGCGGTCGAGCGCCACCATGCCGAGCAGCTTGCCCGCCGCGTCGACCACAAACAGTTCATAGAACCGCTCCGGCAGGTCGGCGGTCTCGCGCATGTAGTCGATGGCCTGCCCGACATTCCAGTCCGGCGGCACGGCGATGAACTCGGTTTGCATCCGCCGTCCGGCCGACTCGGCCGGGTAGTCCAGGCTGCGGGACAGCGCCAAACGCTCGATGGTCGGCAGCTGATTGAGGATCTCGGCGCGGTCCTCGGTCGGAATGTCGGCCAGAACCGCGACCGCGTCGTCGGTATCGAGGTCGCGGACACCGTCGGCGACGGTGCGCGGCGGCAGCTCCGCAAGGATCTCGCCGCGCACCGTGTGATCCATCTCGGTCAGCGCGGTAAAATCGAAATCGATGCCGAGCAATTCGATGAGGCGCGACCGCAGCGGCGGTTGCAGCGCCTCCACCAGGTCGCCGAGGTCGGCCTCGTGCAGGTCGGCGACCTGTTCACGCAGGGTGGCCACGTCGACGGCCTCGATTGCCTTCTCGACCCGCTCGACGAATTCGGGGCGAATGGCGCCATCCTCGTTCCGCAACGGCAAGGTGCTGTCTTGGGAGTCGGCCATGCCGGACCTCTGTCAGATTATCGGGACGGGAGTGGTCCGCTTGTACGCCGCGCCGCCGCGGCAGCGCAAATGATTAACGCGTAAACCCTGTCACACATGCCCGCTTGCCGCAGCAGGTTTCATGCGGTCAATTGCAGCACCTCAGAGGCAAACATGACTCGCATCGTCGCTCTCGCGCTGGCCGCGGCCCTTGTTCCTTCGGCCGCTCTGGCGGAGCCCTGCCCTGGCTCTCCGCAGGCGCTGGGAACCGCGCGGGTGATCGAGGTCGATGTCAAGACCACGCCGCGCGTCGGCCGCAAGCATTTCCCGACGACGTTGCCGCTGCGCGCCAAGGAACTCGTGCTGACCTTCGATGACGGACCGTGGCCGGGCACCACACCCCGGGTGCTTGACGCGCTGAAGCGCGAATGCGTGCGCGCGACCTTTTTTCTGCTCGGCCGCAATGCAGAAGCGAATGCCGGACTGGCGCGGCGCACGCTGGCCGAGGGCCACAGCATCGGCCACCACACCTATTCGCATCCCGAATTGAACCGCATGCCGCTCGACAAGGCAGAGGCGGAGATCGACCGTGGCATCGCGGCCGACGAGTTTGCCGTCTACGGCCACCGCCGTACCGATCCGGTGATGCCGTTCTTCCGCTTTCCCGGATTTGCCGCGACCCAGCCCCTGCTCGACCGCCTCAGCGATCGCGGCATTGTCGTATTCGGCGCCGATGTCTGGGCCAGCGACTGGTTGCCGATGTCGCCGGAGCAACAGCTGGACGTGATCATGGCGCGCATCGAACAGGCCGGACGCGGCATTGTGCTGTTTCACGACACCAAGCAGCAGACCGCCGCCATGCTTCCCGCCTTTCTGCGCGCGTTGAAGCAGCGCGGCTATCGCATCGTTCACGTCGTGCCCGCCGGTATCCGCGGTGCGCTGAACTAAAACTGTGCCATTTCAGGACAGCGTTTCATTTTTGCCGCAGCCTGTCGGCAAATCGCAGCAACCCAACAGGCACGCGGTTTAACGTGGTTAATTTTTGGTTAATGTGGCGACGCGTAGTTTTGATGAGCCTTCCCATTTCGGAGTCGCGCCAGAAGGCGTGCGAGTGGGGACAGTGGGGGCTTCATGCGTCGCGTTGCGTTGGCGTTGTGTTGTCTGACCGTGGCCCTTGCGCCGGCAATGGCGGCGCCCTGCCCCGGCAATCCGAAAGCGCTGGGGACGGCGCGCACCATCACGGTCGAGCCTTCGGCCTTCCCGCGCATCGGTACGGTGCAATACCGCAACACGCTGCCGCTCAATGACCGCGAGGTGGTGATCACCTTCGACGACGGACCGCTGCCGCCCTACACGACGCGCGTGCTCGACGCCCTCGCGCGCGAATGCGTGCAGGCCACGTTCTTTCTGGTCGGCCGCATGGCGACCGCGCATCCCGACCTGGTGAGGCGCATCTACAACGCCGGCCATGTCATCGGTACGCACAGCCAGAATCATCCGCTCACCTTCGACCAGATGGAGTTGCCGCGGGTCGAGCGCGAGGTGACCGCCGGGATCGCATCGGTGCAGGCTGCCGCCGGCAACCCGAAAGCGGTGGCGCCGTTCTTCCGCATCCCCGGACTCGCGCGCACCCGCCAGGTCGAAACCTACCTGGCGTCCAAGTCGCTGTCGGTGTGGAGCGCCGACGAAGTCGCCGACGACTGGTTCCGCGACGTCACCGCCGACGACATCGTCCGCAAGGCGATGGAGCGTATCGAAGGCCGTGGCCGCGGCGTGCTCTTGCTGCACGACATTCACCCCGCCACCGCAATGGCGGTGCCGGTGCTGCTGCGCGAATTGAAGAAACGCGGCTTCAAGGTGGTGCACGCCATTCCGGCCGGCGATCGGCCGAGGTCGGTGCCGGAGCTCGACACACCGGTCGCCGACAGCGGCAGTTGGCCGCGCGTGGTGAAGACCAGCGCGCCCGCCATGGCCGAGCGTCCCGTGACCGCGGCCCTGCCCCGCCCTCCAGCAGCGCGGCCCGAAGCTGCGCGCACCCAGGTCGCCAGCCGAACCACGACCATCAGCGTCGCCAGGAAGCCACCGCACACCACCGGGGCAACGACCCGGCACACGGCCAACCGCAAGACCACGGCTGCCGCTCCGATCCGGACACAGACAACGATTCAGCGGCGCGCCTGGACGACGACGTGGCCGCGACCGACCCGCCATACGTATTGGCGCTAGCGCGGCCTCAGGCGACGCTGTCGAACCCGTACAGCGCCGCCGGATTGTCGACCAGTGCGAGGCGTTGCGTGGTCGCGTCGGGAAACCACAGCGGCACGAGATCGACCAGATCGCCGTCATTCGGCATCGGCACCGGGCAGATCGGGTGCGGCCAGTTGCTGCCCCAGAGAATGCGGTCGGGACGCGCGCTGACGACGCGCGCGATCATCGGCAGCATGTCGCGGTGCGGATAGGGCTCGGCCGAAAGCCGGTACAGGCTGGCGAGCTTGACCCAGCAGCGGTCGGTGTCGAGCAGCCGCATCAAGGTGGCGAAGGCCGGCGAGCCGATCCCCTCCGCGCCGGTGATACGCGCCAGATGATCGAGCACGAAGTTGCTGCGGACTGCCTTCAGCCGCGCTTCGACCTCAACCAGTTCGACGGAACGATTGAAGTGCAGCACCATGTGCCAGCCGAGATCGCGCGTTTCGTCCGACAGTTTTTCCAGGTGTGAGAAATCGGCGCCGCCGCTGACCACCGTCGACATGCGGCAGCCGCGCATGCCGCGCCGGTGCATGTCTTCCAGCGTTGTGCGGGGCAGTCCGGACGGGATCACGGCAACGCCGCGCAGCCGGGCCGGATCGCGATCGAGCGCCGCCAGCGTGGCGCTGTTGTCGGTGCCGTGGGCGCCGCCATGAACGACCACCGCGCGGTCGACGCCCAGCGTGGCGTGCAACTGCTGCAGGTCCGCGAAGGTGCAGTCTTCCGGCGTGTAGCTGCGCTGCGGACTGAACGGAAAATCCGCCTGCGGTCCGAACACGTGGACGTGGCAGTCACACGTGCCGCGCGGCAGCACGAAGTCCGGCTTGCGCGGGTGGCGATCCGGGCCCGGACAGGCGTGCATGGGGCGGGCGCTTTCGGTCATGACCATTCCTTGTGTGAAACGGCCGGCGACCGCCGAACCTGTTTGACCGGGGGCACGGAATGGGTCAATACAGAAAATCGATGTTATGTATAAAATCGATTTAGGGAGACAGACATGCTGACTCGGATTTCCGCCGTTCTTTGCGCCGCGCTGGCGGCCTCGATATTCAGCGCCCTTGCCACCCCGGCGCAGGCCTTTCCGGACCGCGCCGTCCGCATCGTCGTGCCGTTCCCGCCGGGTGGCTCCAATGACGTGATCGCGCGCCTGCTGGCGCAGAAGCTGTCGGCGCAATGGGGCCAGACGGTGCTGGTGGAGAACCAGAGCGGCGGCGGCGGCAATGTCGGCGCTGCCAACGTCGCCAACGCCACGCCCGATGGCTACACGCTGCTCTTGGCCGCGCCCGGCCCGCTGGCGATCAACCAGTCGCTTTACGCCAAGCTCAATTTCGACCCGACCAAGGACTTCGCGCCGGTGGCGCTGGTCGCCTCGGTGCCGATCATCCTCGCCGTCAACCCGGCGGTGAAAGCCAACACCGTGGCCGAACTGATCGCGCTGGCCAAGGCGCAGCCCGGCAAGCTGAACTTCGGCTCCTCGGGCAACGGCTCGACCAATCACCTCGCCGGCGAGCTGTTCAAGAGCCTCGCAGCCATCGAGATCGTCCACGTGCCCTATCGCGGCGCGGCGCCGGCCATGAACGACCTCATCGCCGGTCATATCCCGATGATGTTCGACAACATGCCGGCGGTACGCCCGCAGGTCGAGGGCAAGACGATCCGCCCGCTCGCAGTCGCCAGCAAGACGCGCTCCAAGGTGTTCCCGGATCTGCCGACCATGATCGAAGCCGGCGTTGCCGGTTTCGAGGCCGAGGCCTGGTTCGGTCTGGTGGCGCCCGCCAAGACGCCGGCCGCCGTGCTCAAGACGCTGAGCGACGCGACCGCCACGGCGCTGAAGGATCCGGAGATCGCCACCAAGTTTGCCGAACTCGGCGCCGAGGCCGGCACCGTCACCGGCACGGCGTTCGGCACCTTCCTCGCCGCCGAGGCGGCCAAGTGGGGCAAGGTCGTCGAAGCCTCCGGCGCCAAGATCAACTGACCTGACACGCGTGCGGCCCTGCCGGCCGCACGCGCCTCTTTGTGGACAGTGACGCATGACCGATGCAGCGGCCAAGGACAATGGCGACCAGACGCTGGCGGCGAGTCTCGCCACGCATCTGCGTCAGGCCATCATCGCCGGGCGGTTCGAACCCGGCGCGCGGCTGCGGCTGGACGATCTCCGCTCCGAGTTCGGCGTCAGCCTCAGCCCGTTGCGCGAGGCCCTGACCGGCCTTGGCGCCGAGCGTTTGGTCGATGTCGAGGCGCAGCGCGGCTTTCGCGTGCCGCCGGTGTCGGAGAAAGCGCTGAAGGAAATCACGCGGCTGCGCGTCGAATTCGAAAGCATGGCGCTGCGCGCGGCCATCGACAACGGCGATCTCGACTGGGAGAGCCAGGTCGCGGGCGCCCTGCACCGGCTGCGCCGCACCGGCCGCGCGCCGTCCGGCGATGGCCTTGAGGAATGGGAAAAAGCGCACCGCGCCTTCCACATGTCGCTGCTGTCGGCGAGCGCCATGCCGCTGCTGCTGAACTTCTGCTCGGTGCTGCACGATCACAGCGACCGCTACCGCCGCATGTTCCTCAAAACCCATGCGGGCGACCGCGACGTGCCCGGCGAGCACGACCGCATCGCCGAGCTCACGATGTCGCGCCAGGCGGATGCTGCGTGCGACCTGCTGCGCCAGCACATCGGCCGCACCGGCGAGAACGTCCGCCTCGCCCTCACCGCCACAACCCTCTGACCCACATCCCTCTGCACAAGGTCGCTAGCACCATGACTGAAAGCCCCCGCAGCCTGGCGGAATTCGAAAAACGTTACCAAGACATGATCGGCTTCACGCCGCCGAAAATCGGCAAGCGCCTGAAGCTGAGCATGAAGGTCGATCCAAAACTGCTCGGCGCGCTGGAAGACTGGCGCATGACCGCGCTCACGCCCGACGCGCTCGACCCGAAGACCGTGCAACTGATCTGCTTCGGCATCCTGCTGGCACAGACCTCGGAAGCTGCGGTCAATCACGGCAAGGCCGCGGTCAAGGCGGGCGCCACACTGGAAGAACTGCACGCCACCGCCGGCATCGCCGCGCTGTTCCGCGGCCTCGCCGCCTTCAATCTGGCCGGCGAAACGCTCGAGAAGATCTTTCCGGAAGGCGCGTGACGCGCCTCCGCTAACCGCCTTCAAACGAACGAAAGGGAAAAAACAACCATGCAGAATTCCATTCAGGGCCTGGCCCGCACCACGGCGGTCGCCGCGGCCCTGCTCGGCCTCGCCTCCGCCGCGCAGGCCCAGGACTATCCGACCCACTCGATCCGGCTGGTCGTCGGCTTTGCCGCCGGCGGCGCTAGCGACGTCGCCGCGCGCGTCATCGCGCAGAAGATGGGCGAATATCTCGGCCAGCAGATCGTCATCGAGAACAAGCCGGGCGCCAGCACCTCGATCGCCGGCGATGCCGTCGCGAAGGCGGCGCCGGATGGCTACACGCTGTTCCAGGCGGGCAATGCCAACGCGGTCAACGCCGTCGCCACGCCGAAGCCGCCATTCGACATCCTGACCGACTTCGCACCGGTCGGCATCGCCATCACCTCGCCGAGCATTCTGGTGGCGCACCCGTCGGCCAAGGTTAAAACAATGAAAGAGCTGATCGCCAAGGCGAAAGCCGAGCCGGGCACGATCATGTATGCCTCGTCGGGTGCCGCGGCGGTGTCGCGTCTGGCCGGCGAAATGCTGGCCTATGAAGAGAAGATCAAGCTCACCCACGTGCCCTACAAAGGCAGCTCGCAGGCGATGAACGACCTGCTGGCCGGGCGCGTGCAGATCATGTTCTCGCCGATCTCGACCGCCCTGCCCCTGATCAAGGACGGTCAGTTGGTGGCGCTGGCGGTGACTTCCGAGCAGCGCGAGAAGGACACGCCCGACGTTCCTACGTTGGTGGAGGCCGGCGTCAAGCCGATCGACATGAGCATCTGGTCGGGCTTCGTCGCGCCGAAGGGCACGCCGCCGGACCGCATCGCCAAGCTCGCCGATGCGCTGCAGAAGGCGCTCAAGAGCGACGAGGTGCACAAGCAGCTTGCCATGCACGGCATCACCCCGGCGGCCGGTGGCAAGCCGGAGGACTGGACCAGGCGCATGAAGAGCGACATCGAGAAACTGGAAAAGCTGGTCGCCGAGACCGGGCTGAAGATCGGCCAGTAATACCCCGACCCATCATACGCGCGGCGCCCGCCACACCGGCGGCGCCGCCACCCGAGAGGCTGGCGATGAAGACGCTCAAGGAATTGATCAAAGGCGACGACCTGGTGCTGGCGCCGGTGGCGCTCAACCCGATGATGGCGCGGCTGGCCGAAGACACTGGCTTCAAGGCCGCCTATCTCAGCGGCGGCTCGCTCGGCTGGCTGAAATGCGTCACCGAGGCCAATCTCAGCCTGACCGAAATGTGCGATGTCGGCATCGACATCCGCGCCGTCAGCAAAATCCCGCTGGTGCTCGACGCCGGCGGCGGCTGGGGCGAACCGGTGCACATGCATCGCACCATCGCATTGACCGAGGTGGCCGGTTTCGCCGCCATCGAACTTGAGGATCAGTACCTGCCCCGCCGCGTGCAGCATCATATCGGCGAGGAGAACCTGATCCCGCCGGAGGCAATGGTGCACAAGATCAAGGAAGCGGTGGCGGCGCGCACCGATCCGAACCTCATCATCATCGGCCGCACCAATGCCCGGCGGCTGCATGGCCTCGACGAGGCGCTGCGCCGCGGCGAGATCTATCACCGCGCCGGCGCCGACATGCTGTTCATTCATTCCCGCGACGCCGAGGAATTGCGCAAGATCGCCGAGCGCCTTCCCGCGCCGCTGATGATGTTCGCGCCGCAGGACGGCTTTGCCGGCTTCGGCGCTTCGGCGGCGGAGTTGGCCACGATGGGTTACCGGCTGGCGGCATCGTCCGGCTCGGCCTTCGCGGCGATGTACAAGGCGGTGCGGCAGTCCTACGAGTGCCTGGCGCGCAACGAGCCCGACTTGTTCCTCGGCAAAGGCGGCGCCACCGCGGAGATGAAGCGCGCCCACGCCACCACCGGCCTCGACCGGCTGCTGGAAATCGAAAAGCGCACCACCGAGCGCGTCGGCTGAGCGTCAGGCCGCGTGCGGCTTGCGCAGCATCGGATACAGCACCGGCGACGAGCCGGCCTGGATCTCGCCCATCAGCGTGAAGCCGTGCTGCTGGTAGAACGGCACGTTGCCGGGATTGCTGGACTCCAGATAGGCCGGCACGCCAGTGCGGTCGCATTCCTTGAGCGCGTGGCGCATCAGCGCGCTGCCAAGCCCCTGGCCCTGCCGCGCCGGATCGACGCCGATCAGCGGCAGGTACCAGTGCGGCTCGGCCGGGTGAAATTCCGCCATCTGCTCGAACACGGCACCGCCTTCGGCAAAGCGCGCCGGGTCCATGGCCTTTTCCATGATGGCGACCAGCGCCTCGCCGTCCGATTCGCGGCCCGGCGCCAGCCAGACGGCGACGCCGGCGAAATCCGCGACGGCATGCGCGTTGGCCTCGGCGAAAGCGTTGCCGGCAAAGGCCCGCACCAGAGCCGGAAAATGCGTCAGGTAGGTCTCGGGATCCGGCATGCTCCAGCGCGCCATCGGATCGGTGCCAAAAGCCAGCACGATCGTCGCCACCGCGCGCGCCTGCTCGGCTTCGGATACCGCCCGGACCGGAGGAAAAGCTGATTCGTCTGAAGACATAATCGTCACAACGTTTCGGTGATCTGAAACGTGGTGCGGCCAAGAGGACTCGAACCTCCACGGGTTGCCCCGCTGCCACCTCAAGGCAGTGCGTCTACCAATTCCGCCATGGCCGCATTGAAAAGAACGGAAAGCTTTTAAATCCCTGCCCGTCCCGTCAAGAGCGGACCGTGTAACAAATAGGGTTGTCAGCGACAAGGCCCGGCTGCGGCGGAATTCGCCGTCGCGCCGGATTTTTTTCAAGCCCGATCAACCCTTTAAGCGGAGCGCCCGGGTCCGGGGCCACCGTCGGGGCAAATATACCTGTGAACCGGACGGCCTCAGCGCATGTCGGCCGGGCGCGGCAGCAGGTCGCCGATCTCAACCGCGATCTTGTTGCCGTTGATCACCACCTTGCCTTTGGCGACCGCCAAATTGTTGGCCAGAATCTGGACGGCGTCGTCCTCGGCGGTTTCCAGTTCGATCACGGCGCCGCGGCCGAGGCGCAGCACCTGGTGGATCGGCATCATGGCGGTGCCGAGCACCACCGATATGTCCACGGAAACCTTGTCGAATGTGCTCAACGGTGCCACTTCCCTGTTGCCCCGCGCCGGTGCGGGTGGACCTCAGGTCACCATGCTATGGTTAACCGATGATGAACGCGCGTGACGGGCTGACCTTGGGACTGGCCGCGCCAGCCGGATCGGCCGCCGTCGACTGGCAGATCAGCGACCGGCCGGTCGCTTATGCGCAGGCGCTGGCCGCCATGGACGCGCGGGTCGCCGCCATCGCCGCCGGCCAGGCCCCCGAACAGGTCTGGCTGCTGGAACACCCGCCGCTCTATACAGCCGGCACCAGCGCCGACATGGCGGATCTCGTCGACGCCCGCTTCCCGGTGTTCGAGACCGGCCGCGGCGGCCAGCTGACCTATCACGGGCCGGGGCAACGCGTGGCCTATGTCATGCTCGACCTGAAACGGCGCGGGCCGGATCTGCGCCGCTACGTCGCCTCGCTGGAGGAATGGATCATCCGGACGCTGGCCGCCTTCAACGTCCGCGGCGAGCGGCGCGAGGACCGCATCGGCGTCTGGGTGCGCCGCCCCGACAAGGGCGATGGGTTCGAGGACAAGATCGCCGCCATCGGCATAAGGGTGAAGCAGTGGGTGACGCTGCACGGCATGGCGCTCAACGTCGAGCCGGACCTGTCGCACTTTACCGGCATCGTGCCATGCGGCGTCAGCGAGCAGCGCTATGGCGTCACCAGCCTCGTCGATCTCGGCATCCCGGTGTCGATGCCTGAAGTCGACATGGTGCTGCAGCGCGAGTTCGCCGCGCTGTTCGGCGATCAGACCGTCGGCAGCACCGAGAGCAATTCGCCCGGTGCGCGGACGCCGAATTCAGCCTCCGTCGCCGGGCGATGATCGAGCGCATCGACGCGGGCAGCGAAGGGTCCGCGCCGGCAGGCTTCGATGACCGCCGCCACCACCGCGTCGTCGCCGGCCAAGACCGCTTCCACCGAACCGTCACGTCGGTTGCGCACCCAGCCCTCGATGCCGCGTCTGACCGCCTCGCGCTCAACGAAGGCGCGGTAGCCGACGCCCTGCACCCGGCCGCGCACCAGAATGTGCAGCATCACCCGCGCCGTCATGTGACGTCTCCAACGTCGATGATACGGGCGCCGGTCCAGCGCGAGATCGACCAGCGCTCGACGGACCGTATGTAAGGCTCCGGCAGTTTCCAGCCGCGCGCGGCGGCCGCGATCAACTCGGCATAACCGGGCTTAGGCTTGCCGATGGCGCGACGGCGCAGCACATACAGCATCGCCGTGACACGCCCCGCGCCAAGCCGCACCGGCAGATGGCGCACGTCGTAAAGCCCCTTGTGCAGCAGTTCATAGGCATGCAACGCCGCGACGTCGCGCGGCGTCAGCCGCCACAACACGCCGTGCACGGTGGCGCCGGACTTGCGCTTGACCGAACCCCAGCCGTCGATGCCGACGAAAAAGCCGTAGCCCTCAAGCCGCGCCGGGCCGATGGCCCGCGCGCCACGGCAGCGGCGCTGCATGGCGGCGCGGTTCATGTTCGAGCCATAGGCGAAATACAGCGTCATCGCCTTCCGAAATAACAGACTGACGCGGGAACGCTAGTCGATGGCGCCCGGCTTTTCCTCGACTTCACGCTCAGGCGTGGGGATGGCGTCCGGCCCGGTGGGCGCCGGTTCGCGCTGCGGAACATCGGAATCGATGGCGTCGGGCGCGGTGTTGGTTTCCAGATCGGGCGCCGGGCTGCGTTCGCGTTTCGGGGGCATGGCCGCTCTCCTGTCGCTATGAGCCGACGACGTTGCCGCCGTTCGGATGCAGCACCTGGCCGCTGATGTAGGACGCATCGTCACTGGCGAGAAAGACGTAACACGGTGCCACCTCGTTCGGCTGGCCCGGCCGCGCCATCGGTACACTGGCGCCATGCTCGGCGACGCGGTCGGGCGAAAACGAGGCCGGGATCAGCGGCGTCCAGATCGGTCCCGGCGCCACGGCATTAACGCGGATGCCGTCCTTGGCCAGGGCCTCGGACAGTGAGCGCGTCATGGTGACGATGGCGCCCTTGGTGGCGGAGTAATCCAGCAGCGTCTTGTGGCCCTGATAGGCGGTCACCGACGTGGTGTTGATGATCGAGCCGCCCTTGTTCATCCGGCGCAGGGCGTATTTGGTCATGTAGAAGAAGCTGAAGACGTTGGTGCGGAAGGTCCGCTCGATCTGCGTCGCATCGATGTCGCGGATGTCGTCCGTCTCGTGCTGCTCGGCGGCGTTGTTGACGAGGATATCGAGCCGGCCGAACTGCTCCAGGGTCGCCGCTACCGCCGCGTCGCAGAACTCTTCGTCGCCGACGTCGCCGGGCAGCAGCAGCGCATCGGTGCCTTCCTCCTGTACCAGCGCGCGGGTCTCGTTGGCATCCTTGTGTTCGTCGAGGTAGACGATGGCGATCCGCGCGCCCTCGCGTGCCATCGCCACCGCGACGGCGCGACCGATGCCACTATCCCCGCCGGTGATGAGGACGACCTTGTCCAGAAGCCGGCCGCTGCCTTCGTATTTCGGGCTGTAGTCGGGCCGCGGACGCATCTCGCTTTCGATGCCCGGCTGGTGGTCCTGGTGCTGGGCGGGCATCGTATCGGCCATGTCGCTTCTCCGTTGGTCTCGGAAAGCGAACGCACGGGACCCCTGCCAGTTCCTGCTGGAACAGGGAGAAAACCCTCAGGCGAATTCGATGATAACCGCGTCGACCGCGAGGCTGTCGCCCGGCTTGGCGTTGATTTTCTTGACCGTGCCGTCGATCTCGGCGCGCAGCACGTTTTCCATCTTCATGGCCTCGACCACCGCCACGGTCTCGCCCGCCTTGACCTCCTGGCCTTCCTTGACCGCGATCGACATGACCAGGCCGGGCATCGGGCACAGCACGAACTTGGCGGTATTGGCCGCCTGCTTGACCGGCATCAGCCGGGCATAGGCCGCTTCGCTCGCGGTATAGGCATAGGCCTTGGCCTCGACGCCGCGATAGGACAGCGCAAAACCGTTCGGGATGCTGCGGACCTGCACCGCCACCGGCTTGCTGTTGATACTGCCGGTCCACAGGGGATCGCCCGGCTTCCAGTCGCTGGCGACATGCCGGAGCCCGGCTTTGCCCTCGCCCGGAAAACGCACCATGATGGTGCCGTTCTCGCGCAGCACCTCGAGCTTGTATTCGGTGTCGCCGAGCCAGACCGCGCGTTCGCTGTCGCGCTTGACCGTGCGCCCGGTCATCTGCCCCGATATCTGGCGCTTGCGCTCGCCCAGCACGTGGTCGATCGCGGCTGCGACCGCCGCCAGCACCTCGGCGCGTTCGCCATTGGGTTTGATGGCGGCGAAGCCTTCGGGAAATTCCTCGGCGATGAAGCCGGTCGACAGCTTGCCGGACTGCCAGCGCGGATGCGCCATCAGGGCCGACAGGAACGGCACGTTGTGGCGGATGCCATCGACCACAAAGGCATCGAGCGCCTCGGCCTGCGCCTCGATCGCCTCGGCGCGGGTCGGACCGTGCGTCACCAGCTTGGCGATCATCGGGTCGTAATAGAGCGAAATCTCGCCGCCTTCGTAGACGCCCGTATCGTTGCGGACGGTGATGCCGCCGGCGGTACGCTCCTGCGGCGGCCGGTAGCGCGTCAGCCGGCCGGTCGACGGCAGGAAATTGCGGTACGGATCCTCGGCATAGACGCGGCTCTCCACCGCCCATCCCGTCAACGTCACGTCGCTCTGCTTGATCGACAGCTTTTCGCCGGCGGCGCTGCGGATCATCTGCTCGACGAGGTCGACGCCGGTGATCAGTTCGGTCACCGGATGTTCGACCTGCAGCCGCGTGTTCATTTCCAGGAAGAAGAAGCTCTTGTCCTGTCCGGCGACGAACTCGACGGTGCCGGCGCTGTCATAGCCGACGGCTTTCGCCAGCGCGACCGACTGCTCGCCCATCTTGCGGCGAGTCGCCTCGTCGAGCAGCGGGCTCGGCGCTTCTTCGATGACTTTCTGATTGCGGCGCTGGATCGAGCATTCGCGCTCGCCGAGATAGACGACATTGCCGTGCTTGTCGCCGATCAACTGGATTTCGATGTGACGCGGATCGACGATGAATTTCTCGATGAACATGCGGTCGTCGCCGAACGACGATTTGGCCTCGGACTTCGAGCGGGCGAAACCTTCCGCCACTTCCGATTCCGACCAGGCGATGCGCATGCCTTTGCCGCCGCCGCCGGCGCTGGCCTTGATCATCACCGGATAGCCGATGTCGTTGGCGATCTTCACCGCCTCTTTTTCGTCGGCGATGACGCCGAGATGGCCCGGCACGGTCGAGACTTTGGCCGCCGCGGCGGCCTTCTTGGACTCGATCTTGTCGCCCATGGCGGCGATGGCCTTGGGGTTCGGCCCTATGAAAACGATGCCGGCGGCTTCCAAGGCCAGCGGGAAAGCCTCGCGCTCGGACAGGAAGCCGTAACCGGGGTGCACCGCCTCGGCGCCGCTCGCCTGGCAGGCGGCGACGATCTTGTCGATGACCAGGTAGCTTTTGGCGGCTTCCGGCGGGCCGATGTGGATGGCGGTGTCGGCCATTTCCACATGCAGGGCGTCCTTGTCGGCGTCGGAATAGACGGCGACGGTCTCGATCCCCATTTTGCGTGCGGATTTGATGACCCTGCAGGCGATCTCGCCGCGATTAGCAATCAGGATACGCTTGAACATGCGCGCGCTAAGCACCCCAGAGACCGGCTTCTTCCGCTTTGCGGCGTTGCAGCGAAAATGTCAATAACCTCAGGTGGACCCAATCATCGACGCCGCCCACAGCGCCAGCCCGCCGGCGATAAAACAACCGGCGGTGACCGCAGCGACCTGGGCGGCGAACGCGCCCCGGCCAACCGAGGCGGCAATGGCCAGTTTGCTGGTCATGTTGGTGAGCACCGCCACCAGAATGGCGGCGCTGGCCGCCCATTCACTCAACGGCGATGGCGCCAGCCGCGACATCGACACAGTGACGGCGTCGACATCAGCCAGTCCGAGGCCGGCGGCGCCGATCAGCGCACCCTGGGCCCCGAAGGTCTCGCCGATGTAGCGGCCCGCCAGGATCACAACGCCGAGGAACACCGCAAAGCCGACCACCGGCCAGAAGCTGAACGGGTTGCTGAACTCGCCAGCCGGCGTCCGCTTCTTCTGCTTGCCGGCGCGGAGAAATCCGTAAGCGGCGTGAGCCACCGCGATCAGGGCTGCCGCGCCCAGCGCCGGCACGAGCCAGACCAGCAAAGCCGGGTTCAGGGCAGCGACAACGGCCATCACCCGCATAAAGGAGATCGCGGACGCGATCGACACGCCCGCGGCGAGCAGCGTCGGCGTCGCCTCCCCCGCGGCCGCGCGTTTGGCGCTCATCATGGTGACCGCGGTCGATGACACCAGGCCGCCGGCCAGGGCGCCCAGCAACAGGCCGCGTTCGGCGCCGAACATCTTTACCGCGCCGTAGCCGAGGAACGACACACCGGCGAGCACCACCGCGATCAGCCAGACCCCGCGGGGGTTGACGCCATCGCCGGGACCGATCGGCGTGTCCGGAACGATCGGCAGTACGATCACCGACATCGCCAGCAGCACCAGCGTCGAGCGCAATTCAGGCCATGTGATCCGCTCGACCAGTTGATGGATGTTCTCGCGCGCAGCAAGAATTGCGGCGACTGCCACCGCCGCCGCGCCGGCAGCGCGCATGTCGCCGACCACCGCATAGGCCGCCAGCGCGAAAGTGAGCAGCGCCGCCACGGTCGTGGTAGCGGAATAGTTCTCTGCCGCGCGGTTCGCTTCGCGCTCGAACAGCGCGACGATGACGGCATAGACGACGAAGCCGAGGCCCAATATCAGCCCGGCGCCGACGGGCGAGCCGACCGCTTGCGCCAGCGCAGCAACGATGCCGCCGAGCAGGCCGTACAACGAAAACGTGCGGATACCGGCGGCGCGGCTTCCCGGGACAGCCTCACGCGTCGTCCAGCCGCGCTCTAGGCCGATGAGCAAGCCAATGCCCAAGGCCACCGCGAACCGCGTCAGAATGTCGTCGAGATCCATCAACAAGCCAACTCCGATCAGGGAAACCTGAGGCGCAACGCACGAACCGGGGCAAGTGTCCGGATGCTGAGAATTTTATTCCTTTAGGGGGGCAACCGATGAAAGCCCTGTCCTGTCAAAGTTAAAAAGCCGCGCAATGCTTACTCTTTGCGGCAAGGCCCATTCCGGGGCATGGAACACGGCCCTATATACAGCACGACCCGAACAGCGACCCACTGGAGATTTCACATGACACTGGCCATTGGCGACACGGCGCCCGACTTCGAAGCTGAAACCACCGAAGGCAAAATCCGCTTTCACGAGTGGCTGGGCAATTCCTGGGGCGTGCTGTTTTCCCACCCGAAGGATTTCACCCCGATCTGCACCACCGAGCTCGGCACCATGGCGCGCCTGAAGCCGGAATTCGACAAGCGCAACGCCAAGATCATCGGCCTGTCGGTCGATCCCGTGGCGAACCACACCAAGTGGGCGGTCGACATCAAGGACGTCGTCGGCTTTGCGCCGAACTATCCGATGATCGGCGACACCGACCTGAAGATCGCCAAGGCCTGGGGCATGCTGCCGGCATCGACCGAGGGCACTGCGGAAAGCCGTACGCCGGCCGACAACCAGACCGTGCGCAACGTCTTCATCATCGGTCCGGACAAGAAGATCAAGTTGATCCTGGTCTATCCGATGACGACCGGCCGAAATTTCGATGAAATCCTGCGCGTGCTGGACTCGCTTCAGCTCACCGCCAAGCATCGCGTCGCCACCCCGGCGAACTGGAAACAGGGCGAGGACGTCATCCTCACCGGCGCAATCACCGACGACGAAGCCAAGACGCTTTATCCCGGTGGCTACAAGCAGCCGAAACCCTATATCCGGATCGCACCGCAGCCGAAGTAATCCGGCGAAGTCTGTGTATGATGAGGGCGCGGGCCCATGGTCCGCGCCTTCATCTTTTGGATCTGCCCATCATGACCGACCTCGGCTTCATTCATCGCTTCGTCCCGGCCACGCAGGAAGGCCTGCCGCCTTTGCTGCTGCTGCACGGTACCGGCGGCGACGAGAACGACCTTCTGCCCATCGGCCAGCAAGTGGCGCCGGGCGCCGCTTTGCTGTCGCCGCGCGGCAAAGTTCTCGAGCACGGCATGCCGCGCTTCTTCCGGCGGTTGGCGGAAGGGGTATTCGACCTCGACGACCTGAAGATGCGCACGCAGGAGCTCGCCGGCTTCATCGCTGCCGCGCGCGCGGCGTATGGACTGACCGCGCCGGTTGCGCTGGGCTTTTCCAATGGAGCCAATATCGCCGCCTCGCTGCTGCTGACGCAGCCCGGCGTGCTGTCCGGCGCCGCGCTGATCCGTGCCATGCTGCCGTTCGAGCCTGCCGACCTGCCCGACCTGAACGATACCCCCGTGCTCTTGCTTTCCGGCGCCGCCGACCCGATGGTGCCGGCCGCTTCGCACGCGCGGCTCGCCGCCGTGCTCGGCGAAGCCGGTGCGGCCGTCACTCATACCGTGGTTCCGGCCGGCCACGGCCTCACCCACCAGGACCTCGCGCTGACCGCGCAGTGGCTCGAAACCCTGACCTGACATTCAAGCTGGAAGACCCGACATGAACGAGACCAACGAACTGGCATTCAAGCAGCCGGCCTTTGCCGAATTTCTCGGCATCAAGATCCTGCATGTCTCCGCCGACCGCGTCACGGCCGAACTGCCGATGCGCGGCGATCTCAACAACCGTTTCGATATCATGCACGGCGGCGCCATCATGGCGCTGGCCGACAATCTGGGCGGCACCGCGACCTCGGCCAACCTCAAGCCCGGCCAGTCGACGACCACGATCGAAAGCAAGACCAATTTCTTTGCCGCCATCCCGATTGGCGACACCGCCCGCGCCGAATGCACCCCACTGCACCGCGGCCGCACCACCATGGTCTGGCAGACGCGCATCACCCGCGGCGACGGCAAACTGTGCGCGCTGGTGACGCAGACGCAACTGGTGATGACGCGCGAGAAAAAGGCCTAGGCCGCCACTTCGCTGAGGAAGCTCTCGACCTCGTTGCGCAGATCGGCGGCGGCCTGTTCGACCGATTCCGACGCCGCCAGCACGGTTTGCGCCGATTGCTGTGTCTTGCTGGTAGCGCCGGCCACCTCGTCCAGCACCGACACCACCAGCTTGGTGCCGCCGGCTGCGCTGGCGACGTTGCGCGAAATCTCGCTGGTGGCGATGTTCTGCTCGCGCACGGATTCCGCGGCCGCCGACGTGTAGGTGTCGATCTCACCCATCCGCTGCGTGATGCGCCCGATTGATTCAACCGTCTTGTCGGTCGAGTTCTGCACTTCCAGTATCTGGCTGGAAATATCCTCGGTCGCCTTCGCGGTCTGGACGGCGAGCGATTTCACTTCCGACGCGACCACGGCGAAACCGCGACCGGCTTCGCCGGCGCGGGCCGCCTCAATGGTGGCATTGAGCGCCAGCAGATTGGTCTGCCCGGCAATGTTGCGGATCAGCTTGACGACGTCACCGATCTTCTGCGCGGCGACGGCCAGCACTTCGATATCACGATATGTCGCTTGCGCTTCGCCGACCGTGGATCGCACCACATCGGCGCTGTGACTGAGACGCTGCGCGATATCCGCAATCGAGTTCGACAGTTCGTCGGCGGCAGAAGCGGCGCTTTCGACGTTGCTCGACGCCTCGTTGGACGTCTTCACCGCCCGTTCGGCACGCTGCGAGGTGTGGCCGGAAGCGTCGAACAGGCTGGCCGCGGTGGTGCGCATCTGCCCGGCGCTGTTCGACACCTTCTGCAAGAGGTTTTCGGCCCGCCGGCGGAAGGACGCGATCGCGTTGTCGATCACCGCGCGGCGCTCTTCCTGCAATTGCATGGTGGCGCGTTGCTGCTCGGCCTGCCGGCGCTCCGTGACATCTTCATGCGTACCGATCCAGCCGCCATTGCCGGTCGGATGATTGGTGACGCGCAGAAGCCGGCCGCTCTCGGCCTTGACCTCGTGCACCATGGTTCGGCCTTCCGCGACCGAGGACAGAAATTCCCTGCGGTACTGCTGGGGATCGCGCGAAAATGTGCCCTTGGCGACCCGCTTTTCCAGAACCTCGGACAGCGTCGACCCGGCGGCGACGTCGGCCGGCGTCAGTTTGTACATATCGTAGTACTGCGAATTGCAGACGACCAAACGCTCCGCGGCATCGAACATGCACAGGCCTTGCGGCATGCTGTCGATGGCGGTTCGCAGCTGCGCCACCTCCCAGCTCTGGTGCCGGACGATCACAACGCCGGCCACGCTCATCGCCACCTGAGCGATAACGGCGGCGACGATCGCATGAGTAGCGGCGGCGGAAAGAGACGGCGTGACACTGGCGATCCAGCCCGGCGCGAAGATCGTCAAGGCCGAAAAGCTCACGACGAAAGCGAGGAGCCCGGCAAGGGCGACGAGCGTGGTTGCGCGCCTGAGCGACAGCGAGAAATACATCGGCAGATGTTCCGGCATCCACGGGGATGACAATATTATTCCATCAGCGGTTGTTATGCCGTTAATTTCTGGTTAACAAACCGTTAGCGGCGCCCGCCTACTCTGCAGGTTGATGGCTCACGGCGGCCGCCAATTCATCCTGCCCCCGCAATTTCGATCGATCGCGCGCCAGCAGCGTATACGCCGTCGGCACCACGAACAGCGTCAGTACCGTACCGAAGGTCATGCCGCCGACGATCACCCAGCCGACCGACTTCAGCCCCATGGCGCCGGCGCCATTGGCCATCGCGAGCGGCACAGCGCCGCCGACCATGGCGCCCGTGGTCATCAAGATCGGCCGCAGCCGCAGCGACGCGGCCTCTATCACCGATTCCCGCACGCTCTTGCCCTCGCCCTGCAACTGGTTCGCGAATTGGACGATCAGAATGCCGTGCTTGGTGATCAGACCGATCAGCGTAATCAACCCGATCTGGCTGTAAATATTCACCGACGTGCCGGTCAAATTCAGCGCAAGAAGCGCCCCCGTCATCGACAGCGGCACGGTGAACATGATGATCAGTGGGTCAATGAAGCTTTCGAACTGCGCCGCCAGCACCAGGAAGATGAAGCATAGCGCCAAAAGAAATATGAAATAGAGGCTCGACCCGGATTCCTTGAATTCGCGCGACACGCCCGAATAATCGTAGCGCGCGGTGTCAGGCAGGACCTCGCCGGCAATCTTCTCAAGCGCACCCAGAGCCTCACCGAGGGCGTAGCCCGGTGCCAGGTTGGCGGAGATGGTGGCCGAGCGGAACTGATTGAAGCGGTTCAACTCCTTGGGCGCCACCGTTTCAGCGGTGCGGACGATGCTGGTGAGCTGGATCATCGTACCGTTGCGGCCGCGCACATAGATATCGGCGAGGTCGCCCGGGGTGCGCCGTCCATCGGCCTGAACCTGCACCACCACGTCGTACTGTTCGCCGTTCTGGATGAAGCGCGTCACCCGGCGGCCGCCCAGCAATGTTTCCAGCGTCTGCCCGACGGTCAGAACGTTGACGCCGCGGTCGGCCAGGCGGTCGCGGTTGAGGTCGACCTGGAGCTGCGGCTTGTTGAGGTCGAGATCGCTGTCGACGTTAGTCAACCCGGGATAGGCCTGCGCCGCCGTCATCACCCGGTTCACGTAGTCTTCGAGTTTTTTGTAGTCTTCGGCGGTCTGGATGACGAATTCGATCGGCCGCGCGCGGGGGCTCTGTCCGAACGAGCCCGGGTTGTTGACCGAGGCGCGAATGCCGGCGATCTGGGCCAGCTTCGGAGCAAGCTCGGCCGCGATCTGCATCTGGCTGCGGTCGCGCTCGCTCCAGGGCTTGAGGCGCGAGAACGAGATCAACTCATTGACCGCGCGCGACCCGGTAATAACGAAATAGGTCTCCACTTCCGGTATCTGCTTCAGCAGCGCCTGGATCTGCCCGGAATAGCGATTGGTAAACTCGATCGTCGAGCCTTCCGGCGCCAGGCCGGTGGTGAACAGAACGCCACGGTCCTCGATCGGCGCCAGTTCGGACTTCAGGCCCATGAACAGGAAGTAGCTGGACGCTGCGACGCCTACCGTGACCAGCATCACGAGCGGACGCAGCTTCAGCGTGACGATCAGAAGGCGGCGGTAGCCGCGGTTCAGCGCGTTAAGTCCGTTCTCCATCATGTTGTAGAGACGGCCGTGTTTCTCGTGCGCCTTGAGCAGTTTGGCGCACATCATCGGACTGAGCGTCAGCGCCACGAACCCGGAGACCAGGACGGCGCCAGCCAGCGTCAGCGCGAACTCCGCGAACAGCTTGCCGGTACGGCCGGGCGAGAACGCCACCGGCGCATAAACGGCGGCCAGCGTCAGCGTCATGGCGATGACCGCACCCGACAGTTCGCGGATGCCGACAATGGCCGCGCGCAACGGCTGCATGCCGTCCTCGATATGGCGATGAATGTTCTCCAGCACCACGATGGCGTCGTCGACGACAAGGCCGATCGCCAGCACCATCGCGAGCAGCGTCAGCGAATTGATCGAGAAACCGAGCGCCGCCATGATGGCGAAGGCGCCGATCAGTGACACCGGGATGGTCACCAGCGGCACGATGGTCGCCCGGAATGTGCGCAGGAAGATGAAAATCACGATGACGACGAGGACCACCGCCTCGGCGATGGTCTTGTAAACCTCCTTGATCGACTCCTCGATGAACACCGAGCGGTCGTAGCTGAGGTTGATGCTCATCCCCGCCGGCAGGTCGCGGTTGACCTGCGGCAGCACCCTGCGCAACGCCAGCGAGACGTCGAGCGGGTTGGCGGTGGCCTGCTTGACGATGCCAAGAATGACGGCGGTTTCGCCGTTAAAGGTCGAGGATCGCCGCTCGTCCTGCGGGCCGACCTCAACCTGCGCCAGATCGCCGAGGCGCACCGAGAAGCCGTCGACGTCTTTCACGACGATACGGCGGAACTCCTCCGGCGTCTTCAGGCCGGTGCGGGACAACACGGTAAATTCGCGATCCAGCCCCTCGATCCGGCCGGACGGCACTTCGACGTTCTGCTGGCGCAGCGCCGTTTCGACGTCCTGGACGGTCAGATCGTGCGCCACCAGCCGCGCCCGGTCGACCCAGATCCGCATCGCATAGCGCCGCTCGCCGAAAATACGGACTTCGGATACGCCCGGCAGGTTCTGAAGCTGATCGCGAATATAGCGATCGGCGTAATCCGATATCTCCATCGCCTTGTGACGGTCGCTGGTCAAAGCGATATTGATGATCGCCTGCGCGTCGGCTTCGACCTTCGCGATGATCGGCTCGAGAATTTCGGCGGGAAGCTGCTTGCGGACGCGGCCAACGCGGTCGCGAACGTCACTGGCCGAAACGTCGGCGTCGGTGCCGAGCCGGAAGCGCACGGTGATCTGGCTGATCTCGGAGCGGCTGTTGGACGAGATGGTCTCGATGCCAGCGATGCCGGCAATGGAGGATTCGAGAATTTGCGAAACCTGGCTCTCGATGATCTCGGCACTGGCGCCGAGATATTCGGTGGTGACGTTGACCACCGGCTGATCGATGTTGGGATATTCGCGAACGGTCAGTGAGCCGTACGAGACGATACCGCAAAGAACGATGACAAGGCTCAGAACCGTCGAGAAGACCGGCCGACGAATAAAGAATTCGAAGGCGTTCATCTACGTCGCGCCTCCGCCAGAAGCGACAACCCGGACGGGCGCGCCTTCGCGCAGTCGCTGCTGGCCGGCGCGGACCACCACGTCGTTTGCTGTCAGTCCCTTGCGGATTTCAACCTGCCCCGGCAGCCGTTGACCGAGAACGACTTCGGTCTGCACCGCGCGGCCATCCACGACGCGATAGACCAGCGTCTTGCCATCGAGCGGGAATATCGCCGACTCAGGCACCAGCATGGCACTCTCTCTCCGGTCGACGACGATGCGGATGCGAACGAAGAAACCGGGCGACAACAGGCCATCGGGATTGGGAACGCGGGCCCGCAGACGAATAGCGCGGCCGTTCACGTCCACAATCGGATCGATCGCGGTTATTTTGCCTTCGAAGGTCTTGTCCGGCACCGCATCGGCCGAGACCAAAATCGTCTGGTCCGACCGAAGCTGGGACGCAAACAGTTCAGGCACACGGAAATCGACCTTGAGCGGGTCGACCTCGACCAGTTCGACGATCCGCTGGCCCGGGATGACGTAAGCACCGGCACTGACGGTGCGCAGCCCGACGACCCCCGTCAGCGGCGCGGTCAGCGTGGATTTCTGCAACCGCGCTTCGGCCAGTGCGATGTTGGCCTGCGCCGCCTGAAAGGCGGCCTCCGCCTCGTCACGGGCGCGGGTGGTCGTGATGCCCTGCTTGGCAAGGGTCAGCGCCCGGTCGTTATTGGCTTTCGCCAGCGACAGATCGGAGCGAACCTTGTCGAGTTCCGCCTGCAGCATGGTCGAGTCGAGTTCGACCAGCACGTCCCCCGCCTTGACCTTCTCGCCTTCCTGGAAGCCGATACGGGCAATCCGGCCGGAGATCTCGGTCGAGATGACCACCGATTCGTTCGGCCCCAGGGTGCCGATCGCCCGGATGTCTTCAATAACGGTATCCACCGCAACCGGCGCCGTCTCGACGGCGATGCCTCCGCCGCGGGGCGGTTGAGCCTGCGGCGGCGCGCCAGCGGCCGGCACGCGGGCGGAGGTGATAGCGGCGAAAGACTGGGGATACTGAATGAAAGCCCAGCCGCCGACGGCAATCAGCGAGACCGCCCCGATCGCAGTCCAGAAAACACGCCTTCCCATTGAAATCCCACTATCGCAGGCTTGTAGCGCCCAACGCCCCCACGACCCATGTAACACAACGGGCCCCAAGCGAAAACAAACTAGCATATTCCACGGCCGTAGAGAGGGCTCGTTCAAGGTTCACGGCGGTCCCCACCGGTTCCGCCCGGCCCGTTCCGGGTTACTGACGCCGCCACATTGGCCGCCGCCGGCCCCCGGCGTCCGCCCCGGTTGACCAGCACCACCCCCACCGCGCAGACCAGCATTCCTGCGATGGACACGGCGTCCAGACGCTCGTCGAACAGGAGATAGGCCATCAGCGCCGTCACCGCCGGCACCAGATAAAACAGGCTGGCGAAACTGGTCGCAGCCGAGCGGCGGATCAGCCAGTACATGAGCCCGATACCGGCAATCGACAGCACGATGACCAGCCAGGCCAGCGCGAACACCAACTCGCCGCTCCAGCGGATCTCACGCGTCTCGAAGGCAAAGGCTCCGGCGGCGAACAGCAAACCGGCGCCGAGGTATTGCACCAGGTTGCCAGCGCGCCAGTCGATATCGCCACAAAATCGCTTTTGATACAGCGAGCCGAGGGTAATGCCGAGCAGCGATACGATGCTGGCCGCCCAGCCCAGCGGCGTTGCAGCGGCCAGCATGGTGCGGTCATGCAGCACCATCGCGACACCAACGAGGCCGAGTGCCAGACCAAACCACTGCAGCCGCGTCACCGTCTCGCCCATGAAGCGGTTGGCGATCGTCGAGGTCAGGATCGGCTGCAGGCCGGGGATCAGCGCAGAAATTCCGGCCGGCACGCCTTGGCTGATCGCCGTAAAGACGCCCCCCAGATAGAGTCCGTGCACCAGCCAGCCGGCCACCAGACTGTGCCCGGTATCGACGCGGCTGGGCCAACGGGCCTTCCAAATCAGCGCGATGGCGCCAAGGATCAGCACCACGAACGCCATACGCACAGACAAAAATGTCAGCGGCTCGATATAGGGCAGCCCGTATCGCGCGCCGATGAAGCCGGTGCTCCACAGCAGGACGAACAGTACAGGCGCCGATGCGATGGCCAATCCCGAGAGGCGCATGTTATTTCCGGCACACGATGGTCGCGGCGTCAGTGCACTTCACTCGCATCAAGCGCGATGGGGCGCCACAGCAATTTGACGCCCCCAAGCCTTTATTGAAAGGCATGGCACCGGCCCGAGAGTGTGATAGAAGAGCGGCAATGTCTGGCTGAGGAAACAAAAATGCAGCTTATTCTGACCTACGCTGTCTTCGTGGTGATCGGCGAAATCGGCGCCTATTTCGTGGGGCGAACCGTTGAGCATTGGTCTGCAGCATGGAGTCTGCCGGTCTTTCTGGCCTGTTTCTTCCTGGTTTTCGGCATCGCTTGGAAACTGGCCGTGAAAATTACGGCACCCCGCGTCGCCTGACCGCACCGCACAAATAGGTTTTCTTGGAACTGACACCTCGGTTGACGGGTTGTCCTTCGGAATCGTGCGCGTGCGAAAGCCGCCACGCCTGGAACCCGAGGAGGCCTTATGTCAGATCCCCGCTACACCGACCCAAATTTGACCGACCCGCGCCTCAACGATCCGAATGATCCGCGGAACCCGCATGTCGGCGCTCCCATCTCGCGCAACGACCGCCGCAGCGGTGGCATGTGGGGCTGGGTTGTCGGCGTCGCGGTGCTCGCGCTGGTCGCGTTCGTTGTGGTTGCTGGCATGAACAGCAGCACCGACACCGCGAGCAATATGGCGCCGCCACCGCTCGCCTCGGAACCGTCGGCAGGTACCGTGACGTCACCGACCACAACGGGCTCGGGCGTCACTACGCCGCCGCCGGCCAATACGGTGCCCGACCCGGCTGCCTCTCCTGCTCCGATGACGCCTGCTCCGATGACGCCGGAACCGGCGGCCCCCGCTCCCAATACGGCGCAGTAGTCAGCGAGTGATTAGAAAAAACCCGGCGCCATCGCGGCGCCGGGTTTTACGATTCGAAAGCCCGATCCACCGGAACGCGATAGCCATTGGCCAGCCGGTTGGTCTCATTCGCCATGCCGGTGACCGCCATCAATTCGCCGAACATCGCCTCGGTCATGCCCGCCTTGCGCGCGGCGGCGCTGTGGCTGGCGATGCAATAGGCGCATCCATTGGTCACCGACACCGCCAGATAGACCATCTCCTTGGTCAGCGGGTCGAGCGCGCCGGGCGCCATGATGTGCTTGATGCTCTCCCAGGTGCGCTTCAGCGTATCCGGATCGCGCGCCAGATATTTCCAGAAGTTGTTGACGTCCGGCACGTTGCGCGACGCCTTGATGTCGTCGTAGACCGCGCGCACCGCGGGCGAGGCATCGGCATATTCGACAGGCGGCGGTGTAGGCATCGGACGGCTCCCGGGCTGCGGTAATGCCCGAGGCTAGCCGAACATCCGATAGCCTGCCACCAGCAGCAGGATGATGCCGAGCCAGATGGCGATATGCAGCAGCGCGCGGGAGCCGCTGCCGCGATAGCGGCCGAGCGCGGCCGAGCCGAACACCGCCGCCAAGACACCGAGCGCGCCCAGCCCGCCGACCATCCTGTTGGAGAACAGAGCCCCTTCGAACGCATATTCATTCGCAAGGATGGCCACGATCAGGCCGATCAAGACAAAAAAGATAATCGTTGGCATGGCCGGTTTGGTCTCCTGGCTACGGACTAAACACCAGCACGATAAACGTGGCAAACAAAACCAGATGTACGCCGCCCAGCAGGATGTTGGTCGGCGCGCCGGAGAACGTCATATTGGCGATGAACAGTGTGAGGACCAACAGCATCGCTTCGGCGTGCGGCAGGCCAAGCTCGAGCGGTATGCCAGTAAAGATACTGATCGCCAGCATGACCGGGATTGTCAGACCGATGGTCGATAGCGCCGAGCCCAGCGAAAGATTGACCGAGCGCTGCAACTGGTTGCGCCGGGCCGCCTGATAAGAGGTTAGCCCTTCCGGCGACAGCACCAGGATCGCGATCAGGATGCCGCCCAACGCGGTCGGCGCGTGCAATTCCTCGATGCCATGGTCCAGCAGTCTGGCCAGCGGCTTGGCCAGCAACACCACCGGCAGCAACGTCACCACCAGCATGACGGCGTGATACGGAATCGAATGCACCGGTCCATGACGACGGGGACTGGCAGACGCTGAAGCGGTCGCAGCCGCGGCGGCGGCCGTGTCGGTGAAGAAAGTGCGGTGCCGGACAGTCTGAATCACCAGAAAGCCGGCATAGAGCAGTGCCGTCAGCCCGCCGAACACGACCGCCTGCAGCGGCGTCAGCGACTGGTCCGTCGTCGACCGGGTGAAATCCGGCAGCACCAGAGCGATCAGCGACAGGCAGGAGATCACCGCCAGAAACGCCACTGCGCCCTGCAGATTGTATTGCTGCTGGCGGTGGCGCAGGGCGCCGACCACGACCGACACGCCGATCATGCCGTTGAGCACGATCATCAGCACCGCGAACACTGTGTCGCGCGGCAAGGTCGGGTTGGGCCCGCCACCCAGCATCACCGTCGCCATGATAGTGACCTCGATGCTGACCACGGCGATGGTCAGGATCAGCGTGCCAAACGGCTCGCCCAGATAGTCGGCCAGCACTTCGGCGTGACGCACCACGCCGAAGGCGCACCAGATCATCACCACGAACAGCCAGACGAACATCGCGGCGGCGGGGAGCAGGCTCGAAATCTCCGTGGTCCAAGCTTTGCCGGCGGTGAAGAAAATCACCGTCGTCGCAACGCCGGCCAGCACCGGCAATTCGGCCCGGATGTCTTTCAGCAATCTGCGGGCTTGGCCGGGCATGTCGGGCGAATCGTTTGGTGGGCGGGCGCTCCGCTGACGATATCACGCCGCGCGCGGCCGCCGGTCCTGGCCCGGACCGGGCTTGTCGCGACGCCTAACGCTTGACGTATTTCTGCACGCGCCAGTTCAGCGTATCGGCGACGAAAATCTCGCCGCGCGGACTGACCGCGATGTAGTGCGCCTCACCATAGCGGCCGAGCCCCTTGCCCTGCCCTGACCCTTCCATCACGCCGACCACCTTGCCGTTGAGATCGAGCTTCATGATCTCGCCGGTGTGGCCATGCGCCAGCCAGATATGCTCGTCGGCATCCATGAACAGGCCGCACGGCGTGCCGGGATGCGACGTCTCGCGGATATAATTGCCGTCGGCGTCGAACACCTGGATGCGTGCATTGTTGCGGTCGGCGATGTAGAGCAGTCCGGCCCGATCGAACACCAGCGAATGCGGCAGGTCGAACTGGCCGGGGCCCTTGCCGGTGCTGCCCCAGCTCTTGATGAAGTCGCCGTCGCGATCGAACTTCAGCACCAGTGACTCGGCCTTGCCGTGGCCCTGCAGCACGTAGATGTCGCCGGTCGGCCCGACCACCGCTTCGTTCGGCTCGTTGAACAGCCGCAGGTGGCCGTAAGGATGCCACTCGCCGGTCTGGCCCTTGACACCCAGCACCATGGTCAGCCGTCCGGACGGATCGAACCTGTAGACCATGTTGGCGGCGACATCGGTTGCCCAAATGTTGTCGTCGCTGTCGATGCGCAGGCCATGCGGCCGCTCGAAAAGGCCGTCGCCAAAGCCGCGGATGAAATTCCCGTCGGCGTCGAACTCCATCAGCGGCATCGGGCCGCGATGGATGACGAACATCGTGCCTTTTCATGCCCGGCGGCAATTTGAAGGATTCGGGAACCGGAACATAAGGCAGCGGGGACATGGGCGGGACCGAGAAAGAGAGAAAGAGAAAAAAGAGAGAAAGATTATCACATTCGTTCTCGGCGCGGATACCGCAACGCAATATGCGAATGTCGTTTTCATTGTCGAGAGCGCGCAGTAGCTTCCATGACGCCGACGGCAAGCCGGCACGTCACACATGAAGGAGCATGTTATGCGCGCAGCGTATTCACCGTTGTCCACGCTTTGCAACTGCGGCCAGTCTCACGGACCGAACCTAAGCCGCCGCACCTTGCTGGCCGGCGGCGCCGCCGCCTTTGCCTGCGCCGCTACGCCGCTCGCCGGTTTCCTGCCGAAGGCCTACGCGCAGGCCAAGGGCACCATCATCGACGTGCATCACCACGTGTCGCCGCCGACCTGGGTCGCCGGCCTAAAGAGCATCAAGATGGACTCGCCGCCGGTGACCAACTGGACGGTGGAGAAGACGATCGAGGACATGGACAAAGGCGGCGTCGGCGTCGCCATCACCTCGCCGACCACGCCGCAGGCCTCGCCCTTCGATGCGCCGACCGCGGCGCGCATCGCGCGCGAAAGCAACGAGTTCGCCAAGAAGCTGGAGACCGATCACCCCGGCCGCTTCGGCACCTGGGCGATGCTGCCGCTGCCGCATGTCGCCGAGAGCCTGAAGGAAATCGAATACGCCTTCGACACGCTGAAGGTGGACGGCGTCGGCGTCATGACCAGCTATGGCGACAAGTGGCTCGGCTACTCTGAATTCGAGCCGGTCTGGCAGGAACTCAACCGCCGCAAGGCCACCGTCTACACCCACCCGACCAACGCCAATTGCTGCGTCAACCTGGTGCGCGACATCGACCCGGCGCTGATCGAATTCGGCACCGACACGACGCGCTCGATCTTCACCGTGATCTTCTCCGGCTTCGGCGAGAAATACCCCGACATCAACTGGATCTGGTCGCACGGCGGCGGCTCGATTACGGCGTTCTACGAGCGCTTCACGGTGCAGTCGATCGCGCGGCCGCCCTTCGCCGGCAAGGTGACCCGGGCGCAGATCGACAAGCAGATCGGCCGCTTCTATTACGACACCGCGGCCATCCCGAACGAGGTCACGCTGTCGGCGCTGGCCAAGATGGTGCCCGCCTCGCAGATCGTGTTCGGCACCGATTACCCGTACCGGCGCGCCGCCGAGTACATCAAGCCGCTGGAGAGCTTCTTCAAGCCCGACGAAGTGAAGGCGATCCACCGCGACAATGCGGTAAAGCTGGTGCCGCGTCTCAAGACAGCGTGATGATGTCTCTGTAGCCCGGGTGGGATGTCGCTTCGCTCCATCCGGGCGACGAGTCTCACTTGATGCCGGGCGGACACTTGGACGGCGCGAACTTGAACACCTTCTGCATCACGTAAAAGCTGTCGCGGCGCAACGCGCGGCGATCCGGAAACGGAGCTCCCGGATCGCCCGCCATTTGATGTCCACTGCCGTTGACGCGGGCCGCGCTACCAGCCCATCAGCGTCTTGGTCGAGACCTCGTTGTCCTTGAGGAATTTCTTGTAGTCGTCGCCCTTGATGACGCGCGGCTCGAGGCTTCTCCAGCGCCGCCGTCAGCTTGGCCTCGACATCCTTGGGCAGGTTGGCGGGCGCGGCGATGCCGCGCGACACCGACCAGGTCTGGTCGAAGCCCTGCTCCTTGAAGGTCGGTGCGTTCGGCAGGAAGCGCGAGCGCTCCGGCGCCATGACGCCGAGCACGCGAATGGTGCCGGCCCTGGCCTCCTCCGCCACCTCGCTGATGTTGGCGCCGAGCACCTGGATATGGCCGCCGAGCGCCGCGGTCTTGGCTTCGGCCGTGCTCTTGTGGTGCACGGTGATCAGCTTGATCTTGTTCTCGGCCTCGATCGACAGGATGGCGAGGTGATCGTCGGAGCCGGCGCCGAAGGCCGACACGGTAACGGCGTTCGGTGTCTTCTTGGCCGCCTCGACGACATCCTTGACGCTCTTGAACGGCGAGTCCGCCTTGACCGCCCAGACATTGTAATCGAGCACGTGGTTCATCAGCGGCGTGAAGCTGGCGAGGCTCTCGCTGCGGTTATGCTGGCGGTCGAGATAGCCGCCATACATGCTCGGCACGTTGAGATAGCCGATGGTGTAGCCGTCCGGATTGGCGCGGGCGAGCGCGCCCCAGCCGACCCAGCCGCCACCGCCGGCGCGGTTTTCGACCGTCACCGGCTTGCCCAGCGCCGCTTCGAGATCCTGCGCCAGCATGCGCGCGGTGACGTCGGTGCCGCCGCCGGCGCCGTAGGGCACGATCAACGTGATGTTGCGCTCGGGATATTGCGCCAGCGCCGGCGCCGTGACGGCGACCGCGAAAAGCGCGGCCGCAGCCGAAACAAGACGGAGTCGTGCAGTGAATAGTGTCATGCGTCTCCCCCTCTGATGTCGCCTTATGGACGAACTTGGGGCGAAGCCTGCGCGCGGCGCGTGCAGCCAGCAAGGGGGGTGTCTCGGTTTGCCGGCCTTCTGGCGGGTTTATGACGCCGGTCCGGCGCCCTTGAACCGGAGCCGGGAGCGATGATATCATAGTGATATCACAAGGAGCGTCGCCATGGTCGACATTCTGATCCGCAATCTCGACGCCGACGTGGCCCGCCGCCTCAAGGAAAAGGCGAAGGCCAACGGCGTCTCCGTCAATGAGACGGCGCGGCAACTGCTCACGCAGGGTGTGAAGCCGAGCAAGGAAGAAGCGTGGGCGGCGGCCGATGCCATCCGCAAGAAGATCGGCAAGGTCACCGGCGACTCGACGGACATTATTCGGGAGTGGCGCGATAACGACGAGCGCTACCGGTGACACTCGTTGTCGATGCCAGCGTCGCGACGAAATGGGTTCTGCCGGAGGACGGCTCTGACCGTGCGGCCGCGCTGCGTCAGCCGGGCGAGCAATTCATCGCGCCCGACTTGATCGCGGCCGAAATCGGCAACGCCATCTGGAAGCGCGTGATGTGGGAGGACTTCCCCGTTGCCGACGGCCTCATCGCCCTCAACGCGGCTTTGGCCCACTTCACGCAACTGACGGCGATGGATGAATTGGCCGCGCGGGCTGTCGAGATCGCCGCGGACCTCAAGCATCCGATCTACGACTGCTTCTATCTCGCGCTGGCCGAGCGCGAACGCTGCCCGCTAGTGACGGCGGACAAGCGGCTGCTGGCGGCGGTGAGAAGGTTCAAGGGTGTGGAGGTCAGGGCGTTGTAGCCTACTAGCGTCGTAGATGGGGTAACGGGCCGGCCGCGTGCTGGCGCCCCTTGCGGCTGGGCGGTCGTCCCTCAGACTGATGGTGTCAACAACGGAGTCGGCGAG
>LNFM01004785.1_pt1 | contig 45078 bp, 43 predicted proteins | sample 596031 | NCBI WGS metagenome assembly LNFM01 (sample SAMN04254537, study PRJNA301005) | activated carbon metagenome | isolation source: dual media filters at the Ann Arbor, Michigan drinking water treatment plant | place: USA: Ann Arbor
CGTCGAGCCAGCTTGCCTGTGCGATTGCCGGCAATATCGCGATGAATTCGGGCGGGGCGCATTGCCTGAAATACGGGGTGACGACGAACAACCTGCTGGGCGTCACGCTGGTGCAGATGGACGGCACGGTGGTCGAGATCGGCGGGCCTTGGGCGGACGCCGGTGGCCTCGATGTGCTGGGCGTGGTGTGCGGGTCGGAGGGGCAGCTTGGGGTTGTGACGGAAGCGACCCTGCGCATCCTGCCAAAGCCCGAGGGGGCGCGGCCGGTGCTGATGGGGTTTGCCTCGAACGAGGTGGCGGGGGCTTGCGTCGCGGACATCATCAAGGCGGGCGTGCTGCCGGTGGCGATCGAGTTCATGGACCGGATGCTGATCCGGGTGTGCGAGGATTTCTCGCATGCGGGCTATCCGGACTGCGAGGCGCTGCTGATCATCGAGGTCGAGGGGTCGGAGGCCGAGATCGACGAGCAGTTGGCGCTGATAAAGGCGATTGCCGCACGGCATGACCCGGTGGCGGTGATCGAGGCCGAGGACGAAGCGCAGGCCAAGCGGATCTGGCTGGGGCGGAAATCGGCGTTCAGCGCGATTGGCAAGATTTCGGATTACATGTGTCTGGACGGGACGATTCCGGTGTCGAGCCTTCCTTACGTCCTGCGCCGGATCGGCGAGATGAGCGTGGAGTTCGGGCTGGGGGTTGGCAATGTGTTCCACGCCGGGGATGGCAACATGCACCCCTTGATCCTTTATGATGCGAACAAGCCCGGCGACCTGGAAACCTGCGAGCGGTTCGGGGCGGAGGTTCTGAAGCTTTGCGTCGAGGTGGGCGGTTGTCTGACCGGCGAGCATGGCGTGGGGATCGAGAAGCGCGATCTGATGGGGGTGCAGTTCACGCCCGAAGACATGGAGGCGCAGTTGCGGGTCAAGGATGTGTTTGATCCGAAATGGCTGTTGAACCCGGCGAAGGTGTTTCCTTTGGCGGTGACGGCCGATCGGCGCGCGGCGTGATGCGGTGGAACGGCGTCAGCCTCTGGACACCAGTTTATTGGAAGAGAGCAAGGTGATGCGGGCTTCGACCGAGGCGGAACTGGCGGAGAGTGTGGCGGCTGCGGCGGCGCCGGTCGTGGTGCGCGGTGGCGGAACGCGCGGGGTTGGTGCCGCCTCTGACGATGTACTGGAAACCGGCGGGTTGTCGGGCGTGGAGCTGTACGAGCCGGGAGCGCTGACGTTGGTGGTGCGGGCGGGGACACCTCTGGCCGAGGTCGAGGCGGTCTTGGCGGGCGAACGGCAGCGGCTGGCGTTTGAAGTGCCGGACCTTCGCGGGCTCTTGGGCCGCAAGGGCGTGTCAACGATTGGCGGGGTAGTGGCGGCGAATGCCAGCGGGCCGCGCCGGGTGCAGGTGGGCGCGTGCCGCGACAGTCTTTTGGGCGTGCGCTTCGTCGATGGCGCGGGGGTGGTCATCAAGAACGGCGGGCGGGTGATGAAGAACGTCACCGGCTATGACCTTGTGAAGCTGATGGCAGGGTCGCACGGGACGCTTGGGGTGCTGACCGAGGTCAGCCTGAAGGTGCAGGCGGTGCCGGAGACCGAGGCTACCCTGCGCTGCGGCGGGTTGAACGCGGGGGCGGCGGTCGCGGCACTGGCGGTCGCGATGGGCTCGCCCTTCGACGTGTCGGGCGCGGCGTGGACGCCGAGTGGCGGCGCGCTGGTCAGGGTCGAGGGGTTGGCGGGGTCGGTCGCGTACCGGGCCGGCGAGTTGCTGCGCCGGCTGGGGCCGGGCTGGGAAAAGGTCGAGGGCGCAACGCCGTGGCGCGAGATCCGGGATGTGACAGCTTTTGCCGGGCGCGAGGGCGCGGTGTGGCGGGTGTCGGTAAAGCCGTCGGATGCGCCAGTGGTGCTGGAGGCGCTGGGGCCGGTGTTGAGCGATGTGGTGATGGATTGGGCCGGTGGCCTGTTGTGGCTGCTGGTCGAGGACGGAACGCCGGCTGCGGTGATCAGGGCGGCCTTGCCGGGTGGCCACGCGACGCGGTTTCGCGGGGCGGGCGAGGGGCCGGCGTTTCAGCCGGAGGTTCCGGCGCTGGCGCGGGTGACGGCAGGCCTCAGGGCAAAGTTTGACCCGCGCGGTATTTTCAATCAGGGGATGATGGGCTGATGCAGACGGTATTCACCCCCGAGCAGTTGCGCGAGCCGGCGATCCAGCGGTCGAACGAGATCTTGCGGACCTGCGTGCATTGCGGCTTTTGCACCGCGACATGCCCGACATATCAGGTGTTGGGCGACGAGTTGGACAGCCCGCGTGGCCGGATCTACCTGATCAAGGACATGCTGGAAAAGGGTCGCCCGGCGGATGAGCAGACGGTCAAGCATATCGACCGGTGTCTGAGTTGCCTGGCCTGCATGACCACCTGTCCGTCGGGCGTGCATTACATGCATCTCGTCGATCACGCGCGGGAGTATATCGAGCAGACCTACAAGCGGCCGTTGGTGGACCGGATGCTGCGCAGCGTTCTGGCGCGGGTGATCCCCTATCCGACGCGGTTCCGTCTGGCGCTGCTTGGGGCCAAGATTGCCAAGCCGTTTTCGTTTCTGGTGCCAGACCGGCGGTTGAAGGCGATGCTGGCGATGGCGCCGAAGGTGATTCCGCCGGTCAGCCGCAACGATGATCCACAGGTGTTTCCGGCGATGGGCGAGCGGCGGATGCGGGTGGCCCTGATGACGGGCTGTGCGCAAAAGGCGCTGAATACGGATATCAACGATGCGACGATCCGGCTTTTGCGGCGGCTTGGCTGCGAGGTCGTGGTTGCCAAGGGGCAAGGCTGCTGCGGGGCGCTGACGCATCACATGGGCAAGGCGGATCTGGCGCATGGGTCGGCGGCGGCGAACATCCGGGCCTTCATGGCGGAGAAAGCGGCGGGCGGGTTGGATGCGATCGTGATCAACACGAGCGGCTGCGGCACGACGGTGAAGGACTACGGCCATATGTTCCGCAACGATCCGTTGGCGGCGGAGGCAGCGACCGTGGCCGGGTTGGCGATGGACGTGAGCGAGGTCTTGGTGAAGATCGGATTGCCGCAGGGCGCTGCGAAGGGCCTGCGGGTGGCCTATCACGCGGCCTGTTCGTTGCAGCATGGCCAGCAGATCAAGACCGCGCCGAAGGATCTGTTGAAACGGGTGGGCTTCGAGGTGGTGGAACCTGCGGACAGCCATCTCTGCTGCGGGTCGGCGGGCACCTACAACCTGCTGCAACCGGAGATCTCGGCGCAGTTGAAGGCGCGCAAGGTCGAGACGCTGGAAGCGCGGAAACCCGATGTAATCGCGGCGGGCAACATCGGGTGCATGATGCAGATCGGGTCGGGGACCGGGGTGCCGGTGGTGCATACGGTGGAGTTGCTGGACTGGGCCATTGGCGGGCCGAAGCCGCGGGCACTGCAGGGCTGAAAACCCGGCTTGCGGCGCAGGGCAAAACCGCCCAGAGTTGTGCAAGGCGGTGGTCGCCGCGAGGATATCGATGCTCCGTGTGGCGCTTGCACTGCTATTATCTGCCCTGCCGCAGCCTATCGTTGCGCAGGACGCAACAATGTTCGGGATGCAGACAGCGGACGATTCGCGGGGCTGGGACGCGGTCGGCAAATTGATGCTTGGCGACCGCGGGTTTTGCACCGGGACGCTGATTGCGCCGAAGCTGGTGCTGACTGCGGCGCATTGCCTGTTCGACAAGGAGACCGGCGCGCCGATGCGTGCCGAGGATATCCAGTTCTACGCCGGTTGGCGCAATGGCCGCGCGGTGGCCTATCGCAGCGTGCGGCGCGCGGTGGCGCATCCCGATTATTCCTACGAAGGGACAGATAAGCTCGAACGTGTGGGATCCGATCTGGCGCTGCTGGAGTTGAACCAGGCAATCCGCTTGCCGTCGCTGGTGCCGTTCGAAACCGATGTGGCACCGACAGAGGGCGATGAGGTTGGCGTGGTGTCCTATGCGCAGGATCGCTCGGAAGTGCCGTCGATCCAGGAGGTATGCGAGGTGCTGGCCGAGCGTGGCACGACGCTGATCCTGTCATGCGACGTGGATTTCGGGTCATCGGGAGCGCCAGTGTTCTCGATGCAGAATGGAGCGATCAAGGTGGTTTCGGTGATTTCCGCCAAGGCAGAGATCGAGGGCAAGAAGGTTGCGCTGGCGGTGTCGCTGGCCGCACCGCTGACCGTGCTGCGCGCGGCGCTGGCGGCAAGCACTGCCGAGGCGCGTCAGGGAATTTCCGGGGTGCGTGTCCTTTCCGGCGGTGACGACGGCGGAGCGAAATTTCTGAAGCCATGAGGCTGGTTACCTTCCTCCTTGCCGCGCTGGTGACAGCGGCCGGTCCTTCTTTCGCGCAAGACAATAGCGGACAGGGCAGCGCGATGCGCGGCGAGCGGCTGGTCGGCGTTGAAGCGGTTGGTCGGGTTGAGATTGCTGGTGGCCGCACCTGCACCGGTGCCTTGATCGCCGCCGACCTTGTGCTGACTGCCGGAAATTGTGTGCTGGAGAGTGATGGCACGCCGGTTGCAGCGGAACGCCTTACGTTTCAGGCAGGGCTGGAAGATGGCATGGCTGTCGCCATTTCAGGGGTGCTGCGAACGGTGGTGCCGCCGGAATTTACCGCAGCGGCGGCGCTGTCACCGGAGCAGATGCGTCTGGATGTGGCCTTGCTGCAGCTTGCGAAGCCGGTTCCCGCCGCACTGATCGCGCCGTTCGACGTGCAAAGTCCGGCAGAGGGCGATGCTGTCAGCGTGGTGTCCTATGCCGACGGGCAGGCGGAGAGTCTTTCGTTGCAACAAGCCTGTTCGGTGCTGGGAAATCGCGAAGGGCTGATTGCGCTCGACTGTGATGTGAGCTTTGGCACATCGGGCGCGCCGGTTCTGGGCGGATCGACGGACCGGGCGCGGATAGTGTCTTTCATCGCGTCGGGGTCGGCCGAGGGCGGGCCGGCGATGGCGATCGGGATGGATTTGCCGGACGTGGTCTCGCAACTGAAAGACCTGCTGCGGGACGGCAAGCCGCTGAGCGAGGCGGACGAATTGCCAGCCGAACCGCGGATGTTGGGCGGCGACGGGCAAGACCGCGATATCGGTGCGCGCTTCGTCAAACCCTGACGCGGCACCGGACCTTGAAACCTGAAATCGGGCTTCCTACCTCAACCTCATCCGGGTGCCATGACGGGCCCGGTGTCCCTGCCCGGCCCTTGCAAAGGGCGGGCGTTGAGCATCGCTTTTTGGAGGATGACCATGCGTAGCTATGACTTCGCACCGCTTTACCGTGCCAGACGTGGCGCAGCCGACCTACCCCCCCTACAACATCGAAAAGACCGCAGAGGATGCCTATCGCATCTCGATTGCCGTCGCAGGGTTCTCGCCAGAGGATCTGACGGTCGAGGTTCGTGACGGCGCGCTGCATGTTGCTGCCCGCAAGACCGCCGAAGAGGGCGAGCGCAACTTCCTGCATCGCGGGATTGCGACCCGTGCGTTTGACCGCCGCTTTGCGCTGGCCGATCATGTGCGTGTGACTGGAGCCGTGCATGAGCATGGCATGCTGCATGTCGATCTGGTGCGCGAGACGCCGGAGGCGCTGAAACCGCGCCGGATCGAGATCGCACGGTCCGGTGAGGCCACGCCGGTTCTGGAAGCGAAGGCCGAAACGGTCAACTGACGCTTCGGTTCAGACCGAAAGGGAGGGCGCGCCGCCGGGCGCGCCCTTTTTGCTGCGGGTCAGTTGTCGAGGCTTTGCGCCAGGCGCATCAGATTAATCGCCTCGATCCGGTAGCCGAATTCGTCGGCTCCGCGCGCCGAAAGGGCGAGGGCGATGGTGTCATCCCAGCCCCAGTCCCGCAGGTAGACGGAACCTTGCAGGAGCTGTCCGAAGCCTGCGATGGCGGCGGCAAAGCGGCTGTCGTCGGTGGCCGGTTCCGCGCCGGTGATCGGCGTTTCAATCAGGGTCGATGTGTCGGCGCCGGGGGCTTTCCAGCGCAGCTTCAAAAGGCCAAGCTCGCTTGCGGTGCCGGTTTCGGCGGGGGTGCCGTAGTGCAGCGGGTCGTTCAGCAGCGCGTCGGAGCCGGGAGCGGTAACCTCGTAGATCGCAGTGACCTGGGTGCCGGCACCGATTTCGCCGGCGTCCACGGCGTCGTTGTTGAAATCTTCGCGGCGCAGCGCGCGCGTCTCGTAACCGATCAGGCGGTATTCGGCGACGGTGGCGGGGTTCCATTCGATCTGGATCTTCACGTCGTCCGCGATGGGGAAGAGTGCGCCGGTCACCTGATCGACCAGCACCTTGCGGGCCTCGGACAGGGTGTCGATGTAGGCCGCGGTGCCATTGCCGTTCTGGGCCAGCGCCTGCATCACCGCGTCGTCAAGGTTGCCGCGGCCGAAGCCGAGGACGGAAAGATAGGTGCCGCCGGCGCGCTTTCTGGCGACATAGGCTTCGAGGCCCTCGGGGTCGCTGACGCCCATGTTGAAATCACCGTCGGTGGCCAGAAGGATGCGGCTGATGGTGCCTTCGGCCTGCATGCCTTCGGCCACCCGGTAGGCCAGTTCAAGCCCTTCGGCACCTGCCGTTGCACCGGCAGCGTCAAGCGCATCGAGCGCAGCGAGGATTGCGGCGCGATCAGAAGCCGGGGTCGGCGGCAGGACCTCGCCTGCGCTGCCGGCGTAGGCGACGATGGCAATGCGGTCTTCGGGGCGCAGTTCGGCAAGCATCATGGCAAGGGATTGCTTCAGGAGCCCGAGTTTCATCGGATCGTCCATCGAACCGGAGGTGTCGATCAGGAAAACGAGGTTGAGGGCCGGTCTGTCGACTATTGCGGGCAGAGCGCCTTGCAGGCCGATGGTCACCAGCCGCGTTTCGGGGTTCCAGGGGGTCTGCATGATGCTGATCGTGGGCCGGAAGCCTTGGGCCCGGTCGGGGGCGGGGTAGGCGTAGGGGAAATAGTTGATCATCTCCTCGATGCGGACCTGATCGGGGTCGGGCAGGACGCCTGCGCCAAGCGTAGAGCGGACGACGGCGTAGGACGCGGTATCGACGTCTATAGAGAAGGTCGAGACCGGCTCTTCGGCCGTGATCCTGACCGGGTTTGCCGGAGCGTTTGCAAAGGCTTCGGTGTCGTCTGGAAGCTGAATGCCGCTCGGTTCGGCCAGCATGGGTTCGGCCAGCATTGGCGAGGCGGATTCGACCGCCTGATAGTCGGATGTTGCAACCTCTCCCACGGCGCGGGCGGTTTCGCTGAGGCCAAGCTCTGCCTCCGGGGCGGGGGCCATTTCGGTTGCGAGCGGTTCCGCTCCTGCGCCGACAGAGGCAAGGGCATCGGCGGCGGGCGGTTCTGCGCGGGCCTTGGCAGTGGTCTCGGGCAGCGGCGCGGCTTCGCGCTTGGCGGCAGTGGCCGGGGGGCTGGGCTGCGGGGTGGGCTGGCCGAGCCGCAGATCGGCCACCGGCAGCAGGACGGCGACGCCGATCACAAGGGCTGCGACAGAAGTGGTGGCGGCAAGGGCGGGGCGGGATACAAGGTAGGACAACATGCGGCGAACTCCGTTCAGGGGGGCCGCCTGCGGGTGGCGGTCCTCACTGGAACGGGCCGGATCGGTTGATCCTTGGAGCCGGTCGAAATTTTCCATCGCAAGGGCGAGGGCACGCGCCTTGGCTTCCGGATTGGCCGGGGGCAGGGCGCGCAGGGCGGACTTGAGGTCGTCGAGATCGTCGGTCATTTCGCGTCCTCCTTTGCCATGGCCCTGAGGCGCTTCTTCACTTCGCTCATCCGCCAGGCGATGGTGCCTTCGGAAACGCCCAGCACCTGACCGGCTTCGGTTTGTGTCATCTCTTCGCCAAGGACCAGCGCCACGGTGTCGCGCAGTTCGGGTGACAGAAGGGTCATCGCCTGAGCCAGCCAATCCTGTGCTGCTGCCTGGGTGGCGATCTCGTCCTGGCGGGCGAGTTCCCAGTCGCCCCAGCCGGCAGAGGCACGGCTGCGGGTGGACTGGCGGCGACGAAGGTCATGGGTGGCGTTGACCACGACGCGATAGAGCCAAGTGGTAAAGCGTGCCTCGCCGCGCCAGTGGCGGAGCTTGGCGGGAAGGGCGGCAGAGATGTCCTGCGCCAGATCTTCCGCCTCGGCGCGGTTGCCGGTCAACCGGAAGGCAAGGCCGAAAATCCGGTCATAATGCCGACCGATCAGCACGGCAAAGGCCGCCCGATCACCATCGGCGGCGGCAGTTGCAAGGGTCTCGTCGGGCGTGTCCATCAGCATCACGGTAGATGAGACGCGGGCCACGCGGCAATCCTTGGAAGGTGGGGGAGAAATTATGTGTGAGGAGCGTGGAAAATGCCTTCTTCCCGACCGGGGCCGGGAAGAAGGGTCGTCAGCCTGATCAACGCGCGGATCAGAAGATCAGGCCATCGTAGACCGCGTAGGCGCTGTTGGTGTTGCGCAGGTTGGCCGACAGGCCTTCGTCGCGGGCATAGGCTGTGATGGCGTTGTAGGTGCCGGGGCCGAACGAACCGTCAAGCCCGCCGCGATAGTAACCCCAGGCGCGGAGGGCGCGCTGGATCGCCTTGCGTTCGGAGCGGGTGTAGCTGTTGAAGGCCTGTGCCGCCGGGGTGCGGTAGATCGAGGTCGCCGTGTGGGCGGGCCGCGTCGGGCGCGGGTCGGCATAGACGACGTCGGGTGCGCGGCGGACTTCGCGTGCCTTGCGGTTCTGTTTCAGGATCTCGTCAATGATCACGGCGGTGGCGACGCCGGCGACGAAGCCCTGTTCCTTTTCGCCCCAGGCAAGGGCGGGGTTTGCGGGGACGGCGGCGATGGAGAGCGCGGTAAGCGCGGCGATCATCGTGGATTTCGCGGTCATGACAGTGGGCAGCATGTCGTTTCCTTTCGGTTGGCCTCGCCCTGGTCTCAAGGCTTTTGGCGGGGCGATGGGAAACACATGGGCCGTTTCGCCATGCTAGGCAAAATCAGCGGGTTGTTATCGGATAGCTTGTTTGAAGTCAGGGACTTGGCCTAGTCCTGCCAGTCGGAAAGAAGGGCCGAAAGCCGGGATAAACCTTCGTTGAGGCGGGCTTCCGGGCCGCCGCCGACGCCAAGGCGGATGTGGCTGGGCAGGCCATAGGCGCTGCCGGGCAGCAGGAAGGTGCGATAGGGCGCTGCAAGCAGGCGGCGGGCGAGAGTGTCGCTGTCGATTGCGTCCAGTCTGGCGAGGCCGATCAGGCCGGCGTGCGGTTTCTGCCAGGACAGGCGCGGTTCGCTGGTGACGAAGTGGTCAAGCTTGGCGAGGGTGGCGCTCGCCTCGCTACGGACTGCGGTCAGCGACGCGGCAAGACGTGCAGGGCGAAGGGCGATTTCGGCGATGTGTTCACCGAGCGTGTTCATGATTTCGGACGAGTTCTCGCGCAGGATCATCGCGTCGCGCAGGACCCTTTCGTCTTGTGAGATCATCCAGCCGGTACGCAGGCCTTGCAGGCCGAGCGCCTTTGAGACGGAGCCGGTGGTGATGCCGCGCGGGGTCAGCCCGGCGATCGAGGGCGGGCGGGGGGCAGACCATTCGAGGCCGGCGTAGACCTCGTCGACGATGAGCCAGAGGCCGTGGGTTTCGGCGATGCGGGCGAGGGTGGAAAGGTCTTCCGGCGGGATCAGGGTGCCGGTGGGGTTGTTCGGGTTGGTGAGGAAGATCGCGCGGGTGCGGGGGGTGACGGCGGCGGCGATGGCGGCAGGGTCGAGGTGCCAGTGGTTCGCCTCGTCGCGCGGCACCTCGCGCAGGGTGGCGCCGATGGCGCGGGCGATGACACCGACCTGCGGCCAGCCGGGGCTGTCGGTGATCACCTCGTCACCGGCCTGCAGAAGCTGGCGGAAGAGAAGGTAGTTCGCCTCGGCCGCGCCTGCGGTGATGAGGACGCTTTCGGGGGGAAGGGTGAGGCCTGCCTGATCGAGGACACGCTGGCGGAGGGTCGGCAGGCCGAGGAAACTTTGGCCGTTCCAGTCGAGAGAAAGGTCGGGGTCGAGGTCGGCAAGAAACTCCTTCAGGCGCGGCGAGCGGGCGAGGGAGAAGCCGATGAAGCACTCGGGCGGTTCGGCGGCGGTGGTCTCCAACAGATAGTCGAAGAGCTTGTGGATGGTGACCTTCATGCGCGCCTTTCCAGCCTGACCATCACCGGACGTCTCGCCCCTGGTTCAGGATGATGATGTTGCCGGAGGACACGTCACCAGCGGGCGAGATCAGGAAGCTGACCCAGGCCGCGATTTCGGAGGGCTGCATGGCGTGGCCGTGCGGCATGGCACTGATCGCGCGGGCCAGCACGTCCTCGGTCAAAACGTTGAAAAGCGGGGTTTCGGTCATGGCAGGGGCGATGGAGTTCACCGCGATCTTGTCGCGCGCATAGCGGCGGGCGAGGTCCTTGGTCAGCGTGTCCATCGCGGCCTTGGAGGCGCGGTAGTGCGGCGGGTCGAACACCTCGAAGTTATAAGCGCCGTTGGAGGAGATGTTGACGATCTTGCGCACGCCGGGACGGCCCTGCATGGCCTTGACCGCTCCCTGGCAGCAGTGGAAGGCCGAGGAAAAGTTGATCGCCATCTGGCGGTCAAGCTCGGCCGCCGGAATGTCGGGGAAGTCGGACATGAAACAGGTGCCCGCATTGTTCACCAGCGCATCAAGGCCGCCGTGGGCTGTGGTGATACGGTCGAAGAGGTCGGCGATGGCGTCGGCGTCGGTCAGATCAACGGCCTCAGGGGTGAAGCCGTCACGGTCGGCGGCCATGGTCAGAAGCGCCGGGCCGTCGATGTCGACGCCGATGACATGCAGGCCGTCGGACAGCAGGCGATCGGTGATGGCGCGGCCCATGCCGCCCGCTGCTCCGGTAACAAGAGCGATGCGGGTCATTTGCCGAGCCCGTCAAAGTCGGCGGCGGAGTGGCGTTCGCGGACCTGTTCGTTTTCCGCGCCCCAGGTGCGGTTGACAGCGCGGCCACGGATCACGGCCGGGCGGGCGTCGATCCGCTTTGCCCAAGCGAGGAGGTTCTTGTAGCTGGTCACGTCAAGGAATTCGGCGGCGTTGTAGGCGCGACCGAGGACGAGGTTGCCATACCAGGCCCAGATCGCGATGTCGGCGATGGAGTAAGTGCCGCCCGCCATCCAATCCTTGTCGGCAAGGTGGCGGTCCAGAACGTCAAGCTGGCGCTTGGTTTCCATCGCGAAGCGGTTGATAGGATATTCCATCTTGAAGGGCGCGTAGGCGTAGAAGTGGCCGAAACCGCCGCCGAGGTAGGGGGCTGAACCCATCTGCCAGAAGAGCCACGACAGGCATTCAGTGCGACCGGCGTGATCCTGCGGGATCAGCGCGCCGAACTTTTCGGCGAGGTAGAGGAGGATGGCGCCGGATTCGAAGATGCGCTGCGGCGGCGTGACGGAGTGGTCCATCATCGCCGGGATCTTGGAATTGGGGTTTACCTCGACGAAGCCGGAGCCGAACTGGTCACCCTTGCCGATGTCGATCAGCCAGGCGTCATATTCGGCGCCGGTATGGCCGAGGGCGAGAAGCTCCTCCAGCATCACGGTGACTTTGACGCCGTTCGGAGTGGCGAGGGAGTAAAGCTGCAACGGATGCGCGCCCACGGGCAGCACCTTGTCATGCGTCGGGCCGGCGATGGGGCGGTTGATGTTGGCGAACTGGCCGCCGTTTTCCTTATCCCATGTCCAGACCTTGTGGGGGACGTATTCGGTGGTCATGGCGGTTCCCTTCTCATGCGAAGGGGCGGCATGGGCCGCCCCTTTCAGGATATAGTCCGGTGACGGTCAGATCGAGAGGCAGATGTATTTCAGCTCCATATAGTCGTCGATCCCGTGACGGGAGCCTTCGCGGCCAAGGCCGGATTGCTTGACGCCGCCGAAGGGAGCCATCTCGTTCGAGATGAGGCCGGTATTGACGCCGACCATGCCGTATTCCAGCGCCTCCTGCACGCGGGTGATCCGGCCGATGTCGCGGGCGTAGAAGTAGGAGGCGAGGCCGAAGATGGTATCGTTGGCGCGGGCGATCACTTCCTCTTCGGTGTCGAATTTGAAGAGGGGGGCGAGGGGACCAAAGGTTTCTTCCTGCGCGACCTTCATCTGGGGCGTGACGCCGGTGACGACGGTGGGTTGGAAGAAGGTGCCGCCCAGTTCGTGCCGCTTGCCGCCGGTGACGACGTTGCCGCCGCCAGCTAGGACGTCTGCGATGTGTTCCTCGACCTTTTCGACGGCGCTTTCGTTGATCAGCGGGCCGGTCGTGGTGCCAGCGGTCAGACCGTCACCGATGTTCAGCTTTGCCACGGCTTTCGCCAGCTTTTCGGCGAAGGCGTCGTAGACCCCGGCCTGCACATAGATGCGGTTGGCGCAGACGCAGGTCTGGCCGTTGTTGCGGAACTTCGAGATCATCGCGCCTTCGACGGCGGCGTCGAGGTCGGCGTCATCGAACACGATGAAGGGGGCGTTGCCGCCAAGCTCCATCGAGCATTTCAGCACCTGGTCGGCGGCCTGTTTCAGCAGGATGCGGCCCACTTCGGTCGAGCCGGTGAAGGTCAATTTGCGGACCAGCGGGTTCTCGCAGAATTCCTTGCCGATATCGGAGGACCGTTTCGAGGTGATGACCGAAAAGAGGCCAGCGGGGATGCCGGCGCGTTCGGCCAGCACCGCGAGCGCCAGCGCCGACAGCGGCGTTTCCGCGGCGGGGCGAGCGACGAAGCCGCAGCCGGCGGCAAGGGCCGGGGCTACCTTGCGGGCGATCATCGCATTGGGGAAGTTCCAAGGCGTGATCGAGGCGGCAACGCCGATCGGCTGCTTGATCACATGGATGCGCTTGTCGCGCATGTGGCCGGGGATGATGTCGCCGTAGGTGCGCTTGGCCTCTTCGCCATAAAATTCGATGTAGGACGAGCCATAGGCAATTTCGCCCTTCGCCTCGGCCAAGGGTTTGCCCATTTCGGCGGTCAGGATGGCGGCGAGGTCATCTTGCGCAGCCATGCAGAGGTCGAACCACTTGCGCATGATCTGCGCGCGTTCCTTCGCCGTCCGGGCGGCCCATTCGCGGTGCGCGGCATGGGCGGCGGTGATGGCGCGGGCTGCTTCGGCGCGGCCAAGGTTCGGGACATGGCAGATCACGTCGCCGCGCGCCGGGTTGGTGACCGGAAAGGTGCTGCCATCGGCCGCGTCGATCCATTCGCCGGCGACATATGACTTGGTCACCAGAAGCGAGGGGTCTTTGAGCAGCGAGGCGAGGTCTGTGACGGAATCGAGCATGGGGGCCTCCTTATGCGTTGCGTCAAGGGGTGCCACTTCGGCGCCGCCTTGTCCAGTTCGGGTGGGCTGATCGTGCCAGAATTTGATCAAATTTAGCCGAGACTGGACAGGTGTGCTGCCCGACCGTCAGCTGTTGGCGTGGATGCGCTCGATGTAGGTGCGCATTTCTTCGGCTTCGTGGCGGGCATCGCGCAGGCCATCCATCGCGGCGCGCAGTTCGGCTTCGGTCTGGTTGATGTGGGTCATCAGCTCGGCCTCGCGCTGTTCAAGATAAACCAGCGCCTGATCGCGAAGTTCCTCGGCCTCGTGCAAAGATTGGGCCAGCTTGTCCATTTCGGCCATGTCGCCACCTGCGACGCGGGTGAAACGGTGCAGAAGCCAGTGGGTGAACCAGCCCATCGCAAAGGAAACCAGAAGAATGATGGCGGTGGCGATGACGAATTCGGTACGGTTCATGGATCTTCCTGAGCCTCGGCATCGGCCGGGCGCGGCAGCGGTCGGATGGTCTTTTCGGTAGGTGCCACGGAAGGACTGTCATCGCCAGAAAAATCGGGTTGGCCGTCGGCGGCGACTTGGCCGGTGTTGCCTGTCGCATCGTCGGCTGGCGGTGCCTCGACGGATGCCGCAAGCGCGCCTTTCAGAACGAATTCGATCCGGCGGTTCGCCTCGCGCCCGGCTTCGGTCCCGTTGTCGGCAATCGGGTCCGCCTCGCCGTAACCGACGGCGGTCATGCCGGACACGTCGATGCGGCGGCCCTGCAACGCCACCAGCACCGCCTCGGCGCGGGCCTGGCTGAGGGCCTGGTTGCCGCCTTCGGAGCCCTGCGAATCCGTGTAGCCACCGATTTCCATGGTCATCGGCGGGCATTCGGTAAGGATCTCGGCCAGCGAGTCCAGCACGGGGCGGGCGGTGGAGGCGATTTCGGCGGAGGCGGGGGTGAAGGTTATCTTGGTGCGGGCAATCACGGCGTTGACGTCGGCGGCACATTCCTCGGGCGTGGGGATCGAGGCGATGGGGTCGAGCGCCTCGTCGTAGCGGACGTTCACGCGGAAGGTCTGGCCCTGGCCAAGCTTGCCCGAAAGGATCTGGGTGATCCGCGAACGGGCGTTCAGCGAGCCGGTGACGCCGGTCACCTCGACCGTGTCGGCGCGGACCGTGAGGTCGCCATTCTCGACTTCGGACAGCGCCTCCAGCCCGGCAAGCACGCGAACGGCCCAGCCATCAGGCAGGGCCGCGTCAAGCCGGGTCGCGGTGTAGACGGCCTCGGCACCGAAAGCGGCACGTGCGAAGGCGTCGACCGCACTGCGCTGCATCTCGTCGGTCAGGCGGCCACGCAGTTCGATCCTGCCGGCCTCGGACAGGGTGGCGGTGAATTCGGCGGGGCCTTGGCTGGCGGTTTCGGCCTTTTCCAGCGTCGAGGTCAGGGAGAAAACATCCGGCAGGCCGGTTTCCAGTTCGCCCACGACGCGGTCGAAGGTGGCCTGGCTGACGCTGGTGCCGGCGAGAAGGGTGACGTCGGCGTCGGAGAAGGTAACCGATGCTTCGCCAAGGGTGGCGACGGCGGCGATGGCTTGGGTCACAGCATCCGCCCAGCGCGGGGTCGGGACACCAAGGCCGACGGTGCAAAGCGGAGTACCACTGACGCCGGCTGTGGCGGCGGCGGACAGAATGGTTCTGCGGGCGCGGTCGGTGTCAGCCGAACAGCTGTCAAACCGCGCGCCCTCGTCGTCGATGATGAAGCGCAGGGTGAAGGGCGTGATCACCGGGCGCGGCGCGCTGATGTTGAGGGCCAAGGCCACGCCGTCGGGCGCGATTGCGCGCAGATCGGCTTCGAGCCGGCGCTTTTCGGCCTCGCTGTCAGATATGGCAGTGATCTCGACGCGGTCGGCCGCAACCGAGATCTTGGAGCGTTGGAGCCGTTGCAGCGCCGAGATCCCGAAGTTCAATGCCGTGTTCCACGACTCAGGTGCCGGGTAGTCGGCGGTTTCGAGCATGTTGACGATGTCACTGCCGGGCGTCAGCGCGGCGGCCCGATCGGCCAACTGGACCTCGCCGATCCCGCTTTCGCCGGCGTCTTCGGGCATCAGGCCGATCAATTGAATCCCGTCGTCGTTGCGCAGCATTTCAACCGAGAAGCGCGGCGCGGCGATGGCGGAGGCGGGGGTCACCTCGAGCGTGTCGCGGATACGGGACGCATCGACAATGGAGCCGACGATGTTCACGGCGCGAAAACGGGCGGCCTCGTTCGGGGCAGTCCCGGTCAGGATGACTTGCAGGCCATCGGTTTCGACATCGATCCAGTCGATCCGGTCTTCGGCCAGCCGCGCGCTGATGACATTGTCGGAGCGTCGCTCGATCACCAGTGCCGCTGCGGCGGCGACACCGACCATCACGACAGCCGCAAGCACGAAGGCGAGCAGGGCAAGAAGATTGGGAGACAGGGATTTCAGGCGAAGCTGCAACACGGTGTTTTTCTGCCGAGACTCAGGGACCCGGATGCCCCTGCGCCTGTTTCCTAGGGGTTTGGCGCGGTGGGTTCAATCAAAGCACTGCGGCAACGGCAAGAAACAGCACAGGCACCAGCCCCGCGTCGCGGTTGGATTTGAACACGGCCAGACAAGAGGCCGGGTCGTCGATGTCAAGCCGGCGCATTTGCCAGACCATGTGCCAGCCCATTGCCCAGACCCCCGCAAGCCCGACAAGCAAGGGGAGCGCCTGTTCCAGCGGTGCAAGCGCGAGCACGACGGCAAGTGCAAAGAGTGTGATGGTCAGCGCAAAGAAGATCGCCAGCCACCGGCGGGTATCGGTGCCGAACAGGCGGGCAGTCGATTTGACGCCGACGAGGGCGTCATCCTCGCGGTCCTGATGGGCGTAGATGGTGTCGTAGTAGAGCGTCCATGCGATACCGGCCGCGTAAAGCGCCACGGCGGCAGGCGGCACGGTTCCGGCATGGGCGGCCCAGGCCAGCAACGCACCCCAGTTGAAGGCGAGCCCGAGGAAGGCTTGTGGCCACCAGGTGAAACGCTTGGCGAAGGGGTAGATCGCGACAAGGCCCAGCGAGGCAATGCCAAGTGCAATGGCAAGCGTGTTGTAGGAAAACAGGATCAGTGCGGCGATCAGGGCTTGCGCAACCATCCAAACCAGAGCTTGCCGCACGCTGGCCTGCCCGGACGGGATCGGGCGGCTGCGGGTACGGGTCACTGCTGCGTCGATATGGCGGTCGGTGATGTCGTTCCAGGTGCAGCCCGCACCGCGCATCAGGAAAGCCCCGATGCCGCAGGAAACCACCAGCCAGGCGTCCCAGGGGCGAAAGCCGTCAATGGCCGAGGCAAGCGTGATCGCCCAGAGGCAGGGGATCATCAAGAGCCAGGTCCCGATCGGGCGGTCGGCCCGGCTGAGGCGCAGGTAGGGGCGCGCCGCGAAAGGGGCGTAGCGGTCAACCCAATTGCCGCGCGGTGCATCCGCGACGGTTCCGATAAGCTCGTCCAGAGGTGCTGCCTCTGGCGTTCGCGGCGGTTGGGGCATAGGCTTGGGCTCATGTCAGAGGCAAAGATCAGGCTTTATGTAGAGCAGCCGCTTGGCCCAGGGCAAGCGGCGCGGCTTTCGCCGGACCAGACGCATTACCTGACGGGGGTGATGCGGCTTGGCGTCGGTGCGTCGGTGCTCTTGTTCAACGGGCAGGACGGCGAATGGCGTGCCGTGCTGGCCGAGGCTGGCAAGCGTGGCGCGGTGGTGGTGTGCGAGGCGCAATGCCGCGCGCAGGCGATGCCGCCCGATCTTTGGTTGATGTTCGCACCGATCAAGAAGGCGCGAACCGACTTCATCGTGGAAAAAGCGGTGGAGCTGGGGGTGCGGCGCATCCTGCCGGTGCAGACACGGCACACCAATTCGGAGCGCATCCGGCAGGACCGGTTGCAGGCTCATGCCGTCGAGGCGGCCGAGCAATGTGGCGCGACCTTCGTGCCGGAGGTGGCTGATCTGCAGCCGCTGGACCGGGTGTTGGCGGGGTTTCCGGCCGAGCGGACGCTTTACTGGTGCGATGAGGCGGCGGCCGGCACGCCGCCGATGGTGGGCGGCACGCCGGGGCGCGCGGCCATCCTGATCGGGCCGGAGGGTGGTTTTGCCGAGACCGAAGCGCTGCGGTTGCGCGGGATGGAGCGGGTGCGGGTCCTGAGCCTCGGGCCGCGCATCTTGCGGGCGGATACGGCGGCGGTGGCGGCGATCACGCTGTGGCAGACCGCGCACGGAGACTGGCGGTGAGCTTTGTCCGGCCGGAAGTGGCGGCCCTTCTGCTGCGCTGGCGCGAGGCGATCATTGGCGCTGCGGTTGTTGCGGCGGGTGGCTGGCTGATCTTGCAGGGCGGTTATCTGATGGTGCCGTTCGGGGCGCTGTTGCTGGCGCTGGGTGCAAGCTGGGTGGTGCTGGCGGTCAGGCGGCAGCGGTTCGGGCAGCCGGGTGATGCGCCGGGCATCGTCGAGGTGCTGGAAGGCCAGATCAGCTATTTCGGGCCGACGGTGGGGGGATCGGTGGGGATACCCGAGCTTGTCGACATCCGGCTGGTGACCTTGCGCGGGCGGCGGATATGGCGCCTTAAACAGGCCGACGGGCAGGCAATCCTGATCCCGGTCGAAGCCGAAGGGGCGGATCGGTTGTTCGATGCGTTTTCGGCGCTGCCCGGCATGGATACCGCCGCGCTGGTGGCGGCGGTTCGGTCGGCCGGTTCTGGTACGGCCGGTTCCGGCACCGCCGTTGTATTGGACGGCGAGGCAAGGCTGGTCTGGCAAAGACCGTCGCGCGGGGCGGTCGTGCGCTAAGTGCACAGCGTGTCTCTCGCTGCCGACACTTGACTTGGGCGCGTCGGCGGGACAGGTCTTGCGCCCTGAAACATCTGCCACCCGCGACGCACGCATCCGGAGCCAAATTCCATGTCGATTCCACAGTCCGGCGGCGGACCGATCGAAAGCTTTGCCCAACTGGCCGATTACATGGCGTCGGGCTCGAAGCCGAAGGATCAGTGGCGGATCGGGACCGAACATGAAAAGTTCGGCTGGCTGACCGACAGCCGCGCCCCCTTGCCGTATGACGGGCCACGGTCGATTTCGGTTTTGTTCGACCAGTTGGCCGCCCGCTATGGCTGGGAGCCGGTGCGCGAGGGCGACAATGTCATCGGTCTGACGCGGAACGGCGCCAATATCAGCCTTGAGCCGGGCGGGCAGTTCGAACTTTCGGGCGCGCCGCTGGCATCGATTCACGACATCGAGGCGGAAACGCGCGAGCATCTGGACGAGGTGCGTTCGATCGCCGAGCCGCTTGGCATCCGTTTCATGGGAATCGGTGCTGCGCCGTTGTGGAGCCATGCGGAAATGCCGGTGATGCCGAAAGGGCGCTATCGGCTGATGACCGATTACATGGGCCGGGTCGGCACGCATGGCACGCAGATGATGTACCGCACCTCGACCGTGCAGGTGAATCTCGATTACGCGTCGGAAGCCGACATGGTGAAAAAGCTGCGCGTGGCGCTGGCGTTGCAGCCGGTTGCGACGGCGCTGTTTGCATCGAGCCCGTTCTTTGATGGCAAGGTCAACGGCCACAAAAGCTGGCGCAGCCGGATCTGGCGGGGCTTGGATGACAGCCGGACGGGGATGCTGCCATTTGCCTTCGAGGATGGCATGGGCTTTCAGCGCTATATCGACTGGGTGCTGGATGTGCCGATGTATTTCGTCTATCGCGACGGGAAATACATCAACGCGCTAGGCCAGTCGTTCCGCGATTTTCTGGCAGGAAAGCTGCCGGCACTGCCGGGTGAAAAGCCGACACTCAGCGATTTTGCCGACCACATGACCACGGTTTTCCCCGAAGCACGGGTGAAGAAATACATCGAGATGCGCGGTGCCGATTGCGGCGATTTCGGGCATATCGTCGGTCTGCCGGCATTCTGGGTGGGGTTGATGTATGACGAGGGCGCGCTGGATGCGGCGTGGGATCTGGTCAGGGGTTTCGATGCCGAGACACGCGAAGGGTTGCGGGTTGCAGCCTCGGTCGCGGGGCTGCAGGGCGAAGCGGGTGGCGTGAAGCTGCACGACCTTGCCCGTGCTGCGGTGGCCTTGTCACAGGCCGGGCTTGCCGCGCGGGGCTTGGGCGAAGAGCGGCATCTGGCGCCGATGGTCGAAAGTGTTACGACGGGCAAGGTGCAGGCTGATCGCTGGCTTGACCACTACAACGGGGCATGGAACCACGACCTGACCCCGATCTATGAGGCCTCCAGCCTCTAGGCCCGCACGGGCTCGGGCAAGTTCAGCCAAATCTTGCCATCACGAACGCCGCCAGAGACGAGGCGTCCGGGGGCGATCAATTCGGGGAAATCTGCGATCCGGTCGCGGAAACGGTCGTTGCTCACGATGATCGCCCCGTTGTCGCGTGCATAAGTCAACAGGTATGGATCGGCCTGAACGCCTTTCGGGACCACCATCACGCGGCTCGCGCCGATGCGGAGGTGATTGCTCATGTGCGCGTCGTTGGTGTGGCGTCCGAACAGCTTGTAACCGGCATTTGCGTCGAAGATCACACCAACCTTGTACCCCTGCTCGTCCAACTGACGCAGCACTTGTGATACCGGGTCAAGCCGGGGAGTGTTGTCCAGCCAGAACATGACGTTTGATCCGTCAACCACGGCTTCCGGTCGCTTCGGCCTGCCACGCAGCCAAAATAGCAGAAGCAACACGCCCAGCAGCGCCAGCGCGATCAGGCCAAGGAACTGCAGGTCGGTCATGGCGGGGCCTCAGGGCGTCTTGCGACCAAATTTCGGCTCGGTTCCGGCCTTGATCCGTTTGAGGTTGTCGGCGTGACGAATGTAGACGAGGACGGTCAACACGAACGTCAGCACCAGCAGCAAGCCCTCGTTCATGAAAAGCAGCCAGATCGGTGTCAGGCCCGCAGCCATCAGCGCGGCGATGGAGGATGTGCGGAAGACCAGGGCGGTGACGGCCCAGGTTGCACAGGCGGCAAGGCCGACAGGCCAGGCGAGCGCGATCAGCGTGCCGAGAAACGTCGCCACGCCCTTGCCGCCCTTGAAGCGCAGCCAGACTGGAAAGAGGTGGCCGATGAAGGCTGCCAGGCCGGCAAGCTGGGCCGCATCCTCGGCACCAAGCGCTGCGCGGGCGATAAGCACGGCGATGCCGCCCTTCGCCGCGTCGAGAACGAGTGTCGCGAGGGCTGCGCCCTTGTGGCCGGTGCGCAGCACATTGGTTGCGCCGATATTGCCCGATCCGATCTGGCGCAGATCGCCAAGGCCAAGCGCGCGGGTGATGACGATGCCGAAGGGGATCGAGCCGAGCAGGTAGGCAAGGATCGCGGTGAGGGCAAGCAGGGTCGGGTCTGTCGTGATCGGGGGCATGGCTCAGCTTTCCGCGGCAAAGACCTGCGTCCCGCCGACGAAGGTTCGGAGCACCTCTTGGATTTGGAGCGGAGCTTGAAGCGGTCCATCAGGAAGGGCGCATCGGGGTTGAAGAGCACGAGGTCCGCAGGCGCGCCGACCGAGAGGCGGCCTTGCGGCAGGCCAAGGCGGCGGGCGGGGTTCAGCGTCATGGCGCGGATCAGGGTTGGGAGGTCGATTGCACCGGCGTGATAGACACGCATCGCGGCGGGCAGGAAGGTTTCAAGGGCAACCGCACCGGAGGCGGCCTCCTCGAACGGCAGGCGCTTGGATTCCTCGTCAGCCGGGGTGTGCATCGACGAGATCACGTCGATCAGGCCGGTGGCTACGGCATCGACCATCGCCAGCCTGTCATCTTCAGACCGCAACGGCGGGGTGAACTTGAAAAAGGTGCGGTAGTCGCCGACGTCGAGTTCGTTCAGCGTGAGGTGGTGGATCGAGGTGCCAGCCGTGACGTTCAGGCCCGCTTCCTTGGCGCGGGCGAGGGCGGGTAGGGCGCGGGCGCTGGTGATCTGGTCGGCGTGGTAGCGCGCACCGGTCAGTTCCACCAGCGCAAGGTCGCGTTCAAGACCCATCCGTTCGGCCATCGGTGACACGGCGGGGATGCCGCGCAGGCTGGCGAACTTGCCGCTGGTCGCGGAGGCCCCGGCCGACAGGTTCGGGTCTTGCGGGTGACCGATGATCAGGGCGCCGAGGCTGCGGGCATAGGTCATCGCACGCGACAGGGCCTTGGTATCGGTGCTGACATGCGCGGCATCGGTGAAGGCGATGGCCCCGGCGTCGAGGAGAAAGCCGATCTCGGTCATCTCGCGCCCGTCGCGGCCCTTGGTGAGTGCGGCCATATGGCGGATGCGCACCGGGCTTTCGGCGGCGCGGCGGGTGACGAATTCCAGCGTTTCGGGCGTGTCTATGGCGGGGGTGGTGTCGGGGCGGGCGATGATAGTGGTCACGCCGCCCGCTGCCGCCGCGAGCCCGGCTGAGCGGAAGGATTCCTTGTGGCGTTCGCCCGGCTCGCCGATCTTGACGCCGATGTCGACGATGCCGGGGGCAAGGCACATGCCGCCGCAGTCGATGATCTTGGCACCCTTCGGCGCAGGGCCGTGGATGGCGGTGATGACGCCCTTGGCGATGGTCAGGCTGCCCGGCGCGTCGGTCAGCGCTTCAGGGTCGATCAGGCGGGCGTTCGAGAGATGGATGGTCACGTCCGGTATTCCCCTGCCTGTCGGCCTTGGTGGTTGGCGATATCCTGGGTTGGAAAGCCGCTAGTCGTCATGCCTTCGGCCTCGCTGCGATCAGGCGGGCCGCGGTGGCGGGCGGGTCTGCCTGATACTTGATCAGATGCTTGTCGCCGGTCGTCGTCACGACCTGCACCGCACCAAGGAAGGGCCGCGCGGTCTGGATCTGGGCCAGCGGGATTGCGCGGCTGGCGGGGCCAAGCAGGCGGCGGTCGGTCAGGCGCCAGACCTCTGCCATCGCTTCGGATTGCACGAAGGCCGCACGGGCGGCGATGGCGATGACGGCACCGATCGGCCCCATCACCGGATAGGGGTTGGCCTGCCACAGAAGGACGGCCCCGGCGAGCGCGCCGAGAACGACCGCCATCACGAGGTGACTGCGCCAGTAGACGGCGCGGTCGGGGCGAAACTCGGTGACGATGCGCTCGCCTTCTGCAAGGGGAACCGGGTGGCCCATGACGCTGTCGGGTTCGATCCGGGCCATCAGGCGATCCAGACGATGATGGTGGTGAAGATAGCGAGGAAAACGAGGACCGCAGTGGCAACCATGCCGCCGATGCGGGCGTCGGATTTGGGGGGCTTGCGGTTGGGGTCTTGGGTCATCGGATACTCGACGTGGACAGTGCGGCGCGGTTCTGCAAGGCGAGGAACAGTTCGTATACGTTAAGAGGGTCAGCAAGGTTCTGGAAGCCCACGTCGACGAGCCGAAGCTCACGCTTGCCCTTCAAGCGCCCCTTTTGCCAGACCCAGTCCTTGGCGAAGAAGACATGTCCCGGCGTCGAAGGGACCAGCCGGAGTTCGGAAGGGTCGGGCAATGGGTAGGCCTTCAGCCTTTGCACGCCGAAATGCCAGGTGGCGATGAAGGCCCGTCGGTTGCTGAGAGTGTAGAAGGTGCGGCGGCGGTTCCAGAACGACCGGGCATGGAGGAGAACCGCGCCAATCACCCCCCAGGCGAAGAGGACAAGCACGTTGGAGCCGAGGGTCGGATGTCCGGCAAACCAAAGCCCTGCCCCGACGAGGCCGGTGGCGAGGATGGCCCCGCCCTGCCAGCCAGGCAATTCCCAGCGCAGGTCGCGCACGGGCTCGCCTTGCCATTCTATCTGCTCGTCGGGTTCGAGGATGCCCTCCCAGCTTCCGGCTTCGTTGCCGTCGGAGACGCGGATCTCGCGCTGGGTCGCGGTGCCGGGTGGGGCCTCTGCCCTCACACCATGACCCCCACCGCCTTGCGCCCGCGTTCCGCCCTGAGGTTCCGTGCCAGAAGATCCATGCAGGCCATCCGCACGGCGACGCCCATCTCGACCTGTTCCTGAATGACCGAGCGGTTGATGTCGTCGGCCAGATCGCCGTCGATTTCGACCCCGCGGTTCATCGGGCCGGGGTGCATGACGATGGCATCGGGTTTGGCGTGGCTGAGTTTCTCGGCATCAAGCCCGTAGCGGTGGTAGTATTCGCGGCTGGAGGGGATGAAGCCGCCGTCCATCCGCTCGTTCTGCAGGCGCAGCATCATCACGACGTCGGCCCCTTCCAGACCCTTGCGCATGTCGTCGAAAAGTTCGCAGCCGAAATCCTCGACGCCGGAGGGCATCAGGGTCGGCGGCGCGATCAGGCGTAGGCGGTTTTCCATCTTGCCGAGGAGGATCAGGTTCGACCGCGCGACGCGGCTGTGGGCGATGTCGCCGCAAATCGCGACGGTCAGGCGCTGGATGCGGCCCTTGGCGCGGCGGATGGTGAGGGCATCGAGGAGAGCTTGCGTCGGATGTTCGTGCCGCCCGTCGCCTGCGTTGAGGACGGCGCAGTTCACTTTCGACGCCAGAAGATTGACCGCGCCGGACGAGCCGTGCCGCACCACCAGAAGGTCGGGGTGCATGGCATTGAGCGTCATTGCGGTGTCGATCAGCGTCTCGCCTTTCTTCACCGAGGAGGAGGCGACCGACATGTTCATCACATCCGCCCCAAGCCGCTTGCCGGCCAGTTCGAAACTGGCTTGGGTGCGGGTGGAGTTCTCGAAGAACATGTTGATCTGCGTCATGCCGGCCAGCACGTCGGATTGCTTGACGGTGCGGCGGTTCAGATCGACGTAGCGGTCGGCCAGATCGAGGACGGTGACGATTTCCTGCGGCGCGAGGTGTTCGATGCCCAGAAGATGGCGCGCGCGAAAGGTCATGGGTGTCTCCTGCCGGGATGGAGCGCTTATGCCAAAGCGGGGGAAGCGGGGCAATGGCGCTGTTCGTCACTCGCGGTTCTGGTCGTGGCGGCTGCAAGGCAATAGGATGGGGCCATGGGAATCGGGGCGGACATCATCGCGGACGACTGGATCGCGGACGACTGGCACGCGGCTCTGGCGGCGCTGGCGTGGCAGGTTGATCTGGGCGCGACCGAACCCTTGGGTGACGCGCCGATCAACCGTTATGAGCTGGGTGAGCCAGTGCGGGCTGCGGCTGTGGCGGCAACTGTCGCGTCCCCTGCGCAGCCGATGGTGCAAGACCCGGTTGCGGCGGCTGTGGCGCTGGCCGGAGCGGCGGCCACGCTGGAGGAATTGCAGGCGGCGCTGGCGGCCTATGACCATTGCGAACTGAAGCTGGGTGCGCGCAATCTGGTGTTTGCCGATGGAAATCCGCAGGCGCGGGTCTTGATCCTTGGCGAGGCACCGGGCAGCGAGGAAGACCGCGAGGGTCGACCGTTTGTCGGCCGCGCCGGACAGTTGTTGGATCTGATGTTCGCGGCGATTGGCCTTTCCCGCACGTCGCCCGATCCGTTGGCGGGGATCTACATCACCAACGTGATGCCTTGGCGGCCCCCCGCAAACCGCGACCCTGATCCTGCGGAGATCGCGATGATGCGCCCCTTTGTCGAAAGGCACATCGCCCTGGTCGACCCCGACGTGATCGTGGTGATGGGCAACACACCCTTGTTCGCGCTGACCGGGACGAAAGGGATCGTCCGGGCGCGGGGCAACTGGATGACCGCGGTGGGCAAGCCGCTGCTTCCCATGACGCATCCGGCCTATCTGCTGCGCAATCCCGCCGCCAAGCGCGAGGCTTGGGCTGATCTTCTGGCATTGCAGGCAAGATTGAGGCGTAGAGGCGGAACTGCATAAGGGGAATGGGCCGGATGGCACGGATTGACGAGACCAAGGACTTCATACCGGTTCGCATCGCCGTGCTGACTGTCAGTGACACGCGAACGGCCGGCGATGACCGGTCGGGCGACACGCTGGTCGAACGGCTTTCGGGCGCTGGGCATGTGCTGGCGGCGCGCGACATCGTGCGGGATGATCGGCCCGAGATCGCGGCGCGGCTGCGCGCGTGGATCGCCGATCCGGGCGTGGATGTGATCCTGACCACGGGCGGCACCGGGTTGACCGGGCGCGATGTTACGGTCGAGGCGCATCGCGATGTCTATGAAAAGGAAATCGAGGCGTTCGGCACCGTGTTCACCATGGTGTCGATGCAGAAGATCGGCACCTCGGCGGTGCAGAGCCGCGCCTGTGGCGGCGTGGCGGGGGGCACCTACTTGTTCGCTCTGCCCGGTAGTCCCGGCGCCTGCCGCGATGCCTGGGATGAAATCTTGCGCTGGCAGTTGGATTATCGGCATCAACCCTGCAACTTTGTCGAGATCATGCCGCGTCTTGAAGAACACCGTCGCCGGAAATGACTGCCGCGTCACGGGTTTGTGGCTGGTATGTGAGGTCAAGCGGACTAGGTTGGCGATGATGTCCGGTGAGCGCAGCCTGCCAGCGGGGCAGACCATCGCCGCAGGACTGCGGAACCGACGTTGGGAACGGGACGCTATTCGGGGATGCCATGCGGTTTTTCGGGCGAAGTCTGACCGGCCTTTTGCTTGCGGCGGTAACCATCGGCCTGCTGGGGCTGGCGGCGCAAATGATCGCGAGTGCGCTGCGCGGGCAGGACGAGGGCCGCGGCATGGCGCGTCCGCAAGACGAGCGGGTGATTGCGGCCAACGTGGTAAAGCTCGTGCCGGCGGGAATTTCTCCGGTGCTGACGGCGTTCGGACAGGTGGAGTCTCGTCGCACCCTTGATCTTCGGTCCCGACAGGCGGGAACCGTGGTCTGGGTGTCTGAAAGCTTCCGCAACGGCGGCAGGGTGGCCGCTGGCGAGCCTTTGTTTCGCATCGATCCGGCTCCGGCTGAGGATGCCTTGGCCTTGGCAACTGCCGATGCCGAAGAGGCGAAAGCGCGCGAGGCCGAGGCGCGGGCCGCGGTGGCCTTGGCGCGCGATGATCTGGCCGCCGCCGAGGCACAAGCCCTGTTGCGTCGGCAGGCCTTGACCCGGCAGCAGGAATTGGTCGGGCGCGGCGTCGGGTCTTCGCAGGCGGTCGAGACGGCGGAGCTGGCGGTTTCGTCGGCTGATCAGGCGGTGCTGGCGCGGCGGCAGGCGCTGGCGTCGGCCGAAGCGGCAGTCAATCAAGCCGTGGTTGCCGGGACGCGCGCGGCCATAGCGGTGGCCGAAGCCGAACGTGCGCTGGCGGAAACCGAGATCCGCGCCGAGTTTGCCGGGCTTGTCGATGCTGTGACGCTGGTGGTCGGGGCCGAGGTCAGCGCCAATGAAGCGGTCGGTCGCTTGCTGGACCCGGCCGCGCTGGACGTGGCGATGCGGCTGTCGACGTCGCAGTTTGGACTGCTGGTCGGTGAGGCGGGCGAACTGGTCGACGCCGAAGTCAGGGTGGCGCTGGATGCCGGTGCCACCGAAATCACCGCAACCGGCCTGCTTGACCGGGTGGCAGCGTCGGTCGGTGAGGGGCAGACGGGCAGGCTGGTCTATGTCGCGCTTGACGGCGGCGAGGGCCTGCGTCCCGGCGATTTCGTCACCGCCGAGATCAAGGAGGCACCGCTCGCCGACGCCGCAGTGATCGCGGCAACCGCGCTTGGCCGCAACGGAACCGTGCTTGCACTCGGCCCCGAGGACCGGTTGGAGGAAGTGCCGGTCGAAGTTCTGCGCCGGCAGGGCGACACGGTGATCATTCGCGTCGGCGCGCTGGCCGGACGCGAGATCGTCGCCGAGCGGACGGTGCTACTCGGCGAAGGCATCCGCATCCGCCCGGTGCGCCCGTCGGCGGCGGCAACCAGCGGCAGCGAGACAGAGATGGTCACCTTGTCGGAAGCACGGCGGGCCGAACTTGTGGCGCTTGTCGAGGCGTCCGATGTGATGCCCGCCGATGCCAAGGCCCGCATGTTGCAGACCCTGCAGTCACGCGAGGTCCCCGCGCAGGTAATTGAGCGGCTTGAGCGGCGCACGGGCGGCTAGGGATGGGTTTGATCCGCTATTTTGCCCGCCACCGGACCAGCGCCAACCTGCTTTTGGTGCTGATGGTGGTTGCCGGCCTGATCGCGGCGACGCGCATCCGGGCGCAGTATTTTCCTGATGTCGTTCAATCCGAGGTGACGGTGAGCGTCGCCTGGGAAGGGGCGGGCGCCGAGGATGTGGACCGCGGCATCGTGCAGATCCTGGAGCCGGTCTTTCTGGCGCTGGACGGGGTCAGCGACGTAAGCTCGCGGGCCACCGAAGGCCGTGCCGTGATGGACATCACCTTCGAGACGGGTACCGATCTTGCCCGTGCCGAGGCAGAAACCCAAGATGCCGTCGATGCGATCGGCACCTTGCCCGAGGGGGCTGAGGAACCGGAGGTATCAGCCTCGGGATGGCGCGACCGGGTCACCGATGTGATGATTTCGGGGCCTGTCGGGGTGGATCAACTGGCGCGGTTTTCTGACGAGCTGATCGGGCGGCTGTTCGCGGCCGGGATCACCCGCGCCACGATTCAAGGGCTTGCCTCGCCGGAAACGGTGGTCGAGGTGTCGTCGACGACGTTGATGCAGCACGACCTGACGATGGCCGAAATCGCCGAGGCGGTCGCGGCTGCGGTGCGAACCGCGCCTGCGGGCGAGGTGGGCGACGGCGCGCGTGTCCGGACCGGAACCGAGCGGCGCAGCCTGCAGGAACTTTCGGCCATTGTGCTGCGGTCGCAGCCCGACGGATCGAAGCTGACCTTGGGCGAGGTCGCGACACTGAGCATGAACGAGGCGAATGCCCGGCGCGCGGCCTTTGTCGGTGACAGCCCGGCAATGACGGTGCGGATCGACCGCGCGGATGATGGTGATGCGATCCGGATGCAGGCGACAGCGGCCGAGGTCGCGGCAGAGATGCAGGCGGGCCTGCCACCGGGTGTGGTGGTCGAACTGGTGCGCACCCGGGCCGAGCAGATCAGCGACCGGCTGGTTCTGCTGATCGACAACGGGCTGACCGGACTGGCACTGGTGGTCGGGCTGCTGTTCCTGTTTCTGAACGCCCGGGTAGCCTTGTGGGTAGCGGCCGGTATTCCTGTTGCGATGATCGCGTCGCTGGCGATGATGTACGCGGCGGGGCTGACGCTGAACATGATCTCGCTTTTCGCGCTGATCATCATGCTGGGGATCGTGGTCGACGATGCCATCGTTGTCGGCGAGCATGCCGATTTTCGCGCACGAACGCTGGGCGAGCCGCCGCGCGAGGCGGCCGAGAATGCGGCGCACTGGATGGCGGCGCCGGTGTTCGCCTCGTCGGTCACCACGATCGTCGCGTTTCTTGGCCTGATCATTATCGGCGGGCAGTTCGGGGGCCTGATCCGCGACATTCCGGTGACGGTAACCATCGTGCTGATCGCGTCGCTGATCGAGTGTTTCCTGATCCTGCCGAACCACCTGGTCAAGGCGCTGGTCCATTCGGGCCAAGAGAAATGGTATGACTGGCCGTCACGCCAGATGAACCGGGGGATGGCCTGGTTTCAGCGCCGGGTGATCCGCCCGACGATGCGGCTGGTCATCGTCGCACGCTATCCGGTCTTGGCGCTGGCTGTGGTGGCGTTCGCGTCGCAGGCGGCGCTGTTTCTGAAGGGTGAGGTGCAGTTCCGCTTTTTCAACGCGCCCGAGCAGGCCTCGGTCACGGGCAACTTCTCGATGCTGCCGGGTGCGTCGCGTGAGGACAGCCTTGCCATGATGCGCGAGTTGCAGCGGGCAACTGCGGCGGTGAGCGAAACCTTCGAGGCCGAACATGGCGTGGCGCCCACGACCTATGTGCTGGCCGAAGTGGGTGGCAGCTCAGGCCGTGGTCTGGCAGGGGCGGACAGCAAGGAGCCGGATTTGCTGGGCGCGATCTCGATGGAACTGGTCAGCACGGACCTGCGCCCGTTCTCGACTTCGCAGTTCGTCAGCGCCTTGGAGGCCGAGGTGCGCGCGCACCCGAAACTGGAGGAGTTGAGCTTTCGGTCGCTGCGCTTCGGTCCCGGCGGCGACAGCCTGTCGGTTGACCTTTACGGGGCGGATGCCGGGCAGTTGAAATCCGCCGCCGAAGCCTTGAAGGCCGAGCTTGCAGCCTATCCCGAAGTGACGGGGCTGGAGGACAGCCTCGCCTATGACAAGGTAGAACTGGTGCTGAACCTGACGGCGCAGGGTCAGATGCTGGGGTTCGACACCGACACCCTGGCGCGGGCGCTGCGCGACCGGCTGAACGGGATCGAGGCGGCGAGCTATCCCGACGGGCCGCGTCAGGCGACGATCCGGGTCGAGTTGCCAGCCGATGAATTGACCGCCGATTTCCTTGACCGCACCCTGATGCGCGCCGGACCGGGGGTCTATGTGCCGTTGTCGGATGTCGTTTCGATTGAAAGCCGTTCAGGCTTTTCGACGGTTCGCCGGGAGAACGGGCTACGGCTGGTGACGGTGTCGGGCAACCTGGCCGAGGATGATCCGGCGCGGGCGAGCGAGGTGCAGCGGGCGCTGCGCGACGAGATCCTGCCGAGGGTGGCTGAGGACTACGGCGTCGCCTGGCAGCTTTCCGGGCAGGCGGCTGACGAGCGCGATTTCCTGAGCGACAGCGCGGTTGCGCTGGTGGCTTGCCTGATCGGGATCTATCTGACGCTGGCATGGATTTTCGGGCACTGGACCCGACCGCTGGTGGTGATGGCGGTCATTCCCTTCGGTCTGGTCGGGGCGATCTTCGGGCATTGGGTCTGGGGTGTGCCGATGTCGCTGTTCTCGATCGTCGGGCTGATCGGCATGGCGGGGATCATCATCAACGACGCGATCGTGCTGGTGTCGACCGTGGACGAATATCAGGAAAAGCGCGGGCTCTTTCCTGCGATTGTCGACGGCGTGGCGGACCGTTTCCGGCCAGTGCTGCTGACTACGTTGACGACGGTGCTTGGCTTGTCGCCCCTGCTTTATGAGCAAAGCTCGCAGGCAGAGTTCCTGAAGCCTACGGTGATCACGCTGGTATTCGGACTTGGCTTCGGCATGGTCTTGGTGCTGCTGGTGGTGCCAGCGTTGATGGCGGCGCAGGACGATCTGGCGCGTGCGGTCACCGCATTGCGGCGGATGGTGAAAGGCGCGCCGGTGCGGCTGCGGCTGATCTTTGGTGCGGCTTTGGTCGGCATGGCGGCGCTGGCGCTTGCGGTGATCGGGCCGGTGGTGGTGACGGGCAGCCTGCCGGGGTGGGTTGCGTCCCTTGTCCCGGCAGCAAACGAAATGCCGGCGGGCGCGGCCGGGTTTGGGCTATATCTGGCAGGATCAGGGGTGATTTTGCTGGTCGCCGCCTGTGCCGCGGCACTGATGCTGCGGCGCGGATCGGGGCCGCTGCGCTAAGAGAACATCAGGCTGGCTTCAGGGGCCGGCTTCACGGGCTCGCCTCACGGGGCGGGGCAACCGCGGATTTCCACCGAGCCACCGTCGGCAAGCACGGTGACGATCACGCCCGAGCGGTCGAGCGCGAAAGGCGAGCCGGACTGCGGGACCATTTCGGTCATGGAGGTCAAGCGGTTGCCGGCGCGGCTGGTCGTGCTTTCAGCGACCCAGATCGTCGGGTCCGACGTTTCGAAGGTTACGGTTTCCGGCGCGCCACGTTCGGGCATGTCGATACTGGCCGTGATGCGCAATCCGTCCTTGATGGGTTCGACCGAGCAGGTGACCGAAGTCACGCCAGCCTCGCCGGGCGAGGCGGGGCGGCTGTTCAGCGCGGCCTTGATCGCGGCGTCGCTTGCGCCGGGTGGGATCAGGTCGGAGGCCAGGCTCAGGCTTGCGGGCAGGCAGATATCGTCGCAGACGCCAAGCTCCACGGTCGCGGCAAGGCGCATCGGCAGGGCGGGATCGATAGCGGTGACCTCAACCGGAAGCACGACCTGATCGTGGTAGCCGATGCTTTGCATCCCGTTGGTGAAGAACACGCTGGGCGCAGGCCAGTGGATGCGGACAGCGCGGACGTTTTGCGAGCCGGTCCAGTCGAAGCTGGGCGGGATGCCGGAATCACCGGGGCTGCGCCAGTAGGTTTTCCAGCCGGGCGCGAGGGTGATTTGCACGCCAGCCATGTGGCCGCCGTCGGGCAATTGCCAGCCGGGAAGAATCGCCCCAGCAAGCACCTCCTCTTGGGTGGTGGCTTGGGCGGGGGCGGCAAACAGCGCAAGGAGCAGGCAGCTACGGATCATTGCGGCAAGATAGTGGTTTGGAACAGCAGAGGAAATCACTTTGCAGCGACGGGCCGTGAGTGTGGCGGCCAGGACGCGAGAACGGGCTTGAGGCGGGGCCGTTGCAGCGCCATGTTTGAAGAACAACGGAGGGTGCCGCAATGGACCTGGCAGGCAAGATCCTGATCGCGATGCCGGGGATGCTCGACCCGCGCTTCGAGCGGAGCGTGGTGTTGATCTGCGCGCACACGCCCGAGGGGGCGATGGGGATCATCGTCAACAAGCCAGCGGTGGAGTTGAGCTTTTCCGGGCTATTGGAACAGCTTGATATTCCGATGGGACGCGAGGGGCGCGACATTCGGGTACATATCGGCGGGCCGGTTGAACGGGGGCGGGGGTTTGTGCTGCATTCTGATGACTGGCGACCGCAGGCTGGCACGTCGATGACGGTGCCCGGTGGGTTCGAAATGACGGCGACGATGGATGTGCTGGAGGCGCTGGCGCGAGGGGGTGGGCCGGAGGCGGCGATCCTTGCCTTGGGCTATGCGGGCTGGGGGCCGGGGCAGTTGGAGGCCGAGATTGGCCGCAATGACTGGCTGACCGGAGAGCCTGAGGCGGGGCTGGTCTTTTCAGCCGATGACGGTGGCAAATGGGCGGCGGCGCTGCGGCGGATGGGGATTGACCCCCGAACGCTGAGCGGATCGGCGGGGCGGGCGTAAGGGCTTGGGAACGCTGCGGTAATCGGCCTGATTTCCGAGAGGTTAACGGTATGGCAGGCGTATGGCAAACGTCTGGCATCCGGCCATACGATTGGCAGGCGGGCGCTGCGTTAACCTTGATCGCGCAACGCTCAGGGCGTTTCGATCATCTCTACGCGGGTGGCGTGGCGGCCGCCTTCGAAGCTGGCAGACAGGAAGGCGTCGACGATTTCGAGGGCGAGGCCTTCGCCGACGACCCGCGCGCCGAGCGAGAGCATGTTGGCGTCGTTGTGCTGGCGGATCATCTTGGCGGAGAAGGTGTCGGAGCAGACGCCGCAGCGGATGCCCTTTACCTTGTTCGCCGCCATCATGATGCCCTGACCGGTGCCGCAGACGATGATGCCGAGGTCGCAATCGCCCGACGCGACACGCATCGCCGCGGCCTTGCCGTGGAGGGGGTAATGCGTGCTTTCGGGCGTGGTCGGGCCGATGTCGGTGACAGCATAGCCTTGAGCCGATAGGTGGCTGGCGATGGCCTGACGGAGCGGGATTGCGGCGTGGTCGCTGGAGAGGACGACGCGGGTTGGTTCATTCGCCATAGGGCACCCAGATGGTTTTGATTTCGGTGGCGTGGCGCAGGAATTCGCGGCCTTCGCCGGGGCTGCCCATCCAGTTGCGGGCGTGGCCGTTGTTGACCCATGTGCGTTTGACGTTGAGCGCGGCTTCGCGTTCGATCAGGGCGGCGAGGTTCTGGGAGGAGAAGGACCAGACCGCGTCAACGTCCATGTGCCCGGCGAGGGATTTCGCGAGGTCGGCGGGCGGGCCGGTGACGATGTTGACGACGCCTGCGGGGACATCGGAGGTTTCCAGCACCTGATAGAAGTCGGTCGCGGCGAGGGGGTAGGCGGAGGAGGGGACGAGGACGCAGGTGTTGCCCATCGCGATGGCCGGGGCCATGACGGAGATGAGGCCGAGGAGCGGGGCTTCGTCCGGGCAGAGCGCGCCGATCACGCCGACGGGTTCGTTCATGGCCAAAGCGATGCCGCGGATCGGGACGGATTTCGCGGCGCCGTCGAACTTGTCGGACCATGCAGCGTAGGTGAAGAGGCGCTGGATCGTGGCCTCTACCTCGGCGGTGCCGTTCTGGCCGGTAAGGTCTTTCAGGCGGCTTGCGAATTCGTCGGCGCGGGTCGAGAGGTTTTCGGCGATGTAATAGAGAATCTGAGCGCGGTTGTGGCCGGTGGCCTTGCCCCAGCCTTTGGCGGCGTGGGCGGCTTCGACGGCGTTGCGGATATCCTTGCGGTTGCCGATGCCGGTGTGGCCGAGAAGCTTGCCGCGCGGGCTGTAGATGGGTTGGCTATAGCCACCGTCGGGGCGGGCCTGCTTGCCGCCGATGTATAGTTTCGCGGTGCGGTCGAGGGCGGGGGCTTCGGGGTTGGCGGGTTCGGGGGCTGGCGTGACGGGTTTCAGGGCGGCGGATTTCACGCTGGGTTTGAGGTAGGCCATCAGGCCTTCCCAGCCGCCTTCGCGGCCAAAGCCCGACTCGCGCACGCCGCCGAAGCCTGCGGCGGCGTCGAAGAGGTTGGTGGCGTTGACCCAGACGATGCCGGCCTTGAGTTTCGGGGCCACGTCGAGGGCGAGGTTGATGTTTTCGGACCAGACCGTGGCGGCGAGGCCGTATTTCGTGTTGTTGGCGAGGGCGACGGCCTCTTCCGGGGTGCGGAAGGTCATCGAGACGAGGACGGGGCCGAAGATTTCCTCCTGCATCAGGGTGGATGCGGCGGAGAGGCCGGTGATCAGGGTGGGCGGGTAGAAGCAGCCGGTGGGAAGCGCGGTGGCGGCTTGGTAGGTTTCGCCTTCGGTGTTGGCGGCGACCATGTCGGTGATGGTTTTCAGTTGCACCGGATCGACGATAGCGCCGATGTCGATGGCCTTGTCGAGGGGGTCACCGATGCGAAGGCCGTCCATCCGGCGTTTGAGCTTGGCGTGGAAGCGGTCGGCGACGCCTTCCTGCACCAGAAGGCGGGAACCGGCGCAGCAGACTTGGCCCTGGTTGAACCAGATGGCGTCGACGAGGCCTTCGACGGCTGAATCGAGGTCGGCGTCGTCGAAGACGATGTAGGGGGATTTGCCGCCGAGTTCGAGGGTGAGGGCTTTGCCGGTGCCTGCGGTTGCGGCGCGGATGCGTTTGCCGACCGAGGTGGAGCCGGTGAAGGCGATCTTGTCGACGGGGGCATCGACGAGGGCGGCCCCGGTGGTGCCGTCGCCGGTGACGATGTTGAGAACACCCTTCGGAAGGCCCGCCTCGCGGCTGATCTCGGCGAAGAGGAGGGCAGTGAGGGGGGTGTATTCGGCGGGCTTGAGGACCACGGTGTTACCGGCGGCGAGGGCCGGGGCGACCTTCCAGGCGAGCATCAGGAGCGGGAAGTTCCAGGGGATGACGGCGCCACAGACGCCGAGGGGCTGAAGGTCGGGGTGTTCGGAGGAGAGAAGCTGGGCGAGGCCGGCGTGGTAGTAGAAGTGCCGGGTGACGAGGGGGATGTCGATGTCGCGGCTTTCCCGGATCGGCTTGCCGTTGTCGAGGGTTTCGAGAACGGCGAGGAGGCGGGCGTGTTTCTGCGTCAGGCGGGCGAGGCCGTAGAGGAATTTCGCGCGTTTGTGGGCAGGAAGTTTGGCCCAGCCGGGTTGCGCGCGGCGGGCGGCTTTGACGGCGGCGGCGATGTCACTTGCGGTGCCTTGGGTGACTTGCGCGAGGGGTTGGCCGGTGGCGGGATTGGCGGTGGTGAAGGTCGCACCCGGTTTGGTGAAGGCGCCGTCGATCCAGTGGCCGAAGGTGCCGTTGTGCTTGGTGATCCAGGCGAGGGCTTCGGAGGCGCTCTCGGGGGCGGGGCCGTAGGCCATGCTGTCGAAGATTTCCTTGATGGTCATGGGGTCAGTCCTTCGCCACAGCGCGGGTGGGGGCGGTTATGAATTGGAGCGGCTGCGCCGCGAGCCTTTTGTCTCGCCTCTGCGCGCAGGCGCGCAACCGGCTCGGGCATGCCTCCGGCGGGGATATTTGGCAAAGGGAAAGCCGCAGGAGGGGGCGCATCGGATCAGCCCATCGCGTGGCGGTTGGCGGCGGAGTAGTGGCCGGTGAGGTGGTGTTCAAGCTGGCGTTCGATGTCGCCGAGGAGGGAGGAGGCACCGAAGCGGAAAAGGTCGGGTTGCAGCCAGGGGTGGCCCAGTTCGTCTTTCATCAGGGAGAGGTAGACGAGCGCGTCCTTGGCCTTGGCGATGCCGCCGGCGGGTTTGTAGCCGACCTTGATGCCGGTGCGGTCCTCGTAGTCGCGGATGCAGCGGATCATGGTGAGGCTGACGGGGAGGGTGGCGTTGACCGGTTCCTTGCCGGTGGAGGTCTTGATGAAATCGGCGCCGGCCATCATGCAGATCAGCGAGGCGCGGGCGACGTTGCGCAGGGTGCCAAGCTCGCCGGTGGCGAGGATGGCCTTGACGTGGGCGTCACCGCAGGCGGCGCGCATTTCGGCCATCTCGTCGTAGAGGGCTTGCCAGTTTTGCGTCAGGACGTGGCGGCGGGAGATGACGATGTCGATCTCCTTCGCGCCGGCGCGGACGCTTTCGCCGATTTCGGCGATGCGGAGGCGGTAGGGCGACAGGCCGGCGGGAAAGCCGGTGGAAACGGCCGCGACCGGGATATTGGTGCCTTCAAGGGCGCGGACGGCGGTTTCGACCATCTCGTGGTAGACGCAGACCGCGCCGGTGGTGAGGTGGGGAAGGCCGAGTTTCTCGAGCATCCAGGGGGCGACGGGCTGGCGGGCCTTGGCGCAGAGGCGCTTGACCCGGCCTTCGGTATCATCGCCCGCGAGGGTGGTGAGGTCTATCAGCGAGATTGCCTTCAGAAGCCAGGCGGCCTGGTAGTCTTTCTTGACGCTGCGGCGGCCGGAAATGGTGGCGGCGCGGCGTTCGATGGCGGAGGTGTTGGCTTGGACCGACGCGACCCAGTCAAGGTCGAGCGGCATGCCCGGATTGCGGGTGTGGGTGACCTGCGGCAGGAGGTCTTTCGTCGGTGTCAGCGTTTCCAAGCGGTCCTCGCCCTGTCGGATGGCGCGACGATGCCATGCAGCCCCTTGTGCCGCAAGGGTGACGGGACGGAATTTCTGACCGTTTGGTCAAGGAAGCCGGTGCGACCCGACGCGCAAGCGGTCAGTGTGCCTGATCGTGGGTGGCCCAAGGGGTGCCTGTTCCAGGATCGGGCAGATCGGCCTTGGGCACACTGCGGAAGATGTGGGTCTTGGCCATGAAGAGGGCCGAGAGCGGGGCGGTCAGGAGAAGGAAGATGGTGATCAAAAGCTCGTGCCAGCTGATGCCCTCGCCGGCCAGGAGGAGGTGGAAGGCCGAGGCGACAAGGGCGGTGCCGACGCCGATGGTGGTGGCCTTGGTCGGGGCGTGCAGCCGCTGCATCGGGTCGCGCAGTTTCAGAAGGCCGTAACTGCCGACCAAACCGAACACGCCCCCGGCGACGAGGAGGGCCGCGATGCCGATTTCGATGGCGAGGTTGATCATTCGATGATGCTCCCCCGCAGGAGGTACTTGCAGTAGGCGACAGTACCGATGAAGCCGGTGAGCGCCAGCAGGAGCGCGCCTTCAAAGAGCAGGCTGGAGCCGCTGCGCACGGTGTAGAGCATCAAAATGGCCATGGAGTTCACGGTCATCGTATCGACCGAGAGGATGCGGTCGGTCAGCGTTGGCGCGGTGAAAAGCCGGATCAGGTTCAGCACCAGCGCCAGAGCGAAGGCGCCGAGCGCGAAATCGAGGGCGTAGGACAGGATCATTCGAATATCCTTTTCAGGCGGGCCTCGTAGCGCGACTTGATGTCGTCGCGCACGGCGTCGGGGTCCGGTGCGTGGAGCGCGTGGATCAGAAGCGCGCGGCCACAGGCGGACATGTCGGCGGTCAGGGTGCCCGGCGTCATGGTGATGGTGCCGGCCAGAAGGGTGATCGCCTCGGGTGTCTTGAGGTCGAGCGGAACGGTGATCCAGGCGGAGCGGATCTTGTGGTTCGGCACGAAGAGCACGATCCAGGCGACCTGGAAATTGGCGACGATCACGTCCCACAGGACCAGCACAGCGTAGGCGAACAGGCTGAGCGGGCGGCGCATTGGTGGCCGGTCGGGCCACCAGGCCGATGTGAGATGCGGGATGATGAGGGCAAGGATACCGGCCATCACGAGGCTGCCGATCTTGAACTGGTTGACCAGAAGCATCCAGACGACGAACAGCGTCAGCGACAGGTAGGGGTGCGGCAAAAGCTTACGGAGCATCGGCGCGATCCTCGTAAAGCTGGTTGGCGGCGATATAGGCGGCGGGGTCGTAAAGGCCCGTCGCCGTTTCGTCGAGCCAGCGGGTGATCGGGCCGGCCAGCACCGTGAGGGCGACCAGCGCGGCCAGCAGCGCCCCAGCAGACAAGAGGGCAAGCGGTTCGTGCGGTGGCGGAGCGGCTGGATCGCCTTCGGCGTCGTGGGCTTTCCAGAACACCACCGAACCGGCGCGCGACAGGCCGAGGATGGTGAGGAAGGACGACACGAGCACTGCGGTCCAGACCAGTGCCGCCTCGTCGCGCCAGGCGTCAAGGATCAGAAGCTTGCCGATGAAGCCCGACAGCGGCGGCATCCCGGCGATGGCGATGGCGCTGGCCATGAAGAGTGCGCCGATCAGGCCGGACTGGGCGATGGGGGGCTGCGGGACAAGCGCGCTGTCGCTGCGGCGGCGGGTGACGAGGTCGGCCACCAGAAAGAGGGCGGCGGTGGCGAGGGTGGAGTGGATGATATAGTAGAGCGCCGCCGATGTGGTGGCGGGCGTGAAGGCCGCTATGGCGATGAAGGCGGTCCCCATCGAGGCGATTGCCCCCATCGCCACCAGACGGGGCAGGGTGGTCGCGCCAAGGATGCCGATGGCGCCGATGGCGAGGGTGACGAGGGCTGCGGGCAGCAGCATCTCGGCGATCAGGGGGCCGGTGGCGGGCAGGGTGGTCGGGAACACCAGCGTGCCGAAGCGGATGGTCGCGTAGGCGCCGACCTTGGTCATCACGGCAAACATCGCGGCCACCACGCCCGGGGCGTTGGCATAGGTGCCGGGCAGCCAGAACTGCAGCGGCACCAGCGCGCCCTTGATGGCGAAGACCAGGATCAGCATCACCGCCGCCGCCCGGATCAGTGCGGTGTCGCCTTCGGGCAGGGTTGGCAGCTTTTGCGCCAGATCGGCCATGTTGAGCGTGCCTGTGACGGCGTAGATCGTGCCGAGTGCGATGAGAAACAGCGACGAGCCGACCAGGTTGAAAGCGATGTACTGGATGCCGGCGCGGGTGCGGTCGCGGCCGCCGCCATGCACCATGAGGCCATAAGAGGCGATCAGCAGCACCTCGAAGAACACGAAGAGGTTGAAGGCGTCGCCAGTCAGGAACGCGCCGCCGATGCCCATCAGCAGAAATTGCAGCAGCGGGTGGAAATGCGCGCCCTTGGTATCCCAGCGCGACCCGATGGCGTAAAGCACGACGGGCAGCGACAGGATCGCCAGCAGCAAGACCATCATTGCGGACAGCCGGTCCAGCACCAGCACGATGCCGAAAGGGGCGGGCCAGTCGCCGAGGAAATAGGCTTCGGGGCCGTTGGCGGTGGCCGACAGCAGCAGCGCTACCGCGATGCCGATCAGCGCAAGGATCGCCGCGACCGAGGCGATGCGTTGCAGCATGATATCGCGGCGCATGGTGATGACCATGATGGCGGCGACGAGGGCCGGCAGGACGACCGGGGCGATGATCCAGTGGTTCATGCGTCGCCGTCCTTGATGTCGACCTTGTCGTGTCCCGCCTCGAGAAAGCCACCGAGCGACATGATCACGATGACCGCGGTCATGCCGAAGGAAATCACGATGGCGGTCAGCACCAGCGCCTGCGGCAGCGGATCGGCGTAGGTGGCGCCCTTGGCGATGATCGGGGGCTGGTTCACCGCGAGGCGGCCGGCGGAAAACAGAAACACGTTGACGGCGTAACTGAGGAAGGTCAGCCCGAGGATCACCGGAAAGGTGCGCAGGCGCAGGGTCAGGTAGATGCCGACCGAGGTCAGGAGGCCGATGGCCGAGGCGACGAGCAGTTCCATCAGCGGGCCTCCCGGCTTGGGTCGATGTCGAAGGCGTCGGGGTTGGCCTTTTCACCGGCGCGAACGGCCATCCGCGACAACGAGGCCAGCGCCAGCATCACCGCGCCGAGGACGCAGAGGAAGACGCCCAGGTCGAAGATCGCGGCGGTGGCCACCTCGAAGGTCTCAAGCGGCCAGAGCGTGATGTACTCGAAGCCCGAGGTCAGGAACGGCAGGCCGAAGAACCACGCGCCGACACCCGCAACGGTGGCGATCATCACGCCCCAGCCGATCAGGATGTGGTGGTCATAACGCTGGCGGCGGTCGCTCCAAACGTAGCCGGAGGCGAGGTATTGCATGAGGTAGGCGATGGCGAAGACGAGGCCCGCGACGAAGCCGCCGCCGGGCATGTTGTGGCCACGGAAGTAGATGTAGACGCCGACCATCATCGCCATCGGCAACAGGACGCGCGCCGCGATGGCCAGCATCATCGGGTGGCGGTCGCCGGCGTCGTTGATGCCGGGGCCGATCTCGCGCAGGCGGGCCGATACGGTGGCGCTGCGCAAAAGCGCCTCGGACAGGGCGAAGATCACGAGGGCGGCGATGCCGAGGACGATGATCTCGCCGTAGGTGTCATAGCCGCGGAAGTCGACGATGATGGTGTTGACCGCGTTGGTGCCGCCTGCGCCGGGTTTCGATTGCGCTAGGTGGAAATGCGAGATCGGCTCGAACGCGGCGGAGCGGGTCAGGAGCGTGTAGACGAGGCCACCCATGCCAAGACCGGCGATGCCGGCAACGGCTGCATCGCGCAGGCGGCGCGGGGTGGAGCTTTCGACCGGCGTCGCCTTGGGCAGGAAGTTCAGGGCAAGGAGCATCAAGAGGATGGTGACCACCTCGACGCTGATCTGGGTAAGCGCAAGGTCGGGTGCCGAGAACCAGGCAAAGCCAAGCGCGATGACGAGGCCGACGATCCCGGTCAGAAGGAGGGCAACCACACGGTCGCGGTGCAGGACTACCACGGCGAGGGCCGCGACCATCAGGATGCCCCATGCTGTCATGGCCACCGGGTCGATCGGCAGTTGTTGCCGGTCGCCGGGAAGATGTGTGCCAGTGGTGAAGGCGTAGCCGCCCGCCGCGACGATGGCGAGCGTGCCGATTGCGATGGCGCGGGTCAGCGAGCCGTTGTGCAGCGCGGCGTTCAGATCGCGGGCGGCGGCGGCGAGGGGTTCGACAAGCCCGTCGAAGATGCGCTTGGCATCGGGGCGCGGCGTGGCATTCCAGAGCGCCATCAGGCGGGGGTGCAGACCGAGAAGGGCGAGACCGCCGCCGACGGCGGCCAGCGACATCCACAGGGCTGCCGCTTCAAGCCCGTGCCAATGGGTGATCTTGACGCTGACCACCTCGCCGGTGACGGCGCTGGCGGCCACGTTGACGAGCCAGCTAGCCGACAGCATCGGCACGAGGCCGATCACAACGACCAGCACGGCAAGGAAGGCGGGTGCGGCCCAGAGGCCAAAGCCGGGATCGTGCGGTTTGTGCGGGTAATCATCGCGCACCGGGCCAAGGAAGCCGTGCGCGATGAAGCGGAACGAGTAGGCGACCGAAAAGAGCGCGCCGATGGTGGCCAGAAGGCCCATCGCCCACGGGGTGAGCCAGACGGTGTGGGCGGCTTCTTCCAGCATAAGTTCCTTAGACAGGAAGCCGTTGAGGGGCGGGATGCCGGCCATCGACAGCGAGGCGAGAAGCGCGATCGTGAAGGTGATCGGCATCAGGACGCGCAGGCCGCCGAGACGCTTGAGGTCGCGGGTGTGCGCCTCGTGGTCGACGATGCCGGCGGTCATGAAGAGGGCGGCCTTGAAGGTGGCGTGGTTGATGATGTGAAAGACGGCGACGGTTGCGGCGGCCTTGGTGCCGAAGCCGAGAAGCATGGTGATCAGGCCAAGGTGGCTGACAGTAGAGAAGGCCAGAAGCGCCTTCAGGTCATCCTTGAAAAGCGCGATCTTGGCGGCCATGACCATCGTGACAAGGCCGGTGGTGGCGACGATCCAGAACCATTCCGGGGTGCCGGCCAAGACGGGCCACAGCCGCGCCATGAGGAACAGGCCCGCCTTCACCATGGTAGCGGAGTGCAGGTAGGCTGAAACCGGGGTCGGGGCGGCCATCGCGTGCGGCAGCCAGAAGTGGAACGGAAACTGCGCCGATTTGGTGAAGGCGCCGAGTAGGATCAGGATCAGGGCAGGCAGATACCAGTCGGAGGCCTGGATCAGCTCCTTGTTTTGCAGGATCACGCTGAGGTCGTAGCTGCCGACGATATTGCCGAGGATCAGCATCCCCGCGATCATCGCAAGCCCGCCGCCGCCCGTCACGGCCAGCGCCATGCGTGCGCCCTGGCGGCCTTCGGGCAGGTGTTTCCAGTAGCCGATCAGGAGGAACGATGAGAGCGAGGTGAGTTCCCAGAAGATAAGCAATAAGAGGATGTTGTCCGAAAGGACGATGCCGACCATCGCGCCCTGAAAGAGCAGGAGATAGGTGTAGAACTGCCCCATCGGGTCGGATTTTGCGAGGTAGAAGCGGGCGTACAGGATGATCAGAAGCCCGATGCCAAGGATCAGCCCGGCAAAGAGGAGGCCGAGGCCGTCGAGGAAGAAATTGGCGTTGAGGCCAAGGGCGGGCAGCCATTCGATGCGGGTCTGCACTACCTCGCCGCGCAGGACGGCAGGGGCGTGGAGCGCTAGGAGAAAAAGGGCGAATGCGGTGACGAGGCCGGTGGCCAGCGCGCAGGCGTTGCGGCCGGAACGGATCATCAGGCCGGGAAGCAGGGCGCCCAGGAAGGGAAGTGCCGCAATCAGGGCAAGAGACATTCGTGCGGCATCCTCGTCGTGGCCTGGCGTTCTGACGCGCAGAGTGCATCGCGGCGGGTTTGTCGCAAGTTATGCAGGTTTTCTGCAGGTGCAAGGGTCGGAACAAGCGAACCGCAGCTTTTTGGTGCGGTTCGTTGTTCTTTCACACCGGTTCGGACACGCCTTCGGGCAGTTTCGCCCCGGTCATGAAGGCCACGGCGTCTGACATCGAGTAGTCCGACGGCTTGATGACGCACAGGCGGCGGCCGAGGCGGTGGATGTGAATGCGGTCGGCGACCTCGAACACATGCGGCATGTTGTGGCTGATCAGGATGATCGGGATGCCCCGCGCGCGCACGTCGCGGATCAGTTCGAGGACGCGGCGGCTTTCCTTGACGCCGAGGGCAGCGGTCGGTTCATCGAGGATCACGACCTTTGATCCGAAGGCGGCGGCGCGCGCTACGGCCACGCCCTGACGCTGGCCGCCGGACAGGGTTTCGACCGGCTGGGTGATGTCCTGGATCGTCATCAGGCCGAGTTCGGACAGCTTGTCGCGGGCGAATTTCTCCATCCGCGCGCGGTCCATCTTGCGAAAGACCGAGCCTGCGATACCGGGTTTGCGCAGTTCGCGGCCAAGGAACATGTTGTCGGCGATCGAGAGTGCGGGCGACATCGCGAGGTTCTGGTAGACGGTTTCGATGCCAAGGCCGCGGGCGTCGTCGGGGCTGCGGAAATGGACGGGCTTGCCGTCGAGCAGGATCTCGCCGTGGTCGGGGACGACCGCGCCGGAGAGTGCCTTGATGAGGGTGGATTTGCCGGCGCCGTTGTCGCCAATGACGGCGATGATCTCGCCCGGCATCAGTTCGAAGTCGGCGCCGCTCATGGCCACGACGGTGCCGTAGCGCTTCATCAGGCCCTTTGCCTGCAGGATCGGTGTCACGGTCCCCATGTCTTCAGCGCTCATTGCGAAGCCCTCCGCAGCCATTGATCAAGCGATACGGCGATGATGACGAGGCAGCCTGCCGCGAATTTCTGCCAATAGTCATCGACACCCGCCAGCGACAGGCCGGTGATGAAGACGCCGACGATCATGGCGCCAAGGACGGACCCGATGATCGAGCCGCGCCCGCCGAAGAGCGAGGTGCCGCCGATCACCACGGCGGTGATCGAAGCGAGGTTCACGTCGGAGAAAGCGATGGGCGAGACCGAGCCGACACGGCCGACGGCAACCCAGGCGGCAAAACCGCAGATCAGGCCGGCGACGGTGTAGACCGACACAAGCGTTCGGTCGACCTTGATGCCCGACAGCATGGCGGCGTCGGGGTCGTCGCCGATGGCATGGACATGGCGGCCCCAGGCGGTGTGGTTGAGGACGTACCAAAGGAGTGCCGCCAGCAGGAACAGCATGATCCCGCCATAACTGATGCTTGCACCACCGCCGAAGTTGATGCCTTCGCCGAAGAACAGAAGGAAGGGCGCATTCGCCTCGATGTCGACGTTCCGGATCGATTCCGACTGCGAATACCAGAGCTTGATCGATTCAAAGATCGACAGCGTGCCGAGTGTCACGATGAACGGCGGCAGGCGCATCTTGGTGACGAGAAGGCCGTTGACGAGGCCCATGACGCCACCGACGACGATGCCGATCAGGATCGCAAGACCGACCGGAACGCCCGCGAAGACCGCGAGGTTGCCCATCACCAGCGAACTCAGGACGAGGATCGCGCCGACCGAGAGGTCGATGCCGGCGGTGAGGATGATGAGGGTCTGGGCGAGGGCGACAAAGCCGGTCACGGTGACCTGCTTCAGGACGGTGGAGAGCGCGCCAAGGCCAAGAAAGCGCGGGGCGATGATGCTGAACGCGGTGATCGAGAGCAACAGCACCAGCGCCGGGATCATGGTCGGGTTGCGGCGCAGGAAGTTGCGGAGCTTGTGGATGAAGGTCTTGTCATCCCGTTCGAAGCTGGCGACGGCGGTGTCGGCCTTGGTCAGGGTCGCTTCGTAATCGGAGATGGTCTTGGTCGGTGCGTCGCTACTCATCTGCAGTCTTCCCCCCGGCTGACGCGGATGCCTTCCCGGCATCGTCTAAGCAGAAGGGCGACAGTAAAGCCGCCCTTCCTTTAATCAACTCAAACCTGACGCGGGATCAGCCCCAGCAGAGTTCGGTGCCCTTGGTGGTGTCGATCGACGGGACGCCGTCAACCGGCTTGTCGGTGACGAGGTTCACACCGGTGTTGAAGAACGACAGGCCTTCGGTGACGGTCGGCTTGGTGCCGTCCTTAGCGTACGCGACGATCGCTTCGATGCCCTTCGATGCCATCAGGAGCGGGTACTGCTGCGAGGTGGCGCCGATCACGCCGGACTTGACCGAAGCCACGCCGGGGCAGCCGCCGTCAACCGAAACGATGATCGCCTGGCCTTCCTTGCCGGCGTTCTTGAGGGCCTGATAGGCACCTTCGGCAGCCGGTTCGTTGATGGTGTAGACCACGTTGATGTCCGGGTCTTTTGCCAGCAAGGTCTCCATCGCGCGCAGGCCGCCTTCGGGGTTAGCGTCCGAGGTTTCGTGGCCGATCACGCGCGGATCGGTTTCCGAGGCGAGCACGGACAGATCCGGCACTTCGATGCCGAAGCCGACGAGGAAGCCGGTGTTGCGCTGGACGTCAACCGAGATGTTGTCCTTGTTGATGTCGAGCATGCCGATCTTGGCGTTGGCAGCCTCGGCGCCCAGCGTCGCTGCGGCCCATTTGCCGATCAGGATGCCGGCTTCGAAGTTGTCGGTCGCGAAGGTGATGTCCTGGGCTTCGGTGTCAGCCAGGGGCGTGTCGAGCGCGATCACCAGGATGCCGGCGGCGCGGGCGTCCTTGAGGGCCGGGCCGACAGAGTCGTTCGACGGGGTGATCAGGATACCCTTGGCGCCAGCGGCGACACAGTTTTCGATGGCGGTGATCTGCGGGGCGGCGTCGCCGTCCTTTTCACCGGCATAGGCCTGGAAATCGAGGCCGGCTGCGGTGGCGGCAGCCT
>LNFM01001999.1_pt1 | contig 45063 bp, 42 predicted proteins | sample 596031 | NCBI WGS metagenome assembly LNFM01 (sample SAMN04254537, study PRJNA301005) | activated carbon metagenome | isolation source: dual media filters at the Ann Arbor, Michigan drinking water treatment plant | place: USA: Ann Arbor
GGATCGCCGAGCTCGCCGGCGTACCCACGAGGGTCTGCGAGCACTTCTCGCAGCGTCACGCCGAGATCGTCGAGGAGGCGACGGCGCGGGGGTACGTGAGCGCCCGCGGCATCGACGTCATCCAACGCGAGACCCGTGATCGAAAGCGCGTCGTCTCGCGCCAGCGTGCCGCCAGCGAATGGCGCGCCCGCGCGGCCGAGCACGGCTTCGGCGCGCGGGAGCTCGCCGCCCTGATCGGCCGCTCGCGAGGCGTGGATGCCCAGGAGCAGCAGGCCGCCCTCGAGGCGTGTCGCTCGAAGATGCTCGGGCCGGCAGGTCTCACTCAGCGCAGCGCCCACTTCACTCGTCGCGAGGTGATCCAGGCGCTCGCCGACGCCCATCCCGAAGGAGCGCCCGAGGGTGTCCTCGAGGCCATGGCCGACCAGTTCATCGCGACCTCGTGCGTGTCGCTTCTCGCCGCTCGCGTGGAGCCGAATCGCGGACACCAGGAGGCCCTCTTCTCCACGCCCGACATGCTTCGCTGCGAGGCTCGCCTGCTCGAGACGGCCTCGGGCGTGGACCCGCGCGGTGGGATCGTCGCTGCTCGGGATGCAGTCGATGGAGCGATCAGCGCCCGGCCGACGCTCGGCTCGGATCAGGCGGCAGCGGTGCGCCATCTCTGCTCGGGGGACGCCCGCGTGCGCGTCATGGAGGCCCGGGCGGGGACCGGCAAGACCTTCGTTCTCGAGGCGGTCCGCGAGGCCTACGAGGGCTCACACACTCCCATGATCGGCGTCGCATGGCAGGGCCAAGCCGCCGACGTCCTGCAGCGCGACGCGCGTATCCCGTCGCAGACGGCGGCGCTGCTGCTCGACCGTCTTGCGCGTGGTGATGGAGGGGTAATCCCCGCCGGCGCGGTGATCGTCTGCGACGAGGCCTCGATGATGCCCACGCGCGCGCTCGAGCGGCTCGCGAGCGAGGCGGCCCAGCGATGCGCCCGCCTCATCCTGGTCGGTGATCGTGCCCAACTACCAGCGATTGACGCCGCAGGCGGCTTCGCCGCGCTGGCGGATCGACTGGGTGCGGTTGAGCTCACCGAGAACCGACGGCAGCGCGCGGACTTGCAGCGTCAGGTTGCGGAGCGGCTCGGCAAAGGGCGACCTGGCGAGGCGCTCGCCCTCCTCGCCCAGCACGGTCGTCTCCGTGGGTTCGACGACGCACGTGAGGCTCGCGCCGCGCTCGTTGCGGCCTGGGCCGAGACCTCGCTGGCGGATCCGGGGAGCGGGCTGATCCTCGCCCACGATCGCCACGAGGTCGCGACCCTCAATCAGATGGCGCGAAGCGCTCTGGACGGCGCGGGTCTCCTCGGCCTCTCGCGACTCGTCGTCTCAGGTCGCGAGTGGGGCGCTGGCGATCGGCTCGTCTGCCGTCGCAACGACTACGGGCTCGGTGTCCGTAACGGCACGCGCGGCACCGTGCTCGAGATCGATGCGGACAGACGCGCGCTGCTGGTACGCACCGATGAGGGCGTGACGGTGCGCCTGCCTGAGCACTACCTCGGCGATGTCCAGCACGGTTACGCGCTTACCGGCCACATCAGCCAGGGGGCTACGGTGGATCGGACCTACCTCCTTGCCACGGCGGAGCGCGGGGGAAGGGAGTGGGCCTACGTGGCGGCAAGCCGTCACCGCCTCGATCTCGCGGTGTTCGCCGTGCACCATGATCCCGCGCGCATGGAGATCGGTCTTGCGCGTTCCTGGGAACGCTCTGATGCAAAGCGTCTCGCCCTCGACCTCGTGGACGCCGTCGGTCGCTCTTCCGCCGAGGCTGCAGCAGGGAATGACCTTGCGCGGGCGCTTCCCGAGCGTCTTGAGGCCACCGTGGAGGCGCTCCATTCTCGACGCGTCCAGAAGCGCGCCGTGGCGCGTGCGTCAAAGGGTGATGAGTCGGTGAGTGCCGCTTGTAGTGCACAGAGGATCGGGATTCGGCTCAGCGCGCTGGCGCCCGCGCTCGCCGAGTCGCGGGCCCGGGCGGCGCTCGCCCATCCCTCGGCGCAGGTCTTGTCGGTGTTCGGATCACGACCGACTGAGGCGGCGACCCGGCGCGTGTGGGACCGAGCGGTCGTCGCGGTCACGGTGTTTCGCGCCACGCATCCGGTTCCCCCCGACGGTCCCATCCTGCTCGGGAGACGGCCGGCGTCGGCAGAGGCCCGCTGCGCTTGGGATGCGGCCGACGTCATTGTGGGTGAGGCCCTCGTGACGCTTCAGCGCCCGAGGGAGACGCCGGGCCGAGAGGCCCGCTCGCGCGATCGTCCGCGCGGGTGATAGGCGGGGTCCGCCTGGGACGGGGATTGGCTTTCGGGGGAGCACACCTTCAGCCGCTCGTTCTTGGTGGAGGCCAGGAGCGGACGTCCATCGCCTCGCGGCTCAACCTGGCCATTCCGCGACCCGATAGCGGTGTCGAAGCGAAAGTAGCCCACTGTTCCCGTGAGGGGCCGTAGGTGATCACCTCCGCCCCACAGGCGGTCGAGGAGAGGGATCGGCGCGATGAAGAAGATGTTGATGATCGCCGTACCCATTCTCCTTCTCGTGGCGGCTTTCGCTGCAAAGACGATCTTCCTCGCTCCCGCTCCCCCAGATGAGAAGGCCCTCGCGAAGGAGCCCGGTCCCATCTACGCGATGTCCGAGCCCTTTGTCGTCAACCTCTCCGATGGAGGCGACGCACCGCATTTCGCAAAGGTCGGCGTTGCCCTGCGTTTCTCCATGCTGTCGGCGGCCGAGATCCTTCCCGCCGCGGGCACGGAGCCTGCGCATGTGGAGGCCGACCCCGAGCTTCGGGACATCGTGATCGCGACCCTGCAGACGCGCAGCAGTAAGGAGCTCTCGAGGCCCCGAGGTCGCGCCGAAGTCAAGAGGAAGATCATCGAGGCGGTCAATAAGGAAACCGACCTGAAGATCCTCGACGTCTACTACACCGAGTTCGCGGTCCAATAGGGCTCAGCGGATCCCCACGGCTAGGGGATCTGAGAGGCGCGGGCGAGGAGTGCGCCCTCTCGCCAGCCACGCCGAGGACTCCGAGCGGAGGAGGCCGTGCCACCCGTCCGGCCTGCCGATGTGGCGCTCGACCTAACGTCGAACTCGAGCGCTGCTGAGCACTCCGTTTCCGTCCGGCCAGACATCTGGTCCCGCGTCTACCGTTACGTCCGTGGCGGATTTGTCGACGACGGTGACGGTGGGCTCGGCTGCGGTTGCGTCGGTCGCGGCGCTAGCGACTGTCTGGCAGACCCGCGCCGGGGGTCGCGAGAGACGCCTGGTCGATGTTGCAGAGGCTGTAAGCGACCTCGATAGCCCGGACCCGACACACGCTTCACGGGGACGCCTCAGGGCGACCCTCATCCCCGTCCCAGACGCCCTGCCAATCTGCCGGCTTCTTGCCACGGCCGACGCCTGGACCATCCGCAAATGGGCGGAGGGCGGACCTTCCGGGGGCGGCCTCGGGCGAGGCCCAAGCCCGCATCGCTCGGACACTGGTCCTGGCAGCGGAGGAAGAAGTTCGAGGCCGCCCTTCATCAGGCCGCATGGAGATGGCCGTTCCGCCATCGGCGACTCGACCCGACCGTGACGACCGCGGGCCTTCGCTCCGCGCGGAACATCCTCGCCGAGCGGGATCTGCGGATCCGCGAACTGCAGGAAGAGCGAAACGCGGCTCATCGATCGGGAGCGAGGGAGGATTACGGAAGGCTGGTCGACGAGCTTGCCCCCTCTTGAGGACGAGGTTCGAAGTGGCGTCATCGTCGTCCGGGCAGCACGAGCCCTGTTCGACGAGACGCGCCACGCGGCACACACGAGCCTGTCCGAGCAGGCGCGCCGTTCTGTCCTCGGCATGGTGGGCCGCACCTGACTCCACCCTCCAGGGGACCTGCGCCGAGACTGGCGCAGCCTCGTGGCATCTGGCACTCCGGAGGGTCAACGCGAGGCCACCAGCACCCTTGCGCTCGACCGATCTTGGCCCTCTGCTCGGGGTCGAGAACCACTTGCCGTAGGGGCCGCGGCGGACAGGGCAACTCAACGCGCAGTTGAGTTCGCCGTTCAGGAGGATGCGGCTCCTCCGGTGGGAAATCGCGATGGCGCGTGGCGTTGAGCGTAAGCCGGCCTATAGGAAGCCGAGGGGGTCCACCGCTGTGCCGTTGACTCGCACTTCGAAGTGCGAATGCACGCCGGTGGAGTTCCCCGTCGTGCCCATTCCCGCGAGGACGGTGCCCTGCCCCACGCTTTGGCCTACGGAGACCGCGACACTCGAGTTATGGGCGTAGGCGGTGCTGATGCCTCCGCCGTGATCGACGACGACGAGGTTCCCGTACCCGCCGCTCCAACCCGCGGCGATGACCGTGCCCGCCGCGGCGGCGGTGATCGGAGATCCGCTTGCGCCCCCGATGTCGATTCCCTGGTGCATCCGGCCCCAGCGGGGGCCGAACGTCGAGGTGAGCGTGCCACGGGCGGGCCAGGTGAGGCCGGAGGCCGAAGGCGGCCCGCCCGTGACCGGATCCGTGGTGACTTGAGTGCCCGATCCTTGGGCAGCGCGGATCGTGTCGGCGAGCCGGGCGGAGCGAGCCTCAAGACCTCGCGTCTCCGCCTCGATCTGCCGCCTGTCGCTCTGAACGCTCGCCAGCAGCTCCCTGCGATCATCGAGCACGTCCCCCAACGCCGCGCGCTGCGCTTCGAGTTCGGCCTTGGCGGCGGCGGCCTCCGCGGCAGCAGCCTCGGCGCGCGCGGCCGATCGGGCGACATCGGCACGGATGGCCGCGATGTCGTCGCGCCGCCGCCGCGTTTCGTCGGCGTACGTCGAAACGGAGTCCGCCAAGTCGGCGTCTCGACGCGCGATGCCATCGAGGAGGTCGACCGCCTCGATGGCAGAAGAGAGGCTGCCGGACTCCATGAGGACGACGATCGGATCGGGTGTGCCGCGCACGTAGAGCTCCCGCAACCGCGTGGAGAGGAGCGCCTGTCGGCGTGCAAGCGTGCTCCGCGCTCGCGCGAGCCGGGTCCGCTCTTCGTCGAGTGCGCGGGTCAGCTGCGAAAGCCGCTCCCGAAGGGACGCGACTTCCCGCTCGAGCCGGTCAGTCCGCCCGCGCAGTGGCGCGAGACGCGCCTCCAGGGCGCGGATCCGTCGGCTGTAGTCCTCGACGTCCATCGTGAGGACGCGCTCGCGCTCGCGCACCTGCCCGAGCCGCCCCTGGGCCTGCTCGATGCGCTGAGCGACCGCGGTCTGGGCCGCTATGCGCTCGACGACAGCGACGCCCAACGTCCAGATGAAGGCGATGCTGACGACCGCCATCGCGGTCGTGATCGAGCGAAAGCTCAGAGGTCATCCTCGCGACGAAGGTCGGAGAAGAGTCGCTCCGGGCGCTCGGCAAAGAGCTCGGTGCGTCCACAGTCCTCACACGTCTCCCCGCGAAGCGCGCTCACCCGCCCGGAGGCCAGCACGCTCCTCCGCCGCTTGATCGACACGATCCCCGAGAGGACCGTGGGTCTCAGCTGGCCGCCACAGGAGCCGCATGAGCCCGTCACGACGCGGCATTCCGGTAGGCCGCGGCGGCGAGGGCGAGTGCCTCGGGGACCGGCCTGCCGGTCTCCTCCAGGCGTGCGACCGCGTATGCGTGACCCTCGAGGCCTGCCCTCTGCAGGCTGCCAGAATGTGCTTCGGGTCGCCGGCACCAGATCAGTACGCCCTCCAGGGACAGCGCGGCGGAAAGGTGGACATCCGTCGTCGTCTCGCGGAGAGCTACTCCGGCGAGCGTTGCGGCAGCCGCGGCCAGGGCCAGCGAGGTCGGCGGCGTGCCGACCACAGTGGGCAGGGGCCCGGTGCGGGTCTCCACGAGCCTCGCGACGATCCGTGGCTGCCCGGGGTTGGTGGGGTGGACGAGCCTGCGAGACGCGACGCACTCAGACCACGACTCGCCCCAGTCCTGGTCCGGCGGCTCCTCGACCAGTGCGGCCGCGATCCCCATGATTCGGTGCCGTATGCGAGGCATGAGATCGCGTGTCGTGCTGAGGAGAGTCAGCGCGGCGAAGGAGACGGACACGATAAGGCGATCGACGGTCTCGTGCTCGGGCCATCGCGCAGTGCCCGGAACGATTCGAGCGGCTGCGGCGGTGCCGCCGTAGAGATCAACCTCGGCGGTCAACCGGGATCGGGGTCGCCGGAGGATCACCGATTCGGGTCCACCGCCACCAGGCGGGGCAACGAGTCGGTTGGGCCGGCGCCACGCTGGTCGATTCCGGACGGAACGGGATGGCGACCGCATGGGGCGCGCCCTGAGTCGCTGATGTCGATCACGTCGGCAGCGCGGAAAGGGGTCGTTCGCGATGCCCGGCCCGGTCGGTGCGCCGAACGTGGCGCGGCACAGGACGCGTCGCAGGCTTCGGACTCAGGATGGATCTCCTTCCGTTCCTCTATCGGCCCCTGGGCCGACCCACGTCGAACGGCTGCCGGCAAAGGGGCCCGGACGAATGTGGAGGAGCCTACGACGAGGACCGCCGACGATGTGACGGACTGATGACGTTGCGATGCGTCAGCAGGCCGCGCCCGCCCCGGGGGCGATGCAACCGCCCCTCGACTTGTCTCGCGTGAACAGGTTCGTCACACGATTGTGCGAGCGTCGTCGACCCCCGGGGCTCCCGCCCTTCCCATTTACTCGGAGGCTGAGTTGACGAGGCGCCGTCCTTCATCGGCCATCGGCCACAGCGCACGCACTGCGCGTCGATAGTCACGACCTAGGTGACGGTGCGGCCTCGGTCTCGCGCCGGCTCGGCCGCGACCTCCACGCATGACCATCGGCCTGTCTCCGACGTTCGACCTCGGCCCTCTCACGCTCACATGGCACGGCGTGATGGCTGCGTTCGGACTGGTGGTCGGCATGCTCATGGCAGGACACTTCGCTCGAGCGCGAGGTCTGAGCGCGGATGTCGTTCCCGGGATGGCGATAGCCGCTGCGATCTCGGGGGTTGTCGGCGCCCGCCTCTACTACTTGGCCCAGGAGGACTCCGAGCGACTCACGCGCCCGTGGTCGGGCTCGAGCGCGGGATTTGCCTTCTACGGAACAGTCGTCGCGGCGCTGCCCGCAGTCGCGATCTTCCTGCGCGTCACGCACCGGCCAGTGCTTACGCACCTCGATGTGCTTGCCCTCGCCTTTCCGGCCGGCATGGCGATCGGGCGCCTCGGGGATCTCATCAACGGAGAGCACTACGGGCCGCCGACGAGCCTGCCCTGGGGCGTCTCGTACGCTGAATCCGCGTCTCACGCCCCAGAGACCGGGATCCCTTACCACTCGGGCGCTCTCTACGAGGTGGTGGCGGTCACGCTCCTCGCTCTCATCGTCGCAGCGGGGCATCGGCGCTTTCGGCGCCCTGGCGATGCGCTTTGGTTCGTCCTCGGTGCGTACAGCACCATTCGCTTCGTCGTGTTCTTCTGGGTCAGCGACGTGGGCGTCGTGGGGCTCGGGCTCCGCCAGGCCCAGTGGACGAGCATCGCGCTGGCCGCAGTCGCGATCATCGGTTGGCGAGTCTCGCGCGCGCGCTTTGCGGGAGCCCCGCCAGCGGCGAGTTCACGCTGCCCGGCGTCTCCTTCGTGACCTTGACGATCAGCGTCCCCGACCGGTCGCTCAGCGGGACTCTTCCGCTCGCTCTTGGCACCCGCTTCTGGGAGATCGATGCCGCCCGAACCGTGGCGATCGTGATGATGGTCGCCTACCACGCGGTCTACGACGTGGAGCTGCTTACTCCCGGAATCGGTCCGGACCCCTTCCGGGGATTCTGGGGCGCAGTCCCCGAGGCGACGGGCTCGCTCTTCCTCTTGGTGGCAGGGGCATCACTCGCCGTCTCCGACGGTCGCCTCACGCGTCGGGGGGTTTCGGCCGTCGACCGCATCCGCCGTCATCTCCGACACGCCGCGGTCGTTCTCGCGGCCGCAACGGCCGTCACCGTGGCAACCCGCGTCGCCTTCGACGATCGTTACGTGCGCTTCGGAATCCTCCACGCCATCGGCGTCTCGATACTGATCGCCGCCGTGACGGTTCGGTTGGGCCGCTGGAACCTCCTCCTCGGCGGTGTCCTCCTCCTCGGAGGTCTCGTGATCTCCGATGTGCAGGCCCAATCCAGCTGGCTCGCCGTCATCGGTTTGGACATCGTGGGCTTCAGCAGCGTCGACCATTGGCCGTTGCTTCCGTGGCTCGGACCGATGTTGGCCGGCGTCGGGGCCGGAGCAGCGCTCTATCCAGGCGGCGTTCGCGGGCCGGCGTTGGACCCTCTGTCCGGCCATCCTCGGCTCCCTCGCTGGGCGACCGTCTCGGGGCGGCGCTCCCTGGCCGTCTACCTCACGCACCAGCTCGTTCTCATCCCGATCGTCTGGGCCGCCCTCGTCGTCGCCGGCCAGGACGTGCCGTGGCCCCTCTGACAGCGGCTCCGCGATGACGATACGACCTCGCATCGGCCCGAGATCGCGCTCGAGCCTTCGGGTGCTGACTCCGCGATCCGCCGTGAGGATCGCGACCCTCGGCGGAATCATCTTCGTCTGCCTCGGGATCCTCCTCGTACGCCTCTGGTTTCTCCAGGTGGTCTCCGAGGAGCGCTATGCGGAGCGGGCTGACGCAAACCGACTCCGGACCGTCCGGCAGGACGCAGCGCGCGGCGCCATCGTCGATCGCCGAGGCCGGCCCATCGTCGTCAACCGGACCGGCTTGAGCGTCGTGGCGCGAGCCCAGGACTTCGAGGACGGCAGGCATCGTGGGGTGCTCAGACGGTTAGCGCGGGTGCTCGGAGTTCCTCCTGCTGATCTGATCGAGAAGATCGCCGAGGGCACCGGCTCTCCGGTCGAGACGATCACGCTCAAGGAGGACGTCGATGGACCGACGCGTCTGTACCTCGCGGAGCGGCGACGGGACTTCCCGGGAGTCCGGCTTGAGCAGACCTTCCGTCGGGACTACCCGCTGAAGACCGCGCTGGCTCACGTGGTGGGATACACCGGACCCATTACCGCCGAGACGCTCAAGGACTACCGCGCCAAGGGCTACCTGGGTGACGAGACGGTCGGGACGAGTGGGTTGGAGGCCGAGTACGAGGAGTACCTCGCCGGCAAGCCCGGCGAGGCGGTCGTCGAGGTGGACTCCGCGGGCGAGCCGCTCGGCCGACAGCTCCTCTCATCCACCGCCTCCCAGCAGGGCAAGACGCTCGAGCTGGCGGTCGATCTGCCGACGCAGACCGCGCTCGCCGCGGCCCTCGAGCAGCGCGTGGCTGAGTCCGGCAGCCCCGGCGGGGCCGCCGGTGTGGCCATGGATCCCACGACCGGAGAGGTGCTCGCCATCGCGTCCTATCCGACCTACGAGCCGGACACGTTCTCCGATGGGCGCCCGCGCGAGGTGGATCGGCTCCTGAACGATGCGCGACGCCCCCTCCTCAATCGAGCGGTAGGCGGCCTTTACCCAGCTGCCTCGACCTTCAAGGTGGTGACGGCGGCGGCGGCCTTGCGGCGAGGCTTCCTGCGGCCAACGGATATCCTCGCGTCGCCGGGAGAGTTGACTCTCTACAAGCAGGTCTTCCGCGGCTTCGAGAGCCGAAGCTGGGGCGACATCGACGTACGCCGGGCGCTCGAGGTCTCGAGCGACACGTTCTTCTACCAGCTCGGCGACCGCTTCTACCGAGACACCACACGCACCGGTCTGCAGGACGAGGCTCGCCGATTCGGGCTCGGCAGAGCGACGGGCATCGACCTCCCGGGCGGGGACGAGGACGGGATCGTCCCCGATCCAGCGTGGAAGCGGCGAGCGTTCCAGGACAGCCCCGACCCCCTGGATCGCACCTGGAAGCCCGGAGACTCGATCAACCTGTCCACCGGCCAGGGAAACCTCCTGGTGACGCCCCTTCAGATGGCGACGGCATACGCATCCATCGCGAACGGTGGAAGGGTCGTCACGCCCACGATCGCTCGGCGGATCCTCGACCCCTCCGGCCGCCCGCTCCTGTCGTTCGCGAAACGCGGCCCGAACCGCACGACCGACCTTTCTCCCGAGGTGCTCTCCGTTCTCCGAGACGGGCTGATCGCAGCCGCCAACGGGGCGGACGGGACCTCTTCGGCGGTGTTCGGGGGCCTTCCGGCGTCAGTCCGGGTGGCGGGGAAGACCGGCACGGCTGAGAACGAGACCGGCGTGGACCACTCCTGGTACGTCGGATACGCGCCGGTGGAGGCTCCCACGATCGTCGTCGCGGTGGTCGTCGAGCAGGGGGGGCAGGGCGCCAATGCCGCCGCGCCGGCCGTCTGCCAGACGATGGCCGCCTATCTGACATTCGACGTCGAGGAGTGCGGTGGTGGGGCGACGGCCAACTAGTCCAGGGCCGGCGGGCGCCCGACGGACTCCTGAGGGGCGCACGGCGCGCATGCGGCACGTCTTGGCCCGGGCACCGAAGGACGTCCTTCTCACCCTCGGGGCCGCAGCCGCAGCAGCAGTCGTGCTCTCGGTCGTCGTCGCCCTTCGGGCGACGAGTGACTCGCCGGGACGGATACCGTCCGGCGTGACGATCTCGGGCATCGCGGTGGGAGGCCTCACTCCCGGTCAGGCGGAGCGCGTGGTTGCCGGCGCGCTCGGCCGACCAGACGCTCAGCTCCGCCTCATCGCGCCCGGCCGCGAGGGCCCCTTTCTTACGCTGCCGGTCGTGCGGCTCGATCCGGTTCCTCGCGTGCGCCGCGCGGTGCTCCGCGCCAGTCGGCCGGCGTCACTCTCGTACAAAGTCCGGCGAGAGCTGGGCCTCGGGGCACGCCGTGAGGTCGCCTTGGACTATCGCCTGCGGTCGCGCACCGTCGATACGATCGTGCGCCGGGCCGCCCGCGCGCTTGATCGCCGGCCTCGCTCGGCCCGTCTGAGCATCGTCCGCGGAGCAATCGTCGTACGACCTGCGGCGAACGGTCGGGCAGTGGACCGGCCCGCCCTTCGGATGAGCCTTGCCCGCCTCCCTCCTCGCCTCCCGGTCCCGGTGGAGTCGATTCGTCCTCCGGTCACGGATGCCGAGGCAGAGAAGGCGCGCGCAAGGGCCTCCCGGATCGCCGGGGAGCCCGTACTGATCACGGCCGGCCGGCGCTCAGTGCGTGTCGGGCGGGGTTCTCTCCGCGATGCGCTCGTCTTCCGCCCGGCCAGCGGCACGATCACGGTGCGGCTCGACTCGGAGGTGATCGAGCGCGAGCTCGCACGCGTCTTCGGGGCGGTTGTGCGCCCTCCGCGCTCTGCCCGATTCCGCGTCAGGGGCCCGCGCGTCGACATCGTCGACGCGCGTCCGGGGCGCGCCATCGACGTCGCCGCCACCGCGCGCGCCATCGAGCGGCGGCATGGAGATGCGGTCCGACTGCGCACGAGGGTCGTCCCGCCGAGGCTCAGCACGAGGCGGGCGCGGCGACTTCGGATCCGCGAGCTCGTGAGCGAGTTCACAACTGCGTACGTCTGCTGCCAACCCCGGGTGACGAACATCAGCCGAGCGGCCGAGATCCTCGACGGACGGATCGTCGGCCCGGGCGCGACCTTCTCGCTCAATCAAGCGCTCGGTCAGCGTACGACCGCACGGGGCTTCGTCCCCGCGCCCCAGATCAACGCCGGCAGGCTCGAGGACGCGGTCGGGGGCGGCGTCAGCCAGATTGCGACGACCGTCTTCAACGCCGCCTTCTTCGCGGGCATGCGAATCGTCACCCACACTCCGCACGAGTTCTGGATCTCTCGCTACCCGCCGGGGCGAGAGGCGACCGTCTCTTGGGGCGGACCGGAGTTGATCGTGAGGAACGACTGGCCGGCGGCCGTGCTTCTGAAGGTGCGGGCGACCGCGACCGGAGTCCGGGTTCGGATGTACTCGTCACGCCTTGGTCGGCGCGTCGAGTCGGAGACGCAGGGGACCGCCAGGGCAGGCATCGGGTTCTCGATCGGCTACACGCGACGGGTGCTCGCGGGTGGGGTGGTTCGGCGCGACGAGCGCTACAGGTGGAGCTACCGCGCCCCGCCGCCACCCGCCTAGCGTCGCATCTCGATCTCGGGGGCCGACCTATTCGCTCGCCGCCCCAGCGACGATGTGATCGCGTGGCGATAGCGGTCCTCGATCCGCACGGCGACGCCGGGCCATGCGAAGGGCGCGACCGCCGTGGCGGCCTCATACGCGAGACGGGCTCGGAGCTCAGGATCGCCGAGGATCTCCGACAGGGCACGAGCGAGTGCCCCGTGATCGCCAGGTGGAACCAAGCGCCCGCAACGCGGCGGCAAGACGTCCCGGTAACCCGGTATCGCGGACGCGACGACCGGGATGCCGAGCGCCATCGCTTCGACGAGGACGAGTCCGAAGCTCTCCCCGCCGAGCGAGGGGGCGCAGAGCACATCGGCCCGGCTCAGCAGGCGTTGCCTCTCGTCGTCGCTGACCCGCCCTCGTGGATGGATCCGAGCGATCAGGTCCTCCGGCAGATCGGACCCGTCGATCTCGTGCGGATCAACCCCGACGAGATCGAGGTGGGTGTCCCCCGGGAGATCGACGAACGCTCGCAGAAGGATGTCAACCCCCTTGCGCGGCTCATGTCGTCCGATGAAGACGACGCGTCGGCGCATCGATCGTTGGGTGGCGGCACGGGGCCGGCCTCCCGCCCGCTGCGACAGCTCGATCCCGTTCGGAATCACGGCGGTCTCCTTCGACGAGACCGGGCGTGCAGATGTGCGCGCAGACTCTGAGACCGCGATCTGCGCGGAGAGCCGCCGAAGAGGCCAACGCAGCACCGGTCCGAGAAGGCGGTACGGGAGCGACCTTTCGTTGCACATGTGGAACGTCCCGACCAGGGCGGAGCGCCTGCTGTAGAGGGCGGCCAGGCAGAGCGACGGCACGAGCGGCTCGTGGAGATGGACGACGTCGTAGCGCCCCTTCTTCAGGGCGCGACCGACGCGTCGCGCGGTGCCGATCCCGAGGGCGACCCGCGCCACCGATCCGTTCGCACGGATCGGCCTCGTCGTCCCCAGGAGGGTGACCCCGAGTCGCGACGAGGTCGTGCGGCCCGCCGCCAGGATCTCGACGAAGTGCCCCCGTTCGCGGAGGGCTTGCGCCAGGCCGGCGACATGCGTCCGAACGCCCCCTGGGACCTCCCAATCGTAGGGGCACACGAGCGCAAGCCGCAGGGCGCTCCCACGATGGTCGCCGAGCTGGCTGGACGGGCCCTCGGCGTGTACCGACGACCAGTCGTCCTCAAGGCGATTCGGGACCGGGCGATGAAGGAGGACGGCTGCCGCGTAGCCCAGTAGAACGGCCGCGATCCCCACAACGACGTCGAGAACGAAGTGGTTGCCAGTCGCGACGACGACTAGGGCGATCGTCGGCCCCCAGGAGAGGGCGGCGACCTTGGCCCACCGGCGCGATGTCGAGGACGCCACGCCGACCCCGATCGCGAACGCGAAACCCGCGTGCAGGCTCGGTACCGCGGCGACCGGGTTGTAGAAGGCCGTGACCAGCGGTGAGTCGAGGGCGAACGACGTCTGGTCGCTCACCGTGTCGAGGATCCCGATTCCCGCGAGACGAGGAGGTGCGGTCGGAAACAGCGCGTACACGGGCAGGGCGATGAGCCAGGTGGCGAGTACCGTCGTCCGCAGCCGCGGGTACGCATCGGGTCGGCGGCGATAGACCCAGACGAGGGCCGCCGGGAGCACCAGGAACTGGGCGACGAGATACAGCCGGTTGAGCACCCACATCACCGGCAGACCCACGAGATGCTCCTGAAGGGCTCGCTCGACTCCGATGCCGAGCCGCGCCTGGAGATCCGCTATGAGCCGGGCATTATCCAGGGCGGTGTCCAGCGACGCGGTGGCCGCCCCCCTTGTGAGCGAGTAGGCGATGTACGCGCCGACGAACAGGAGCACCTCGGCGCGCCAGGAGCGCGGCACCCGAGGCAGGCGGGCGGCTTCGGCTCTCACGCCGGCATCCGCGCCGACCTCGAGCGAAGGCGACGGGCGGACTCGAGAAGGTGCCGGATGCTCTCGCCCTCACGGGCCAGAGCCACGGCGCCCGCGACCACGATCGGCAACGTCTGGACGACCTGCAGCACCAAGCCGAAGGCGACCGCCGTCGCGGGGGGAACGCCGTACGACGTGACGAGGGGCAGGGCCGCGGCGGCCTGGAAGAGGCCGACGTTCCCCGGCAGGAGCGGCAGTGTCTGGGCGAGAGAGACCGCGATCAGGATGAGGGTCGCCGCCCTCCAGCCGCCCTCGATGTCGAAGGCCCTCAAGAGGGCGTAGACGCTCAGCCACTGAGCGAGCCAACCGGCGATGCTCGCCCCTCCCAGCGGAACGAGAACGCCGGGGTGGGCCAGGGCGCGATGGCCCCGCGCGACGGCGTTCCAGACTCGCCGGATCTCCCGGACGATGCGGAGCGAGAGGCGCCCGGACGCCGACGCCGGGGGCGCGGACCACCAGTTCCGCGCCGAGCCGATCACGATCAGCAGCCAGATGGCTGCGAGCCCCGCCAAGGCCAGCCAGACGGTCTCGGGGAGGCCGAGGAACGCGCCGGCGACGGCGACGAGGCCGACCCAGGCAATCGTTGAGACGAGGCTCTCGGTCACCGCGGAGCCGATCACGACCGAGAGGTCGACGATCCGTTCGCTGCGGTGGAGGCGCGCGCGGGCGAGAAGCACGCGCGCCGCCTCACCGACCCGTCCCGCCAGCACGAGGTTGAGAAGGGCTCCGATCAACACCGGCGAGAAGACGACTCGCAAGGGCACCGCCTTGCCGTCGGTCAACGCTGCCGCCAGGGATGATCGCCAGGCGAGCGCCTTGAGCGGCAGGGTCGCCAGATGCGCGAGCGCAGCGATCCCCACCAGGACCCACGCGTGGGCCGTTCCGAGCGACGCGAGAGTGGACCAATCGAGCCGCCAGACGACCGACGCGAGGGTGCCGATCGCGACGGCCGTCGCGAGGAGCGGCGCCCATGATCTGCGGAATCCCTGTCGTCTCGCCCGCTGGGCCGCAGCTGGCATCCCATCGGAGCTCACCGATGGCCTGCCTGTCGCCGCATCCGCTCCATTTCTCATCCCTGCGAGCACGGCCCCGACGCTACACAGGAACCCAGGCGGAGTCGGGGATCTCAGCGCTCAAAGGGGCTCTCGCCGCGGTCTTTCGCTCTCAGTCTTCATAGGTCCGTCACGGAGCCGGTCTAGAAATCCCGCCGTGCACACTCCTGCCCCAGTCGTTCCACCCGAGGGCTCCGCGGACACGAATCGTCCCATCGCGAGGGTTGACCAGCTCAGGACGCGCTCTCGCATCGCCGTGCAGCGCCGCCGCTGGTCCCGCCGCGCTCAGTCGTGGAACGACGGGGCGGCGACGAATCCCGGCCTGTCGGCCACGATCGACGCGGTCGTCGCCGCGGCCACCGTCTCATCGCACATGACCGTGCTCGACATGGGGTGCGGATCGGGCCAGCTGACCGTCCCCCTCGCGCTGCGCGTTGCCCATGTCACGGCGGTGGATGTGAGCGCCGCAATGATCGAGCTGCTCCACGAAAACCTCAGCCGAGAGGGACTCGCCAACGTCACGAGCAGGGTCGAAGCACTGGAGAGACTCACGCTTCCCCCCTCATCTGTGGACGTCGTCGTATCGAACTACGCTCTCCATCACCTTGCCGACGTCGAGAAGCGCCGGCTGTTGGATGCGGCGCTGGTCTGGCTCCGACCGGGCGGCCGGATCGTTATCGGGGATCTCATGCTCGGCCGGGGTGGCGATGCCCGTGATCGCGCCATCATCGCCGAGAAGGTGCTCGTCCTGGGGCGGCGCGGGCCAGGCGGTTGGTGGCGAATATGCAAGAACGCGTGGCGCTTCGCCGCCAGGACCACGGAGCGGCCACTGTCGATGGATTCGTGGGAGAGAGCCCTGTGCGACGCGGGCTTCACCGAGGTGGCAGCGCGCACGATCGTGTCGGAGGCGGGGCTCGTCCATGGCAAGCGCCCCGCCGCGGATCCGGGGTAGCCTCCTCCCGGTGGCATCTCCTCGGAAGCGTGTGCGACGCCGCCGCCGCGCCGCGGCCCTCCTGGTGGCTGGCGCCCTCGCGGGCGCCGTGGCACTCCAGCAATTCGCGGGCGGAGCGGACAGCTCGCGCACGGCTCGCACATCGGCCGATGAGGAGCCACTTCTCCTCAGCGTCGGCGTCGGCCCTGGCCGAGTGGCGACGATCGATCTCTCTGCTGCCAGAGTCGACGGCCGGCTCGGCCGCCGACGCTTGGCGTCGGTTCTCGCCTCCAGGCTCCCGGCCCGATGGGTCGTCTCTGATGGGAGAGCGCGCGTGGTCTACCGGCTTGATCGCGGTGTTGCGTTACGCGCCGTCGTTGCCGACGACGACGGTGTCGTCACGGTGGCGGCCCGCCCGCTCTCCTCGATGATTCGCACCCCGCTCGTCGCACAGGCCCTGCGGAACAACTGCGAATCCGCAGCGCTGGAGATCCTTCTGGCGACGGTGGGTGTGCGCGTGCCCCAGCTCCAGATTCAAGATGCCCTCCCCACCAGTGGCGAGCTCGATCCCGTGGGTGAGGGGGCGACTCGCGTCTGGGGTGATCCGGAGCTCGGCTACGTCGGGCGCGCGGATGGGGGTGGGGTCGCGGGCGGGTTCGGTGTCTATCAGCGACCCGTCGCTGCAACAGCAGCGCGCTTTGGAGTCGCACTCGAGGACGTGAGCGGTCGGTCTCCGACCGAGATCGTGCGACGCGTCCGCGCCGGGCGAGCCGTGATGATCTGGATCGGACTCTCCGACGGTCCATACGCTGAGTGGCGCTCACCCCTCGGGCGCCGCGTCCGGGTGAACTTCGGCGAGCACACCGTAGTTCTCGCCGGCGTGACGGCTGACGGACGCCTTCGGGTGGTCAATCCCCTCGAGGGAACCCGGGAGGTGTGGAGCGTGCCGGAGTTCGAGAAGCGGTGGCGGCTTCTGGATCGACGGGCGCTTGGGGTTCCCCTGTAGGTCCGGCCCGCGCCCTGGGGCTCAGGGACGAACGGCGCCGACGTAGTCCGTTCGAGCGCCCATGCTCGACACCTTGACCACGTCCCCGGTCTGCGGGGCGTTCACGTACTGCCCTCCGCCGATGTAGATGCCCATGTGACCCAGCCCCCGGTAGAAGACGAGATCGCCGACCTGCAGCTGCGACGAAGGGACCTTCGGAAAGGCGTTCCAGATGGCGACGGTGTAGTGAGGGACGCTCTTGCCGATCTGGGCGTACGCGTAGGAAGCCAGCCCGCTGCAATCGAAGCCCGTGGAGGGGGAGGCTCCGCCCCACCGGTACGGGACACCCAGGTATCTCATCGCGACGCTTGCCGCGGCCGCGTTGCCCGTTCCGCTCGGCAAGGGCTCCGTGGGGGCGGCCGTCGCCGGATCCGGGGCCGCGGGCTCCGCCGCCGCAACCGGCGCGGGTGTGGCCGTGGTCGCGGGGGAGGTGACGGTAGCCGCGGTGGCCGCCTGACGCTGACGCGCGATCTGCGCCCGCGCGGCCGCGTCCCGCCGCTCCCGGGCCCGCTCGGCCGCAAGGAGGCGGCCGAGCTCACCTTGCGCGCTGTCGAGCACGATGCGCCGTTGGGCGAGCAGCGCCTCGACGGCCTGCGTCTGACGCCGTGCCTCGCCGACCTCCCGGCGGGACTTCTCGCGGTCGGAGATCAAGCCCCTCCGGAGGGCCGCAAGCCTCTCGCGGCTCGCTCTCAGGCTGCCGACCAGCCGGGCATCGCTGTCGCCGACCCGCTCGAGCAGGTCGACCTGCTCGATGGCGGCCGTGAGGCTGCCGCTGGTGACGAGGACCTGCGCGAGCGAAGGCTCCGGCGTGGCGTAGATGCCGCGGAGCCGTTGAGCCAGCACAGATCGCTTCGCGGCAAGGCTCCGGGTGGTCGCCGTCAACGCGCGACGGTTCCGAGTGACCCGCTGGGTGGTCTCGGCGAGCCGATACCGGGCGCCGTTGTAGGCCTCTGCCGCATCCTCGACGCGGTGGTCGATCGCCTCGAGTTCCTCGGTGATCCTCACGACCTCCGCCCTCTTGTCAGCGATAGTCGCAGGCGCCCCGGTGGTGACTCCGGCTCCAGCGGCGAGAATGAGTGCGATGACCGCCGCCGCGATCCCTTTTCCCGGGGCGCGGAGGGTTGCTGTGCGCCCGTCTGTATTTCGCCTCAGAAGGCGATCCCTCCACGTCGCCCATGGAGCATCCGCTTCCCGCGCAGGCTGATGGTCGGCAGGGAGATCATCCGGCGACGCTACGCCCGCCAGCCCGATTCCCCAAGGATTGGCCGGCAAGCGCCGTCACGGGTTTGTCATATTTCGCGGCGCCCACGCGCCCGGTGGCCTCGCGGTCACATCGGTCCCCTCAGCGCTCTGCTCTTGCGAGAAGGCTTCTTGCAAGGGCATTCTGGGGACTCACCTCCGTGCCCGACACAGCGAAGAGCGCCTCTGAAAGGCCGCCAGGAGGCTCGATCTTGATTCGCGCGGTCACCACGTGGCCTCCCCCCGCCGGAGAGGGCACCGCGCTCCAGCGGACCTCCAGCTTCTTACCCTCAGTCGTGAGTCGCCTGTCGGCGCGAGCGAGGACGAGCGCCGTCGCCTCCTTCACGTACTTGATGGCCGAGGCCCCTTCGGAGCTGCCCTTCATGACGGGACCCAGCATCAAAAAGATCACGAGCGCCACAACGATACGCCACCACTGCCGTGGTCCATGCCCGACGTCTCCGCCCCGGCATGGCGACCTCGTCAGTCATTGGGGCGACGCATACCCCGGCGCCTGAGGGGGTCCGGTGGCGACTGCGGCCCCCGGTCCATCGTTCGAGACCGCTGGCGCGGAGCCCGCGACGGACACCCCGGTCTCACCAGAGCTGTTCGGCGCTCCTCCCCCGGCTGCCCCCGAGGGAAGCCAGAGCGTGAACCGGGTTCCCTCGTCGTCCGACTCGACCGCGAGCCCGCCCCCCTGCGCCGCCGCGAGGTTCCGGGCGATGGTCAGCCCGAGTCCCGTGCCACCGCTCTTCTGGGCCGCGTCCGGGCCCCTGTAGAAGCGCTCGAAGACCCGTTCGCCGGCTACTTCGCCGAGGGCCCGACCTCCGTCGCTTACTTTAAGCAGGGCCCTATCACCGTCGAGCGAGGTCGAGAGCAGTACGTCGCATTCGTCTGGGGCGTACTTGAGGGCATTGGTGAGGAGGTTCGTGATGACCTGACGCACCGCGTCGGCATCTCCCTTCGCGGGGGTGGGAGGTGTGTCGGTCGCCAGTGAGAGCCCGCGGATCTCGAATGCCGCCGCCAGGGCGTCGTGCGCCTCCCGTGCGAGATCGTCGAGCGAGATCGTCTCGCGGCGCAACGGCGGCGGATGGGCCTCCGCCTCCGCGAGGCGCTCGATCTGGCCGATCAGACGGCCCAGACGCAGGGTCTCCGTGTGCAGAGCGGAGAGGCCATCCGCGTCGAACGGCAGCACGCCGTCCTGCATCGCCTCGATCCTGCTCTGGACGAGCATGAGCGGCGTTCGCAGCTCATGAGACAGATCCTGCGCCAGCTGACTGCGCGACCGCTGCTGGCGGTCCAGATCGCCCGCCAACCCCGAGAGCGCCTGTCCGAGCTCGCGCACCTCGCGCGACCCCGTCGGCAGGGGGGGCGGGGTCGTGCTCCCGCTCGCAATCCCGCGAGCCGCCTCAGCCAGGCGTTGGAGCGGCCGCGAGAGGCGGCCCGCGACCACGAGGCCGGCGATCATCGCGATGAGCGCTGCGACCGCGGCGGCCAGCAGGTGGGCACGATCAAGCTCGCTTCGCAGTTGGTCGTCCGCCGGCATGTTCCCCCCCGGTCCGAGCGCATAGAGCTGGAGCATCCCGACCTCGCCACCTGCGCGGTTGCGGACGGGTAGGTCCGCGACTCGCCGGAAGTCGGAGTCCGTCCGCTCGAGCTTCGTCGTGTCCAAGAGCGTGCGGCCGCGGGAGATCAGGCGGAAGTCGTACCCCGTGAGAATGAGCTCGTGCGCCAGCAGGTCGAGCCCCTCCGGCGTCCAGCGCCCGTCCTTCGCGTAGGCGGTCTCGGCGATGGCGACGGCGCTCACCGCCGCGTCGTCGGTCCGCTGCTCCAGATATGCGTCGATCTGGTGGTGAAGACCGAAACTCGTGAGGAGGGCTGCGACCAGCGTCGTGAGGGCGGCGATCCCGACGAATGCAGCAACCAGGCGGGCGCGGAGCCCGAGCGGCGTCATGGATTCTGGGCCGGCTCGTCGAGGCGGTAGCCGACGCCGTACACCGTGGCGATCATGTCTGCTGCGCCTGCAGAGGTTTCGTCCATCTTCTTGCGCAGGCGCATGATGTGGACGTCGACCGTGCGCTCGAACCCCTCCACATCTGGGCCCTGCAGTACCTGGAGGAGCTCGAAGCGCGAGAAGACGCGCCTGGGCTGGCGGCTGAACGCCGTCAGCAGCCGAAACTCGGTCGCAGTCAGCGGAACGGCTTCGCCGAGTAGGCGCGCCTCGTGAGCGGCCAGGTCCACCTCGAGGCGACCTCCGTCGAGGACGAGCAGATCCGCAGGTGGATCGAGGGACCCCGAGGCGCGTCGCAGGATCGCACGCACCCGTGCGACCAGCTCGCGCGGAGAGAACGGCTTTACGAGGTAGTCGTCCGCCCCGAGGGCAAGGCCGCGGATGCGATCGGCCTCGGCGGACTTGGCTGTCAGCATCAGGATCGGGACGGAGGTGGAGCGACGCAGCGACGCGCAGACCTCCTCGCCCGAGACGTCCGGGAGCATGAGGTCGAGCACGATCAGGTCGGGGACTTGCGTGGCTACGGCGTCGAGTGCCCTCCTGCCTGTCGTCGCGGTCCTGACGGTGAAGCCGTCGCGGCGCAGGTACGCCGACGCGATCTCGATGATCCCGGGCTCATCATCCACCACGAGGATCGACTGGGTCACACTCGTGCCCCACGATCCTCGTGGTGGTGAAAGCTCATCCCAGCGGTGGGAACCACTGCTCCCGCTGACGCTGCATCTGACCGATCTCCTTCGCCTGCGCTGCCACGATCTCTTCGGCAAGCACGTTGATCTCCTCGCGAGGGGAGCCCATCAAGGCGCTGTCGGCCATCGTGATCGCGCTCGCGTGGTGGGGAATCATCATGCGGAGGAAGACGCGGTCAAAATCGTCCGCCGCCGCAGCCTCGAGTTCGCTCATGTCGACGTTCGCATGCGGCCCGTCGGTGCTGGGGACGAGTGCCTCGCCGAACCACTCGAGGTGCCAGGCCCTCATGTCGGCGATCTCGCGCTCTTGAGCGGAGATGATGCCCTGCGCCAGGCGTCGGATCTCGGGCCGCTCGGTCTTGGTGAGCGCAAGGCTCGCCATCGCGATCGCAGACTCGTGATGCGGAACCATCTGCTCGAGGAACGCCTGCTCATCGAGCGCGCCGGTCTCCGCCCCCGACCCGTGCCCCGCGGCATCCATCGTCGAGGCGTCTGCACCGCTGGCATGGTCGCCTCCGGCCCACACCGCTGCGCCGATGCCGAACCCCGCCGCTACGGCTACTACGCCCACGACGAGCATCGTTGCGAGCCGTCCCGTCATACCGCCTCCTCAGGGTCGAAAGGTCCGCTCTCATAGGTACCAGGAGTCTGTGTCGGACTGATGAAGTACGGCCCGAATCTCCGGGCTCTTCAGCCAAACGGGTGGGCGAGCGGGCTCGCTGTCGGCCTCCCCGTGATGAGTCTGGCTGCCGGTGACGGCCTCAGCCGACCCTTGGCCAGGCACTGACTACGGGATAGGGGCGCACAGGCCCTCCGCCGCCGGGATGGATCTCGAAATGGACGTGGGGAGGGGTGCCCCTCGCGTCTCCCGTGTCGCCGTTGTATCCGATGACGGCCCCCTTGCTCACCGCGGCGCCCTCTCGGGCCGCGGGCGAGTAGCCGTCGAGGTGGGCATAGAAGAACTCGGTCCCGGCCGAATCGCGAAGCCACAGGCGGTTACCGCTGATGCCACTGTAGCCCACCCGAAAGAGGGTTCCGCTGGCCACGGCCACGACGGGAGTGCCGCGCGCGGCGAAGAGATCGATGCCCTCGTGATATCGCCCTCCGGGTCGTGCCGCGAGCCAGTCGTCGCTGAAGGTGCTCGGGCCCGCGAGGGGGTAGAGGTGATCACCTCCCGGCAGGGCCCCCAGTTCGCCGGCACGAGGGGCGGACGTGGCCGTGCTCGCCTGAGCCCGCGCCGATGCCCGGGTGCGCTTCTCGGCCGCGAGTCGAGCAAGCCTCTGCTCCTCGGCTCGCACAAGAACGCCCAGCTCGGCGCGGGCTCCGGCGAGCGTGCGACGTCGGCCCTCGATCTGCAGCCGCAGCCGCGCGCCCTCCGCGCGGATCACTCGCACTTCTCCCTCCGCTCGGAGCGCGTCCGTGCGCAGGCGACGCCCGAGCGCGTCGAGCTGATGGCGTCGCCGTCGAACCGAATCGATCACCGCAGCGTCCGAGCGGGCCGTCGCATCGATCAGGTCGGTCATCGCCGCCAGCCCCGACGCGCTGCCGCTTCGCAGGACCACCTCCATCAGACTCGGCTCCCCTTCGACGTAGAGCCCAACCAACCGGTTCGCGAGCTGCTCCTGCGAGGCATCAAGTGCCTTCTTGGTCACCCTGAGGGCGGACCGGGTCCCGCGTTCTCTCTCCTGAATCGCCTCAAGACGGTCGAGCGCGCGATTGTGCTCTGCCGCGGCCGCTCCCGCTCGGGCGTCGTAGGCCTCCAAGACCGCCTTCAGCTCGGCGATCTGGGCCCGCTTCCCATCGATTCGCGGTGGAGCGGCGGCCAGGAGCTCTGCGCTCAGTCCGATCTGTACGACGACGGCCGTGACGAAAGCGAGGATGCGGGAACCGGTCACCCCACGACGATGCCCCTCGCATGTGACGAACCCATGACGCCGCACGCAGTCTGCAATGGTCCGCAACGAGTGATCCAAAGCCTGCGCTGAATGATCCCGATGCCGCACGCAGCGAAGTCGTCTCCTGCCATCGTTGGAGCGCGCCACGCAGGCCGCTGACGTTCGCAGTGCCCTGGTCCTCGGCGACGACGTGTCCAGCGGACTCCCCACGCCCCACGCGCCTGACTGTGACGAACCCATGACATGCAAGCGGCTCTCAGTAGTCGTCCACTCCCTCCATCCGGGTCGCATCTGAGGAACCATGCGCCGCCCGGCGGGAAGCTCGAGTCACTCCGACTCGAAAGGTGGATCGATGAACCATTCAGGCAAGCTCATGTGGGGTTGTGTCGTCGTCGCGGTTGCCATGGTCATTCTCGCCGTCACCCTGACGGATCCGTTCTACCTGCTCTTCGTGCTGCCGTGCATGGTCATGATCGGGGCGATGCTGTGGATGATGACCGGTGGGACTGGCGGCAACTCGGGAGGCAGGGGCTGATGGGAGAGGGTGGGACGCCAACGGCATGCGGAGCGTTCGTCGAGTGTTTCTCCGGTGTCACGCCCCGCCAGCCATCGGGCTGATCTTGCGGTGTTCGTGTACGGCCATCGCAAGTTCCGCGGGTACCGCTCGACCCTCCTCCGCGAGCCTCGCCACCGCGTGACGGAGGGCGTAGGCGATCGCCTGCTGAGGGGGCTGGAGTTGTGGATCGGCGACGGCATACCACCCGAGAAGGCCCTCGAAGGAGAGGGCTGCCGCGAGCCGGACCTCGAGATCGACCGGTGCGAGCATCACGGCAAGTGTCGCGGCTGCCGTGCTAGCGAGCGTCGGGGACCCATGGCTCGCTCGGCCAATCGATGGCACCGGACCGACGGCGGACCTGATCAGCCGGGCAGAGACGCGTATCCGCCCTGGACCGCCGGCTTCCGCCGGCTCGAGTCCGCTCACGGCGATGAAGAGCGTCGAGGGGCGCTCCAGGGCGAGGTTCGGGCTCGCGATGGCGCTGGCCGCGTGACGCAGCCGGTCGCGGACCGCTCCGATCACCGAATCGGACGCCCGGGCCAGGGCGAGAGCGGCGAGCCCGACTGGGATCACCAGGCGGTCTGGCCCCTCGTGCTCCGGCCACCTCTTCGGATCCGGTGCGATCGTGACGCTCGCCCGGGACCCTTCATAGAGGTCGATGGTCGTGCTGACCAGCGGTGCTCGGCGCAGGAACGGCATCAGCGCATCCTCTTGGTGGGGCGGCTGTCTTCCCGGGCCGAGGCCGACCTGAGCGTAGCCCGTCGGGCGTCGTGGATGTATGTCGAACTGATGAAGACCACGACACCTCGCCCCCCCGCGTGCGCCGCAGTGCGCCATCATTCGACCTCATATGTCTCGCCCCCCCGGCATCGTCGCCGCCTGCGTCCTCTTGGTGGCCAGCGTCCTTGCGATGGCTTCCGGCTGCGGCGACGACGCTGATCCGATCGCAGACGCCGCGCGGGATGTGGCTCCCGAGCATGTGCACGGCCTGGGCCTCAACCCCGCGGACGGATCGCTCTACGTCGCGACGCACACAGGCCTGTTCCGGATGCCGCCCGGCTCCCAGGAAGCGGAGCGGGTGGGTGATCATCTCCAGGACACCATGGGATTCGCTGTCGTCGGACCCGATCGCTTCCTTGGCTCCGGCCACCCCGACCTCCGCGACGATCTCCCGCCCCTCCTCGGCCTCATCGAGTCGTCGGACGCCGGCCGTTCGTGGGAGTCGGTCTCACTCCTCGGGAATGCGGACTTCCACGCCCTTCGCGTCGATGGCTCGCAGGTGGTCGGATACGACGCCAGTGGCGGTCGCCTCATGGTGAGCTCCGACCGTGGTCGGACGTGGCGCTCCTCGTCGCCACCGGCGGCGTTCGCCGATGTCGTCGTCGATCCCGCAGATCCCAGGCGACTGGTCGCCGCGAGTGCGGACGGTCTCATGACCTCGTCCGATGCCGGAGCGAGCTGGTCTCGCCTTGCGGGAGCTCCGATCGCTCTCGCCTGGCCCGCGGCGGCGGCCCTCTACTCGTTCGCGGCGGACGGAGCGGTCAGGCTGAGTGCGGACGGCGGTGACTCGTGGGTGTCACGTGCCGATCTCCCCGGCGAGCCCGCCGCCGTCACCGCGATCGCCCGGGAGTCCCTGATCGTGGCCCTGCATGACGGAAGCTTCGCGAGCAGCGCCGATGGCGGTCGTTCATGGTCTCGGGGGCCGTGGGCATCGGCGCAAGGCTAGTCCGCACGCTCGCCCATGGAGCGCGCGCACGGTCGGAGCCGGGTGACCCATGGCGGCCGTAGATCGTCCGGACGAAAGCGCCCTCGTTGCCGTTGGCCGCCGCGGTCTCCGGGAGCGGCTCTGGGGCGGGGTGACGGCGGCCATCGCCGCGCTCTCCGGGCTCGCGCCACACGTGTTGCACCACGTCGGTCCCATCGCAGGGGCAGCCCTCGTCGGCGGTGCGGCAGGCACGGCCCTCTTCGCCGTCCTCGGCTTTGCCCTGTCGGTGCCATTCCTGCTGCGCCTGAGGCGTCGGTTCGCATCCTGGCGGCCTCCACTTGTCGCGATCCTGATCTTCGGGGTCGTCTTCACCTTCTCCACCCTCGTAGTCGGGCCCGCTATCAGTGGCGAAGGTGGATCGCCGACGACTCCGGCGGCTCCGACGACTCCCGCGGGCCACTCCGAGCATCACTGAGGCTGCGGCAGGGCCCCTGCTGGGGATCCTTGGGCGCCGGGAGGCCGGCTTTGATCTCGCTCGGGTGCCGGGCATCGCTGCGCGGCCCATGTCGGGCTCGAGCCATGCGCGTCGTGAACCCCTGCCTGTGGCGTGGCTGCGCCTGCCGGATCCGATCAGGAACGCGGCGTCCGCCGCCGGGCATCCGCCGCCTTGATCGGATCTTGATCGGGGCGCCAGCCGGCCCTTGACGACGGGCTCTTACCGTCCGTGTCATGCAACAGCGAGAAGGAGGGCGGAGGTCATGATGAACGGATACGGGATGGGAGCGGGGGGCTGGACGATCATGATCATCGTCTGGATCGCGCTGCTCGCGCTCATCGGGCTGGCGATCGCGCGGATCTTCCCCTCCTCGGGCGGCGGCTCGTCCGAAAAGAGGCCCGCGGCCGCGAGCCCCGAGCGCCTGCTCGACGAGCGCCTCGCGCGCGGTGAGATCGACGTCGAGACCTACGAGCGCCTGCGCGGCGTCCTCAGCCGGCGCGGTGAGGGGGGGTGAGGACGATGACCCGCAATCAGACGGTGTGGATCGCCACGCTGATCGCCGCCCTCGTCGCGCTCGGATCGTCTATCGCCTGGGCCGCCACGCGATCCGATGAGGGCCGCCGGGACATGATGCGCTACGGCTCGGGGATGATGGGCTACGCGGCCCGCGATGGTGGTGACCCGGTGAGCGATCTGCCGGGGGCCCGCCGCCAGGCGGAGCGCTTCGCCGATCGCCTCGACCTGAAGGTGCGCGAGGTGATGCAGTTCAGCGACGGGTTCTACGCCGAGCTCGCCGAGGACGACGGGCGCCTCGCGACCGAGGTGCTGATCGACTCGCGCACCGGCGCCACCTGGTTCGAGTACGGACCGGCGATGATGTGGAACACCCGCTACGGCATGATGCGGGGCGGCGGTCCGGGTGCGGCCATGGGCGGCGCGATGAACGGGTGGATGATGGGCCAGGGAGGCATGATGGGCGGCGGAGCTCCCGCCGACCAGACCTGGACCCCTGGTACCACTACCGGGGCGGCGCAGATCGACGCCGCCGAGGCGAGGCGGAGCGCGCAGCGCTGGCTGGACGCCAACCGCAGCGGCCTCCGCGCAGGTATGGCAGAGGCCTTCCCGGGCTACTACACCCTCCATGTGGAGCGCGACGGGAAGATCGACGGCATGCTCTCGGTGAACGCCTACACGAGCTCCGTCTGGTACCACTGGTGGCACGGCCGCTTCGTGGCGAAGGACGGATGAGCGCATCGGCGCCGATGCGGGCGGGCGGGGAGCCTCCTTCTCGCCCGCACGCGCTCGTGGTGGACGACGAGCCCCGGCTCGTGGATCTGGTGAGCGCGTACCTGGAGCGCGAGGGCTTCACGGTCTCCACCGCCGCCGATGGGGAGGAGGCGCTCGTGCTCGCGCGCGAGCGGCCCCCGGACGTCGTGATCCTCGACCTCATGCTGCCCGGCATCGACGGCATCGAGGTCTGCCGCCGGATCCGCGCCTTCAGCGACGCCTACATCGTCATGTTGAGCGCCCGTGCGGAGGAGGTGGACAAGATCGTCGGGCTCTCGACCGGCGCCGACGACTACGTGACCAAGCCCTTCTCGCCCGGAGAGCTCATCGCGCGGATCCGCGCCATGCTCCGCCGACCGCGCGCTGGCCAGGAGGCGCAGGAAGTCCGGCGGCTCGGAGACCTGGTGATCGATCCCGTCGCCCGAGAAGTGGCGCGGGGCGATCGGGCGATCGCACTCACCCGCCTCGAGTTCGACCTCCTGGACGCGCTCAGCGAGCGGCCCAAGGCCGCCCTGAGCCGCCGGCAGCTCCTCGAGCGAGTCTGGGGTCCGAGCTGGTTCGGCGACGAGCACGTCGTGGATGTCCACGTCGCGAACCTGCGCCGCAAGCTGGGCGATGACCCCTCCGATCCCCGCTACATCACCACGCTTCGAGGGGTCGGATATCGGCTGGGCCCAGGCACGTGATCCGCAGCCTCAGGCGCAGCCTCGCAGCCAAGCTCATAGTGGCACAGCTTCTGGTGATCCTCGCGGGGAGCGCGACCCTCCTGCTCGTCGCGTTCCTGGTCGGTCCGGCCCTCTTCCACGCACACGTCCGGGAGGCTCTCGGCGTGGTGCCGGACACGGTGAACGACCACCTCGACCGCGCGTTCACCGATGCCATCGTGGTGGCCCTGGCCATCGCGATCACGGCCGCTGCCCTCACGGCCGTGGCGGTAAGCGCCTTCCTGGCGCTGAGGATGCTCCGCCCCATCCGCGCAATGGCCGAGGGGTCGCGGCGGATCGCCGCCGGGCAGTACGAGGCCCGCGTCCCGGAGGCGGGCAGAGATGAACTGGGCGTGCTCGGGAAGGCCTTCAACGAGATGGCGACGTCGCTGGAGACGGCTGAACGGCGCCGTAGGGAGCTCGTGTCAGACGTCGCTCACGAGTTCCGCACGCCCCTGGCGACGGTGGAGGGCTATGTCGAGGCCATGGGCGACGGGACGCTGCCGCGCAGCGATGAGAACCTTGACGTCATCACCCAGGAGACACGGCGGATGGTGCGCCTGCTGGAGGATCTCTCGAAGGTCTCCATGGCGGAGGAGCGACAGCTCGACCTGCGATTGGTCACCCTCGAGCCCTGGGCGCTGGTCGAGCAGGCGGTGCAGGCGGCGTCGCTGGCCTACAGGGAGAAGGGCGTGACGCTGGACGCCGCGAAGCGCCCGGAGCCGGCGCCGGTGCTCGTGGATGCGGACCGCATGGCAGAGGTGCTCGGAAACCTCCTCGCCAACGCCCTTCGCCACACATCGCCCGGTGGACGCGTCGAGGTCGGTGCCGAGCGGCTCGGTGACCGCCTGGTCATCTCGGTCAGCGACACGGGCGAGGGCATCGCTGCGCGGGATCTCGAGCGCGTCTTCGAGCGCTTCTACCGGGTCGATCCCGCCCGCGCCAGGTCGAGCGGAGGCAGCGGCATCGGCCTCACCATCGCCCGGGCGATCGTCGCCGCCCATGGGGGCAGGATGTGGGCCGAGAGCGCGGGCCGCGGTCGGGGCGCTCGGTTCGCGTTCGCGCTCCCGTTCGCGACGGCCGCCGAGCTACCAGCAGCTGACGAGTGACCGACCGTCCGTCGGTGGCCGGAACGGGCGGTTGCGGACGTCGATCCCGTCCCGGAAGGTGACCGGGAGCACCTCCGGAAACGCCGGTGGCCCTCGCGAAGGCGGCCCGTCGATGGCCTGCCGTGAGGTCGGGCTACGCCCGGCGGAAGCGGCGCAGGCGGAGCGAGTTGGAGACGACGAAGACGCTCGAGAGCGCCATCGCGACCCCGGCGACGAGCGGGTTGAGGTACCCGAGGGCGGCGAGCGGCAGGGCCGCCACGTTGTAGGCGAAGGCCCAGAACAGATTGCCCTTGATGGTGCCGAGCGTGCGGCGCGAGAGCCGGATCGCGTCGCCGGCCGCGCGCAGGTCCCCCGAGACGAGGGTCAGGTCCGACGCCTCGATGGCCACGTCCGTGCCGGTGCCGATGGCGAGGCCGAGGTCGGCCTGCGCCAGTGCGGGTGCGTCGTTGACGCCGTCGCCCACCATGGCGACGACCCGCCCCTCGGACTGCAGGCGCCGGACGACGTCCGCCTTCTCCGAGGGCAGCACCTCGGCGAGCACCTCGCCGATCCCCACCTCGGCCGCCACGGCCCGTGCCGTCGCGGCGTTGTCGCCGGTCAGCAGCACCGGCCGCAGGCCGAGCTCACGCAGTCGCCGGATGGCCTCGGCGCTCGACGGCTTGACCGTGTCGGACACGATCAGCAGCGCGCGCGCCCGACCGTCCCATGCGGCCGCCACCGCGGTGCGCCCTGACGCCTGCGCCCGCTCGAGCGCCTCGGTCAGGGTGTCGTCCAGCGTCAAGCCCCAGTCGGCAAGCAGCGCCGGCCGCCCGACGACCACGCCATGTCCCTCGACGACGCCCTCCACTCCGAGGCCTTCGCGGTTGGCGAAGCCCTCGACGACCGGCAGCCCGCCGAGTTCGTCGCGCGCCGCCGTGGCGATCGCGCGGGCGATGGGGTGCTCGGAGCCGTCCTCCAGCGCGCCGACCAGGCGGAGCACCTCGGAGCGGCCCTCTCCGGGCGCGAGTGCGACGTCCACGAGCGCCATCTCACCACTCGTCACGGTGCCGGTCTTGTCGAGCACCACAGTGTCCACCCTGCGTGTCGACTCCAGCACCTCGGGGCCCTTGATCAGGATGCCCAGCTGCGCGCCGCGCCCCGTGCCCACCAGCAGGGCGGTGGGCGTGGCCAGGCCGAGGGCGCAGGGGCAGGCGATGATCAGCACGGCCACTGCCGCGGTGAAGGCGAAGGTCGCTCCCGCGCCGTTGGCCAGCCAGAACCCGAGCGTGCCGACCGACAGCGCGATGACCACCGGCACGAACACGGCCGAGATGCGGTCGGCCAGGCGCTGCACCGGGGCCTTGCCGGTCTGGGCCTCGGTCACCAGGCGCCCGATCTGCGCCAGGGCGGTGTCGGCGCCGACGCGCGTCGCGCGCGCCACCAGGCGGCCGCCGGCGTTGATGGTCGCGCCGGCGACGGCGTCGCCCGGGCCGACCTCCACCGGCACGCTCTCTCCGGTCAGCAGCGAGGCGTCAACGGCGGAGGAGCCCTCTTCCACGACGCCGTCGGTCGCGATCCGCTCGCCCGGGCGCACCAGGAAGCGGTCGCCCACGACGAGGTCGGCGATGGCCACGCGCCGCTCGGCGCCGTCGGCGCCGAGCACCGACGCCTCCTTGGCGCCGAGCTCGAGCAGGGCCCGCAGGGCGGCGCCCGCGCTGCGCTTGGCGCGCAGCTCGAAGTAGCGGCCGGCCAGCAGGAAGGTGGTCACCACGGTGGCGACCTCGAGGTAGATGTGGTCCGCGGCGGCGCCGGGCTCGATCACCAGGTCGAAGCCCATCCGCATTCCCGGATCTCCGGCGTCGAGGAAGAACAGGGCCACGACCGACCACGTCCACGCTGCCAGCACGCCGACCGAGACGAGGGTGTCCATGGTGGCGGCGCCGTGACGCAGATTGGTCCACGCCGCGCGGTGGAAGGGCCAGGCCCCCCAGATCACGACGGGGGTGGCGAGCTGCAGCGCCAGCCACTGCCAGTTGTCGAACTGCAGCGCCGGGATCATCGACACCAGGAACACGGGCAGCGTCAGCACGGCCGAGACGATCAGCCGCCGCCGCAGCGGGGCGGTGGGGTCGGCCTCGTCCTGCTCGCCTCCGGGGGCCGCGCCGGAGGCGGGATCGGCGGGCAGGCGGACCCCGTAACCCACCTGCTCGACGGCCTCCACGAGGCTCTCGGGGGCCACCGCGGCGGGGTCGAAGGTGACCGACGCCGTCTCGGTGGCGTAATTGACCGACGCCTCGACACCCTCGAGCTTGTTGAGCCTCTTCTCCACACGCGCCGCGCACGAGGCGCAGGTCATGCCGGTGATCGGAAGCTCGAGCCGCTCGGGGCCGGAGTGGGTGGCGGGACTCACGGGGAGACCTCCAGCGTGTGCGCGACGGTGCGCACCGCGCCGTCGTGGCGGAACTGCAGGAACAGACGGTAGCGCCCCGGCGACGGTAGCTCGGCGCCGAAGCGGATGCGCCCCGCCACGCGCGAGTCCTCGGGGTGGACGTGCAGGAAGGCGAGATCCCCTTCGCGCAGCGCCACCAGGTGGCCGTCGGCCCCCAGATACGGCTCGATGCCGGTGAGCGGCCGTCCGGCACGGCTGAGGTCGTACGCCAGATCGGCGGTGGCGCCGGGGACGAGGCCCTCGGCCGTCAGCTCGGCGCGGTACCCCTCGGCCTCGTCGATCGGCGTCGGGGCGGGGAGCGCCCGCGGCGTGAACGCGCCGGCGACGAAGAGGTCGGTCGCCAGGGTGTACGAGCGGCCGCCGCTCGCGAAGTCGGCGTAGGCGCGGTAGACGCCGGCCTCGGGCAGGCGGAGGGCCACGCTCCAGGTGCCGTCGGCGCCGCGGCGCGGATGGAGGTGTTGGTAGCCGGTCAGGTCGCGCCGCACGACGATGAGGTGCATCTCGCGCTCGTGCTCCACGTCGAAGTCGGTCACCACATCGCCGCCGGCACCCACCACCCGGAAGGTCCACCGTGTGGACGCACCGCGGGGGAGCGTCGTCGTGGCCGCCACCAGGCGCTTGTCGTCGTCGGCGACGGCGAGCCCCGGCGGCGTGTGACGCGCGCCCACCTCGGCCGTAGCTCCCGCGGAGTGGACATCCCCGTGGCCGCCCCCGTTTCCGTCGCCGGAATCGCGCAAGGGGTCGATCGCGCCGCCCGCGAGGGCGGCGGCGCCGAAGGTGACCCCCAGGGCCGCGGCGAAGGCCGCCATGCGGGCGGACGTCCTCACGACCGCACCTCGTACCCGGCCTCGACGACCGCGGCCGCGACGACGGCGTCGTCTAGGCCGTCGCCGCGCACAACCATCCGCCCGCTGGCGAGGTCGACCTCGACCTCATCGACGCCGGCGAGCGCGCCGACCTCCTCCATCACCGCGACGCGGCAATGACTGCAGGTCATGCCGTCCACCTGATACGCGCGCTCGTCGGACATCGCGATCGACTCCTTACTGGGGGGGAGTAACTGATGACGCCATCTTGAATACTCCCCCAGTGTATGTCAAGGTCGCCACATGACCAACACGAAGAACACCTCAGGAACGACCGACCCGGGCTACGCCGCTGCCGGTGCGAAGGACGGGATCCTCAAGCGCCTGCGCCGCATCGAGGGGCAGGTGCGGGGAATCGCAGGGATGGTCGAGGACGACCGCTACTGCCTCGACGTGCTCCAGCAGATCAGCGCCGCCCAGGCGGCACTCGACAAGGTGGCGCTGGCGCTGGTCGACGACCACACACGCCACTGCGTTCTGGGCGCTGCGCCGGAGAACCAGGAGGAGATGCGCGCCGAGCTGATGACGGCGCTCACCCGCCTGGTCGGGCGGAGGTAGTCCGATGGGCGCTGACACCCACGCTGCGGCCGCGGACACGGAGGTCCGCACGGAGGTCGTCCACGTCGGCGGGCTCCACTACGCCGACGAGAAGGCGGTGGTCGAGCGTGCGCTCGGTCGCCGCCCCGGCGTCGTCGCGGTCGATGCGAACCCGGCTTCCCAGACGGCGACGGTCACCTACGACCCTGGCCGCACCTCACTCGGCGACCTGAGGGCCTGGGTCGAGGAGTGCGGGTACCACTGCGCGGGGCGCTCGGTGCCCGGTCACGTCTGCGACCCGATGGCCGGCGACGCGGATCACGGCGGCGCCGGCCACGACCAGGCGGTCCACCGCGCCGACGCGGCGCACGGCGGCGGCCACGGCGGGCACGCCGGTATGTCGATGGACGACATGGCCCGCGACATGCGCGACCGGTTCCTGGTGGCCCTGCTCTTCGCGATCCCGATCGTGCTCTGGTCACCCCTCGGCACGGACGTGCTCGGGCTCGATCTGGGCACCCCCTTCGGCATGGACCGCGACGTCCTGCAGTTGATCCTCAGCCTGCCGGTCGTCTTCTACTCGTCGTGGATCTTCTTCCGCGGCGCGTGGATCGCGCTGCGCGCCGGCACCCTCGACATGATGGTCCTGGTCGCCGTGGCGATCGGCACGGGATGGATCTACTCGGTCGCCGCCACGTTCTGGATCGAGGGGGAGGTCTTCTACGAGGCCGCAGCGTTGCTGGCGACCTTCGTCCTGCTCGGGCACTGGCTGGAGATGCGCGCCCGCGGCGGCGCCAACGACGCCATCCGGGCCCTGCTCGACCTGGCTCCGGCGACCGCCCTCGTTATCCGCGACGGGGAGCCGGTCGAGGTACCGACGGCCGACCTGGCGGTCGGCGATCTCCTGCTCATCCGGCCGGGCGCGAAGGTGCCCGTCGACGCGGAGGTCCTCGAGGGCGAGAGCGAGATCGACGAGTCGACCGTCACCGGCGAGAGCGTGCCGGTCCCCAAGGGTCCCGGCTCGGCGTTGGTCGGCGCCACCATCAACACCACGGGGACGCTGCGCGCCCGGGCGACCGCCGTCGGGGCCGACACCGCGCTCGCGCAGATCGTCGCGATGGTGCAGGAGGCGCAGAACTCGAAGGCCCCCGGGCAGCGCCTGGCCGACCGGGCGGCGTTCTGGCTGGTCTTCGTGGCGCTGATCGGCGGCCTGGCCACCTTCCTCGCCTGGTACGTCGTGGTCGGCCGGCCGGTCGAGGAGGCCCTCCTCTTCGCCATCACGGTCGTCGTGATCACGTGCCCCGACGCCCTGGGCCTGGCGACGCCGATGGCGATCATGGTCGGCATGGGCCTCGGCGCGCGCCGGGGGATCCTCGTCAAGAACGCCGTCGCCCTCGAGCAGGCCGCCCGGATCGACACCGTGGTCTTCGACAAGACCGGCACCCTCACCAAGGGCGAGCCGAGCGTCGTGGGCGTCATCACCGCGGACGACGTCGGCGACGACGACCTCTTGCGGCTCGTCGCGGCCGTCGAGCGCGAGAGCGAGCACCCGCTCGCCCAGGCGATCGTGGCGGAAGCCCGCGACCGTGGGCTCGACGTGCCCGCGGCTGAAACGTTCGAGAGCGTGCCCGGCCACGGCGCGGTGGCGGTCGTCGCCGGCCGCCGGATCGCGGCGGGCAACACCCGTCTCCTGCGCCGCGAGGGCGTCCCCGAGAGTCCGCTCGAGCGACGGGCGGATGACCTCGCCCGCGAGGGCCGCACGGTCGTGCTCGTCGCGATCGACGGAGCCCTCGCCGGGGCGATCGCACTCGCGGACGCGGGCCGCCCGAGCGCGGCCGCGGCGGTCGAGGCGCTGCGGGAACTCGAGGTGCGCTCGGTGATGCTGACCGGCGACAACCGCGCCACCGCGACCCGGGTGGCCGAGGAGGTGGGCATCGGGGAGGTGCTGGCGGAGGTGCTTCCCGGCGACAAGGCGGCGACGGTCGCGGGATTGCAGGCCGATGGACGCCAGGTCGCCATGGTCGGCGACGGGGTGAACGACGCGCCCGCGCTGGCGCAGGCCGGCGTCGGCATCGCCATCGGGACCGGCACGGACGTCGCGGTGGAGACGGCCGACATCGTGCTCATGCGCTCCGACCCGCTCGACGTGGCCACGGCCATCGCCATCGCCCGCGGCACGGTGCGCAAGATGCGTCAGAACCTGGCCTGGGCGATCGGCTACAACTCGCTCGCCCTTCCCATCGCCGCCGGCGTCTTCGAGCCCTGGGGGCTGACCCTTCGCCCCGAGATCGCCGCGATCACGATGGCCGGCTCGAGCATCATCGTGGCCCTCAACGCCCTCGCCCTGAAGCGGCTGCGGCTCCCTTCAGGTTCAGACGAGGACCGATCGCCCTCTCCGCCGGCGACGGGTGAGGTCGCGCCCGTGCCAGCCTGAGCGGGTGCGACCGGATCGGCTCGGGTCACGCTCCTCGCCCCGCCGGCGTTCGGTGCGTCGAATGGCCCACCGGCAAGACGGCCTGCCGGGCGGTGGCGCGCGACGGCTTCCGGCCCGATCGCTACGAATCGTCGGCGCGGAGATCTGTCTCAGCGGCGTCGGGGTGATCATGTCCGCGCGCGGTTGAGCACGGCGAGGCGAGTTGGCGTCGTACCCTTCGGCCACGGCGCGCCTCATCCGCGTTCCAGAGCCACGCGCAGATCGGCGACGCTCGGGGCACCCTCGAACCCGCACTCGGTGAGGTACAGCCGACAGGCGAGGCCGATCGGGGCCTTCCTGTCGGCGAAGAGATCGATGCCGTCGAGCAGCAGCGTCGGAGAGCCGCGAAAGCGGAGACGCTCCGCATCCGCCTGAGTCTCGACGCGCTCGTGAACGATCGTCGCATCGGGGTGGCCGACGGCAGCGAGCGCCTCCCGCAGCCGGGCCTCTGCGACCCGCCAACTCGGGCAACCGTCGAAGTAGCGCAGCGTGATCTGGATGCTCAATTCCCTTCCCCCAGCGGACTCGGTCACGTGTCGGTCTAGGCGACCATGAGGGTGCACCCCTCGGAGTCCTTCAGACGCATCTCCTCGCGCGGCCTCGTGATCCGTCCTCGATCTCCTGGACCGCCACGTCGGCCACGCCCCGGCAGCACTCGGAGCCACACTCGCCGGAAGGGGAGGCCGCGGGCACCATAGGCTCGCAGCATCCGCACCCCTCCCCCCGCCAGGCGAGGACGCCCTCCCGGACGGCGACCGCCGCGATGAGGAGGGCCACCGCGGGGTCGAGCCACCATGCGCCGAAGAGGGCGTTGCCGAGCAACCCGACCAAGAGCGCGCCGGCCAGGTAGGCGCAGAGCAGGTTCTGCGCGCCCTCGCCCTTGGTCGCCACCGAGCCGAGGCGCTCACCGATCCGTCGCTTGGCGACGCCGAGTACTGGCATGCCGACGAGGCTCGTGACCGCCAGGCAGATCCCGAGCCAGCTGGTGGCGGGGTGATCGCCCGACAGCAAAGCCAGGACCGCCTCGACCCCCACATAGGGCGCCAGCAGGAAGAACTGGATTGCCACGAGCTGCTGCGCGCGCCGCTCGGCGTGCTCGGAGAGCATGCGGTGGCCGGTGAAGCGCCAGATGATGATCGCGCTCGCAAAGCCCTCGACCCCCGAATCGAGGCCGAAGCCGATCAGCGCCACCGAGCCCGCGACGAGGCCGGCGATGATCGCGATCGCCCCCTCGGCGGTCATCCACACGAGGCTGATCCACGACAGCCGCCGCGCCCACGCAGCCATGCGAAGCCACTCGGGGCTGCCGACCGGCGCGGGGGTCGGCACCGGGGGTCCGGTCCGAACGGGCAGGCCGACGCGCTGGGTGCTCACCGCGGAACCTCTGCGGGGTCGAGCACGGCGTCGAGGAGCGCGCGGCCGGAATCGGTCAGCCGGTAGAGGACCATCTTGCCCTCGCGGCGTGAGCTGACGATCCCCCCGCGCCGCAGCACCCGCAGGTGATGCCCGACGAGCTGCTCCGAGCGCTCGGCGATCCAGGACAGATCGCATACGCAGAGCTCCTCGCCCTCGGCGCGCGCGAGCGCCGCCGCCACGCCGAGCCGGGTCGGATCGCCGAGCGCCCGCGCTCGCTCGGCTGCGGCCTCGGCGGCGCCGGGAAGCAGGCGCTGGGCCCGCAGCGCCTCCGCGCGTGGGAGATCGAGACAGAGAAGGTCACAGCGATCGACGGCCATGGAGCCCCATACTAATCCCTGTTTTGGTGTTTTCCCATGTCGCATCACGCCCCGGAGGCCGTAATATGAGGATATGAGCAGCTGCTCATATATGCTCGCCTCATGAGCCATGGCGTTTCAGGTCACGCGAGTCCGGCGACCATCGATGAGCCCCTGGCCGAGGAGGTGGCGGATGCCCTCAAGGCGCTCGCCAGCCCATCGCGGCTGCTGATCCTCGGCCGGCTGCGCGAGGGGCCGTGCGCGGTCGGCGAGCTCTCTCGGGTCGCCGCCCTCAGCCCGTCGGCGACCTCCCATCAGCTGCGCTTGCTTCGGTACATGGGGTGGGTGACGCGCGAGCGCCGGGGCCGCCAAGTGCACTACGCCCTTTACGACCCCCATGTGGCCGACCTGATCGAGCAGGCCGTCTACCACCTCGAGCATGTGCGGCTCGCCCGCCAGAGGCGCTCCGCCGCGCCCGGTGCGGCATGAGCAGCGAGCCTCACAGCCACGCCCACGAGGCCCATACGCACGACCACGCCCATCATCACGGCCCGGGCGGTCACAGCCATGGCGGCGTCGACGCCTCGCTGCTGAAGAGCCAAGAGGCGATCCGGACGCTCTGGCGCTCCTTGGTCATCCTCGCAGTCACGGCCGCTCTGCAGATCGGGGTGGTGATCGCGTCCGGCTCGGTCGCCCTGCTTTCCGACACCGTCCACAACGTGGGCGATGCGCTCACCGCGCTACCGCTCGCGGCCGCGTTCCTGCTCGGCAGGCGGCCTCCCACGAGCCGCCTCACCTACGGCTGGGGGCGCACTGAGGATCTCTCGGGTCTAGCGGTGCTGGCGATCATCCTGTTCTCGGCCGTCTACGCCGGCTATGAGGCGGTCGACCGCCTCATCCACCCGACCACTCCGGCCTACCTGCTGGCCGTCGGCCTCGCCGGAGCGGTCGGTTTCGCGGGCAATGAATGGGTCGCCGTCTATCGCCTGCGCACCGGCCGGCGGATCGGCTCGGCCGCCCTTGTCGCCGACGGCTACCACGCCCGGATCGACGGCTTCACGAGCCTCGCCGTGGTGGCCGGCGCGATCGGCGTCGCGCTCGGCTTTCGGCTTGCCGACCCGATCGTCGGGCTGGCCATCGCGGTCGTGATCCTGCGCATCGTCTGGATGTCCGCGAAGGAGATCGGCCTGCGGATACTCGACGGGATCGAGCCCGAGGTGATCGAGGCGATCCGCCACCAGGCCGGGCACGCTCCCGGGGTGCAGAGCGTGAGCGAGGTGCGCGCGCGCTGGGTCGGGCACGAGATCCGTGCCGATGTGCGGGTGGTGGCCTCGGGCGCGGCCACTCTCGAGGAGGCCCACCGGGTCGCCGCCGCCGTGAGCGTCCGGCTGCGCGAGCGGGTGGACCACCTCACCGAGGCCCTGGTGCAGGTCGAGCCCGATCCGATATCGCGGGCCGCCGGCGGCTGAGGGTCCGTCGGCCCTTGCAGCCGACCTACGCAGGAGGGGTCAGCCCACCAGGAGCCCGGTTAGGTACATGACGACGATGCCGGTGAGGAAGCCGCCGACGACCCAGCCCGAGCCGAGCCCACCCGGAGCGCGCCGCGCGATGTAGCGGCCGACCTCCACCACCACCTGGGCGGCGGCGCCGACGGCGATCGCGAAGAAGAACACTGCGAGGATCTCGTTCGTGACGAAGCCGCCGATCCACGCGCCGAGGATCGCCGGGGCGCCCGCGATCAGCGTCAGGCCGGCCAGGTGGCGCAGGCCGACGCGCCGCCCCTCGGCGATCGGCGCGGCGATGCCAAGGCCCTCGGTCACGTTGTGGACCATGAACCCTATGATGAGGAAGCTCCCGAGCGCGAGCTGGCCGACCGCGAACGAGGAGCCGATGGCGAGGCCCTCGCCGAGGTTGTGGAGGCCGATGCCGATCGCGATCATCGTCGCGAGGGCGAGGCCCGCCAGGGGCGCGCCTCCTCCCCCGGCACCCCCTCGCCGAGACAGGCGCTGGGCCACCCACGACAGGCCGAGGTAGCTGGCCGCCGCCCCCAGCAGCACCAGGCCGGGGCCGCCGAGCGCGCCGGGCAGGGCGGCCTGCAGCTCGAGGGCCTCGAACAGGGCGTCGATCGCCAGGAAGGTGAGAAGGCCGCCGGTGAGCGCCATGAAGGCGGCGAGCCAGCGCGGGTCGGTATGCCGCAGCGCCGGCAGCCAGAGCATGCCGAGCGCGACCGGCACCACCCCGACGAGGAACCCGATCAAGGCGTAGCCCCCGATGCTGCCGCCGTCGATGCCGGGCGTCTCGACCGCGGCGGGTATCGCGATGGTCGTCTGGATGCCGCTCGAGCTGGTGACGCCGACCGTGTACGGGTCGTCCTCGACCCAGGAGTAGGGGACCTCCACGGTCGTGGACCGCAGGCGCTCGATCGTCTGGGGGCCGTCGGTGGTGAACGGCACGATGGCGTCGTCCACGGTGACCACGGCGATGGTGATGTCCTCGGGCTGGGGATTGCGCACGAGCACCCGGATCTCCCCCGGATGGAACTCGACCCGGCGGATCTCCACCTCGTCGGCCGGGGGCGGGTTGGTGCCGATCAGGTCGGTGATCGAGCTGCCCGAGGAGACATAACCCGCCGCGACCCCGATCAGCAGCAGGATCGGCAGGAGGGCGAGCAGCCGCCCACGCCAGCCCCCGCCGCGCGGCGGGGCGACAGAGTCGGTGCCCATCAGTCGTCGCTCACGTCGAAGAAGCCCATCCAGCCGAGGTCGGTGAACTCCGACTGGTGGGCGTGGAACATGAACCGCCCCGCGTTGTGCCAGTCGATCTCGATGATCCCCCGCTCGCCCTGGCACTGCATGACGGTGTCCGTGTACTGGAACTGGTCGGTGCTGCCGGTGGGGTAGTAGCGGAAGAACTCGCCGTGCAGGTGGAAGGAGTTGATCAGGTCGAACTCGGTGAGGTTCGCCAGGTAGATCCGCAAGGTCTCGGAGCGGCGCACCCGGATCGGGTACTTCGCGTAGTAGAACGCCTTGCCGTTGACCGAGTAGAAGTTGTTCTCGCCGTCCCCGTCGGTGTCGAAGCCGTTCATCACCAGCACGATCTCGCGGGCCGGCCGGCGCGGTTTGGGCGGGTCGATGATGAACGCCCCGTAGAGGCCCTTGTGGATGTGCTTCTTCAGGGGCGGGGCGTGGCAGTGGTAGAGCTGCATCCCGTAGGGACGTGCCGGGAAGCGGTAAGTGAACGAGCCGCCCGGCTCGACGATCTCGAAGACGCCGTCCATGTTCGACGGGTGGATGCCGTGGAAGTGGATCGTGTGCGGGTGCGCGCCGGCGTTGCTGAACTCGACCTCCAGGATGTCGTCCTCGGTCGCGCGGATGACCGGGCCGGGGACCGTGCCGTTGTAGGTCCAGGCGGGGAAAGCGACGCCCTGGGCGACCTCGATCTCACGATCGAGGGCGACGAGCGAGTACCGGCGCACGCGCCCCGGCTGATGCGCCAGCGCCGGTGGTGGGATGAGGAGGTCGTCGAGGTCGGTCGGTCCGCCCGGCGCGGGGACCGCGTCTCCGACCATCGACGCGTGGCCCATCGCTGCGTGATCCGGCGGGCTGGAGCTCCCGACAGTGGTGCCTGAGCCACCGCTGAGAGCGGGCCCCGCAGCCAATCCTGCCATGGGCAGCGCTGCGATTGCGGGCGCAAGGCCAGCGAGGACCTGTCGGCGAGTGAAGCGTCGGTTAGCCACGGCAGCCTTATACATTTAGTCGTGGCTAGGTGCAACCATAGTCACCGCTACGCGGTCAGCGGGGACGTCCTCTCGGAGCAGGAGGCCCCACGATCTCCCCCGGACGCGTACGACCTCTTCTGCTCGGCGTCGAAGACCTGCCGAGATTGGCGCGGTCAGCGCGTTCATGTGCCCGATGCTCGTCGTTGAGTCCAAGACCCATTTCCAGCCGGGTGGCGATGCGATGGACGGCTTCGGCGTAGCCGGAGATCTCCTTGGGGGCGGCGTCGGCCCACCCGGACACGTAGGGGATTGCTTGCACGCTGGTGTCAAGGCGGGCGGCTGACAGCGCGACGAAGGCGGCTGTCTCGGCCACCACCTCGGCGCCGGCCCGGTCGAACTCGGAGTAACGCGCGCCGTGGACGTGCGCCAGCTCGTGAACGAGCACGGCCACCTCGCCATTCCGCGCGAGCCCGGCTGACAGCGCGATCACCTTGCGCCGGTGATCGACGTACCCCCCGGCGCCGCCGGGCATCGCCTCGTGGCGTTCGACGACGTACCCGGCATCGGTCGCCTGTCGCTCGAGTCCGGGGAGGAGGTGGTTGTGCGAGTTACCTGTGAGCGGCCTCACCGCCGGCGGTTCGGGGAGCGGCGGCCCGTCGGTCTGGGAGATGTCGAACACCGGCACCAGCACGAAGGCCCGCACCGCAGGTGCGTCCTCCCCTGTTGCCTCGTCGCGCTCACGCCGCACCGACGGCGCCCAGATCCGCAGGGCGCGTTCGCCGCGGCGCACCTGGCGGCCGAGCTCGGTCCAGTGGCGGAAGCTCGCGACGGTGGTCGCGTCGGGTCGCTGGGCGAGGATCAGGAGGGTGTTGTTGAGCGAGTAGCCGCGCAGCAGCGCCCGTGCTTTGGCGAAGCGCTGCCAGCCGTCGGAGCTGCGCAGATCCTCGCATGCGGCCTCGAGCTGGGCCCGTGCCTGCTCGCGGCGGGCCTCCGCCTGGCGGGCGACGGCTTCGGCGCTCGGCCGGCTCCGCCGGCCACCCGGTATCAAGAGGGCCCCTCCTTGCCTGCGGCCAGTTGGCGCAGCCCGCGTTCGCGGTACCAGGGCCGCAGCGATAGGCGCGCCGGGGGCAGGTGGCCGTAGACGAGGATCGCCTCCCCGGGGGCGATCCCTCGCACGGTGTCCGCCGGGGCGAGCCGTTGCGTTCGGGTGCCCCGCGTGCGGCTGGTGCTCCCGCGCTCGCCGTGTGTCCTGCTCTCGTAGCCCACCTCCTCATCGCCGAGGGCACGGCCGAGGTACTCCAGCGTCCGCCCGTCCGATATGCCGGACAGGAAGAGCTTGGCCCGGTGGTTGGCGAGGATCGTGTCGGCCGCCTCGCCGTAGCGTGAGCGCGTCTGAGCCAGATCCTGGAACACTGTCACCACCTGGATCCCCTGACCCGCCGCGGTCGCGGCAATCTGGGGAAGGTTCCGGATCGGTGCCGTGTTGGCCGCCTCATCGAGCACGACGAGCAGCGACGGTTCGCAGGGACGTCCAGCCGCCGCGCGCGCATAGGCCGCATCGACGACGTGCTCGACCAGGCCAGCGAACAGCGGAGCCAACCGCTCCTGATCCTTCGCCGGGGCGACGATGTAGAGCGTGTTCTGACCGTCGAGTAGAGCCTCGGTGTCGATGCCATGACGGGCCGTGCTCTCGAGCACCGCCGGATCGGCGAACGGGGCGAGTACCGCCTCGGTGGTGGCATAGACCGACGACAACGTCCTCTCTTCGCGCCGGCAGGTCGCGGTGAAGGCGGCATGGGCGTCGGGTTCACCGAGATCGAGGAGCAGGTCGGCGACGGCTGTCTGCTCCCCGGAGTCGACCCAGCTCACGACGTCGCGCATCGAGCCGTCGATCTTCCCCGCCGCAGCCAGAAGCAGAGGCGCGAGGAGCTTCGCCGCCATCTGCAGCCAGAACTCAGCGTCACGGCTCCCCGAGGCCGCCTGGGCGCTCGTCAGGTTGTGGGCCATCCGGCGGGCGTCGGCCCACTCGACGCACGAGCGCACCGGATCCCAGCCGACGACGCGCTCGTCATCGAGGCGGGCGGCGTCGGTGGGGTCGTAGATCCGGACCTCGCCGTGGGAGCCGCGGGCGGCCAGGGTGTGATCGAGCAGGTCGCGCTTCACCGACACCGCGAGCACCGGCCCCGCCGCCTCGAGGATCGCGGGGATCGCCAAGCCCGCCGTCTTTCCCGACTGGCTCGGCCCGATCACGATCGTGCTGGCGCGCGGCTCGGTGGCCACGAGGCGTCGCCCGAGCCGGCCGAGCGTCAGCCGCCCCGGCTTCGCGTCTCGCACGACGAGTGCTCGGAGGTCGCTCGCGCGGGCCCAGCGGGCCCCCGACTCGCCGCGGCTCGCGGGGGCGGCCCATGGCCCGCTTCGTGCGACGCGCGCCGCCGCAAACCCGACGGCCGCAAGGCCGCCGAGGGCGGCCACCGTCACCGTGTAGAAGCCAGCGGGCCCCGGCAGGCGACCGCGGTCGGGCGTCGGCCAGGCGGCCGCCGGATCCGAGAGCGTGCTCGGCAAGCGCGAGAGGACGCCCGGCATCTGGCCGTACCCGGTCGAGAGTGCCCCGTCCCCGAGGGTCAGCCCGGCCAGTTGGCCGATCCCCCAGACGACGAACGCGAGTCCGAGGGCGCTGACGGCGAGGGCGAACCCGATGCTCACCCACGGACCCTCCGACGACCCCGGTCCCCGATCGAGCGGCGACACGGCCGCCGCCTACTTCTGAGCTACGGCGCGCACCTTTCGAGTCCGGCGCACTGGGGCGCGGACGCTCTCCACATTCTGCTGCTCGGCCTGGAGGTCCGGGATCGCGCGCTCGAGTGCCCGCTCGACCGCGTCGACCACCTCGGCCAGCTGCGGCAGGGCCTCGTCGGCGACGCTCGGCGCGAGGCCGCAGGCCTTCATGCCCTCGAGGCCGACCACCGCGCGCCCGAGGTCGCCGACCGCCAGGCGAAAGCGTCCGTCGAGGCGCTCCGAGGCGCCGTATCCCGCGACCCGGTCGGCGAGCGCCGTCGCCCGGCGGGCGAGCTCGGAGTCCGTGGCGCGCGGCAGTAGGGCCTGCGGGATCTCCAGCGCCCCGGTGCTCGTGGAAAGGGAGGGAAAGCCGTCGTCGCTCACATCGATCTCCTTGTCTGGGTTGATTGGGTCAGGCCGAGACACGCATGCGCGCGTCTGTGTCGACCAGGCCGCGTTCGGCCCGCGAGAGCCGGTGCTCGACGACGAACGAGCGCTCGCCGACCTTCCAGAGGGCGACCCCGCGCGGCATGCTCGCCACGTGGTCGACCTCGGTGCCGGTGAGGCCGACCATCTCGCGGGTCGCCTCCAGATCGGCCGGGCTCTGGGCGAGGATGATCCGGGTCTCGGAATCCGACAGCAGCCCTTGCGCGATCTTCGCCTCGCGCGATCCGGCGTCGCCCGCGGCTGCCAGGTCCGAGAGGCGATGGATCACCAGCATGTTGGACACTCCATACGAGCGGGCGAGCTTCCAGGAGCGCTGCAGGAAGGTCGCTGCCGCCGGATCCGCGAGCACCGCCCAGCCCTCGTCGAGCACCACCAGGCGCTTCACGCCGTCATCGCGCACGAGGCGCCCTGACAGCCACGCGCTCACGCAGACCATCAGCACCCCCATCGCGGGCGAGCCGTGCAGGGCCGAGAGGTCGAGCACCACGATCGGCGCGTCGAGCTCGACGCCCTCGCTGGTCGGACCGTCGAACATCCCGTGCAGGTGTTGCGAGATCCTCGGCGCCAACCGCGATCGAAGTCGCCGCCTCGCCGGCCGGATGGAGCAAGTGGTGCTGAACCGCCGGAAGGGTGGGTGCGTCGCTCGCAGCGGCCGCTCGGTAGGCGAGATCGAGTGCCGTGTGCTCCTGAGGTTCGAGGGCCCTGCGCAGCGACCCCGCTACCAGAGCCCCGAGCAGCGCGACCCGTTCCTCGCGTCCGCCTGCGGCATCGAGAGGGTTGAGCCGCACGTCCCCGCCGGGGACCAAGCGGATCGGCCGGCTGCCGAACCACTCCGCCAACGGCCCGTACTCGCCCTTCGGGTCGATCACCACCGCTCGGCGGCCGAACAGCGCCTGGCGGGCGAGGTAGGTCTTCACCAGGGCGGACTTGCCCCGGCCGACCTGGCCCGCGACGAGCGCCGAGGGCCCGGTGAGCGCGCCCTGCTCGTAGAGCACCCAGGGGTCGAAGCAGAAGCTCGCCCCGGAGTAGACATCGCGGCCGATGTAGACGCCACGCCCACTGAGGCCACCCTCGCCCATGAACGGGTAGGCGGCTTGCAGGTGCGCGCTCGTCAGTTGGTGGGCTGGGTGCCGGGGGCTCGTCCTCATCGAAGTCCCCGGCAGATCGGCAGGGTGTAGGTGAATCCCACCGCCTGCTCTCCGAGGAGCGGCCTGAGCTCGAGCCGTGCCATCTGGGCCGACTGCTCGATCTCCGCCGTCGCCGCAGCGAGTTCGTCCTCTCGTGAGGCGGAGACGGTCACGTAGCCAGAGAAGCGCACCCCCGAGTGACCCTCGGCCAGCTCCTGCTCGCGCTCGACGAGCGCCTGCTGCTGGCGTCGGCGCCGGGCCGTGGCAAGGAAGC
>LNFM01001943.1_pt1 | contig 45034 bp, 40 predicted proteins | sample 596031 | NCBI WGS metagenome assembly LNFM01 (sample SAMN04254537, study PRJNA301005) | activated carbon metagenome | isolation source: dual media filters at the Ann Arbor, Michigan drinking water treatment plant | place: USA: Ann Arbor
AACGCAACAACGAGTGGCGCCGTTTGCATGGCCTTCCCTTCGGGTTGCAACCCAAAAGAGCCATCCGCGTCGTTGCCAAGCCTCGCTGGGGCCGGACCCCAGCTTCGTTTGGCGCCTAGCGCCTGGCTCTTTTGGATTGCAACGCATCTGGCAAAAATAGTGTGAACAGGCCCTAGCAGGCAGGCAAGGCCGTTCCTGCATTGACGGCACGCACCGTGCTCACCAGCGATGTCCAGTAGGTGGGCAGGCTGGCCCAGGGGTTGCCGACGCCGGTCACCGCATTGAAGGGCAGCTGGGTGCTGTAGACGGAACCGGCGTTGTACCGGCCCGATGCCGCAGCCCGTACCATCGCCTGCATTGCCGTGCAGGTGTCCGCGTTGTGCACGAGCGAAGCCTGGCGGGTATTGGCAAGGCTGTAGAGCCACGTGGCATTGGTGCGTGGATCGTAGTTCTGATACTGGGCGGCGGTACCTTCAAAGGTCACCAGCTGATCGGCCACGCTACTGAAAGCTTCTGCCGGGATCATGCCCGGATTGCCCAGCACTCGCAGCGATGCATCCTTGCCCTTGATGTAGTTGTAGATCTCCCGGTAGAACTCGAGCTGGCGCGTATCCGAGGCCATCTCGTCCAGGAAGATGCCACTGATCACACCGCGCCCGTACAGGTCGAGGTAGCGGTCAATGTTGGTCTTGATCTCGCTCATTGGCCGCGCGCCGGTGCCGTAGCGTGTGTAGACGTATCCCACCACCGACCCGCCGGCATTGACCAGTTCGCGGGTGGCCTGTACCAGCGAGGCATTGGCTGTGGTGAAAACGCCATTGGAAGGGTTCAGGATGGCGGTGATGCGGACCGCGGGCGTGCTGGCAGCCGCTGCAGCCATCTGGCTCCAACCGTCGTTGGTGACCGGAAGGAAATACGCGGGGACCAGAATCTCCAGGGCCGCGGGCGCAGGCCGCAGTATCAGCGTCTGGCTGCTGCTGGCCGTGACGCCATTGACGGTTGCGCTGGCCTGTAGCGTCTGCACGCCAGGACTGGTTCCTGTCAGCGTGCTGGTGGCGGCACCCGTGCGCGTGGCAGGCGCCGCGGGTGTGAAACTGCCGCCCTGCATGGCGAAGCTGACCACGGTCCCGTCAGGCGCTGCGCTGCCGTTGACCTGGACCTGGGCCTGCACGGAAATGGGTGAACGCGTGTCATACACGCCGCTGCTGCTGGGCAGTGCGCTCACTGCGAGCTGAACCGACGCTGCCGGGGCATCCGCACCGCCGCCGCCTCCGCAGGCTGCCAGCGCAGCGGCTGCGCTCAGGGTGGCCAGAAGGCGCAGGGGGTTCGGGTGAAGTCTATGCATGGTCTTTGGGCCGGGGCGGCGGATGGGAATGGCTTGGCGAGTTTGCCAGAATACACCGCCTGTTACAGGCAGCGAGGCCAGCTCAAAGCGGCTTGTGCGCAGCCGCAGCCCATGGCCCACAGGGTGCGCGCCTCGTCGACTCACTGCAGCATGAAGGTCTCGTACTCCAGCCGGTTGAGCTGGCGGGTGAGCAGCACCAGGCCGGTAGCCAGTGTGATGAGCATCGACACAGCGAAGCCGTAGCCATAGAACGCAGCACCAAGGTACTGGGTGAGTGCCGTCAGCGCGATGTTGAGCAAAACCATCTCTGCGCACAGCATCAGCACGATGCGCCGGTGGTCGAGGTAGAAGAACACGTTCAGGATCGCCATCAATCCCACCTGAAGGCCTGCCCCGATCACCTGGACATGCAGCAGCGGCAGGTACAGATGGGAGATCCCGAGCGCATCGAGAATGGTGGGCCCAGCCACGAACGTCACGAGCACTGCCAGTGTCTGTATCTTCGCGATCTCGCCCAGGCCCTGCTGTATCGAATAGACCATTTCATCGCGCATCGCCTCGATGTACTCGAGTGACCCTCCACTGCGTACAGCGTCATAGAACTTGTCGTAATACTCGACGAAGTCGGTTTCGATGCGGACCAGGAAGACCGCCATCCCCGGAATGATGGACAGGTACGAAAGGAACACCGGCAGGTCATAGATCAGCGACGCGCGCAGCCCGCCGATGATGGCGTCGGACGTGGGCGGGAAGTACCAGAACATGAACTTGTCGGCCCAGATGCCCAGGTTGTACAAAAAGCCGATGAGCATCAGCGACGGGTACAGCCAGTCATGGCGCGCAAAGTCGAAAGCGATGAGTGGTCCCTGCGGGCTGAACTCCCGCACCACCAGGACCCACATGCCGGTCATCAGCACGAAGTTGCCCAGCACGAAGCCGCCCAGCAGACCCTCCAGCCCCCACGGTCGCATCAGCAGTGCCGCCACAACGATCAGCGCATAGGCGCCACCAAACAGGATGGTGATGGCGCGGTAGCGCTTCATGCCTGACAGCAATATCGCCAGGATCCACACCGCGCACATGATGCCGAACCCGGCCAGCATGAGCATCCGGTACAGCAGCCGCTCGCCCGGAAACACCACGAAAAGCGCCACGGTCCCCAGCACCGCAGAGCACAGCATCACGATCAGCAACAGCCCGTGCAGGTTGGGCAGGATCAGCTGCCGCTGCTTTTCAAACAGGCGATCGGACACGAACCGCGTGAAGGCCAGTTGCACCAGCCCGGTCAGTATCAGGCTGCTGGCGACCAGGTAGGTGACCGAGGTCTGGAACTGCGTGACCAGGAAGTTGGGCACCACCACGCTGGCGCTGAAGATACCGACCAGCAGAATGCCGATGATGGAGAACACCCATGGGCCGGAGCCAATCACGCCCGCGTACGCATAGGCTTGCAGCAAGCCTGACAGCGTGTTTTTGCGCAACATGCGCCGCAACTCGAAGCCGATGCCTGCCATGTCAGAGGGTCTCCGTGTCCGTCGTGCTCGCGCTGCCCTGCATGGCCTTGCGATACACCTGTCGGTAGCTGTCAAACATCATGGCGTCGGTGTAGTAGCGCTCGACCCGTGCGATGGCGGCGGTGCTGGCGCGCTGCCATGCCTCGGGATCAGCCAGCAGCGCAATGGCGGCGTCCGCGAGGGCCTGAGGGTCGGCAATGCCGACCACGCTGCCGCTGGGCCCGAGGGCTCGGTCTTCTTCGCTGAGCCCCTCGATGAGCTGCCGGCATGAGCCCACATCCGTTGAAATGGTGGGCACACCGGCCGCATAGCCCTCCAGGATCACCAGAGGCAACGCCTCGCTGATGGAGGAGAGCACCACCAGGCCGATGCGTGGCATCAGGTCTTCCACCTTCTGGAATCCCAGGAATTTCACGTGGTCTTCCAGGCCCAGGCTGCGCACCAGGTTCTGGCATTCCTGGGCATAGGCAGCGTCTTCATCGGTGGGGCCGGCAATCCAGCCTTCCGCATCAGGCACCTGGTTGACCACGCGCCGCATCGCCCGGATAAAGGTCTTGACGTCCTTGATGGGCACCACGCGGCCGATCAGGCAAAGCACCGGCGGCACCTGCGCGGGCCGCTTGGCACGCATGGGCGAAAAGCGCGAAAGCTGGATGCCGTTGGGAATGTTGAATGTGCGCGCCGGGTCGGCACCATCGTGCACCTGGCGCAGGCGGTTGGTTTCGTACAGGGCAATGATGGGATCGGCCGCGGCGTAGCAATATCGGCCCAGCCACTCAAAGAGACGTATCCACATCTGGCGGAAGTACGACAGCTCGGTGGGGTCCCGCTGGAAGATGTTGCGGTTGTCGCGTATCCATTCACTCTTGAGCAGGTCGATCTGCCGTTCCTTGGTGTAGATGCCGTGCTCCGACAGCACCAGCGGCACACCGCGTGCGTCATGCAGCAGCGCCCCCAGATAGCCTGCGTAGCCAGTGGAGGCGCTGTGCAGCACGCGAACGGCCGGCATGTTGTGCGCCACCCGGGCCAGCGTCCACAGGGGCTGGAACATGATGCGCACCGTCCAGAAATAGTCCACGAAGGAGGGGTCGGTGCAGTAGCTGCGATAGGTGTCGCAGATGAGTTCCCACGACTGCTCGCTGTAGAGGAAATCATCGAGCGGGAACTTGCCGCCCGGCCGCATTTCGTGGGTCACTGCGCGCAGCATCTGCAATGCTGCAGCCGTATCTGTACTGCCCTGGCGCATCGTGTCGATGATGTCGCGCAGGATGCCGAACGTGGCCGGGTCGCCCTCGCGCGCGCGCGGCAGGTCGGTGGCCGACAGGTGGTCGTACAGAAAGTGCTGCTCGAAATGGACGACGTTGGCAGGCAGCTCGTACTTGAACTTGGGGTAGTCGCGGCTCTGGCTGCCGAGGAAGATGATGGCGTACTTGTATTCGGGAAACGCCCGGATGATCTGGTTGATCCAGCTGGAGACACCGCCGCTGACATACGGAAAAGTGCCCTCCAGTAACAGCGCAATGTCAGCTTGCTCGGATTTGGGATGCTGGCTCATCGCACGCTCCAGTAGTCGATGACCGGACGCAGTTTCGGAAGTGAGCTCCACCCGTCGAGCTGTTGCATCAGTTGTCGTGTCTTGTCGAAGTCGCGCTGCTCGAAGCTCAGCTCGGCCAGGTAAGGCAGCACCCTGCTGGCTGGTAGCCCTTGCTGCTGGGCCAGCGCGTAGGCATCCGCAGCCTCGCGGAGGCGGCCACAGGCATGCAGCAGCACGCCCCGGCGCATCGTATGCTGGGCGAGGTTGGGGTGCTGTGCCAGCACCATTTCGCAGTAGCGCAGCGATTCGCGGATGGCGTGGTCGCGCATGTCCCCCTGGGCAAGGTTCTGGTAGACGAGCTCCCAGTAAAGGGCCGACAGCTTTTCAGCCGCCTGTATTCCCACGGGTCCCAGCGTGTCCTGCCCCTCGATCTCCCGCGCTTTTTGCAGGGTGTCGAGTTCCTTGTCGATGGCACGGCTGATGTTGCGCTCCAGGCTGTCGAGCATGCCGTAGGCCAGCAGTCGCAAATCCTCGCTGGCATCGTTGAGCACGTTGCGCAGCAGGGGCGACGAGATGCGTCCCGAGATGTGCTGCAAGGCCACCATGGCCCGCATGCGCGAGCGTGTGGGCACTTCGCTGTTGCTCAGCACGGCGCGCAGCCCGGTTTGCCTGAATCCACTCTGCATCCGCTGGTGGAGGTCGAACTCCGGCAACTGCAGCGACCCGAATTCGTCTTCATGGTGAGAGGCGCGATAAAAGCGCAGGACCAGTGTTCCGATCAGGACGCCAAGGAAGCCGACCACGGGCACGACATAGCTGCACACCGCCATCAGGCCAATCATCGGCAGGCGGGGCCGCGTCTGCTGGGCTGCCAGTACGGGCAGCGTGAACAGTGCGAGCAACACGCTGGCCACGGCGTGGGTCACGAGGTAGCTCGCCAGCGCAGTTTCCGAGCTACCATCAAGCAGCGCGGGTCCTGCCCAGGCACCCAGCTCCACAAAGATGGCCCACAGGCCCAGTTTGGAGTTAAGCATGGGCCAACTGGTGCAGCCTGCTCAACAGCACGCGGGGCTCGTCGAACTGGGCCAGCGGAAACTGGTACGGGTAGACACCCGCCTGGGCCAGCGACATCCCCTCCTTGGCGCTCATCCAGCCTTCAAGGCGTGCAATGAACCCTTCGGCCGTCGATGCGTCGCCCAGTGGCATGAGCACCGCCAGCACGCTTCGTTGGGTACCGTCGATCAGCCAGATCTCATCCATGAGCCGTTTGAGGCGCTGCATCTGTTGCGGCAGGTCGCGGTCTATCGCAGCCTGGTTGAATTCCAGCGCAACGACGATGCTTGGCACGCCGGTGGACTTCTCCATGCGGGTCAGCCGCTCCAGTTCAAACGCAAATTCGGGTGGGCATTGTGCGAAGTCCGTCACCAGGGGGGCAGCCAGCGCGTGGGTGGAAAGCCCGTCGGTGTAGTAGCCCAGCAGCAGGTTCATCGTCTGCAGGCCTTCTTCCTGCAGCGAGAAGAAGGGCATGTCTTCCACCAGCAAAACCGCGTAGGTCTCACCGCCAATGTCCAGCAGCGGCGCCGCCACCAGATACTGGCTTCTCTCCTGGCGCACCGTGGCCTGCACCACATGGCAGAGCGTGCGTGTTTCAAGGGCCTGTACAGCGAGCGGATCGGCGCGCTGGAAACCGGCAGGGGCGCCCAGCGTGGCCATGGGCTGCGGGTCCACTTCGTCATCGCGCACCGGGTGCAGCGCTGCGCAGCTGATCTGGCAGTACTGTGCCAGCAGACGCAGCAGCACCTGCGCGTCTTGGGGGCCGGCGCCCAGGCCGTGCAGGGTCTTGAGTGCGTCGCGCATCGACATAGGCCTGCCGATGAGCTCCTGTTCGAGCCGGTCGTGCGAAAGCCGCAACAGGTAGTACTGGCGTATCAGGTGCTCCAGCCTCTGGTCCAGGTAGTGCTGTACGACTTCGGCGCGCCGCGTGCGGGCGCGCCAGAGGCTGGAAAACTCGCCCACCAGCATTACCGTGATGAGTCCCCCCAGAAAGAAGACCTGTGGAAACTGGTCGAGGTGACCCAGGTTGAGCGCAAACCACGCGGCCAGCAAAACCCCCGCGGCTCCCAGGCCCGCCAGGGGACCGTAACGCAGCGCCACGATGATGGGCGCAAGCCATGACCAGTGGTAGTCGGCCCCCACGCCCAGGGGGTCCTGCGGGCTCAAGAGATACCCGAGCCCAACCGTGACCACAGGCACCAGCGTCGTCTCCAGCAGTACGGTCACAGGGCGGTCGCCCACCGCCGTGAGCTTGCCAAGCGGCGAGCCGGTAAACCCGTTCGCGCCTGGTTCTTCGGCCGTGCCGGGATAAGCGGGCCGTGTTGCGGAAGATTCTGAAGGTGTGCGGGCCATGTCGGGCAGGAGGTGCTTCAGCGTGCGCCGGAAAGGCCGGTATTGAGCAGCTCGCGAATGAGCTTCTGTGCCACTGCAGACAGTGCTTCACGACTCCAGCCGCTCTTGCCGCCCACGCCGCTCCACACCACGTCGCCCGAGGCGACATCAATGATGCGCAGGGTGACGCCCGCGGCGGGCTCTCCGTCCACCCCGACCTTGTAGCGCCACTCGTCCACCGATCCCGCCAGGGCATAGCGGATGCCCTGCTCGCGCGCCCATGCCAGCGCGTCATCCTGGCGCTTGGTGTCGCCTGCATCGAACAATGCCTCCTGTTGTGCGGTAGCGGTGTAGCGTCGGACTTTGCCGATGCCGCGGGCCGTCAGCAGCGCCTCGGCAATGCTTTCGGCCCGGTTCCCCGCCATCGGTGTTTCGGTGTGGTTGGCGAACGGCAGTACCGTCCAGGTGGCGTCGGTGCTCAGCGCAGGCGCCTTGCCGCGGTCCACGGTCGAGCAGGCAGCCACGGCTGCCAGCAGCAGGGCGAGCGCAGAGGCCTTGAGCAGTCGCGAGATTGGATACATGGTGTTCATCAGGCGGTCTTTCATGCAGGTCATCAATAGTGCTTCCGGTAGTTCAGCTGAAGGGTGCGATTGAGCCCCGGGCTCTGGGTGCCGCCTCGCGTGAGGCTCCAGTTCAGGTTGAGGTGGTCGGCACCCCAGACGCTGCCAGCCAATCCGAATTTCAGGCTGTAGCCGGCACCCAGGCGGCTGTGCCAGGTGCGTGCCACGCTGGCATAGGGTTGCCACGCCCGGGTGTAGTCGCGTTCAAACCGCATGTTGGTGGACACCTGAAGCCCGTAGAAGCTGAAATTCTCGGGCAGGAAATAGGATTCGCCGACTTCCGTGACCCCCGGTGGCAAGTACCGCCTGAAAGCCAGGTCGTCCCCCGAAAGGAGCGATGGGTCACGCCGGTCGTACGAGTGGTTGGACCAGAAGACCCCGAAGTCCAGCGTGGGTACCTCAATGCGGTAAGTGTGCGTGTAGGCAACGGCGTAGTGGCGCCCCCGTCCCACCTCGGCTCCTGTCTGCAGCCGGTAACGCTCCTGCCAGTGCTCGGCGGTGAACTGGTCCAGCCGAGAAGCCTGGTAGCGCACGCTGGCGCCCACGCGCTCTTTCATCCCGCCCATCCGCAGGGCTGCGCTCTCCTGCGTCGGCAGCTGCAGTCCGGCGTCCATGCGCAGGCTCAGACGGCTGTCGATGCGCCACTCCTGCTCCAGGTGCACGGGGGTGTAGGCGGCCAGGCTTTCGCGGCGGCCCAACTGCAGGGAGGTGGTGCTGTCGTTGTCCTGCCAGCGCAGTTCCATGCGCACGCCCCTCTCCTGGGAGGGGTTGCTCAGCTGTTGTGTCAGCCCGGTGGTGCGCTCGATCCGCTCGGCAGACAGCTGCAGCGAAAGGCGGGGGGAGATCGCCAGGCGCAGGGTGGCGGAAGTCTCGGTTTCCTGGAGGTCCCGCAGGTCGCGCGTCTCGATCTTGGCGCCCGCATGGTCGCTGAAGGCAAGGAGATTTTCGGTCAGCTGAAGGTGCAAGGGGGCATCGTCGGGCTGGTCCTGCTGCGTCTCGAACGCCGCTGTCTGCGCCATGCGAACGTCCTGCACTGCCGCTGCCGCGTTGACGCGGTCATAGCGGGGCAGTCGTTCACCAAACGTCTCCAGCAGCTGGCCCGTGGCCGCGAGGTCTTTTTCTGCCAGCGCCACGGTGATGTCGGCCCACAGCGGCCGGTTGGCCCGCAGGCTCTGGCTTCGCGCGTACTGGTGCCACAGGAAGGCTCGTTCGGCCGAATACTCGCCCGCATCCTGGAACCAGCCGATGGCTGTCTCGGCTGCCGCGTTCGAATAGTTGCCTTTCGCATCCCGATCCAGCCGAAGCAGCTCGCGCAACGCGTCCAGTGCCTGATCGCCCGGCTTTTGTTGCAGCAATAGCCGGGCTCGGGCATTGCGCCGTGTCTCTTCCAGACCGCTGTCCGACAGCCACCGCTGGCGTGCTTCCGTGCGGGTCATGGCCTGGCCGCCCTGGGCCTTGGCCCACTCCTGGGACAGGATGTGCCTGCGCAGGCGCCAGGATTTGTCGGTCTCCTGGTTCTGGTCCAGCGCGTCGGCGTAGTTCATCAGCCACAGAAAATCCGCTTGATGGGCTGCAATGCGGGGGCGAAAGTAACGCTCCAGCGCCACTGCTGGCAGCGAAAGCGCCTGGTAGGCCGAACCGAGTGCGTCATGGACCTCGGTGTTCTGGCTCCACTGGGCTTCGCGCATGGACAGCAGCTTGCGCAGCGACACGTTGTCGTTGGCATCGATGAAAAGCCAGATCAACGCCTGCTGGGTGGCAGCATCCTCGGGCTCCAGCTGCAGCGCGGTTTCGAACATCTCTACTGCTTTGGGCAGGTTGCCGGTGTTCTGGTGGTACAGCCCTGCCAGCCGCAGAAACTCCGGGGCCCGCAGCAATGGCTGCAAGGCGTGGCGGCTTGCCTTGGGCGCCGGGTCGATGCGCTGCAGCAGTTTGCCCACGGCGGGCCACTGGCTGCGGCTCACCAGATACGTGAGTACAGCGACCAGATGACGTGACTGATCGAACCGGTCCCAGGCCAGCAGGCTGACGTCGGCGGCTTCGGCCGGATGCGTGTTCTGCAGCAGGCGGATCAGGGTGTCGTAGTCTGCAAGGTCCGCGTCATTCGTGGCCAGCAGTGCCCGGTATGCATCCAGGGCCGTGGCAGCGCGCTGCTGTTTTTCGGCCAGCTGCCCGGTCATGCGCCAGAAGTCGGCTGCATCGGGCGTGGCCTGCGTGACCCGTTCGCGCGCGGCTTCCAGCCATGCCATGCCCAGCTCTCCGCGACCGCGCAGCAGTGCCAGCAAGCTGGCGCGCATGGCCCGCTCCGGCGTGATCCAGGCGGCGTTGGCAAAAATCTGCTCCCAGCTTTTCAGTGCCAGGTCCGTGTTGCCCGTCCGGGTGGCGAGCTCAGCCTGCATCTCCAGGTTGGCTTCGGTCGCGGGCTGGCGTGCCAGGAAATCCATCGCAGGCTGCGGCGTGCCGATGCGCTCGTACGCCTCGACGAGTTCGCGCACCAGCTTGGCGTCGCCTGGCTGCCGGCGCAGTTCGTACAACAGGCCCTCCACCAGGGCCTCGTCATGAAACAGCCCGGGAGCGAGCCTCAATACCGCCTGCCAGGCCTCATCTTTCTGGGTGCGCCGCGCGATCACCAGCCAGTTGTCGAGCGCTACGGAGCTTCGTTGCGTCCATTCCGATACCCTCGCGAGGCGATCCCGCCAGGCGAGGTCCCCGGGGGATTGCTGCACGGCAGATCGGGCTACCAGCCAGGCGTCCTCGAGATTGCTGTTCTCTAGGAACACTTGGTACCCGAGGCTGTATATCTTGTCGTCGAAAGGGATGCCGGGCCCCTTTTTGGCGCTGTCGGCCTCGCCCAGCGCCGTGCGAACGCTGCGGTGGCCCGAGCTGTCAGGATGATGGAGCATGGCCGGGTCGAGCAGATACGCGCGGTCTTCGTAGCGCGGCGCATGCTGCTGCTGCTGCGAGGGTGTACTGCCCGACATTTGCGCCCGACTCCAGCCGGATGGCTCGTCCGCCCGGGACGCTTCCTGCGCCTGGGCCAGTGCGAATTGCTGCCATTGCTCCAGTAGGGCCAGCCGTAAGAGGCGCTTCATGTACTGCTCGGCAACGGCGGGCTTCCCGGCAGCCCGCGCCAGGTCGACGAGCGCGCGCAGAACTTGCTGGTCGTTCTCAAGGCCTTGTACTTCCCTCTGCGCCAGGGCCAGCGCCGCAGCGGGCTTGCCCGATGCCTGCATGACTGCAATGGCATCCAGAAACAGCGCCTTGGCCTCGGCGGGGTCGGTGGTGGTGCGGCGGGCAGCGAGGAACAGGTCCGCTGCCTCGGCGTGGGCTGACATGGCCAGCGCCTCGCGTGCCGCACGGCGGTACAGGGCGGATGCCTCGGCGGACGAGGTGGAGCTGCGGGCCATCTGCCGGTACAGCCGGATCCCGAGCGCCCTTTCCTCCAGCTGGAATGCTTGCGCGGCCAGCCGTGGCAGGGAGCCCGGCGGCAGGTCTTCCTTCAGCAATGACTGCAGCTGTTCCACCAGTGCTGTGCGAGCTGCAGCGCGCCGGCCGGTATCGGCGGGGTCGATGCCATGGTATTCATCCATGGCCGCATTCCACACCGTCAGCGGAGTGTTGCTCTGCAGCTCTGCGGTCCGTGCTTCGAGGGCCTCGCGCGCCAGGCGTGCGGCCTCTTCCTTGGCTTCGTGCTGGGCCATCAGCGCGCGCAGTCGCGGGTTGTCCGGGTCGCTGCGCAGAAGGTTGCTGATGTACACGTACGACAGGCCAGAATCGCTGGTCGAAGACGTCAGTCGCCGTTCCAGATCCAGCTTGGGGAACATCAGCCACAGGGCTCCCGCCACCATGACGGCGAGCATGGCCGTCAGCCAGTGGCTGGCCAGGACCGGGCGTTCAGCGGGCTGCGCAGGTAACCTGGATGAGCGCGGAAGCATCGTTCAATCGGTAGTTGCGAACGTCCGCGCGTGCGGGCGCAGCGGATTTCTGGGGCGGGACCACGCGGTTGCTGGCCCGCACCTGGCAGGTGTCATCCATACCGGCCAGGCTCCACTGCAGCGGCACATGGCCCTGCAATTCGAACTCGACGCTCCGGTCGCTGCGACCTGCGGTCCAGCGGGCAATGCGGGCGTTGGCATCGTGCAGAAGCACTGGCTGCCTTGCGCCAGCTGCAGGGCCTGCGGCCTGTACGCCGAACACGGCCCGGCTTCCGGTGAGGTGCAGGTAGCTCCCTTCGATGCCCTCTTTGCTTCCGGCCAGACCCTGGCTGCCTTCAAAGACGGGCTTCCCGAGCGTGGGCGGGATCCGCAGCGTGCGCAGCTGTCCGTGGCTGCGCACGTGCCAGGCCGCGCCGTCGCGCCCCAGGGCGAGCGTGTGAAAGTCCTGCACCTTGCGGATGTATTCCGATGTGAACACCGGGTGCAGCGGTTGGGCCAGAGCCCAGTCGTAAACCTTGCGCAGCGCCCGCAGGCTCGCCTGCTTGCTCGCCGAGTAGGTGTGGTAGTAGATGCCGACGGGCTTGATGCGCCGGGGCTTGTCCGTCATCTCGAAGGTTTCCAGGACCCGCTCGAAGCCGTAGAACGGGCCGCGCCACAGGTTGGTGTAGATGTTTTCGTTCGTGATGGGTGCGTAGACCTGCAGGTAACCGTCCTTGTGGATCCCATGCGCGCCGATGGCGGTGATGGACGGATTGAGTCTGGAGATGGATGTATCGCCGCCGTTGATGTTCAGCAGGCCTGCCGCGTAGGCAATGCGCAGGGCCTCCGCGCTGGGCGCAGTGTCGCCAGTCCACTGGAACACCTGGATCGGTTTGCCCGGCGGTGCCAGGCGCTTGCGGATGTAGTCGATGGAGCCAACGATTTCACGGGTGAGATCCATCGTATAGCCGGGGATGTTCATGTGGTACTCGGCCTCGGGGTTCTCGACAAACCGCCCGTGCTTCACGCTCGTGTTCCACAGGTAAGGGTGCGAGAAGCTGTGGCTTGCCACCTCCACATGGGGCAGCTTGTACATGCGCCGGGCAATGTCTTCCAGCTTTGCGCTCAGTTGTGGATACAGGCCATAGGGCGCTGTCTCACCTTCGATCATGGCCACTGTCTGCGGGATGGTGTATTTCTCGAGCACCTCCTTGAGCATCACCTCGGCAGCGGTCGGACTGCCCGGAAACTCGGCACCGGAGGGGAAGCCATCGCCGTCCACATGGGCCAGCAGGAGGCGGCGACCGTTTTCGGTGGTGATGTCTGGAACTGGCAGGGGCTGCAGTTGAAGCGCTCGGGTAAAAAAGGCGAAAGGGTCCACGACCCACCGGGTCTGGTCGCTTCCAGGAATGTCCGTCATCACGAACGGATCATTGAGGAAGCCACCCCATGGCATCAGCGCGCCGCCCACGAACGTCTGGTTCTTCTGGTCCCTGAATTCGACCAGCGTTGTCGCCTGGGCGGCCAGCTTGCCTGTGATCTGCACAGGCACAAAGTCCTTGTCGACTGCAGGCAGGGGTGTCTCGAACCCGAGCATGGGGTCGGTGCGGGTCAGGCGAAGGTTGCCCTTTGTCTCCACACCCTGCGCCCGTATGCCCGCGTTCTCCACCCATGACCGGTCAGGAAACAGGCCGAAATCGCCCAGAATCGCCACGGGCATGCCCACCGCCATCTGGCGGTGCAGCCAGCGGCTCAGGTCCCGCTGTTGCAGGCTCGGGACAAAGCCCGGAAACGACGTCACGACCCCGGCGTAACGGTCGCGATAAATGCCCTGTGGCAGGGGCTGCTGGATGTCAGCGTAGTCCACCACATAGCCCATGTGGTTCAGCGGCATCTGGAAAAACCGGTGGGCTTCGCTGTAGTTCAAGCCCGGTGAATCCGCACTGTTGTAGATCATGAGCACCCGGCGCGGAACCAGTTCCAGGTTGCCGATGCCCACAGTGGACAGATCGCTGTCGGTGACCCATGCGGCGAAACCATGACTGCGGATGCGCTGCGCTGTCTCACGGGACAGGGCACGGTCGTGTGGTGCCACATAGTCAATGACCAGAACCGGAATGCCATCGCGTTCCCGGATGGTGCTCAGTTGCGCCAGCAGCCAGGTACGGCTGGCTTGCGCAACGGGTTCGTAGCGCCGCGTGGATGCATCCCAGCCCTGGTAGAGCGATTCCGCGGCTACCATTTCTACCTGACCCTTCAGGCGTGGGATCACCTCGAAACCCCGGTTCAGGATGAGCTTGATGCCGGGGTAGCGCTGGTGCAGCGTCTGCACGACCCGCACGAGACCATCTTGCTGCGCAGCCTCGTCGAACTTGCTGGCCAGCCGGTACGAATCCAGGGTGTCCAGGAAGAAACCGCGATAACCCTGTTTCCAGAGCGGGCCGATCACGCTTTCTGCAAAGAAAGCTGGCCATTCGGCAGGCGTCTGGTCGATCACGATGGAGTTCCACTGGCCATTGCGCGCCAGTTGCCAGGCCGCCGGCACATCCTTGAAATAGGGGCGTGAGGGTTGCACTTCGGCGACGGATGCGTAGGCATACAGATCGCCCCCGTGCATGCGGAAGGCAGCCGGGTCGTAGCCGTGATCGGGCTCGACGACCACCACATCGAACAGCTTGAGATCCTCCAGCGGCGCCTTGTTGCTGTAGTGCAGCGCCACTGACGGCGCAGCCATGCCCGCCGCAGCCGCAGCGACCGAGGTCAGCAGGCAGAGCACGATGGCGCTCAGTGATCGGCAGAGTGAAAACAACATGGAAACGCGGGCAGGGATGCGAACAAGGGGCTCCTGACTGGCCTGGCAGTTCCGCCGTGGCCCTTTGTACAGGTCAGTCCGGGGTACTGTGTCATCCTATCGGGAGAACAAAAATAGGGGTTTGCAGGCTGTTTCCACGGTCAGTGCGTGGGCGGTATTTCGTATCCATGGGGCCCTATACCTTCGCCCGAAGGCCTCCAGGGTGCATGAAAAAGCACAGGATGACTGCCGTGCAACCGGGCGCTGACAGGCTCGCCAGGGCGGAGTCAGGCCGCATTGTAGCAATTGGATACGTCTATCGGTTGCAAGGTTTTGGTGCATTTTCCCTTTTTGGCCCTGAGCGTTGCCGATGCCCCGGAGGCCATGGACTGCGGGCGCTTGGGCGCTTGGGCCCTGGGCGCGTGTGCCATGTCTCCTGTAACGAGCAGCGCCACCACGGGCAGCGAAGACAGCTCACCGGAAGCGGCGATACTTCGCCCGGCAGGAGCCAGCCGCGGAGTATCTGCGCTTTGGTTCCCGGCGGGTTACCCGCTGACATTCGTTTGCACTGTTGCGCGCGCTGCCAATGGCGGCGGTCCCATACTTGACATGGGTGTTGGTGGTGACTTTGCATGTCCGGGCAGTCGCTGACGTGCGTCTCCGGCAGGTTGTGGTGTTTTGTAGAGGGGGTTGAATGTGATTTTGGTAACAGGAGGCGCTGGCTTCATCGGTTCGCACACCTGCGTGGCCCTTGCTGCGGCGCAGATGCCGTTCGTGGTTCTCGACAGTTTTTGCAACAGCAGGCGGTCGGTGCTCGACAGGGTGGCGCAGCTCACGGGTTTCACGGTCCCGTTCGTCGAAGGCGATGTGCGCGATGCCGGTCTGGTGTCCAGGGTGCTGGAGGAGCATTCCGTCGATGCCGTGATTCACTTCGCGGCGCTCAAGTCGGTGGGTGAATCGGTGCGCGACCCCTTGCGCTATTACGACAACAACGTGGCAGGCACCGTCAGCCTTTTGCATGCCATGCAGCGCTCCAATGTGCGCACGGTGGTGTTCTCGTCGTCAGCCACCGTGTATGGCGAGCCGGCGTCGGTTCCGATCCGCGAGGATTTCCCGCTCTCTACCCAGAACCCGTACGGGGCCAGCAAGCTGATGATGGAGCAGGTACTGGCCGACATCGACGCTGCTGAGCCCGGCGCCTGGCGCATTGCCCGCTTGCGTTATTTCAACCCTGTCGGGGCGCACGAAAGCGGGCTCATCGGCGAAGACCCGCGCGATGTGCCCAACAATCTGCTGCCCTATGTGGCCCAGGTGGCTGCAGGCCTGCGCGAACGGCTGAGCGTGTTCGGCGGCGACTACCCCACCCCGGACGGCACAGGTGTGCGCGACTACATCCATGTGTGCGACCTCGCAGACGGGCATGTGGCAGCCCTGCGGTACCTGCGCCACCACCCGGGTCTGCTGACCGTGAACCTGGGGACCGGCAAACCAGCGTCGGTGCTGGAGATGGTGCGCGCATTCGAGCGCGCCAGCGGGCGCCCGGTGCCCTACGACATCGTGCCGCGCCGCCCTGGCGACGTGGCCCAGTGCTGGGCCGACCCGGCACTGGCCGAAAAGCTGCTGGGCTGGCGGGCCCGCCACGGCATCGACCGCATGTGCGACGATGCCTGGCGCTGGCAGAGCGGAACCGCCGCGGCGCTGCAGGACTGACTGGCGGGCACGCCCTGCCGGCGGTGGGACAATCGGGGCTTGCGCGGCTTTGCGGCCGGCCCCGAATGCTTGCGTGCCGCCTGCGTGGCCCAGGCAATTTCCGTCAGCACCTTCATTGATACCTTCACGTCCATGCTTGCCAAACGCATCATCCCCTGCCTTGACGTCACCGGAGGCCGCGTGGTCAAGGGCGTCAATTTCGTCGAGTTGCGCGATGCCGGCGATCCCGTGGAGATCGCGGCGCGCTACAACGCACAGGGCGCCGACGAGCTCACGTTCCTCGACATCACCGCCACCAGCGACGGCCGCGATCTGATCCTGCACATCATTGAAGCGGTGGCCAGCCAGGTGTTCATCCCCCTCACGGTGGGCGGCGGTGTGCGCACGGTCGAGGATGTGCGCCGCCTGCTCAACGCCGGTGCCGACAAGACCAGCTTCAACTCGGCGGCCATCGCCAACCCGGAAGTCATCAACGCCGCGTCCGACCGCTATGGTGCCCAGTGCATCGTGGTCGCCATCGACGCCAAGCGCCGCAGTGCGGAGGACGCCCTGCGCCCGGGGCCCGATGGCCAGCCCGTGGGCGAGGGCTGGGATGTGTACAGCCATGGCGGGCGCAAGAACACAGGCCTGGACGCCGTGGCCTGGGCCACTGAAATGGCCCGCCGCGGCGCGGGCGAGATCCTCTTGACCAGCATGGACCGCGACGGCACCAAGTCGGGCTTTGACCTGGCACTGACCCGCGCGGTGACCGACGCCGTGAACGTGCCCGTCATCGCATCGGGCGGCGTGGGCACGCTGGACCACCTGGCCGACGGCATCCAGCTGGGCGGTGCCGACGCGGTGCTGGCGGCCAGCATCTTTCACTATGGCGAGTTCACTGTGGCCCAGACCAAGCAGCACATGGCTGCACGCGGCATTCCGGTGCGGCTCTAGGGGCTTGGGCTGCAGGTGGCCGATTGCTATTAAAGTAATAGCAATACAGGCAATTAAAACAAGGACTACAGGCCGATTTTGCTTGTTTTTTGTGCGCATGGCACCTCCAGGCCCTGCCAGCGCACCCCGCGCCGCGTGTGCGCTGCAGCAAATCACCGACAATGCCGCCCATGAACTGGCTTAACGAAGTGAAATGGGACGCGCAGGGCCTGGTGCCCGTGATTGCGCAGGAGCAGGGCACGGGCGACGTGCTGATGTTTGCCTGGATGAACCGTGAGGCCCTGGAGAAAACGGCCGAGCTGGGCCGGGCGGTCTACTTCAGCCGCTCGCGCAAAAAGCTCTGGTTCAAGGGCGAGGAATCGGGCCATGTGCAGACGGTGCACGAGATCCGCCTCGACTGCGACAACGACGTGGTGCTGCTCAAGGTGACCCAGCTTGGCCACGAGCCGGGCATTGCCTGCCACACGGGGCGCCACAGCTGTTTCTTCAGCGTGCTCAGGGATGGCGCCTGGCACAGCGTCGATCCGGTCTTGAAAGACCCGGAATCGATCTACAAGTAAGGCTGTAGTCAACCCTCGCACGGCCCCGCACACGTTCCCACCGACCCAGGCTTCCCATGAGTTCCAACGATTCCCTCGCCCGCCTCGCTGCCGTCATCGAGAGCCGCAAGCCCGCCAACGGGGGCGATCCGGAGGCGAGCTATGTCTCGCGGTTGCTGCACAAGGGGCCGGATGCCTTCCTCAAGAAGATCGGTGAGGAAGCCACCGAGGTGGTGATGGCTGCCAAGGACGTGGACCATGGGGCCGATGCCTCCAAGCTGGTCTACGAGGTGGCCGACCTGTGGTTCCACTCCATGGTGGCGCTGGCGCATTACGGCCTGTCGCCCGCCGATGTGGTGGCCGAGCTGGAGCGCCGCGAGGGCACCAGCGGCATCGAGGAGAAAGCCCTGCGCAAGGCCGTTGCGCGCGCCGCCAAGGAGGACCAGGCCCCATGAACGACATCATTGACACGGACACCAGCAACCGCAAGGCCGAGGGTCTCAAGACCGTCGGCTGGATCAGCTACCTGCTGCACCTGATCGTGGCGCTGGGCGCTGTCATCCCTGGTGCGCAGCCTGGCGCCGTACTGCTGGTGGTGGCCCTGGTGCTCGACCTGGTCAAGAAAAGCGACGCCGAAGGCACCTGGCAGGCCAACCACTTTTCGTGGCGTATCCGCACCGTGATCTGGGCGGGCGTGCTGTACGTGGTCACTGCGCCACTGTGGCTGCTGTTCTTTGTGCCGGGCTGGATTGCCTGGGGCCTGATCTCGCTGTGGTTCCTGTACCGCATCGTGCGCGGCATGGTCGCCATGAACAGCAACCGGGCCGTGGATGCCTGATGCGCCAGGCCCCGCAACGGGCACCGTACCGCTGCAACGCCTGAACCTTGCGCTGCAGGGCGGTGGCTCTCACGGGGCCCTGACCTGGGGCGTGCTGGACGCCCTGCTGGAAGACGGCAGCTGGCAGTTTGAAGGCGTGAGCGGCACCAGTGCCGGTGCGATGAACGCCGTGGCCCTGGCCCACGGGTTTGCCAAGGCGGCCGAACACTACAGCGACCCGCGCGAAGCGCATGCGGCAGGCTGCGCGCTGGCCCGCGAAACGCTTACGCGCCTGTGGGAAGGCGTGGGCACCCTGGGTAGCCTCATGTGGGGCGCGCCCCTGGCGGCCGCCAACCCCATGCTGGGCATGATGCGCCAGTGGCTGTCTCCCTACCAGACCAATCCGCTCGACATCAACCCCCTGCGCCGCCTGCTCGAGCGCGAGGTCGACTTTGACCTGCTGTGCTCGGCCACGCGCCGTCTGCCCGCCGCGGGCGGCTGCCCGCGCGTGTTTGTGTGCGCCACCAATGTGCGCACCGGGCGGGGTGAAATCTTCTCGGGCCCGCGCCTGAGCGCCGATGCGGTCATGGCCTCGGCCTGCCTGCCGCTGCTGTTCAAGGCGGTGGAGATTGACGGCGAGCACTACTGGGATGGCGGCTACTCCGGCAACCCGGCCCTGCACCCGCTGATCTACCAGACCGACACGTCCGACATCCTGCTCGTGCAGATCAATCCCATCGAACACCGCGCGCTGCCTGATTCCGGCCCCGAGATCATGGAACGCATGAACGAGGTGACCTTCAATGCCAGCCTGCTGGCCGAGCTGCGCGCCATCGAGTTCGTGCGCCGCCTGCTGGCCGAGGGAAAGCTCGACGAGCGCCGCTACAAAAGCGTGCGCATGCACCGCATCGATGGCGGTGCGGCGCTTGCCGCGTTTGGTGCCGACAGCAAGCTGCGCGCGGACCTGGCCTTTGTGCGCAGGCTGTTCGCCCTGGGCCGCGAGACCGGGCAGGCCTGGCTGGCCGCGCACGGCAAGGATGTGGGCGTGCGCCCGAGCATCCGGATCGCCGACAATGCCTGACCCTGCGCAAGCGCTGCGCTGCGCGCGGCATCCCGACCCCCTATTCCATCTCTTGTCCTGATCCTTTCATGCACGATCCGAACTGCCTTTTCTGCAAGATCATCGCGGGCCAGATTCCTTCGAAGAAGGTCTATGAAGACGAAGAGATCTTTGCCTTCCACGACATCCACCCCTGGGCGCCGGTGCATTTCCTCATGGTGCCCAAGCTGCATATCCCTTCGATGGCGCAGGTCACCGATGCGCATGCGGGTGTGCTCGGGCGCATGATGGCGCTGGCTCCGCGGCTGGCCATGGAGCAGGGCTGCAACCCATACCCGGAGGGTGGCTTTCGCGTCGTGGTAAACACGGGGCTTGAAGGCGGGCAGGAAATCCACCATCTGCACATCCACGTGATGGGCGGACCCCGGCCCTGGCTCAAAGGCTGACCGAGGCTGACACACGGCAATGGCTGCCGGTCGTGGGCGGGGCGCGTTGCGCGATGCGGCCCCGGCCCCCGTCTAAAATGATTGCAATTCATCAGGAGATATTCCATGGGCTCTTTTTCCATCTGGCACTGGCTGATCGTGCTGCTGATCGTTGTGATGGTCTTCGGCACCAAGAAGCTCAAGAACATGGGCTCCGATCTCGGTGGCGCCGTCAAGGGCTTCAAGGACGGCATGAAGGACGGCACGACTGACGCGCCGCCCGCCACCACCCCAGCACCATCGCAAGTTGCCAACAGCACGGCCGCCGACAAGACCACCATCGATGTCGAAGCCAAGCAGAAGAGCTGACCGGTTGCCGCTGCGCGCCGCCTGCACACGCTGCCACCGCACACCGGCCCTCAGCGCCAGGTTGATCCATGATTGATATCGGCCTGTCCAAGATGGCGCTGATCGGCGTTGTGGCGCTGATCGTCATAGGCCCCGAGAAGCTGCCGCGCGTCGCCCGCACGGTCGGCACGCTGCTGGGCAAGGCGCAGCGCTACGTGTCCGACGTGAAGGCCGAGGTCAACCGGTCCATGGAGCTCGACGAGCTCAAGAAGATGAAGGACACGGTGGAGAACGCCGCGCGCGACGTGCAGCAATCGGTGCAGACGAGTGCGAGCGAGTTCGAGCGCGACTGGGCTGAAGCCACCGACATGGCCAGCACGCCGTTGCAGGAGCCGCCATCGGTGGTGCCCGCTTACCGGCACCCGGGCAAGAACTGGCGCCTCAAGCGCGGGACCACGCCGCAGTGGTACAAGGCCCGCAGCGGTGTGCGCACCAAGGCCCAGTCCGGCGCCGCTCGTGTGGCACGCTTTCGCCCGCAGAAATTCCAGTGATCACCATTCCACCGGGCAGCGCCGGCACCACAGCGTGCATTCGCTGTGTGCCGCGCGGGCGGTGGTCCTGACGCCTACCAACCCTTTCCATGTCCGACACCCCATCCAAAGAAGACGAGCTGGCCGGTACCGAGCAGCCGTTTGTGCAGCACCTGGTAGAGCTGCGCGACCGCATGGTCAAGGCGTTCATCGCCATCGGGGTGGCTGCCGCCATCCTGTTCTTCTTCCCCGGGCCGGGCGCGCTGTACGACTTTCTGGCGGCGCCGCTGGTGGCGCACCTGCCCAAGGGCGCCACGCTGATCGCCACGTCGGTGATCTCGCCGTTCATGGTGCCGCTCAAGATCCTGCTCATGTCGGCCTTTTTGCTGGCGCTGCCTTTTGTGCTGTGGCAGGTGTGGGCCTTCGTGGCGCCGGGCCTGTATTCGCACGAAAAGAAGCTGGTGCTGCCCCTGGTGATCTCCAGCACCCTGCTGTTTTTCATCGGCGTGGCCTTTTGCTACTACCTGGTGTTTGGCCAGGTGTTTGCCTTCATCCAGAGCTTTGCGCCCAAGAGCATCACCGCCGCGCCTGACATCGAGGCGTACCTGAGCTTCGTGCTGTCGATGTTCCTGGCGTTTGGCCTGTCGTTCGAGGTGCCGATTGCGGTGGTGGTGCTGGCGCGCATGGGCGTGGTGTCGATCGAGAAGCTCCGGGATTTTCGCGGCTACTTCATCGTCATCGCGTTTGTGATCGCCGCCATCGTCACGCCGCCGGATGTGGTGTCGCAGCTGTCGCTGGCCATCCCGATGTGCATCCTGTACCAGGTGGGGATCTGGGCGGCCCAGTTTTTCATCAAGCACACCAAGGCGCCGGACGACGCGCAGGAAACCGCTACGCATTCCTGATCCGTCGGGTGCAGCCCGGGCTGGCCCTGCTCTGAGCCAGGGGGGCGTGCTGACGGGTGCATCGAGGATGCCTGCCGGCCAGCAAGTCGGCCGTGCCCTGTATGCTGGCCCTGCAATCTGAAACCCCACATGCTCGCTGCAAGCCTGCGGCGGGCTGGCCTTGGCGCCGCTCAAGGTCCCCAATACAGGCGTTTTCGACCATTTTTGGGTCTTATTGGCCTCAGGTGCTTGATCTGATTGCCTCCATTGCTATTGATTAAATAGCATTCGGGCATGGGCGTCTGGGCCCGATGCAGCAGCGCCGCGGAGGCGGCCGCTCAAGGTTCGAGGCGCTGCCCGGACACCTTCCTGCGATGGGCGCCTCATGCAAACCACGCCCTGCGTGGCTTGCCAGTCAGTGTCACCCCCTGTCCCGCTGTTTCCTAGCGCCGCACGTTGCGCTGGGGCCGGGGGCGTACGCCGGGGCTGATGTTCAGTTCCACCATCTTGTCGCCGCGCTGCACCACAAAGGGCGATGCCTCGCCGGGTTTGAGGGCTGCCACGGCGGTCAGCAGCTCCGACACATTGGCCACGTTCTTGCCTTCCACGCGCACGATCACGTCGCCCGGCCGCATGCCAGCTTGCGCGGCGGGGCCGTCCTGCAGCACGCCGGTGATGATCACGCCCTCGGTGGCCTTCACGCCGAATGTCTCGGCGAGCTCAGGCGAGAGTTCGTTGGGTTCCACGCCGATCCAGCCGCGGGTGACCTGGCCGTCCTTCACGATGCCGTCGAGCACCATGCGCGCGGTGGAGACAGGGATGGCAAAGCCGATGCCCATGCTGCCACCCGAGCGTGAATAGATGGCCGTGTTGATGCCCATCAGGTTGCCGTTCACGTCCACCAGCGCGCCGCCCGAATTGCCAGGGTTGATGGCCGCGTCCGTCTGGATGAAGTTCTCGAACGTGTTGATGCCCAGTTGCGTACGGCCCAGCGCGCTGACGATGCCGCTGGTCACGGTCTGGCCCACGCCAAACGGGTTGCCGATGGCCAGCACCTGATCGCCCACCGCGAGCGCGTCGGAGTTGCCCAGCACGATGACCGGCAGCTTGTCGAGCTCGATCCGCAGGATGGCCAGGTCGGTGTCGGGGTCGGTCCCGATCACCTTGGCGCGGGCGCGGCGGCTGTCGTTGAGCGTGACCTCGATCTCATCGGCACCTTCGACCACATGGTTGTTGGTGAGGATGTAGCCGTCGGGACTGACGATGACCCCGCTGCCCAGGCCCGCCTGCGCTTGGCTGCCCTGGTCGCCAAAGAAGAACTGGAACCACGGGTCGTTGCTGCGCGGGTGGCGCACGGCCTTGCTGGTGTTGATGCTCACCACCGCAGGGGCTGCCTTGCGTGCCGCCACGCTGAAGCTGCCTGCCACCGGCTGGGCTGCCGGGGTGGCGGGGGCCTCCAGCAGCGAAATCCCCGCGCCAGAGCGGGTGGTGCCCTTGCCCAGCCAGCCGGGTTGCAGGGTCGCCACGACAAAATAGACCGCCACCAGCACGGTCACGGTCTGCGAGAAAAGGAGCCACATGCGCTTCATGGTTTTTGGAGATCGCTCGGAAATGCAAAAAAGGCCGGAGTGCCAGGGGGATGTGCAGGAAAGATTGTCGCTGAACGCACCCGCAGCCTGCTGGCCGCGCTTGCGCGGCGCAACGTACCGAGGCCATCTTGCCATCCACGTGAAATTTTTTTGAGCAATGTTGCCGCTTTCGTCATTGTCTGCATGGTGTAAACCCTGTTGGGCTTGCGCGGTCGATGCCGACAATGAATTTGCAACATAGATTGCAATCAATTTTTTGGAGACAAAGACCATGACGCAAAGCAACAAACCTCGCCGCCGCGGCCTGCTCAAGGGCGCTGCAGTCGCTGCGGGCGCGATGAGCGCGCCGATGATCGCGACCGCGCAGACGACCACCAGCCTGCGCTTTCAGAGCACATGGCCTTCCAAGGACATCTTTCACGAGTACGCACAGGATTTCGCCAAGAAGGTGAACGACATGGCCAGCGGCCGCCTCAAGATCGAGGTGCTGCCTGCGGGCGCCGTGGTGCCTGCGTTCCAGTTGCTGGAAGCCGTGGGCAAGGGCACGCTGGACGGTGGCCATGGCGTGGTGGCCTACCACTACGGCAAGAACTCGGCTCTGGCGTTGTGGGGCTCTGGCCCGGCCTTCGGCATGGACCCCAACATGGTGCTCGCCTGGCACAACTACGGCGGCGGCAAGGCCCTGCTGGAAGAGATCTATCAAACGCTGAATCTGGATGTGGCGTCGTACCTGTACGGCCCCATGCCATCGCAGCCTTTTGGCTGGTTCAAGAAGCCCATCGCCAAGATCGAGGACATGAAGGGTGTGAAGTTCCGCACCGTGGGCCTGGCGGTGGACATGTACACCGAGATGGGCGCCGCCGTGAACCCGCTGCCCGGCGGTGAAATCGTTCCAGCGCTGGACCGCGGCCTGATCGACGGCGCCGAGTTCAACAACGCTTCGTCTGATCGCTTGCTGGGCTTCCCCGACGTGGTCAAGAACTGCATGCTGCAGAGCTTTCACCAGAGCGGCGAGCAGTTCGAAATCCTGTTCAACAAGACCAAGCTCAATGCGCTGCCCGCGGAACTCAAGGCCATCATCGATTACGCCGTGCAGGCTGCCAGCGCCGACATGAGCTGGAAAGCCATCGAGCGCAATTCCAAGGACTACGAAGAGCTCAAGAAGCAGGGCGTCAAGTTCTACAAGACCCCCGACGCCATCCTGCGCGCGCAGCTGGCAGCGTGGGACAAGATCATCGCCAAGAAGGGCGATGAGAACCCGCTGTTCAAGAAGATCCTTGCGTCGCAAAAGGCGTTTGCACAGCGTGCTGGCCAGTGGCAGGGCGACTACATGGTCGACTTCAAGATGGCCTACAACCACTATTTCGGCAAGGGGGCCAAGAAAGCCTGACCTGATGCTGTGATGCAAGGGCGCCCGCAGGCCACGGCCTCAGGGGCGCCCTTTTTTCTGTCCTGAGATGGGTAAGCCATGCAAAAACTATTACTTACAGTGGACCGGCTCTCGACCTGGTTTGGAAAGGCCTGCGCCTGGAGCGTCGTGGGCCTCACGCTGCTGATCACCTGGGAGGTGTTCTCCCGGTATGTCCTGAACAAGCCCAACGCCTGGGTGCTCGATGCGCAGATCATGCTGTATGGCGTGCTCTTCATGACCGCCGGGGCCTACACGCTGGCCAAGAGCGGCCACGTGCGCGGCGATGTGCTTTACGGCTTCTTCGAGCCCCGCACGCAGGCTACCGTGGACCTCGTGTTGTACATCCTGTTCTTCCTGCCCGGCATCATCGCGCTCACCTATGCTGGGTGGTTCTTCTTCCAGGACTCGCTTGCCATGCGTGAGCAGACCTTCAATGCCGACCCGCTACCGGTCTACCCGTTCAAGTTCGTGGTGCCGCTGGCCGGGGCTTTCCTGCTGCTGCAGGGCATCGTCGAAATCATCCGTTGCGTGATCTGCATCCGCACGGGCGAGTGGCCCAAGCGCGAGGGTGACGTCGAGGAAGTCGATGTCGACAAGCTCAAGCAGATGGTGCACGTCAAAGACTCGGACATCGAGGCACTCGACAAGCTCGTCGTGCAGAAGGGTGGCCACTGATGAAGATCCGCAAAGAGCTTTATTTCGGCTTCACGCTGATGGGCGTGATCATCCTTGCGGCGCTCGCGATGGTGTTCAGCGTCGAGAAGATGACCAACGGCCACTACGGCCTGCTGATGCTGTCGCTGGTGGTCGTTGCCATCATGCTGGGCTTTCCCACGGCGTTCACGCTGATGGGCATGGGGATGATGTTCGCGTTTTTTGCCTACCACTCCGGGGACCAGACGGCCGCCGGGGCGCTCAAGCAGACGCTGGACCTGATGGTGCAGCGCGCGTTCTCGGTCATGGGCAATGATGTCCTGATCTCGATCCCGCTCTTCGTGTTCATGGGCTACCTCGTTGAACGCGCCAACCTGATCGAAAAGCTGTTCCACAGCCTGCACCTGGCCCTGGCACGCGTGCCGGGCTCGCTGGGGGTGGCCACCCTGGTCACGTGCGCGGTGTTTGCCACTGCAACGGGCATCGTGGGTGCCGTGGTCACGCTGATGGGCCTGCTGGCCCTGCCGCAGATGCTGCGGGCCGGGTATGACGTGCGCCTGTCGGCTGGCACCATCACGGCTGGCGGTTGCCTGGGTATCCTGATTCCACCGTCGGTGCTGCTCATCGTGTATGGCGCTACCGCCGGTGTCTCGGTGGTGCAGCTGTACGCGGGTGCGTTCTTTCCCGGCATCATGCTGGCAGGCCTGTACATCGTGTACGTGATCATCATGGCCAAGCTCAGGCCCGACTGGGCGCCGCCCCTGACGGCCGAGCAGCGCATGGTGCCCCTGCCAGCAGGGCTCAAGGCCATTGGCGCGACGTCGGATGGCTGGGCGCTGGGCAGCATCGTCAGCGCACTCAAGGGCAAGCGCAATCAGGCGGTTTCCACCCGGTATCTTCTGGGCCAGCTGGGCATTGCGCTGCTGCCGGCCATCCTCTTTGCGGTGGTCGCCGTGGCCAGCTACCAGAGCGCAACCCGCGTGGTGGTGGAAGAGACTTACTCCGAGCTGCAGGCCATGGGCGCCGGTGCCAACGAAGACACATCGTCTTCTTCCGGCGGCCTGGCAGAGCCCGAGAGCTCCGGCCTGGCTGAGCCTGCGAGCGCAGACGCAGTGGCTGAGCCACCGGGCGCCCAGGCCGTGGCCGAGCCACCCGGGGCTGAGCCGGTAGCGGCCGCCGTCGAGGCGCCGGGTACGGTGTCGGAGCCACCGGCAGCGGCAGCTCCTGCGGCAGCAGCGGGCGGAGCTACCACCAAGCCGGCTTCCGCCGGGTTCTGGATCGGTCTGGGCGTGGGTGCCCTGGCGCTGGTGACCTTCTACGGCATCCTGAGCTACGCACGCCTTGAAGTGTTCAAGATGCTGCTGTCCAGCTTCTTCCCGCTGCTGGTGCTGATCCTTTCGGTGCTGGGCTCCATCGTGTTTGGCCTGGCCACGCCGACGGAAGCCGCTGCGGTGGGTGCGTTTGGCGGATTCGTGCTGGCGGCGGCCTACCGGCAGCTGACGTTCGGAGTGATCAAGGAGTCGGTGTTCCTGACCGCCAAGACCAGCGCCATGGTGTGCTGGCTGTTCGTCGGCTCCGCCATCTTCTCGGCTGCATTTGCGCTGCTGGGCGGGCAGGAGCTGGTCGAGCAGTGGGTGCTGAGCATGAACCTCACCAAGACGCAGTTCCTGGTGCTGTCGCAGGTCATCATCTTCATCCTGGGCTGGCCGCTGGAGTGGACCGAGATCATCGTGATCTTCATGCCCATCTTCATCCCACTGCTGGACAACTTCGGGGTGGACCCACTGTTCTTCGGCCTGCTGGTGGCCCTGAACCTGCAGACCGCCTTCCTGAGCCCGCCGGTGGCGATGAGCGCGTTCTATCTGAAGGGCGTGGCGCCCAAGCACGTCACGCTCAACCAGATATTTGCGGGCATGCTGCCGTTCATGGGGATCCAGATCGTCGCGATCTTCCTGCTGTACATGTTCCCGGCCATTGGCCTTTGGCTGCCCGAGGTGCTGTACCGGTAAAGCTGCAGCGGTGCCGGCTCTGGCCGGTAGATGGATGCACAACAAGGCGCCCTCGGGCGCCTTGTTGTTTGGTGCCGTGGCCCGGGTGAAAACCCGCTGGGGCAACGGGCTGGACAGCACCGGGTGCCTGTGCAGGTGTTCACAATACAGGGATGAGCACCGATCACGCATCCCGCACCACCACCCGCCAGGCATTGCTGCAGGCGTTTGACACCTTGCTGCAACCCCAGCTTTTCAAGGACTACGGGCCCAACGGCCTGCAGGTGGAGGGAAAACCGCACATCGCTCGCATCGTGAGTGGTGTGACCGCCAGCCGGGCGCTGATCGACGCAGCGATTGCTTCAGGCGCTGACGCGATCTTTGTGCACCACGGATTGTTCTGGCGCGGGCAGGACGGACGCGTCACCGGCTGGATGAAGGAGCGCCTGTCCCGCCTGCTGGCGCACGACATCAACCTCTTTGCGTACCACCTGCCCCTTGATGCGCACGCGGAGCTGGGCAACAACGCACAGCTGGGCCGGGTGTTGGGGCTCACCGCCGACGCCCGTTTTGGCGAGCAGAACCTGGGGTGCAGCGCACCGGCGTCTTGGGACAGCGGGCAAGCCCTGGCAGACCACGTGGCCCGGGCGCTGGGTCGCGCAGTGACGCTGGTTCAACCAGAGGACGGCCTTGACAGGCCCGTCCGGCGCGTTGCGTGGTGCACGGGCGGGGCCCAAGGCTATTTCGAGCCGGCCATTGCCGCGGGTGCCGATGCGTTCATCACCGGCGAAATCTCGGAGCCGCAGGCGCACCTGGCGCGTGAGATGGGGGTGAGCTTCATTGCAGCCGGGCACCATGCCACCGAGCGGTATGGCGCGCCAGCAGTGGCGGCGCAGGTGGCAGCCCAGCTGGGCCTGTCCCATGAGTTCATCGACATCGACAATCCGGCCTAACGGCGCGCCTGCAGTTATTCGCTATTAAGTGAATAGCTGCAGGGGTATATAAATCAAGCGCTACCCCTCAATTTGGTCAGTTTTTCATGAAAACCATCGCCATCACGCAAGGTGATCCGGCCGGCATTGGCCCGGAAATCATCGCCAAGGCTTTCCGGGACGTGCCCGACGCGATGCGCGGCTGCTTCGTGGTGGGTGATGTGCCCACGCTGCGAAGGGCTGCGCAGACGCTGGCTCGCCCGGGGGCGCCTGACCTGCCGGTTGCCTGGCTGGACGAGCCCGCGCAGGCATTGCACATGCCGCCGCGCTGCGTGCCCGTGCTGCAACTGGCTGACATTCCAGGCCCGCAGCCGTGGGGGCGTATCAGCGCCGCCGCCGGGCACGCAGCTGCAGCGTGCGTGACCTGGGCAGCGCAGGCCGCGCTGGCGGGGCGTATTGACGCCATCGTGACGGCCCCGCTGCACAAGGAGGCGTTATCAGCCGCAGGCGTGGATTTCCCGGGTCACACCGAGCTGCTTCAGGCGCAGGCGGCCGCCCATGCGGGAGTGGGCCTTCACGAAATGCCGGTGCGCATGATGCTGGCCAGTGATGAACTGCGCACGGTGCTGGTCAGCATCCACATGTCGCTGCGCGACGCGATTGCCGCAGTGACGCACGACAACGTGTTGCAAACCCTGCGCATCACCGATGCAGCCCTGCTGCGCAGCCTGGGCCGCCGCCCGCGAATGGCCGTGGCGGGCCTCAACCCGCATGCCGGCGAGGGAGGGCTGTTTGGCCGGGAGGAAATCGAGGTGATTGCGCCAGCGGTGGCTGCAGCGCGCGCCGAGGGCCTTGACGTGACGGGGCCGCTGGCGCCGGACACCGTGTTCATGCGGGCCCGCAGCACCCCGCAGCGCGCAGGCGAGTTCGATGTGGTGGTGGCGATGTACCACGACCAGGGCTTGATTCCGGTCAAGTACCTGGGCGTGGACAAGGGCGTGAACGTGACGCTGGGCCTGCCGCTGGTACGAACCAGTCCCGATCATGGAACCGCCTTCGACATTGCGGGCCAAGGACTCGCAGAGGCCGCGAGCCTGATCGAGGCAGTGCGCATGGCTCGCCTGCTGGCGAGCTGATTGCCCGGGCCGCGCTGCGGCGGACTCGGATAGGGCGTGCCGGTTGTGCGCACGGCGCAACGGCTGAGACAGGCTGAATGTGCGCCTGGCCTCCGCACAGCGCCAGGCGGTGGCCGCTCAGCGCTTGAGGCTGTCGCGGATCTCGCGCAAAAGCACGATGTCTTCGGGCGGGGCAGCAGGCGCCGGCGCTGGCGCAGCGGGTGCTTCGCGCTTCATCCGGTTGATCTGCTTGACCATCAGGAAGATGATGAACGCCAGGATGATGAAGTTGACCGCCACCGTGAGGAAGCTGCCATAGGCCAGCACCGGGACGCCGGCTTTCTTGAGCGCGTCCAGCGTCATGGCAGTGCCGGGCGGCACGTTGCCCAGCGCAATGAAATGGCTGGAAAAATCCAGCTTGCCAAACGCCAGGCCCACGATGGGCATGATCAGATCGGACACCACGGAATCAACGATCTTGCCGAAAGCGCCGCCGATGATCACGCCGACCGCGAGATCAATCACGTTGCCCTTGACCGCAAACTCCCTGAACTCCTGCATCATTCCCATGTTCACCCTCCAACACTGTTTTTGAGATGCGCAAGTATCTCCGAGTGCCGCACCGCGTCAACACCAGTTCACAATCGAATACCCATTTTCACTCCGCTACAATTCGAGGTTGACCCAAACAATAGCGATGTTTACCGAGGATCCCCATGAGTGACACACCAGTCGACACCAGTAAAAGGACGTGGCTGATTGCGTCCGGATGTGCCGGTGCCGCTGGCGGAGTGGCCGTTGCCGTGCCCTTCGTCAGTAGTTTTCAGCCTTCGGAGAAAGCCAGAGCTGCCGGTGCAGCGGTTGAGGTGGACATCTCCACCTTGCAGCCCGGCGAAAAGCTGACCGTCGAATGGCGCGGCAAGCCCGTGTGGATCTTCAAGCGCACTCCCCAGCAGCTGGAGTCGCTCGCCCAGACTGAATCCCAGCTGGCCGACCCCAAGTCGGATCGCAACACGTACCCGACGCCCGAGTACGCCAAAAATCAGCACCGCTCGATCAAGCCTGAAGTGTTCGTTGGTGTCGGTATCTGCACCCACCTTGGTTGTTCGCCTGGTGACAAGCTGCAGGCAGGGCCTCAGCCTTCGCTGCCTGATGACTGGCGTGGCGGTTTTCTGTGCGCCTGCCATGGCTCCACTTTCGACGTGGCCGGCCGGGTCTTCAAGAACAAGCCCGCGCCCGACAACCTGGAAGTGCCGCCGCACATGTACCTGTCCGACACGCTGCTGCTCATCGGCGAAGACAAGAAGGCCTGAGGTAAATCGACATGGCTGAATTCAAGGAAATCTCCCCCAACGCCTCGACTGGCGCCAAGGTGACGAACTGGTTTGAGAACCGGTTTCCGACTGCCTTTGACGCGTACAAGGTGCACATGTCGGAGTATTACGCTCCGAAGAACTTCAACTTCTGGTACATCTTCGGCTCGCTGGCGCTGGTGGTGCTGGTGATCCAGATCGTCACCGGGATCTTCCTGGTCATGCACTACAAGCCCGACGCTAACCTGGCGTTCGCTTCGGTCGAGTACATCATGCGTGATGTACCGTGGGGCTGGCTGATCCGCTACATGCACTCCACAGGGGCCTCAGCCTTCTTTGTGGTGGTGTATCTGCACATGTTCCGCGGCCTTATCTATGGCAGCTACCGCAAGCCGCGGGAACTGGTCTGGATCTTCGGTTGCGCCATTTTCCTGTGCCTGATGGCCGAAGCCTTCATGGGTTACCTGCTGCCATGGGGTCAGATGTCTTACTGGGGCGCCCAGGTGATCGTGAACCTGTTTGCAGCCATCCCGTTCATCGGTCCTGACTTGGCCTTGCTGATCCGTGGCGACTTTGTGGTGGGTGACGCCACGCTGAACCGCTTCTTCAGCTTCCACGTCATTGCGGTGCCGCTGGTACTGCTCGGTCTGGTGGTGGCCCACTTGCTGGCCTTGCACGATGTGGGTTCCAACAACCCCGACGGCGTGGAAATCAAGGGCCCCAAGGCTCCCAAGGATGCCAACGGCAAGCCGCTGGACGGCGTGCCTTTCCATCCGTACTACACGGTGCATGACATCTTTGCGCTGAGCATGTTCCTGATGGCATTCACCGCAGTAGTGTTCTTCGCGCCGGAGTTTGGTGGCTACTTCCTGGAGTACAACAACTTCATCCCGGCTGATCCGCTGGTGACCCCTTTGCACATCGCCCCGGTGTGGTACTTCACGCCCTTCTACTCGATGCTGCGCGCGATCACGACGGAAATGATGTACGTGCTGGTCCTGTGCGTACTGGCTGCGGCTGCCTTTGGCGTGCTCAAGGCCAAGCTGCCCGGCTTCATCAAGGCGGGCATCGCCGTGGGTTCGCTGGTAGCCGTGGCGCTGCTCCTGTCGATCGATGCCAAGTTCTGGGGCGTGGTCGTGATGGGCGGCGCCGTGATCATCCTGTTCTTCCTGCCTTGGCTGGATCACAGCCCGGTGCGCTCGATCCGCTACCGTCCTGACTGGCACAAGTACCTGTACGCCGTGTTCGTGATCAACTTCCTGATCCTGGGCTACCTTGGCGTGCAGCCTCCGTCGCCGATTGGCGAGCGCGTGTCGCAGGTCGGTACGTTGTTCTACTTCGGGTTCTTCTTGCTGATGCCCTGGTGGAGCCGTATTGGCGAGGCCAAGCCCGTGCCTGACCGCGTGACCTTTGTAGCGCACTGAGCCCAGGAGATAACAACAATGAAGAAAATCATTCTCACGTTGGTGGCGGCCCTGGGGCTTGCGGCTGGCTCCGCGTTGGCTGCGGGCGGTGGCATTCCGCTCGACAAGGCGCCCGCCAAGACGAACGATCTGGCATCGCTGCAAAACGGCGCCAAGATTTTTGTCAATTACTGCCTCAACTGCCATTCGGCAGCTTTCATGCGGTTCAACCGCCTGAAGGACATCGGCTTGACCGACCAGCAGGTCAAGGACAACCTCCTGTTCACGACGGACAAGGTGGGTGAGACCATGAAGGCTGCGATCGACCCCAAACAGGCCAAGGCCTGGTTCGGGGCCAATCCGCCTGACCTGACCGTGATCGCGCGTTCGCGCTCCGGTGCCGGTGGCCCGGGTGTTGATTACCTCTACACCTACATGCGGACTTACTACCGCGACGAAAACAAGCCCACCGGGTGGAACAACCTGGTGTTCCCGAATGTAGGCATGCCTCATGTGCTGTGGGAATTGCAGGGCGAACGCCGCCCCATTTTTGAAGAGCACGAGAGCCACGGACACAAGACCCAGGTATTCAAGGGTTGGGAACAGGTCAAGCCTGGTCTGATGACGCCGCTTCAATATGATCAGACGATCGGCGACCTGGTGAACTACATGCAGTGGATGGCCGAGCCCGCCCAAAACACGCGCAAGCGTGTGGGTGTATGGGTTCTGATTTTCCTGGGTGTGTTCACAATCATTGCCTGGAGGTTGAACGCAGCCTTCTGGAAAGACGTGAAGTAAACGCCACATCGATCACTGGCACCCCTGGCGGGTGCCAATTGGTTTTTTGCAGAGTGGGCGCTTTGGCGTCCCACTCTTTTGATTTTTAGGAGCCTCACACCATGATGGTGCTTTACTCGGGTACGACCTGTCCCTTCTCTCACCGCTGCCGTTTTGTCCTGTTCGAGAAGGGCATGGACTTCGAGATCCGCGATGTGGACCTGTACAACAAGCCCGAAGACATCAGCGTGATGAATCCCTACGGACAGGTGCCGATCCTGGTCGAGCGCGACCTGATCCTGTACGAGTCGAACATCATCAACGAGTACATTGACGAGCGCTTTCCCCATCCGCAGCTGATGCCGGGTGACCCGGTAGATCGCGCACGCGTCCGCCTGTTCCTGCTCAACTTCGAAAAGGAACTGTTCGTGCATGTGAACGCGCTTGAATCGCGCGCGACCAAGGGCAACGAAAAGGCACTGGAAAAGGCGCGCGCCCACATCCGTGACCGGCTCACCCAGCTGGCCCCGGTGTTCCTCAAGAACAAGTACATGCTGGGCGACAATTTTTCCATGCTGGATGTAGCCATCGCTCCGCTGCTGTGGCGTCTTGATTACTACGGCATCGACCTGAGCAAGAACGCTGCTCCGCTGCTCAAATATGCAGAACGTATTTTTTCGCGGCCCGCCTACATCGAGGCACTGACACCCTCCGAGAAGGTGATGCGCAAGTAATTGCGCCGGTGTCGTTCATTGCCTAGTCTTGCCACGTCGCTCCCCACCCGAATCCATGACTCCTCCGGAATCCACCTCGACGCGCCCCTACCTGATTCGTGCACTGTACGAATGGTGTACCGACAACGGGTTTACGCCCTACGTCGCGGTGCGTGTTGATGACTCCGTGCAGGTTCCTCGTGAATACGTGAAGGATGGGGAGATCGTGCTCAATGTCAGTTTCGATGCGACCAGTTCCCTGCAGCTCGGGAATGACTTCATTGAGTTCAAGGCGCGGTTTGGTGGCAAGCCACGGGATATTCTTGTGCCGATTGGTCGGGTCATTGCGATTTATGCGCGTGAAAATGGACAGGGTATGGCGTTCCCCGCCCCCGTCGACGTGCTTGAAAGTGGCGGCGCTGGGCTGACGATGTCCCGTTCAGGTGTAGCCGAGCCGGTTTCCCCTCCACCACAGGAGTCCGCGATTGGCGGCGCCTCCAGTGCTTCACACGACGAGCGTGTGGTGCAGTTGGTGACCAGCGACGAAGGTCGAAAACCTGGCGACGACGGGGATGCGCCGCGTCCATCGCCGGCCGGGGGGAGCTCCCGCCCGTCGCTCAAGCGCGTCAAATAGCGCATCAATTCGGTTTCGCGCCCCTTTTTGCGCGCTAGAATCCAAGTCTCGCCGGTTTAGCTCAGTTGGTAGAGCACCCGCCTTGTAAGCGGTAGGTCGTCAGTTCGATTCCGACAACCGGCACCATATCCCCTCTTCGCCTCTTCGGGCATGCCCCGAACCTCCTTCCTCTCAAGCCTTCAGGTTTGAACTTTGAGGCGAATCGCGTTAACCTCCCACCCCCGGCTGCGCAGATGCGCTTGCAGAGCAGGCGCCAGCTGACGCAGCTTGGCGGCAGCGGAGTTGCTTCTAACCAGCAGGCACCATGAATCCCCGTCGATGGGGCCCGCCTGAATGGTTGCCCTGAGCCCTGCCGGTATCAATGTTTCGATGGCCTTGAGTCTCTCGCTGGATTCGCGTGTCAATGCAGTCAGTCGCGCCAGCGTAGGAGATTCCTGGCTGGCCTGCTGAAGGCTGACTGCGTAGTGGCGGCGGCTCATAGCGGGGAAGTCTTCAGTTTGAAGGGGACGAAGTGCATGTGATTATCACGGACGCCCGGCTTGCACGTAGCCGCGCGATCCATCTGTCTGGCGCAAGACTGCTTCTCTTCGGGCTGGCGCTTTCACTGTGCCTCATGGTTGTTGCGGCATCGCTTTATCACTGGGTTTTCCTCAAGGGAGCACGCGAGGGCTGGCCCATTGTCGGGTCGCTGGTCCGCCTGGTGGTGAAGGACGATTTCGCCGAGCGAGACCGTTACATGCGGGCCAACCTCGACGCCATGGCACGACGGGTGGGCGAGATGCAGGCCCGCATGGTGCAGCTCGAATCCCTCGGCGACCGGGTGATGGGACTGGCCGGAATGCCCGCCCCTGAGCCGGCCAAGGGTGACGCGCGAGGGGGGGCGCTGGTGAGTGCGCGAAGTCTCTCAATGGAAGAATTGCAGACGACTCTCGACGAGCTTGAACAGCTGACCCATCAACGTGTGGACCTGATGACCGTCCTGGAGTCCCGGCTGTTCGATCAGCATATCCGCAAGAAGATGATCCCCACTCACGCGCCGGTGACCGGGCGGACAGCGGGGTCCGGCTTTGGCTGGCGAGTCGACCCGATCACAGGGCAGTCAGCCCTGCACACGGGTCTCGATTTTCAGGCTGACACTGGAACGCCCATCCTTGCTGCTGCAGGGGGTATGGTCGTTACGCAGGAGTTTCATCCCGCCTATGGGAACATGGTTGAGATAGATCACGGGAACCAGCTGGTCACCCGCTACGCGCATGCGTCCAAGACCATGGTGAAGCGGGGCGATATCGTGCGACGCGGCCAAAAAATCGCCGAGGTCGGTACCACCGGTCGCTCGACAGGCGCGCATCTGCACTTCGAGGTACTCGTTCAGGGCGTGTTCCAGGACCCCCAGAAATTCCTCAGTGCAGGTGGGGTTGCACCCCAGCTGGCAGCTGCGCCTGCGTCATCATCCCGGTAGCGCCTCAGGGGCGCGTGGCTGGCGGGTAAAATCGCCGGTCCGGCATCTGGCGCGCCGCATTGCATTGCTTGCAATCGGCAGCGCCGGACCCACTTGATCTCAATTCATCTTAGGGATTTCGGTCGTCTGGCGTGCTGCCTCTGGCGCATCAGGCGGTCCTGTTCGCATGGCCACCAACTTCCTCACCAAACTTTTCGGCAGCCGCAACGACCGGCTCCTCAAGCAGTACCGCAAGACGGTGACCCGCATCAATGCGATGGAGCCCGACTACGAGAAGCTGTCGGATGAGCAACTGCGCGCCAAGACCCAGGAGTTCAAGGAGCGCGTTGCCAACGGGACTTCACTGGACGACTTGCTGCCCGAGGCGTTCGCCGTGGTCCGAGAAGGTTCCAAGCGCGTGATGAAGATGCGCCACTTTGATGTGCAGATGCTCGGCGGCATGGCACTTCACTTCGGCAAGATTTCGGAAATGCGCACGGGTGAGGGCAAGACGCTGACCGCCACGCTGCCGGTGTACCTCAATGCCTTGTCCGGCAAGGGCGTGCATGTAGTGACGGTCAACGACTACCTGGCGAATCGTGACGCCCAGTGGATGGGGCGCCTGTACAACTTCCTCGGCTTGTCGGTCGGCATCAACCTGCCGAACATGCCGCGCGAGGAAAAGCAGGCTGCGTACCGGGCTGACATCACCTACGGTACCAACAACGAATATGGCTTTGACTACCTGCGCGACAACATGGTCTATGAGGCGCGGGATCGCGTCCAGCACGGATTGAATTTCGCCATCGTCGACGAGGTGGACTCGATCCTGATCGACGAGGCACGCACACCGCTGATCATCAGCGGCCAGGCGGAAGACCATACGGCGATGTACATCGCGATGAACAAGGTAGTGCCCATGCTCGTGCGTCAGGAGGGCGAGGCAGACCCGCGCACCGGCGAAGGCGTGACCAAGCCGGGCGATTTCACGCTCGACGAAAAGACGCACCAGGTTTTCCTGACGGAACAGGGCCATGAGACTGCGGAGCGCGTGCTCGCCAGCCAGGGCCTGATCGCCGAAGGTGCGTCGTTATACGACCCGGCCAACATCACGCTGATGCATCACCTGTATGCCGCGCTGCGTGCCAACAACCTGTATCACCGTGATCAGCATTACGTGGTGCAGAACGGCGAGATCGTCATCGTCGACGAATTCACCGGGCGACTCATGTCCGGTCGCCGGTGGAGCGAAGGCCTGCACCAGGCCGTGGAAGCCAAGGAGGGCGTGAAGATCCAGGCCGAAAACCAGACGATGGCCTCGATCACCTTCCAGAATTACTTCCGTCTGTACGGCAAGCTGGCAGGCATGACGGGCACGGCCGATACCGAAGCCTACGAGTTCCAGGAAATCTATGGCCTGGAAACGGTAGTCATCCCGCCCAACCGTCCCAGCAAGCGCGATGACCAGCTGGACCGCGTCTACAAGACGACGCGCGAGAAGTACGAGGCCGCCATCAAGGACATCCGTGAATGCCATGAGCGCGGCCAACCCGTGCTGGTCGGCACCACGTCGATTGAAAACTCAGAGATCATCGACGAATTGCTGAAAAAGGAGGGGCTGCCCCACCAGGTTCTGAACGCGAAACAGCACGCACGTGAGGCGGACATCGTCGCCCAGGCAGGGCGCCCGGGCATGATCACCATTGCCACCAACATGGCAGGGCGGGGCACGGACATCGTGCTGGGCGGCAATATCGAAAACGATGTGGCCGCCATTGAGGCGGATGAATCGCTCAGCGAAGCAGACCGCGCCGCGAAGGTGGCTGCCCTGCGTGAGCAGTGGAAGATTGACCACGAGAAGGTCACAGGCCTCGGCGGCCTGCGCATCATTGCGACCGAGCGCCATGAATCGCGGCGTATCGACAACCAGCTGCGTGGCCGCTCCGGCCGCCAGGGCGACCCTGGCTCATCGCGCTTTTATCTGAGCCTCGATGATTCGCTGATGCGGATCTTCGCCGGCGATCGGGTGCGGGCGATCATGGACCGCCTGAAGATGCCCGATGGCGAAGCCATTGAAGCCGGTATCGTCACGCGAAGCATCGAGTCGGCCCAGCGCAAGGTGGAAGCCCGCAACTTCGACGTGCGCAAACAGCTGCTGGAGTACGACGACGTTGCCAACGACCAGCGCAAGGTGATTTACCAGCAGCGCAATGACATCCTGGACGCAAGTGATCTGTCGGACGTGATTGCTGCCATGCGTGAAGACTGCATGACAGATCTGGTTCGCCAGTATGTGCCGGTGGAATCGCTGGAAGAGCAGTGGGATATCCCTTCGCTCGAAAAGGCGCTGGCCGACGATTGGCACGTCAGGATGGACCTGCTGCAGGAAGTGCAGGCCGCCACCGCCATTACCGACGACGAGATCCTGGAAAAAGTGGTGGCGGCGGCGCATGCGTCGTTCGAAGCCAAGGTGTCACAGGTCGGGCGTGAAAACTTCACACAGTTCGAACGCATGGTCCTGTTGCAGGGTTTTGACTCCAACTGGCGCGACCACCTGAGCGCCCTGGACTATCTGCGCCAGGGCATCCACCTGCGGGGCTATGCACAAAAGCAGCCCAAGCAGGAGTACAAGCGTGAAGCGTTTGAACTGTTCCGTCAGCTGATCGACCACGTCAAGAACGAAGTCACCAAGATCCTGATGACGGTACAGGTGCAGTCGCCCGAACAGCTCGACCAGGCCGCCCAGGACATGGAAGCGCGTGGTGAAAGCATTGCCAACGTGACTTACACCGCCCCCACCGCGACGGGCGAGGCCGAAGTCGTTGCTGCCGGACAGATGGCCGGAGGCGACGCTACAGCAGCCTTGCCGGAGGGAATGCGTGTGGGACGTAACGACCCCTGCCCATGTGGAAGCGGCAAGAAGTTCAAGCAGTGTCACGGCAAGCTGGCCTGACGTGCCGATAGCGGTCGGTAGCGCGCAGGCTGGCCCTGTCACCTGACCCTGGCCCTTTCCAACCAATGACGACACGGGCTGCGGCCCGTGTCGTCATTTGGACCGCCGGTTTTTCCGATAATTGCAAAAGTCATCCACAGAAGGTCACCATGCCCGTCAATCTCTCAGCCCCTGTTGCCGCCGACCTGCACCCCGTCGCGGGAGTTCGTATTGGTGTTGCCGAAGCCGGCATCCGCAAGGCCAATCGCAAGGACCTCACCGTGTTCCTGCTGGACGAAGGTGCCAGCGTGGCAGGTGTGTTCACCAAGAACAGGTTCTGTGCAGCGCCTGTACAGCTCAGCCGTGAGCATCTGGCCGCGGGCCAGGGCATCCGGGCCATGGTCATCAACACAGGTAACGCCAATGCCGGAACGGGATCCGACGGTCTGGTGCGGGCGCGCGCGACGTGTATCGCCCTCGCGCGGCGGCTTGAACTGGCTCCGGAGCAGATCCTGCCGTTCTCCACGGGCGTGATCATGGAGCCACTCCCGCATGACCGTATCGAGGCCGGTTTGCCTGCCGCCATTGCGGACGCACGCGTCGATCACTGGGCTCGGGCGGCCGAGGGGATCATGACGACCGACACCATTCCCAAAGCGTTTTCCGCGCAGGCCGAAGTTGGCGGCGCGACGGTCACCATCACGGGCATCAGCAAGGGCGCAGGCATGATTCGGCCGAACATGGCGACCATGCTCGGCTTCATGGCAACAGATGCCTGTGTGCACCCTTCCGTCATGCAAAAGCTGGCGACCGACTTGGCCGACGGTTCATTCAACCGCATCACGATCGACGGTGACACGTCAACCAACGACTCTTTCGTTGTGGTGGCCACCAACAAGGCGGCCCATCCGCCCATCACGGATCTGGACAGCGCAGACGGCCAGGCGCTCAAGCAGGCCATGATGCGCGTGTCGCAGCAGCTCGCCCAGGCGATAGTGCGCGACGGCGAGGGCGCCACCAAGTTCATCACGGTGCGTGTGGAGGGAGGCAAGACCGGCGAAGAATGCCGCCAGGTCGCGTATGCCATCGCCCACTCTCCCCTCGTCAAGACGGCCTTTTTTGCCAGCGATCCGAACCTTGGCCGCATTCTGGCCGCAGTGGGTTATGCAGGCATTGAAGATCTCGACCAGACCGGTATTGACCTGTACCTGGACGATGTGCATGTGGCTGTTCAAGGGGGGCGCAATCCGGCGTACCGTGAAGAGGACGGCCAGCGCGTGATGAAGCAAAGCGAGATCACGGTGCGCGTGCTGTTGGGGCGCGGTGAGGCGGCAGATACGGTGTGGACCTGTGACTTCAGCCACGAATACGTGACCATCAACGCCGATTATCGTTCCTGACCTGTTTTTTGCTATCAATAAGATAGCTATCAGGCATGGATTTGCAAGGGCTACAGGCCAAAATGAATCAAAAATTCGAGAATCTCATCGAACGTGCCGAGCAACTGATGGCGCGCATCGAATCCGTTTTGCCTCAGCCCCTGGGTGCCCCTGACTGGTCTGCCGCCATCGCATGGCGGTATCGCAAGCGGAGCAGCGGCCATGGCTCGCTGGAGCCCGTGCGCCATGTGGCACAAGTGCGCATGGATGATCTCCAGGAAATCGAGCCCCAAAAAGCCAGGATCGAGCGCAACACTGAGCAGTTCGTATCGGGCAAGCCAGCCAACAACGTGCTGCTCACCGGCGCGCGTGGCACTGGAAAGTCGTCTTTGATCAAGGCCTGCCTCAACGCATTTGCTGCTCGCGGTCTGCGACTGATTGAGGTGGACAAGGCAGATCTGGTGGATCTGCCAGACATCGTGGATGTGGTTGCCGGAAGACCTGAAAAATTCATTGTGTTCTGTGATGACCTCAGTTTTGAAGATGGCGAGCCAGGCTACAAAGCGCTCAAGTCCATCCTCGACGGGTCGGTGGCGGCATCGACCCCCAACGTGCTCATCTACGCGACCAGCAACCGGCGTCACCTGCTGCCCGAGTACATGGCCGAGAACCGCACGTACACGCACACGGCGGACGGAGAGGTGCATCCGGGAGAAGCGGTGGAAGAAAAGATTTCGCTCTCCGAACGCTTTGGACTGTGGGTGAGCTTTTATCCGTTCAGTCAGGACGAATACCTGGCCATCGTGGGCCAGTGGCTGGCGTCCCTGGGGGTGCCTCCTGCCGATGTGGCGGCAGCGCGCGCCGAGGCACTGGTATGGGCGCTCGAACGCGGCTCTCGCAGCGGGCGCGTGGCGTACCAGTTTGCACGCGACCATGCGGGCCGACGTGGTGGCTGAGGTATCAACGATGAATGTGCCCGTGCCCGCCGTGGCACCTCGCAAGCACACCGAGGTAGCGGTTGGCATCCTCCTGCGCAGTGATGGTGCTTTGCTGCTTTCTACCCGCCCGCCTGGCAAGCCCTACGCCGGTTACTGGGAGTTTCCCGGTGGCAAGCTGGAGGAGGGCGAGACGGTCGAGCAGGCACTTCGTCGTGAGCTCATCGAAGAGCTGGGCGTCACTATTGGCCCCGCGGCGATCTGGAACGTCACCGAGCACGACTATCCCCATGCGCTGGTTCGCCTGCACTGGTGCAAGGTCTTTGAGTGGACCGGTGCGTTTGAAATGCGCGAAGGGCAACAGATGCAGTGGCAACAGCTTCCCCTGACTGTGAAGCCGGTGCTGCCGGGAGCCTATCCGGTGCTGGACTGGCTTGCGCAGGAGCGGGGCTTGGCGGGAGCTGTTTTTTCGTCTGCAGACGCTCCCTAGCGTGTGATGCGGTGGGTGGCACAGTGGAACGTCGCAAGCCGGACCATATGAAGGCGACCTGCTTAGAGGGAGACTGAGCCGGATGGTCCGTGTTGCGTGCGCGTGCGAGCAGGGTGCCCGTGCGAATCGCACGCGTTCGCCGGGCTCCATCGCCATTCAACAGTGCTGTGAGCCCGTCAGACATTGCGCACGGCAGGCTGGGGCTTCTTGCTCAATGCCTTGGACAGGAATGTGACCCTTGAGCCGTGGTCACCCGCGTCGTCTGTCTACGGCCTGGTGGCTTGTCAGTGCTCTGTGCGCGGATCACCGTACGGTCCATCTATGGGCGGGGCTTCGGCGGGCATGCGAAAGTCTTCACTGGCCCACGCTCCCAGGTCGAGCTGCTTGCAGCGTTCGCTGCAAAAGGGCCGATAGGCATTGGTGGGCGCGTAAACACTATCGCCGCCGCAGCTGGGGCATACGACGATGCGGGCCGTAGAGGCCGTAGGTGGGGGTAGTGTGCCCATGATGGAGCGTCGCGAACGTAGGAAGAGAGGTCAGATCGAGAACCCGCAGCTGCGCTGCAGCAAACTTGGTCCTCAGGCGCAAAGTGTCAGTTCAAAAGCAGCGTCTTCGGAGCAGGCATGAAGCCTCATGTCCTCGTGCATGCGCATCAGGCGTACCGAAACAATCAGGCGGTTGCCGCTGATCTCCGGAATGAGTCCGAGCGCAGGATCGATGCGAAGCCGCAGCAACTGGAAAGTCCGTCCTTGCGGCAGTGTCTGCTGAAATTGCCCGCGTTCCGCTGCGACCTTTTGCGGTACCCCTGAGTCGCGCAACAACTTGAGCAGCACATAGATCGACTCCGCCAAAGGCGAAAGCGTCGAAGCCCATCCCTCAAGTGCCTGCTGTCGCACTGTGTGTGGGTGGTGCTGCCATGCGTAATATGCCGGCAGGTCAAAACCGCAAGTACCGCCAGGTATCCCCACCCGGCTGCGAATGCTCATCAGCCAGTCGTTTTCGGTGAGCGAATGCCCCGACTTCCCTGTCTGGCTGTTGAGCGCCAGGAAGCAACGGTCCAACTGCTCGATCACTGCGTCAAGTGCTGCCTCCGAGATGGATGGATTGCCGCGGTAGCTGTCGAGCTGGTGCTTGTGTTTTTCGATGTCCTTAAGCACATCCGATTTGAGATCGGCCCGCGCTGCGACATCCATGATTTCGAAGATCGTGACCAGCGCAAAATGGTGGTCCAGAGCGTGGGGGCGCGGAATCAATTCACCCAGCCGGCGGAACAGCTGCTCAAGCCGCAGATAGGTTCTGAGGCGCTCGTTGAAGGGATATTCGTAAAGAATCACGCTGGCGGGTTCCTCGGGCTCAGGCGGCTGACGGACGCAGGTGATGCGCTGCGGGTCATTTGAAAAGCTCGCACGTCGATGTCCGCTGCATCATAGCCCGAACAATGCAGCCACTTGAGAAACGTCACCTGCCAGTTGCGTCAGTGAGCGATCGCGTCCGTTGGCAACCAGGATGTCGGCTGCGGCGCGTCTCGCGCTCCTTGTGGCCTGTGAAGCGATGATGTTCCGTACCACTTCCGCAGCAAGGCTGTTTCGCTGCATCACCCGCATCACCTGGGTATCGGCATCGCAGTCCACCACGATGACAGCATCAAGTCGTCTCGCCCAGCGTCCCGATTCCACCAGCAAAGGCACGTCGAATACGATGAGCGGGCATCCACGGCTTGCTGCCTCTTGGGCCTGTTTTTCGCTCTGCAAACCCACGAGTGGGTGGACGATGGACTCCAGGCGTGAGCGCGCATCGGGACGAGTGAACGCGAGCGCACGCATTTTTTCTCGGTCAAGTGCGCCGAGTGCGTCAATGAAGTCGGCTCCAAAGGCAGCATGAATGGCGGCGATGGCCGCACCGCCGGACCCTGTGACATCGCGCGCAATCTGGTCTGCATCTACGAGCGCAGCTCCGGCAACGCAAAGCAGCTGACCGACGGTACTTTTACCGCTGCCAATTCCGCCTGTCAGACCTATTCTTGCCGCGCGCATTTCGGGCCTGCCGATGACCGTCAACCTGGTTTCAAAGGCCGAAGGGCCTGAACACCGTGGCGATGATTGCCTGCGGACCAAACACCATGGCAGTGAGTCCTGCACCGACCAGAAATGGTCCAAACGGAATGTAGCCACCCTCGCGCAGACCACTGAATATCTTCATCGCGATACCGATGACGGCGCCAATCACAGACGACATCAGGATGATGGGGACCAAGGCTTGCCACCCGAACCAGGCACCCAGTGCGGCAAACAGCTTGAAGTCGCCATAGCCCATTCCTTCCTTGCCCGTAACCAGCTTGAAACCCCAGTACACGAGCCAGAGTGAAAGATAGCCGGCCGCAGCCCCGAACACAGAATCAAGCAACGGAACATTTGTCCATTGCATCGCTGCTGCGATCAGCCCGGCCCAAAGCAGTGGCAATGTGATGTCGTCTGGAAGAAATGTGGTGTCCCAGTCAATGAACGCCAGCGCAACCAACGCGGCGGAGAAACCGCACCACGCAAGCCCCGCGGGGCTCAGGCCCCAGCGGTAGCCGCAGTAGAAAAAGAGGGCCCCAGTGAAAAGCTCCACCACTGGGTAACGCAAGCTGAGATGAACGTTGCAAGCAGAGCAGCGGCCACGAAGAAAAATGTAGCTCAGGACAGGAATGTTCTCGAACCACCGGACAACATGGCCGCAGGCCTGGCAACGCGACCGAGGACTGAGCAGGTTGAAAGCTGCCTGAGAAGTTGCAGACACCTCTTCACCACTCACACTCGCGCTATAGCTGGCAGCCTCTGCGGCCCACTGGCGTTCCATCATCTTGGGAAGCCGGTAGATGACCACGTTCAGAAAACTGCCGATCAACAATCCGAAGACGCAGGCAATGCCGCCATCCCACAACGGTTCGAATCCCATCAGACAACTTGGCCGAGTTTGAAGATGGGGAGATACATCGACACCACGATTCCGCCAATCAATGTACCAAGAAAGACGATGATGATGGGTTCCATAAGGCTGGACAGTCCCGCCACCATCTCATCCACCTCCGCTTCGTAAAAGTCGGCAGCCTTGCCCAACATGTGATCGATGGACCCGGATTCTTCCCCGATGGCACACATCTGGAGCACCATCGAAGGAAACACGTTCGCGTTCCCCATCGCTGCGGTGAGGCTGGTGCCGGTAGAAACTTCCTGCTGGATTTTTTCGGTCGCAATGGAGTAAACGGAATTGCCCGAGGCGCCCCCCACCGAATCGAGTGCCTCCACCAGTGGCACCCCGGCAGCAAACATCGTGGCCAGCGTACGCGTCCATCGAGCGACGCACGACTTGTCAATCAGCGGGCCGAAAACAGGAATCTTCAGTAACAACCGGTCCATGAATTTCTGCATTTTTTCACTGCGGCGCCACGCCTGCATGAAAAAATAAAATCCCCCGCCGATTCCCCCGAAGATCAGCCACCACCACTTCACAAATGTTTCGCTGATCGCCATCACGAACAACGTGGGAGCGGGTAGATCAGCCCCAAAAGATGTGAAAACCTCCTTGAAGGCCGGGATCACGAAAATCATGATGACCGCGACAACGACGAAGGCCACGATCACAACGGATATCGGGTACATCAAGGCAGAGCGAATCTTTGATTTGATCGCCTCGGTTTTCTCCATGTATGTGGCAAGACGATCCAGCAACGCTTCCAGAATACCTGCTGCTTCTCCGGCCTCTACCAGGTTGCAGTAGAGCGTATCGAAATACATCGGATGCTTGCGAAAAGCAGCGTTCAGCGACGTCCCAGTTTCCACGTCCTGCCGGATGTCGTTCAGCAGCTTGGTCACGCTAGCGTTCGTGTTTCCCCGTCCCACAATGTCGAATGACTGGAGCAACGGTACCCCAGCCTTCATCATGGTGGCTAGCTGCCGCGTGAAAAGAGCGATGTCCTTTGGCTTGATCGTCTTGCCGGAAC
>LNFM01002187.1_pt1 | contig 45026 bp, 44 predicted proteins | sample 596031 | NCBI WGS metagenome assembly LNFM01 (sample SAMN04254537, study PRJNA301005) | activated carbon metagenome | isolation source: dual media filters at the Ann Arbor, Michigan drinking water treatment plant | place: USA: Ann Arbor
AGCGTTCGTAGAGGAAGCTCTCCTTGTGCCGCGACAGGCACCACTTCGCCATGATCGAGCCGCCGCGCGAGACGATGCCGGTGACGCGGTTCGCAGTCAGCGGAACGTATGCGAGGCGTACGCCTGCGTGGATCGTGAAGTAGTCGACGCCCTGTTCGCACTGCTCGATCAGCGTATCTTTATAGACTTCCCAATCGAGCTTGACCGGATCGCCGTTCACTTTCTCCAGCGCCTGATAGATCGGCACGGTGCCGATCGGCACCGGGGAATTGCGCAGAATCCATTCGCGCGTGTTGTGGATGTTGCGCCCCGTCGAGAGGTCCATCACGGTGTCCGCGCCCCAGCGGATCGCCCAGACCATCTTGTCGACTTCTTCCTCGACCGAAGAAGTGACGGCTGAGTTGCCGATGTTGGCGTTGATTTTGACGAGGAAATTCCGGCCGATAATCATCGGCTCGAGTTCGGCGTGGTTGATGTTCGCAGGGATAATTGCGCGGCCGCGTGCGATTTCGTCGCGCACGAATTCCGGGGTGACGAACGCCGGCAGCGCACCGCCGAACTGCTCACCGTCGGTAAGCGCGGCTTCTGCGCGCTCCAGCATCTTCTTGCGGCCGAGGTTTTCACGCTCGGCGACGTAAATCATTTCTTTCGTGATAATGCCTGCTCGCGCAAATTCATATTGCGTGACCGGTGCATCACCGACACCGCGCATCGGTTTCGGCGTATTCGGAAACGCACGGGCGAGATATTTGCCGGTGGCGTTGCCGTTATCGACGGGTTTCAGCGGGCGGCCTTCATATTCCTCGACGCCGCCGCGCTCTTTCACCCATTGCACGCGTTGGCGTGTGAGACCGTTCTCGACATCGATCTTTACGTTTGGATCGGTGTAGGGGCCAGACGTGTCGTACACGGGAAGCGGCGGCTCTTTCGCGCCTTCCGAAAGCGCGATCTCGCGAACCGGCACGCGGAGACTCGGCGCCGAATCCGGCGAAACATAAACTTTGCGCGAGGCGGGAAGGGCACCGGTCGTTACTTCCGGCGTCTTCAGTTCGCGATCATGGATGTTCATTATTTTCTCCTGCGCTTCTTCGGCGCCTTCTCTGGGCGATACCCCATGAAGGAAAGCCATGCTCCGAGCGCGAGCGTAAAGAGGCCGCTGAAAATCGTGATGTTTGGAACGGCGAAGATCGTAGCGCCGATTATTGCGGTCTGTTGCGGCAATACGATACGAACGATGCCGCCGATCAATGCGAGCCAGCCGAAAACTGTGATCGCGGCGCGCCAGTCCGGAACCCAAAGATTGTGAAAGTTCACGATGGCTAGCCCTGCGAGCATCGCCATAATCCCAGCGAGAAAGATCAACGCGTAGCTGTCAAGGAATTGGCCGACCAATGTGCGCAGAACATCGGCGCTGACGATTTGTGCCAATCCGATGGCGACAAAGATCGGCCCGATAAATCGCGCGAATAGTTTGGATGTTTCCATGTCTTGTCCTGTCCCTTCGCCGGCATGACCCGGATCAGGTTCAAAGGGACTCTCTCAGCCTTTACTAGCGCGTGACCTGGTCCGAAAACCGGTATCCACTTTTCGGGGTCACGCGATCGCTAGGCACCCCTCGGAACGGGGGCAATGTTGGCTGTTATTTGAGGCGCGTCAATGGTGTGACTTGCGAAGCGCCTATGCGCTTGCCGTTTGCACCCGCAATGAGGCGCAGAAATCTCACCCAGGCAGACAGTTTCGGCGGAAAAGGACGCGTCGCATCGAAGTGCTTTGCCGCGCGAGCAAGACCGTCTTCGATCAGTGCATTGTGCAGCGGACGAACTGCAAGCGGCCAGAGCAACAGCGCACGGCCCCGGATCGTGCCGACGATTTCGTGCACGAGCTTCGTGCCGCTCGTGCCGCGCTCCATGAAGAGGGTGTGGTAGCCCTCGATGCCGCGCGAGAGCCAGTGCGTGTTGTCGAAGCGAAAGATAATGCGCGTGCCCATCTCGTATTCTTCGACCCAGTAGCCGATCGGGCCGTGCCCGCCACGCGCGCCGACTTCGAGCGGTTTGTTGAAGCGCATTTTCGGCCAGCGGAAATGCGGCCACAGAAGATCGTTCGTGGAGGCGAGGGTGTCGATCAATTTCCCGATTTCCGCTTCGCCGACCGCTATCTCGATCTCGTGACGATTGAAGATTTTCATTGTCCGCTCCGTAGGGCCGCGCGCACCGCGGCTTCAATCGTTGCGTCGATTTCAACCGGCGGCACCGCCTGTGGCAGAAAGATGCGTACCGCGCCAAGCGGAATGCCGATCAGAGCGACCGCTATTTTCTCCTTAGCCCTCGGATCGCCGGGGAGCAGCCAGCTTGCCGCGTGCGCAATCCCTTCACGCAACTCCGCACCGAGTTTTACTGCGCGCGTGCGGTACTCCTCTGGCGCTTCCGCACGCAGAAATTCCTCGCGGCGGTGGGAATTCAAAACAACCGCGCTGGCGTGGTCGCTGCGGGCGAAGCGGGGTGTAAGCAGCGCGCATTCGACGGCGTCGTCTTCCGTCCGTGCGTTCGCGGCTTTCTCGATCACCATTCGTTGAAAGCGCTCGGCCGCTGAAAGCCAGATCTCGGCCAGCAGCGCATCGCGCGAAGGCAGGCGGTGATAGATCGAGCCGGTCGGTATGCCAGCCGCCTTGGAGATGGCTGCAATCGAGGTCGCCGCCGGGCCAAGGCGCGCCGCTACCAAGGTGGCGGCAGCGATCAGGTCTTCCTGGTTGATTTGCGATGGTCGGCCCATTCCAGTATTAGAATATATATTCTAATAAAACACAATATCCCCGCTCAGGCAGGGTTCTGCAGTGCACAAATGCCGCAGAACCGAGCTGGCGTGGCCGCGTTGGCTCCCTATAGGGCGGTGGAAATATTTTTGAAGGAGACCAATCCATGAAGAAGATCGTTCTCGCCTCGGTGGCGGCAACTGTATTGATCGCTGCCCTGGCGCCTGTGAAGGCAGAGGAGCCCGGTGAGGAACAACTCCTGTCACAACGCGGGACGCTCCAGGGCAATCAGATAGGCAGCGCAGCCTATGGTTCTGCGCCCTGGACCTCATCCGAATTTGGCCCGTCGTCTGGGCCGTTCCCGGTCAACGAGCGCGCTGGCTTACTGGGGTACGCTCCTTCGGACGATTTCGAGTACGACGAATAAGCCCCACCATCGCCCCGGCCATCGTGCCGGGGCATTTTCTTGTCATTATTAGAATATATATTCTAATACTATTCCTTACCTTCCAAAGATCCAAGGGGATGCAGCGGCAAAGGCTTGGGCGTAAGTTTGGTTGCGACTCAGGAAGTAATCCCGTGCGGCAATATCTCGATCTCGTAGAGCGCATCATCCAGACCGGCGTTGCCAAAGGCGACCGCACCGGCACGGGAACGCTTTCAGTGTTCGGTCACCAGATGCGCTTCGACCTCGCCGAAGGCTTTCCGCTGGTGACGACCAAGAAGCTCGCACACCAACATCAAATATCTCAAGGACCACGGGGTCACGATCTGGGACGAATGGGCTGACGCACAGGGAAATCTCGGCCCGGTCTACGGCAAGCAGTGGCGATCCTGGCCGAATCCGGACGGTGGCAGCATCGACCAGATCAAGGACCTGATCTCGGAAATAAAAACCAATCCGAATTCGCGCCGTCTGATCGTGAGTGCGTGGAACCCGGCGGAGGTGCCGAAGATGGCGCTCGCGCCATGCCATTGCCTGTTTCAGTTCTGGGTGGGCGACGGAAAACTCTCGTGCCAGCTTTATCAGCGCTCGGCGGATGTTTTCCTGGGCGTGCCGTTCAATATCGCTTCTTACGCGTTGCTCACGCACATGGTTGCGCAGGTGACGGGCTTGAAGCCCGGCGAGTTCGTACATTCGTTCGGCGACACGCATCTTTATAACAATCACCGCGAGCAGGCTGAGTTGCAGCTTTCACGCGCGCCGCGCGCACTGCCCCAGCTGAAGCTCAATCCGGCGGTGAAGGATATTTTCTCGTTCCGCTACGAAGACATCGTGTTCGAGAACTACGAGCCGCATCCCGCGATCAAGGCGGCAGTCGCGGTGTAAGGATGCGGTGCTGGTGGCTGGCCGCGCTTGCGGCAATTTCGCTTTTTGTTTTGCCCGCGCAGGCACAGGCGCCCGACGCAAAAACCTTCGTCGAGAACATCTACAAGCTGTATCTCGGTAAGAACACGCCGAGCATCGATCTCTCGACGCGCGAAGGGCTCGAACTCTACTTCACGCCCGCGCTGGCCGATTTGATCGACAAGGATGCGAAGGAAGCCGAGAAGCAGCAGGAAGCGCCGCTCCTCAATGGCGATCCGTTTGTTGACGGGCAGGATTGGGAGATCACCGATCCGGTGATTACGGTTCAGACCCAGGACAACGGCAATGGCGCGATCGCCAGCGCCAACTTCAAGAATTTCGGCAAGACGATCAACGTGCGGCTTGCCCTCGTTTTAACGCCCAAAGGCTGGCGTGTGGACGACGTATTCTGGAGCGAAGGAAATCTGCGCGGGCTCTATAAGCCGCCGCAGTAATTTTTTTATTTTTCTTGTCGCGTTTTCTTCACGCGAACCGGTACCCACTTCGCTCGAAAACGCTCCTAGGGCCAATAAAGCCCGGCGAGAATCATGAATATTCCCGCCGTTCCCGCGAGCCAGATCACCGAGCGGATCATTGGAATTCCCGCCGCATAGACTGGCAGGTAAACCACGCGTGCGATCAGATAGAGCCACGCACCGCTGATGGTCAGCGCGTTATGGCGGTTCGCGAGATGCGCGATCAGAACCGCCGCTGCGAAGAACGCGAAGGTCTCGAGATAGTTCTTGAACGCGCGGTCGAGCCTTGCTGCGAAAGGCGTTAAAGGCGGCGGGTTTTTATCGCGCGGGCCGGCGTTCCATTTGATGCCCCGGATTTGCGTCGACGCATTTCCAGCCGCGAACAAATGGACGAAGCCGAGCAGGATGGCGAGTGAAAGAAGGGTAAGTTCGATCGTCATCTAAGAATTTGCCTCATGGTTCGAGACGCGATGCTTCCCATCGCTCCTCACCATGAGGCTTACCACAATAGACTTCATCCTGAGGAGCGCGCCGCATTTGCAGCGCGCGTCTCGAAGGATGAAATGGTTCAATAATTCCGGCGGCGCGGATCTTCCGGAATAAAGGGCGTCTGCACGTAAGTGCGGATGATCTGGTCCACCTGCTGGCGCTGCCAGGGATTGAGCTTTTCGGAGAACGGCTCAGCGGCATCGGCGATGGCGCGGATTTCATCGCCGCGAAGGGTGAGGGCGTCCGCGTGTTTACGCAGCGCTTCGATATGACCCATCGGCTTGCGGTCTCTTTCCGTTTCGCGCTTGTCCCATTCGTCCATCAGCGCAATGCGGCGCTCGGCGCGCTTCCTGGAAATATCCTTGAGTGCGGCCTCAAACCGTTTCCATTCGCTTTCCTGATCTTGGGCGATGCGGAGATTGGCTTTGAGCTGCGCGATCCGTGCCTCGTCCTGGGCCACAAGCTGCGTAATGGTCGGACGGTTCGGGTCGGCTGTTTGCGCGGCCGCTGGCAAGGCGAGGGCAACGGCAAGCGGAAGTACGAGGGCAAGCGGGGCAAGTCGTTTCATGGGCAAATTCTCCTCTCAACGAGGAGAAACGCGCGAGCCGCTATTTGGTTTCAGGCAGCGGGTGCCCCGAAATTATTCAGTAGCTGCGGGCGCGGCGGTAGCGCGGGTCGTCGTCGACGAAAAGGCGCTGCGCGAATACACGGACCAATTCGTCGGCGCGTTTGCGCTGGTCGTCGTCGAGCGTCACGTAAAGCGGCTCGGCTGCTTGCGCGAGCACCTGCATATCGCTGGCACGCTGTTTCAACGCTTCGGCCTGTCTGGTCAGAAGCTCAGCAGGGCTCAATGGCGATGTTCGTTTGTCGTTCTCGACCATCAAGGTGGCTTTCCGGTAGGCGCGCTGGCGCGAAAGCTGCTTGAGCGCGTCTTCGAATTTCGTCCACTCGTCTTCCTGATAGTCCGCTATCCGCAAGTTATTTTTTATGAGCGCGATCCGATTTGAGTCGAGTTCGACGGTTCTTTTCGCAATCAGGCTGACGATCGGGATGGCTTCCTGCGCACTCGCAGACGTAACAATAAAGAACAATGACAGTGCAACGGCGCGGAATGCCTGCATCCCTCGTACCCCCGAATCTTTTCCACCCTAATCGCGGAGGATTTGGCGCGGTGAACGTGGAGTAAAATTGTCGTGATTGAGGGCAGAAAGTGGCAACTGGGGAAAAGCGTTGGGCCGCGAGGGGGGCATCTCGCGGCCCAACTACAGAAGTGTCGCATCAAGGATAGAGAGAATGACCCTTTGGAGGTCGCGACTGGCTTCCGATCTCGTAATTATCCGCGGCGCGGTCCGTCATCGCGATCGCGATTGTGCCAGCGGTGCATCATGCCGGCGCGGCGATGCTGGATCAGCGTCTGCAAGCGGCGTTTCTGGCCTTCGTCGAGCGTCGCATAGAGCGGCTGCGCGGCATCGGCAAAACGCTTCAGGTCAACGGAGCGTTCCGCGAGCGAGTCCGCGCGCTTGCGCAGACGATCAACGTGATCGACCGCGGGCGGTTCCTTATTGTCCTTCATCGCTTCACGGCGCGTCTGCATTTCTTCGCGGCGGGCGGCGAAACGGTCGCCCCACTTCTTGGCGAGTTCGCGGGTGACGTTCTCGACCGGACCCCAAAGCTTTTCCTGCTCCGCGGTGAGCTTCAGGCCGGCTTTCACGGCGGCGATCCGCGCGTCGAGGAAAGCAGCGCGATCTTCGGCACTGATCGGCTTGCGCGGTCCGCGCCAGCCTTTGTGGTCGCCGTGCTGCACGCGTTCGATCACGCGGTCGAAACGGTCTTCGAAGGATTGTTTCTTCGGCCCGTGCGCGTAGGCGGCAACACCGAGGCCGGTGCCGACGAGCGCGACAGTGGCGACGCCGGCGATGACGATTTTCTTCATGGCGCAAGTTTCTCCAAGGGAGGCATCTCCCGATAGAGATAAGGATGGGCGTGCCGATTGCGAGTTTCAAATGAAACTTACGTAAGCCGGCAGTTACCGGATTGTAATGAAATGGAAAGGTTGGTCAGTGCGCCGTCCGCGGCCGCAGATCGTAAAGTTCAGGGTAGGTCATTTCGGTGAGCACGCCGCCGATCCGAACGCGGAATGTTTTTCCAGCCAAATGCGGCGCGGTGCTCCATAACAGCGGATCGACGCGCGTTGCGTGCTTGGCGACCCATTCGCGTATCGCAACTTCACCCGGCTGATTACGCTTGGTGAGCGAGAGCCCGCCGATCATCACGAAGCGAATCTCTCCGCGCGCCGCCAGGCTCGCGAGTTTCTCCGGCGTAAGAATGGGATCGACGCCGAGATAGCCGCCAATCGTCATCACGGGCTTCGCGGTCGCGATGATGATCGGTCCGGCGACCAATGCGTTCTCGACGGCGACAAGGTATTTTTCCTGCTTATGCTGCTCGCTCAGGAAAGCGATTAGTTTTGCACGCGCTACATCCCGGCGGCGCGGGTCCGCGCTGGCGATATCTTCCGGCGCCTTGCCTTCGCGAAATTCCGCGAGTGTCGCGACGGGTGCGACGACATTGGGCCTGATCAGAACCACGCTGAGGGATGCCACAAGCGGCAGCGCGAGCAGCGCAAGAGGCGGAAATAATCCAAGTGCCGGCCGCGCACGGATCGCACCAGTCCAGAATAAATAAGCCGCCGCGGCAACGACCAGCGTCGTCACAATCGCGATGGAGAGCAGCCACGCAGGCGCGGAGGCGCCGGTCTGTCCATAGAACAGCCACGCTTGCCAGAGTGCGGTGAGGATGAGGAGCAGAGGAACAAGGAGGCGCTCGCCATCTTGATAACGCCGCCACGCTTCAGATGCGCCGATGCCCGCAAGAGCTGCGAGCGGCGGCGCGAGTGCCGCGAGATAATACGTATGGAAGGGACCGCTCGCCGCGCTGAATACGATCCAGTAGCTCAAAAGCCAGCCCGCGAAGACGGCGGCCGTAATGCGTTGCGCGCGTGACGTGCCGCTTGCGCGCAGCCCGAGCAAAATTCCGGCAATTGCAAACGGCAACAGCCACGCAAACTGCCCCGCCTGCAATGCGCGAAACAAGCGAAGCGGACCGGCAGGGGACATATCGTATAATTCCGGTTGCGGTTCTTTTGCACTCGCAGCCTGCGTTGCCGCCGGTGTCGTGAAGCGGTCGGTGCCGTTGTGCTTTAGCACAAGCTCGATCATGGAGTTGTTCTTGGTGCTGCCTGCGTAGGGGCGCTTGTCGGCAGGCGTCAGATCGAAAGCGACCACCCATGACAAAGAAACAACGAGCATCAGCACGCCGGCAACGGACTGATACACGGCATGGCGCGTGAGCGAGTGCTGGCGGTTGAACGCGAAGAATGCGAGCGCGATTGTGGGAGCGACGATCCAGGCCGCAGCCATCTTCACGTTGAAGCCAATACCGATCAGGAGCATCGCGGCGATCAGCCAGCGCAAGCGCCCGGTCTCGGCGGCGCGAATCCCGAGATAGACTGCGAGCAAAAGCACTACGATCAGGCAGCTTTCGAGATTGTTCGAACGATCGACCGCGACGTTGCCGGGGTTCACCGCAAGAATCGCTGCTGCAAGCAAGGCTGCTCGCAGTCCGAAGGTGCGCCGGATGATGAGGTAAAGCAGCAGAGCCGCCGTAAGCCCGAGCACGACTTGCGGTAGCAACGTGTTCACTGCGCTAAAGCCGAACAGCTTCGCGAACAGCGCCTGAAACCAGATTGCGACCGGCGGCTTGTCGAGCGTGACAAAGCCGCCCGGATCGAAAGAATTGAAGAACGTATTGTGCCAGCTTTGCAGCATACCGCGCACGGCTGCCGCATAATATTCGCGGCTGTATCCGTTCGCGGCGAGATTCCAGAGCCGCAACCCGGCGCCGAGCGCGAGGATCGCGGTCAAAGGGATAAAAGCGGCTACGCGCAACATCGGGTGGGATGCTGCGCGTAGCCGGGGATTTCTTCAAATGATCTTTGCGTAAGGCCTTCCGCAGCGCGAAAGACTAGTCCGGCCCGATCATTTTTTCCGGACGGACAAGGGCGTCAAAGTCTTCGTTCGAGATATAGCCGCCGCCGACGGCTTCCTCGCGCAGCGTGGTACCTTTCTTGTGCGCGGTCTTCGCGATCTTCGCTGCGTTGTCATAGCCGATCTTGGGTGCCAGCGCTGTGACGAGCATCAGCGAACGCTCGAGCAAATCCTTGATCTTGTCTTCATTGGCTTCGATGCCGACCACGCAGTTGTCGGTGAATGACACGGCAGCATCGCCGAGCAGCCGCACCGACTGCAACAGCGCGTAAGCCATCACCGGCTTGAAGACGTTGAGTTCAAAATGACCTTGCGAACCCGCGACCGTGACGGCGGTGTTGTTGCCGAACACCTGACAGCAAACCATGGTGAGCGCCTCGGCCTGCGTCGGGTTTACTTTGCCCGGCATGATCGAGGAGCCGGGTTCGTTTTCGGGCAGCGAAAGTTCGCCGAGACCCGAGCGCGGGCCCGAACCGAGAAAGCGAATATCGTTTGCGATCTTGAAGAGCGCAGTCGCACAAGCGTTGAGTGCACCGTGCGTGGCGACATAAGCGTCGTGCGCTGCCATCACTTCAAATTTGTTCGGCGCGGTCACGAAGGGGAGCTTCGTCATCTCAGCGATCTTCTGCGCGACTTTCTCCGCGAAACCTTTTTTCGCGTTCAAGCCGGTGCCGACCGCGGTGCCGCCCTGCGCGAGCAACATCAGTTCGCTTAATGACGCGCGGATGCGCGCAATCGAGGTCTGCACCTGCGCGGTATAGCCGGAAAATTCCTGGCCGAGAGTGAGCGGCGTCGCATCCTGCGTATGCGTGCGGCCGATCTTGATGATGTGGGCAAAATCTTTCGCCCTCTTGTCCAGCGCCTTGTGCAGATGCTCGAGCGCCGGGATCAGTTTGTGGGTGATCTCTTCCGCGGCCGCGACGTGCATGACGGTAGGGAAGGAGTCGTTCGACGACTGGCTCATATTGACGTGGTCGTTCGGATGCACCGGCTTCTTCGAGCCCATGACGCCGCCGAGTATTTCGATCGCACGATTTCCGATGACTTCGTTCGCATTCATGTTCGACTGCGTGCCGGAGCCGGTCTGCCAGACCACCAGCGGAAAATGATCGTCGAGTTTGCCCTCGATGACTTCGTCGGCCGCCTTGCAGATCGCGTCCGCGAGCTTCGCGTCGAGCAAGCCGAGTTCCTTGTTGGAGAGTGCCGCAGATTTTTTCAGCACACCGAAGGCGCGCACCACGGGCTTCGGCATCCGCTCGACGCCGATCTTGAAGTTCATCGTCGAGCGCTGCGTTTGCGCGCCCCAGTAACGATCGGCCAGTACTTCGATGGGCCCGAATGTGTCGGTTTCGGTGCGTGTCTTTGCCATTTTCTCTTCTCGTTTCTCAAACTTAGCGCGTAGCGTATCTCATTACCGCCCTTTGCGATGCAGCGCGCGTTTCTCGCCGCAAGTGCGAGCGCAACATCATAGTACCGCTATGCAAAATCAAACGAATTGTCACTTGCGAAGATGATTATAGTCACTAATGTTCCCGCCGTTGACGCAAACGGAACGCAAGATTCTGTTGTGTCCGGGGATGGGACAAGGAAGCGGCCAATGGCCGAGATCGTAAATTTGCGCCGCGCGCGAAATGCCAAAGCGCGCGCTGACAAAGAAGCTGTTGCCGTGCAGAACCGCGCGGCCTTCGGTCGTCCCGCACATGAGCGCAAGCTGACCGCCACGCTCGAAAACAAACGAGAGCACTCTCTCAGTCTGCATTTGCTTGCAGATAGAGAAGGTCAGAAATGAAGAGCCCAGTTGTAAAGCGGTCGATTGTCATTGCCGGCCATAAAACGAGCGTCAGTCTCGAAGATGCGTTTTGGGATGCGCTCAAGCATATCGCCGCGGAGCGGAAGCTGACGCTTTCGGACGTGGTTCAGGAGGTCGACCAGAAGCGCAAGCAGGGAAATCTCTCCTCCGCGATCCGCCTTTTTGTGCTCGACCACTATCGCTCGCATTATCAGGGCGGCCGCGCCCGCTCTTAAACGTCCAGAATGATGCAATTCGGCCAATTCAAGCGCGACAGGTGCGCGCGTTGAACCGCCACAATCGCTACCCTATAACCTTCGCGAAACCGCGAACGGGCAATCCATAAAGCTCGCGCGACCGGAGGCTTTTCAATGTCATGGAAGAATCAAGGCGGCGGACCGTGGGGCGGTGGGCCGCGCGGCCCGTGGGGTTCGGGCCCGCAGCAGCAGGGTCCGGGACGCGGCAGCGGCAATCAGCCGCCTGATCTCGAAGACCTGATTCGTCGCGGGCAGGACAAGCTCAAGAATGTGCTTCCGGGCTCCGGCAATTTCGGCACCCGCGGCGGACTTATTCTTTTCTTTGCAGTCATCGTCATTTGGCTGCTCTCCGGCTTCTACCGGGTAAATACGGATGAACAGGGCATCGTGCTGCGCTTCGGTAAATTCGTGCAGACGACCCAGCCGGGCCTCAACTATCACCTGCCGTATCCGATCGAGACGGTGCTGACGCCGCGCGTCACCTTCGAAAACAAAATCGACATCGGCTTCCGCCAGCAGGAAGACTTGCGCCGCGGCACGATCACGCGCGACGTCACCGAAGAAAGCCTGATCCTTACCGGCGACGAAAACATCGTGGACGTCGATTTCTCGGTGTTCTGGATCATCAATAATGCAAGCCGCTATCTATTTAATCTTCAGAACCCTGAAAGCACGATCAAGGCGGTTGCAGAATCCGCGATGCGCGAAGCGATCGGACGCGCGCAGATCCAGCCGATCCTGACCGGCGCGCGTGCCGCGACCGAACAGGAAGTGCTGAAGCTGATGCAGAAGGTTCTTGACGGCTATCAGGCAGGCATCACCGTCACCCGTGTGCAGATGCAGAAGGTCGATCCGCCGAGCCAGGTGATCGACGCGTTCCGCGATGTGCAGGCCGCACGCGCGGACGCCGAGCGTTTGCAGAACGAAGCCCAGACTTATGCCAACCGGGTCGTACCGGAAGCGCGAGGCGAAGCATCCCGCGTGCTGCAGGCCGCGGAAGGCTACAAGGAGCGCACGGTTGTCGAAGCGAAAGGCCAGGCCGCGCGCTTCCTCTCGATCCTCGCCGAATACAAGCTCGCGCCCGACGTCACGCGCCGCCGTATGTACTTGGAAACGATGGAACGCGTGCTAAGCGGCATCGATAAGGTCATTCTCGATCCGAGCGGCAAGGGTTCTAATGTCGTGCCCTATCTTCCGCTCGATCAGTTACTGCGACAGCAGCCGCAGGGGGGAACACGCCGATGAAAGCGATTACCGGCGTCATTGCCGTTCTGGTCGCGCTTGTCGCGATCGCAGTCTATTCGTCGATCTTCTTCGTTCACCAGACACAACAGGCGCTGATCCTTCGCTTCGGCGATCCGCAGCGCGTGATTATCGAGCCGGGGCTGCATTATAAAGCGCCGCTCATCGACACCGTGATCATGATCGACAAGCGCATTCTCGATCTAGACAACCCGCCGCAGGAAGTCATCGCTTCCGACCAGAAGCGGCTCGTGGTCGATGCCTTCGCGCGTTACAAGATCACCGATCCGCTGAAATTCTACCAGTCGGTCGGGACGATCGAAGGAGCAAACTCGCGCCTGTTGCCGGTGCTTAACTCCTCGATGCGCCGCGTGCTTGGTGAGTCCACCTTTATCGAAGTCGTCCGCGACGATCGTGCCGACCTGATGGCCAAGATCAAGGATGGCATGAACGCGGAAGCCAAGAACAACTTCGGTATCGAAGTGGTTGACGTGCGGCTGCGCCGCGCTGACCTGCCGGACGCGAACAGTCTGGCGGTCTACCAGCGGATGCAGACCGAACGTCAGCGTGAAGCAGCCGAAATCCGCGCACAAGGCAATCAGGCTTCGCAGGCCATTCGTGCGAAAGCCGACCGTGACGTGACCGTCATCATCGCGGAAGCGACTTCGAAGGGCGAGCAACTGCGCGGTGAAGGCGACGGATTACGAAACAGAATCTTCGCCGACTCATACGGCAAGGACCCGGACTTCTTCGCGTTCTACCGTTCGATGCAGGCCTACGAACTCGGCCTGCAAAAGGACGGCACGAAGATGCTACTCTCGCCGGACTCTGATTTCTTCCGTTACTTCCAGAATCCGAGCGGCATCGCGCCGGCACCGGCGCCGGCACGCTGATCGCGCTTCATGGCGTTTCTCGTCGCAGCGCTAGGGTTACTGCTCGCGATCGAGGGGTTGACGCTTGCGGCCTTTCCGGGGGCCGCAAAGCGGGCCGCGGCTGCGATCATTGACGCGCCCGAAGGCACCTTGCGCACGATGGGCCTGATTGCGGCAATCGTGGGCGTACTCCTCGTGTGGTTCGCGCGGCGATAAGCTCACGCGAATTTGCGGTTGCGCCGGAACCAACCGGCGCTCCACTGCTTGCCTCACAGGCCGTTCAGGCGCAGTTTTGCGCTTCACGGTCCAAGCCCGCCGATTTGCCACAGGAACAGGCGCTCCATGCCCGCTTCGCGCGACACCGGATTTCCGCTTCTTATTAGACTGGGTGCCGGCGCAATTGCCGCCGCGCTCATTTTCGTAACACCCCACGTCACGCGCGCGCAGACGCGCGGTCCCGACAACGTCGCGGATGTCGCAGAGCGCGTGCAGGGCGCGGTGGTGAACATCTCTACCTCGCAAAATGTGAGCCCGTCGCAGAGCGTGCCGATGCCGCAACTGCCGCCGGGCTCGCCGTTCGAGGATTTCTTCGAGGAGTTCTTCAAGAACAAGAATGACGGCGATCCCAAGCGCTCGCGAAAAGTTTCCTCGCTCGGCTCCGGCTTCGTGATCGATCCTTCCGGCATCGTGGTCACCAACAATCACGTGATTGCCGAGGCCGATGAAATCATCGTCAACTTCGCCGACGGCTCGAAGCTGAAGGCCGAACTGATCGGCCGCGACGAGAAGGTCGATCTCGCCGTGCTACGCGTGAAGCCGAAGGCGCCGCTGAAGGCGGTGAACTTCGGCGATTCCGACAAGACGCGTGTCGGCGAATGGGTGATTGCGATCGGTAACCCGTTCGGTCTCGGCGGTTCGGTGACGGTGGGCGTCGTTTCCGCGCGCAACCGCAACATCGAATCGAGCCTTTACGACGACTTCATCCAGACCGATGCCGCGATCAACCGCGGCAATTCTGGCGGGCCGCTTTTCAATCTTAATGGCGAGGTGATCGGCATCAACACCGCGATCTTCTCGCAGACCGGCGGCTCCATCGGCATCGGCTTTGCCATTCCCGCGAATACGGTGTCACCGCTGATCAAGCAGCTTCGCGACAGCGGTGAAATCCAGCGCGGCTGGATCGGCGTTTCGATTCAGCCGGTGGATGAACAGATCGCGGAAAGTCTTGGACTTCCCACCGCACGCGGCGCACTGATCGCGGCGGTCGGTGATAACGGGCCCGCGATGAAGGGCGGGATGTTGGCCGGCGACGTCGTGATCCGTTTCAACGGTCAGGAAGTGCGCGAAATGCGGAACCTGCCGCGCATCGTGGCCGGTTCCGAGATCGGCAAGTCCGTCGATGTCGTCGTGATCCGAAAGGGCAAAGAGCAGACGCTCAAGATTCAGGTCGAGAAACTCGCCGATACCGAAAAGAAACCCAACCGCCAGACCAGGGTCGAGCCCGAGCCGCAGCCGAAGCAGCGCGCAACGCAGAACCGGCCGCTCGGACTGGATCTCGCGGTGGTGAGCGAAGAGCTGCGCCGCCGCTACAAGCTTAAAGAGAGCGTAAAGGGTCTCGTTGTCACCGCCGTCGATCCGGAGTCCAATGCCGCCGAGCAGAATGTGCAGGCTGGCGTTGTGCTTCTGGAAGTCTCGGGAGAGCCAGTCACAACTGCCGCCGAATTACGCACGCGGGTCGATGTTCTGAAGAAGGCGGGCAGGAAGTCGGCATTGTTGCTTCTTGTCACGCCGGGTGGCGAACAGCGCTTTGTCGCGGTCAGTATCCCCTAAGCGTCTCAACCTCACGGCTTATTGTCTGGCGGCCCGCGCAAACGTGTTTGCGCGTGAAATGCCAAGCCGTTAGCATCCGTGGCAATAGCTTTTTTGTTTTGAGCATGATCTTTTCCGAAAACCGGAATGCACTTTCGGGATCATGATCTAAGGGGGCGGCCCTTTGCCTACGAACGAGATGCCATTTGCGCTTCGGCCCGGAACCATGATCACGGGCTACGAGGTTGTGCGCGCGATCGGCGCGGGCGGTTTCGGAATCACCTATGAAGGCTTCAACCCGATCACCGAGCGCCGCGTTGCGATCAAGGAATTCTTTCCGCGCGGAATAGCGTCGCGCGACGACGCGACCCGCATCGCTTACTCGAAGCAGGACGGTGAAGTCGTTTCCTGGGCGTTGAAGCGCTTCGCGGATTCCACCAATCGTCTCGCCAAGCTGAAGCACCCGAACATCATCGAAGTGCTTAACTACGTTGCCGATAACGGCACCGGCTACATGGTGATGGAGCACGTCGAAGGGCAGACGCTCGAGGAATGGTTGAAAGCGCGGACATCGCCGCCGCAACTCGCCGAACTGGGACCTATCTTCGATCCTATCTTCGATGCGCTGGAATATGTCCACGCCAACAAGCTGATCCATCGCGATATTGCGCCGGACAACATCATGATCCGGGCGGACGGCCGTCCGGTGCTGATCGACTTCGGTGCTCTGAAGCTGATCGCCGACGAGGCGATTGCCGCCGGACCGTCGCCGAAAAGTTTCGGTGTCCTCAAAGCAAATTACTCTCCGCCCGAGCAGAGCGACGACAGCGGCAGCGTCGATCCGCGCATGGACATCTATTCGCTGGCGGCCACGATCTATCGGGCGATTACAGGCAAGCCGCCGGTCGATGCCGACAAGCGCAAGACCGATACCGCGCTTAAAGGGGAAGACTCTTATATTCCGCTTGCGAAGGCAGCGCTGATTACCGTGCCGGCAGAATTTTCGAACACGATCGATGCCGCGATGTCATTGCGGCCGCGCGAACGCCCGGCGACAATATCGGAATTCCGCGCACGGCTTGCCGCGCGCACAAGCGAGCAGGCGGGCGAGCCCGCGACGCGTGTGATTGAGCCGCAGACCGCCATCGATGCGATGGCGCCGATGTCGCAACCGGGGACCATGCCGGCTTATTCCGCGCCAGCCGCACCGCCGCCGTATCAGCCGCAATCTTCTTCTTCGATGGATTCCGGTCAGCCCTACACGCCGGCCGGAAATGCATCGCCCGTGACCAAGCGCTCGGGAGTTTCGATCGCGAATATCGCGGCCGTCGTTCTTATTCTTGTCGGTTCGGCTGCCGTTCTGCTACACCGGCCGATCGTCAACTTCTTCGAAGGCATGACCGGAATGCGGATCATGAGCCGCGAAGAGCCGCGTCAACCGCAGCAGCCGCAGCAGCCACAGAAGCAGACGCCGCCGCAGCAGAAGCAGACCACGCAACCGCCTTCGCGGGATGCGAACGAGATCTACCGGCGCGCGAACGAATTGCGCGAGCGTGGTAACTATCGCGGCGCTATCGAGGAATACAGCGACGCGATCCGCCTCGATCCGAAATTCGTGAATGCCTATACCAATCGCGGGCTTTCCTATCATCGTCTCGGCCAGGGCGACCGCGCATTCGACGACTATTCGGCCGCGATCAGGCTAGACCCGAATTCCAAGGGCGCCTCCGTGCCTTATCTCAATCGCGCGATCATCTGGCGCGAGCGCTTGAATACGGAGCGCGCAATTGAGGATATCGAGAATTCGCTCCGGCTCGATCCGCAATTTGCGCTCGCGCACAATACCAGAGGCAATCTCTTCCTCGACCGCCGCGAATACGACCGCGCGATTGCGAGCTACAGCGAGGCGATTTCGCTCGATCCGAAATACGCGGTTGCCTATGCCAATCGCGGCACGGCGCACGTCTCGAACCGCAACCCGCAACGCGGGATTGAGGATTTTTCCTCCGCGCTGCGGTTGGACCCGAGAAACATCAATTCCCTTGTGGGCCGGGGCGGCGCTTACGAGACGACCAATGAGCCGGAACGGGCGTTCAGCGATTTCAACGAAGCGCTTCGCCACGATCGGGCGAACGTAAATGCCTATCTTGGCCGCGGACGGGTCAATCTCACGCGGCGTGATTTTGTTTCCGCCTATTCGGACTTTTCCGACGCGGTCCGGCTCGATCCGCGCCGCGCGGCGGCACGTGAGGGCCGCGGGCTTGCGAACGAGGGGCTAGGCCGGCGTCAGGAAGCGATCCGGGAATTCCGCGAAGCGCTGCAACTGGACTCCAGCCTTACCCGCAGCCGCGAGGCACTCCAGCGGCTCGGCGCGCAACCTTGAGCGAGCAGCAGTATCCCTTCGCATTGCCGCTCGGGACCCAGATCTCCGGGTATGAAATTGTGCGCGTGCTTGGGGTCGGCGGTTTCGGCATCACCTACGAAGGCTTCAATCCGGTCACGCGAAGGCGGGCTGCGATCAAGGAGTTTTTTCCGCGCGGGATCGCATCGCGGGAGAACGCAACGCAGGTTGTGTTCGCGCGCGAGGATACGGATGTCGTCGCCTGGGCGCTGGAGCGGTTTCGGCGCTCGACTACCGAGCTTTGCGATTTCTCTCATCCGAACATCGTGACGGTGCTGAACTACGTTCCTGCGAACGAGACCGGCTATATGTTCATGGAGCAGGTGGAAGGCGAAACGCTGGAGCAATGGCTCCGCAAGAAAGACAAACCGGTTTCGCTCGACGAATTGCGGGTCGTACTCGAGCCTATCTGCGATGCGCTCGAATATGTGCATTCCAGAAAATTCATTCACCGCGATATTGCGCCCGACAACATCATGATCCGCAAGGACGGCCGTCCGATGCTGATCGACTTCGGTGCGATCAAGATCATCGCGCAGACGGCGCAGACGCGCGCCGCCTCCGGCCGCAGCTATGGCGTCGCGAAGCAACATTATTCGCCGCCCGAGCAGATGGACGAAGACGCCGACCTCGATCCGCGCGCGGATGTGTATGCGCTGGGCGCGGTGTTGTACCGGGCGGTGACCGGCAGTCCGCCCGTCGATGCCGACAAGCGAAAGAACGACCTCGTGCTGAAAGGCGCGGACCCTTATGTGTCGGTCGCGAAGACTGCGCGCATTCCTCTGCCGCAGGCCGTAGTCGATATCATCGACCGCTCGCTTTCGCTGAAGCCCGCAACACGGCCTTCTAGCATCGCCGAATTTTGCACCGGATTGAAAGACGACGGTGTAAAGACCGCCGTTGTAAAGCCTGCGCCGGCCGCGAAAAAAGTAGAGCCAATGCCGACGCCCGGTTTCTCCGGCCCCGGCGCGAAGGTGGCTGCTCCGCTGCCGCCGGCGCAGCCGCAGCCGTTGACCTCCGATATGGGGCCGCCGGTTGCCTCGCGTTCCTGGATCGGGCTTGCGGCCATCGGAGCCGTCGCTCTGATTATTGTTGGTGTTGTGGTTGCTTCGCTCACTTCGACGACGACAACCACGACCACCACTACGACAACGACCCAGAAGCAGCTACCGGCGGGCACTGCGCGCGCGGCGATCGAACGCGCGGAAAAGCTTGCGAGCGACGGCAATCACAGAGCTGCCGTTACGTCTTACGCGGAAGCGCTTCGCCTCGCCGGGAACGACAACGCATTGCGCGTGTCCGCATTAAAGGGCCGTGCCGCGAGCTACGGCGAACTCAATCAATATGCCGAGCAGATCGCAGATCTGACCGAGGTCATCCGCCTTGAGCCGAACGATCCTGATAATTACGCGCATCGCAGCCACGGCTATTATTTTTTGAAGGAGTACGATCGGGCAATCTCCGATCAGACTCGCGCTATCCAGATGAATACGCGCAGCGGCTATTATTATTCGCTTCGCGGCCGCTCAAATCTGGCGAAGAAGGATTATATCGCGGCGGTCGCCGATTATTCGGATGCGATCAGGCTGTCGCCGCAGACCGCGCTCTATTACGCGCGCCGGGGCGCCGCGCATGGCTACCGGAGCGATTTCGGCCGTGCGCTCAACGATTATGCCGAAGCCATCAAGCTCGCGCCGAGCGAGGCGAATTATTACCGCGAGCGTTCTGATATATATGCTGGCCGCGCCGACACAACGCCGGCTTCGCGAAGCGCCGATCTCAATCTTGCCAAAGCCGATCTCGATCTCGTCATTCGCGGTAAGGATGCAATGGCCGTGGACTACGAGAAGCGCGGCCTGATTTTTGAAAAGCTCGGCAATCGGAGCGATGCACTTGCCGATTTTCGCGCAGCGCTCGCGCGTGACAGTAACCGTTCGATCAGCCGCCAGGCGATCCAGCGGCTCGGCGGTTAACGCGCGTAGCCGCCGCAATAAATAATCGCACTCAGGTCGGAATGATCGATGCGTGCCTGCGCGGCCGCAGCGACCGCGGGCTTGGCGTGGATCGCGATACCAAGGCCGGCGGTGGTAATCATGTCGAGGTCGTTTGCGCCGTCACCGATCGCGATGGTTTCTTCCGCGCGGATGCCGAGCTTCTTCGTGAGTTCTTGCAGCGTTGTGAGTTTTGCAACGCGGCCAAGGATGGGCTCTTTGACTTTTCCCGAAAGCTTTTCGTTTTCCACGATGAGTTCGTTCGCGCGGTTTTCGTCGAAGCCTAGCTTAGAGGCGATCACATTCGTGAACAGCGTGAAGCCGCCGGAGACGAGGCAAGTGTAAACACCGTTTGCCTTCAGCGTTGCAATCAGCTCTTTGCCGCCCGCGGCGAGCGTGATTTTCCTCTCGATCGTCTCGCCGATGACGGAAAGTGGAAGGTCCTTGAGCAGCGCAACGCGCTCGCGCAGCGCGGGCTCGAACGGAAGCTCGCCACGCATTGCGCGTTCGGTGATTGCGGCGACGTGCGCCTTCAGGCCGGCGTAATCGGCGAGTTCGTCGATGCATTCCTGATCGATCATGGTGGAGTCCATGTCGGCCACGAAGAGCTTCTTCCGGCGATACGCTGTTTCCTGCACGACGACATCGATCGGTGCGGGCGCGAGTGCGGCGCGTACCAGATCGCTCAGTTCTCTTTCTTGCGCATCCGGTCCTGGCGCGAAGAGAATATCGGCGGCAATGCCCGGCTTCAGCACGCTTTCCGAAATAGCGTTGGGAAGAAGCGCGCGCGCTTTTGCAATTGCCGCGGCATCGACCGCAGGCCGCTTCGGGTTGCTAACGAGGGTCGCGACGTGAGACATGGGCACTATCATGATGAAAAGCGCGGTGCTTATTGCAGGGCCTACGGCGAGCGGCAAGTCCGCTTTGGCGCTGGAGATCGCTTCGCGCAGGAATGGCATCGTTATCAACGCGGATTCCATGCAGGTTTACCGCGATCTGCGGATCATCACCGCACGGCCGACGGACGACGAGATGAGCTTTGCTCCGCACCGGCTCTACGGTCATATCGGTGTCGAGGAAATCTATTCGGCGGGCCGGTGGCTACGTGAGGCAGAGCAGGAAATTACCTCAGCGCGGGCAGCCGGCAAGACAGCCATCGTGATCGGCGGCACCGGGCTTTATTTCAGCGCGCTGTTGAAAGGCCTGTCTGCGGTGCCGGAAGTGTCGGCCGAAATACGGAGCCAGGTGCGAGATCTCGGCGATATAAAGGACAGCGAAGCACTGCATTCGATGCTGGCTGCTCGTGACCCGCGCACGGCTTCCGAAATCCGCGTCCCCGACCGGCAAAGAATTCTCCGCGCGCTTGAAGTCATCGAGGCGACGGGCAGGGGGCTTGCCGAATGGCGCGAGGAGCCCGGCGTGCCGGTGCTGAACAGCGGCGATTATCGCGCGATCTTTCTCGAAACGGACCGCGAAGCGCTCGGCAAACGCATCGACACCCGCTTCGACAAGATGCTCGCCGAAGGTGCGATTGAAGAAGTGAAGGCGCTCAATACACGCAATCTCGATCCGAAGATGCCCGCACTGAAAGCGCACGGTGTGCCGTGGCTTATCAAATACCTGAACAATGAGATGACGCTCGAAGAAGCAGCCGCACAGGGTAAACGCGACACGCGGCAATATTCCAAGCGGCAGGAAACGTGGTTTCGCAATCAGCTTCCGGAATTTACGTGGGTTAAGCCGGATGCCGCCGCCGAGAGTTTACTCGGCGGCGCGTAACTTTTCGCGCGCGCTTTGCTTCGGCCAAAGCCAGAGCGCGATCAGCGATGCAACGGTTAGCCCGCTAGTTGTGAAGAACACAATCCACGCCGGGCGTACTGCGTCGGGAAACATCAGGTTGGCTTGCAACACACGCTGCCAGTTCACGCCTGTTAGCAGCCCGTACCAAAGCGCTTCGGCCGCAACCGTGAACAGCGTGGCCGCGATCACAAGAGCAATCAGGTGCGGAATGCGTACGTCATGCACGCGCTTCTGCACGAAGCGATAGAGCAAGAGCCACGCGAGCAGACCGGCCATCCAGGTCGGCTCATAGATATTGAGTTTCTTCTGCAACATGAAGTGGATCACCGCGAGGATCGCGATGATGTAGGAAAGCCGGTGCAGCTTTGCCCAGCGTGCGCCGCCGATGCGGCGGACCATGCCATCGGTGGAAGTCACCCCAAGTGCCGTCATGATGACGAGCGCGACAAAGCCTATGGTCAGATAGAGTCTCAGCACGATCTCGCGCACGACCGTGCCGAGAGCGAAGTTCTGATCGATCACATAGAGCAAGAAGTGCGCGAGCGCGTAGAAGAATGCGGCGACGCCCAAGGTGCGGCGCATGAAGATCAGTTTCGGCGCGTTGAAAAGCCGCCGCGCCGGCGTGACGCAGAGCGACAAAAACAGAAGCCGTACCGACCACTCGCCGGTCTGGTGCGTAAGCTCCACCAAAGGCTGCGCGCCGAGATCGCGGTTGATCGCGAGCCCTAGCAAATAGAGCGCGGGCAGGCAGGAGCCCACGAATGCGATCAGCTTGTGCGGGGAAAGGGTCCCGTTTTTCTCGCGCAGAAAAGGCAAATCGCTTGCTCCGGTATTGGCCCAAGCTAGGCCGGGCGAGTGCTGCCCGAAACCGCTCCCGAGCCACAATCCCGTGAGAACTGCTGGCGCAAATCCCGGCTTGCAGGGCCGAAAAGGCAGGCGCATAAAGGCTTGACGCTACTCGCGGGTGCCATTAGGGTCCGCGCAACTTTTGAACGATATAGTAGATCCATGAGCAAGATTATTCTCGTAGTAGGAGGGCGCACCCCCCGCACGGCTTGAACAAGCCGGGCAAGGTTAGGTGGTGCGCAAAGGGGTCTTTCGGGGCCCCTTTTCGATTCTGGGACAAAAGAAACCAAACAGGCAAAGACGAACGAGTGGAGCGGACGATGAGCACAGAGATGACCGGCGCGGAAATGGTGGTGAAGGCGCTTGCAGAGCAGGGCGTGAAGCACCTCTTTGGCTATCCGGGTGGCGCAGTACTGCCGATTTACGACGCGCTGTTTCAGCAGGAAGACGTGCAGCACATTCTCGTCCGCCATGAGCAGGGCGCGGTTCATGCCGCTGAAGGCTATGCCCGCTCGTCCGGCAAGGTTGGCGCGGTGCTCGTGACCTCGGGTCCGGGTGCCACGAACGCGGTAACGGGTCTCACCGACGCGCTGATGGATTCGATCCCGGTTGTTGTCATCACCGGTCAGGTGCCGACGCATCTGATCGGCAATGACGCGTTTCAGGAATGCGACACCGTCGGCATCACGCGCCCCTGCACCAAGCACAATTATCTCGTGAAAGACGTGAACGATCTTTCGCGCATTCTGCACGAAGCGTTTTACATCGCGGGCTCCGGCCGCCCGGGCCCGGTCGTGGTCGATATCCCGAAAGACATCCAGTTCGCTAAGGGAAAGTACACCAGCGCGAAGAACGTCGAGCACAAGTCTTACAAGCCGAAGTTGAAAGGCGACATCGCGAAGATTCAGGCCGCGGTCGAGCTAATGAAGAATGCCAAGCGGCCGTTGTTTTACACCGGCGGCGGCATCATCAATTCCGGTAACGAAGCCTCGGTGCTGTTGCGCGAACTCGTGAAGATCACCGGCTACCCGATCACCTCCACGCTGATGGGTCTCGGTGCTTATCCGGCGGCCGATCCGCAATGGCTCGGTATGCTGGGGATGCACGGCACCTACGAAGCGAACTGGGCGATGCACGATTGCGATGTGATGATCTGTATCGGTGCGCGCTTCGACGACCGCATCACGGGGCGTCTGGACGCTTTCGCGCCGCATTCGAAGAAGATCCACGTCGATATCGATCCGTCCTCGATCAACAAGAACGTCAAGGTTGATATCGGAATCATCGGCGACTGCGCGCACGTCCTCGAAGACATGGTTCGCCTGTGGCGCTCCACTTCGGCGCAGCCGGACAAGAAGGCGCTTGCAGAATGGTGGTCGCAGATCAACAAATGGCGCGCGCGAAAATCGCTCGCCTATAAAAAGTCGAGCGACGTGATCAAGCCGCAATACGCGGTCGAGCGTCTCTACGAGCTTACGAAGGATCGCGACACTTACATCACGACCGAAGTCGGCCAGCATCAGATGTGGGCAGCACAACTCTATCATTTCCAGGAGCCGCGCCGCTGGATGACGTCGGGCGGTTTGGGAACGATGGGTTACGGTTTGCCGGCGGCGATCGGCGTGCAGCTCGCGCATCCGAAGTCGCTCGTCATCGATATTGCCGGCGAAGCGTCGATCCAGATGATGATGCAGGAGATGTCGACGGCGGCGCAGTATCGCCTGCCGGTCAAGATCTTCATTCTGAACAACGAATACATGGGCATGGTGCGGCAGTGGCAGGAGCTGCTGCACGGCGGCCGCTATTCGGCGAGTTATTCCGAAGCGCTGCCGGATTTCGTGAAGCTGGCGGAAGCCTATCATGGCGTCGGAATTCGCTGCTCGAAGCCCGGCGATCTCGACGCCGCGATCAAGGAAATGATCAACGTCGACAAGCCGGTGATCTTCGATTGTCTGGTCGACAAGGCCGAGAACTGCTTCCCGATGATCCCGTCGGGACGCGCGCATAACGAAATGATCCTTGGTGACGCTTCTGAGGCCATCGGCGATGCCGTCACCGAAGAAGGAAAGATGTTGGTGTAATGAATATGACCGTGAACCCAACCACTTCGCATTACCCCGCGGCGCCAGCCGACGAGAAAGAACAGCGCCGTACATTGTCCGTGCTTGTCGATAACGAGCCGGGCGTGCTTGCGCGCGTAATCGGCCTGTTCTCGGGCCGCGGCTATAACATCGACAGTCTTACGGTGTCGGAGACCGAGCACGAGAAGCATCTTTCGCGCATCACCATCGCCACCACCGGCAAGCCGATGGTGATCGAGCAGATCAAGCATCAGCTCGAGCGCCTCGTGCCGGTGCATCGCGTGGTCGATCTCACCGAGACCGGCCGTGCGCTGGAGCGCGAGCTTGCGCTGATAAAGGTGAAGGGCAAAGGCGAAAATCGTGTTGAGGCGCTGCGTCTTGCGGATGCGTTTCGCGCGCGCGTGATCGACGCTTCGACCGAGAGCTTCATCTTCGAGCTGACCGGCAAGACCGACAAGATCGATCAGTTCCTGATCCTGATGGCGCCGCTCGGTCTCATCGAGTGTTCGCGCACCGGTGTCGCCGCGATCGCGCGGGGTCCGGAGGGTATGTGACCGCGCCAGCGCTCCGTGCGTTGGCTTTCTTGGCGGTACTCGCCGGGGCGATCTCTTTCTTTCCGGTCACCGCACAGGAAGCGAAACCTTGCGGTGAACTGATTGAGCTTACGGGTCACAACAGTACGAAGCTGCTTTACAGCCTGAATGTTCCGGAGAAGGCGACGGCCGTGCTTGTTCTGCTTCCCGGCGGTTCAGGTTTTGCCGATCTCGACAAATCAGGCTGCGCGCGAAAGCTCGCCGGCAATTCGCTCATCCGCACACGCGACCTTTTTCATCAGCAAGGCTTTGCAACCGCGCTCGTGGACGCGCCTTCCGATCATCGCGGCGCGGACGGACTAGGCGGGTTCCGTATTTCGCCGCTGCACGCGGACGATCTCGGCAAGATCATCGCCGAAATCAGGCAGCGGACGAAGTTGCCGGTCTGGGTCATCGGCACGAGCCGCGGCTCGATTTCCGCTGTGAACGCCGCATCGCGGCTCACCGGCGAACAGGCGCCGGACGGTCTCGTGCTCACTTCGCCGGTTACTTTCGGGCGCGTCGGCGGTCAGAAAGCCTGGGTCGCGCAAACGGTTTTTTCGGTGAACCTTGCGGCAATAAAAATTCCCGTGCTCGTTGTCGCTCATGCGAACGACACGTGCATCCGCACGCCGCCCACGCTCGCAGCGTCAATCCTCGACCGCACAAGCGGCGTGCGCGAACAGGCGGTAACGGTAAAAGGTTTAACCCAACGCGGAGCGGTGAACGTCGAAGCCTGCGAAGGAAGGAGTCCGCACGGCTTCATCGCGCAAGAGCAAGAAGTCACCGACGGGATCGTTCGCTTCATCCGCGGCAGCAATTACTAGCCGCGCACTACAGGCGAGCTTGGGAACTTTCGTATGACGGCAAGAGTTGAACAGGTCGCCATTCGTCTGTTCATTTGCTGGGGCGTGAACCATGGAATTCGGTGCGGACTTCTGGACATTTGTCGCAATCGGGATCTTTGCGCAGTTAGTCGATGGCGCATTGGGAATGGCGTTCGGCGTGATCGGATCTTCGGTATTGATGGCAACTGGTGTTGCGCCCGCACAGGCGAGCGCCATGATTCACATCGCGGAAATCTTCACGACCGCCGCGTCCGGCATTTCCCATTACGTGAACAAGAATGTCTCGTGGACCATCGTAAAGCGCATCGCGCTTCCGGGTGTGATCGGCGGCATTATCGGCGCGACCGTGCTCGCGAATATCGACGGCAAGAAGATCGCGCCGTTCGTGAACGCGTATCTCCTGATCGTTGGCATCATCATCATCGTTCGCGCAATGCGCGCATTCGCGGTGGTAGATCCCAGCCGTAAGGGTATGCCGGTAATTGGCTTCGCTGGCGGCACACTGGATGCAATGGGCGGCGGCGGCTGGGGCCCGCTTGTCACTTCGACCCTGATCGGTACGGGTCATGCGCCGCGCTTTGTTATCGGCTCCGTCAGCCTCACCGAATTCTTTGTGACGGTTGCGACCTCCGCCACATTTATTCTCCACCTCGGCTGGGCGGATCTGACGCCGGTCATTCCGCTCATTCTCGGCGGCTTGATCGCAGCGCCGTTTGCAGGCCTCGCCGCGCGTTTTGCTCCGACGCGCATACTGATGTTCGTCGTGGGTCTTCTGGTTATCGGCCTCGCGATGCGCTCCTTGCTGCGCTATTTCGGTATGCTTTAACGGGGGTTGCGGGGCATCGCCGGCCCATCTAGTTGGAGCATGGCCTGGTCCGAAAACCGGGTTCCACTTTTCGGGGCCATGCTCTAGAAGCATCGCCGGAAATCATCAGCTTGCGGAAAACCGCGCGCCTTACGGGGGTTACGACCATGCGTGTTTATTACGATCGCGACGCCGACCTGAACCTGATCAAGGGCAAGAAGGTCGCCGTCATCGGCTATGGCAGCCAGGGGCACGCCCACGTGCTGAACCTGCGCGATAGCGGTGTGAAGGATGTCGCGGTCGCGCTGCGCAAGGGCTCGCAGGGCGTCAAGAAAGCCGAGGGGGAGAAGCTGAAGGTCATGGAAGTTGCGGAAGCCGCCAAGTGGGCCGACGTGATGATGATGCTGACGCCCGACGAATTGCAGGGCGACATCTATCGCGACCATTTGCACGCGAACATGAAGGAAGGCTCAGCACTTCTTTTTGCGCATGGTCTCAACGTTCACTTCAACCTGATCGAGCCGCGCTCCGACATCGACGTGCTGATGATCGCGCCGAAAGGTCCGGGCCACACTGTCCGCTCCGAATATCTGCGCGGCGGCGGCGTGCCGTGCCTGATTGCGATCCATAAAGACTCGTCCGGCAATGCGCACGATCTCGGTCTTTCTTATGCGTCGGCGATCGGCGGCGGCCGCGCCGGCATCATCGAGACGACGTTCAAGGAAGAATGCGAAACCGATCTGTTCGGCGAGCAGGTCGTGCTTTGCGGCGGTCTCGTCGAACTCATCAAGGCCGGTTACGAAACGCTGACCGAAGCCGGCTATGCGCCGGAGATGGCCTATTTCGAATGCCTGCACGAAGTGAAGCTGATCGTCGACCTGATCTTCGAAGGCGGCATCGCGAACATGAATTACTCGATCTCGAACACCGCCGAGTATGGCGAGTATGTCACCGGTCCGCGCATCATCACTGCCGAAACGAAGGCCGAGATGAAACGCGTGCTCAACGACATCCAGACCGGCAAATTCACGCGTGACTGGATGCTCGAGAACAAGGTCAATCAGGCTTCGTTCAAGGCGACCCGCGCCAAGCTCGCGCAGCATCCGATCGAGGATGTCGGCGCCAAGCTCCGCGATATGATGCCATGGATTAAAGCCAAGGCGCTGGTGGACAAGAGCAAGAACTAAAGATCAAAATCGCCGGGCCTTTGCCCGGCGGTTTCATTTTTGGAGCATGATCCCGAAAAGTGTGAGCGGTTTTCGGAAAAGATCATGCTCAAACGAATAAGGGAGCGTGTCATGAAAAGCGTTGTCATCACGGGGGCCTCGACCGGTATCGGCGAAACCACGGCGAAGTATCTCGCGAGCCAAGGCTTCAAGGTTTACGGCAGCGTGCGCAAGCCGGAAGACGCTGCGCGCCTCAAGCAGGAAATTGGCGGCAATTTCGAGCCGTTGATTTTCGATGTCACTGATGAAACCGCGATCAAGGTTGCAGCCGCAAAAGTTCGCGTCGATCTCAACGGCCAGACACTCGCGGGCCTCGTGAACAACGCCGGCATTGCGGTGCCGGGTCCGTTTCTGGAGACGGGTCTCGACAAGTGGCGCAAGCAATTTGAAGCGAATGTGATCGGGCTGGTCGCAACAACGCAAGCCTTCGCGCCGTTGCTTGGAGCCGATCTTTCGCTGAAAGGCGAGCCGGGCCGCATCGTCAACATCTCTTCGGTCGCAGGCAAGCGCGGCAATCCGTTCGCCGGTCCTTACTCCGCTTCGAAACACGCAGTTGAGGGGCTATCGGAATCGCTTCGCCGCGAGATGATGTTGTTCGGGATTGATGTGATCGTCATCGGTCCGGGCCCGATCAAGACGCCAATCTGGGGGAAGGGGGCCGCGCCTGATTTCTCCAAGCTCGGCAATTCGCCTTACGCCAAGCCGCTCGAGGCCGCATTCAACTTCATGCAGAATCTCGGCAAGAATGGCCTGCCGCCGGAAGATGTGGCGAAGCTCATTCATCACGCCCTCACTGGTTCGAACGTGAAGACGCGCTACACGATCACGCCAGGCAAGTTCATGCGCGCGGTCGTGAATGCGCTTCCCGCCCGTGTGTCCGACCGCATGGTCGCGAAGCGCCTGAAGATCGAGCGGTTGCGGCCTTAAGCGGTCGCGCGCCTCGAAACGTGAGCGGCAATGCAGAGCCAGCGTCCGTTCTGCTTCTGCCAGATGTCGGTGTAACGCCCGCGGCCGCTCGCGCCGGCATCGGTCGTGAAGACCGTAGCCGCGTGAATGACCGCGGTGTCGTTTATGATGCGGATCAGCACGTCTTCTTCCGCGATTTTTGAAACGCCGGTGCCTTTCGCAATATGCGCGAGAAAGGTTTTCCGATGCGCGAGCGAACCATCGGACGCAGTGTTCATGAAGTCCGGGGAGAGGTTGGCGTCGAACCACGCGACGTCTTTATTCTGTACGGAACGTACATATTCGCTGTTCAATCGCGTCAGTGTTTCCTGATCGTTGCTTTGCATCGGATGGCCTTGGCTTTGTCGTTTCGCGCTTAACCATAGGCCCGGGACCGTACTGGCGAAACCGGCTTCCGTTCTCGACAATAGGGGTCGAGGATGTCAAATTAGTTTGGAAGCCTACAATTCAGCAAAAACAACAACACGCTTTGCAGGGGAGACTTTCATGCAGAATGTCGCGATGAAAATCGGCGGACGCGATGCCGGTTCCGCGGACGGCCGCACCTACGACAAGAAAAATCCTTTCACCGGTGAAGTCATTGCGCGCGTACCGGATGCAGGCCCGCTCGATGCGGTTGCCGCGGTTGGCGCGGCTGCTGCCGCGTTCAAGGAGTGGTCGAAAACGCCGCTCTCCAAGCGCCGCGAAATTCTCTGGAAGGCTGCCGATCTTCTCGCCGCCCGCGCGCCGGAAGTCGCAAAGACAATGACCGCCGAAACCGGCGGCACGTTCGGCTGGGGTATGTTCAACACTTTCTTCGCGGCTTCCATTCTGCGCGAAGCAGCAAGCTCGGTTTCGCAGATCACCGGCGAAGTGATCCCGTCCGATCATCCGGGAAAAATTGCAATGGCCGTGCGCCAGCCGGTCGGCGTCGTGCTCGGCATTGCGCCGTGGAATGCGCCGATGATTTTGGGCGTGCGTTCGGTTGCGATGCCGCTCGCCTGCGGCAACACCGTGGTGATGAAGGCGTCCGAAGAAACGCCGCTCACGCATCGTATTATCGGCGAAGTGCTGGAAGCCGCCGGCCTGCCTGCCGGTGCGATCAACATTCTCACCACATCGCGAGAAGGCGCTGGTGCCGCGGTTGATGCAATGATCGCCGATCCGCGCGTGAAGCGCATCAACTTCACGGGCTCTACCCATGTCGGCAAGATCATCGCGCAAAGTGCCGCGCGCTTCCTGAAGCCTGTGCTGTTAGAACTCGGCGGCAAGGCACCGCAGGTTGTGCTCGATGATGCCAATCTCGACGATGCAGCGGCGGCGGCGAATTTCGGCGCGTTCATGCATCAGGGCCAGATTTGTATGTCGACCGAGCGCCTGATCGTGCAGAAGCCGGTGATGGATGAATTCAGCCGCAAGCTTGTCGCCAAGGCAGAGGGCCTGCGCGTCGGCGATCCGGCAATTCCGGAAACGCAGATCGGCTGTCTCGTGTCCGAGCGGTCCGTGAAGCGCGTGCATGATCTCGTGAAAGACGCCGTCGATCGCGGCGCGCGGGTGCTCACGGGCGGCACGCCCGACGGTATGCTGTTCCCGCCGACGGTGATCGACCGCGTGACGCCGGAAATGCGCATCTATCGCGAAGAATCCTTCGGCCCTGTCGTGATCGTGGTGCCTGCGACCGACGACGAAGAAGCCATTCGTCTTGCCAACGACACCGAGTTCGGACTTTCGGCCTCCGTGTTCTCGGGCAATGTTGACCGCGCTTACGCGGTGGCGTCACGCATCGAAAGCGGTATCTGCCACATTAACTCTGCGACCGTCTCCGACGAGCCGCAAATGCCATTCGGCGGCGTGAAAGATTCCGGCTACGGCCGCTTCGGCGGCCGCGCAGGCATCAACGAGTTCACGGAATTGCGCTGGATGACCATTCAGACCGGCCACGCGCATTATCCGATCTGATTTTCACGCAAACCAAATACGAAGCGGGCGGGGATTTCCCCGCCCGTTTTCGTCAGTGCGGAACGTATTTCGAGATGTATTTCAGAAGGCCCCAGCCGGGCGCGAGCAATACGAAAGCCCAGACGATTGCCGATGTCACATTCGCAAGCTGAAACTTCCACTGCGGTACCGCGAAGACACCGGCAGCCAACGGCACGAAAGCGCGCAGCGGCCCGGAGAAGCGGCCGATGAAAACGCCCATCGCGCCCCATTTACGCATGAAGTCGTCCGCGCGTTTGGTGAATTCCGGGTAACGCGACAAGGGCCAGTGGTGATGCGCGCTGTCCTTGAAGTAGTAGCCAACCACATACGAGAGCCAGTCACCGAGGATGCCGCCGATCACGGCACCCCACCAGATCGGCCAGAAGTTCAAGCCCGCGCCGCCGATCAGGCCGCCGATGCCGACCAGCATCACGGTCGCTGGAACAAAAAACGAGACGACCGCGAGCGACTCCGCGAAGCAGAGCGCTGCAACGATAAAGGGTGCCCAGCCTTGGTTGGCCTTCGTGAAGGCAACGACTTCTGCGGCAAAACTTTGGAGGAACTGCATCAGGACAGGGTCTCGTGAATGTTCGCAGTCTGTTTCACATAATGGCGAGCGAATGAAAATGCCTCGCGCGCGCTTTCCCGAAAGGCGCTATGTTTTGGGCAATGAACATCCTCTCGATCCAATCCCACGTCGCCTATGGTCATGTCGGCAACGCTTCGGCTGCCTTTCCGTTGCAGCGCCTCGGCGCGGAAGTCTGGCCGGTACATACGGTCCAGTTCTCGAATCACACCGGCTACGGGGCGTGGCGGGGCCAGGTGTTTGGCGCCGATCTTGTTCGCGACGTGGTGGCGGGCATCGAAGAGCGGGGCGTGTTGCCCAAATGCGACGGCGTGCTTTCCGGTTACATGGGGGATGCCGCGACCGGTGAAGCGATCGTAGGCGCGGTCGCGAAAGTAAAGTCAGCCAATCCGAAGGCGCGCTACTGCTGCGATCCGGTGATCGGCGATGTCGGGCGCGGCGTGTTCGTGCGGCCCGGCATTCCGGAATTCATGCGCGGCACGGCGGTGCCGGCGGCCGACGTGATCACGCCGAACCAGTTCGAACTCGACTATCTTTCCGGGATCACAACGAAATCGCTTTCGGATACGCTGAAAGCAACCAAGCGATTGCATGGTGCGGGTCCAAAATGGATTTTGATCACAAGCCTGCACATCGAAGACACGCCAAAAGATTCGATCGATCTTCTGGTATCGGGGCCGGACGGGCAGTTCCGGCTGCGCACGCCGCTGCTCGATATCTCCGTGAACGGCGCGGGCGACGCCATCGCAGCGCTTTTCTTCTTTCATCTCCTGAAGACCAATTCTTCTGCCGAGGCGCTTTCAAGCGCGGCTTCCTCGATCTTCGGGCTGATGAAGCAGACGAAAGACGCAGGTTCGCGGGAAATTCTGTTGATCGAAGCGCAGGACGAATTCGTCAATCCGTCGCGGAAATTCCGTGCCGAAAAGATCGGATAAGGTGAACCATGGCGTATGACCGCGCAAAAATGTTGTCTCAATACCGGATCACTGCGCCGGATAAATTCCGGCTGAAAGACATGAAGCCGGACGACAGCTTCGGTCTCACGCTTTCCAAAGATGAAGCGAAGGACGAACTGAAGGATGTGGTGAAGTCGATCGCCGGCAAGCAGGAGATGCTTTATGCGCAGGATCAGTGGTCGCTGCTCGTGATCCTTCAGGCGATGGATGCGGCCGGTAAGGATAGCGTGCTCGATAACGTCATGTCCGGCATCAATCCGCAGGGCTGCCAGGTGACTTCGTTCAAGGCACCGACTTCGATCGAGCTGGACCACGATTACTTATGGCGCACGACGGTTGCGCTGCCTGAGCGTGGGCGTATCGGCGTTTTCAATCGCTCGTATTACGAGGAAGTGCTCGTCGTGCGCGTGCATCCGGAAATCCTCGGCAAGCAGCGAGTGCCGAAATCGCTTGTCGGCAAGGATATCTGGCAGGAGCGCTTCGACGATATCCGCTCGTTCGAGAAACATATGGTGCGGAACGGCACCAAGATCTTGAAGTTTTTTCTGAACGTCTCGAAGGAAGAGCAGAAGAAGCGCTTTCTCGAGCGGATCGACGAGCCGGACAAGAACTGGAAGTTCAACGCGGGCGATATCGGCGAGCGGCTGCTCTGGGACAAATACATGGACGCCTATGAGGACATGATCCGCAATACGAGCACGGAGCATTCGCCCTGGTTCGTCGTGCCCGCCGACAAGAAGTGGTTCACACGGCTCGTGGTCGCGAATGCGATGGATGAGGCGCTTTCCAGTCTCGGGCTTGCTTACCCGAAGCTCGATGCAGCGGCGTATGATGAGATGAAGAAGGCGCGCGAGATTCTTGCGAAAGAGAAGTAACGGTCTTTTTTATTGATGCATGATCTATTCCGAAAACCGGTATCCACTTTTCGGAATTATGAATTAGCGATACCCGTATTTCTTCTTGACCGCGGCAAGCTCGCGGTTCGCGCCAGCCGCATCGCCCGAGGCGCAGACCGCGCGAACCGGACCGAGGTCGGCGGCAATGCGAGGAAACACGTTGCGGTCGAGCGAGCCGGTGCCGACGTCCGACGCAATTACCTGCTGAAACTGGTTGATGCCTCGCGTACACTCGGCGGGGCCTCTCGCTTGCTCGAGCGAAGCAATCTGCGGATCGGGGGCTACTTGCTGCGGGGGCGGCTGTTCGGCTGTGCTGGTGCAGGCAGCGCAAACGAGCAGGACGGGCAAGCTGAAGAACGTGCGTTTCATCCCGGATGCCTTATTGTTCTGATATCCGAATTTGTACCGAAATATTTCTTGATGCAATATTACGCGACAGGTGACCCATGCGCACAGCCGTAGTTTTACTCGCTTTCATCGTGAGCTTGTCTTCTTCTTTTGTTGCGAATGCGGCAGAGCCGACAGTCGAGATTCCATCGCGAAACCAGAAGATCCGCGCAATTCTCCTAAAGCCGGAGAAGCCAGTCGCGAGCGTGATTCTGCTCGTCGGCGGCCACGGCCAGATGGACATCGCAGCGAACGGTGCGATCAAATGGGGCCGCGGCAATCAGCTTGTCCGCACGCGCGCCGAATATTTGAAACAAGGATTCGCGGTGCTGGTGCCGGATATTGCGCCCGGCTGGAAGGGTGCTGAAAGCAAGCCGGTGAACGGTTATCGCTGGCATCCACAACACGGTGCCGATCTGGGCGCGCTCGTCGCCTATATGCGGACTATTGCCGAACCTGTGGTGATTGTCGGCACCAGCCGTGCCGCGGTCTCGACCGGCGTAATGCTGCTGGTCACCGAAGGAAAGAACAGGCCCGACTATGTTGTGCTGACCGCCGCGATGCTGATGCCTTCAGGCAACCAGCCGAGCTTTCTGAAAGCGATTCAAGACAACAAGCAGAAAGCCCAAGTGCCAATGTTTCTGATCGGTCACAAGAAGGACCAATGCGCCTACACGCTGCCGCAGTCGATCGATGCTTTCAAAGCCTGGCGTGGGGACGGCAAGTTAGACATTCTTCTGCTGGATGGCCCGCAAGGCACCGGGCATCCGTGCGAGGCGCAGTCAGCACACGGCTTCATCAGTATCGACGATCAGGTGGTGAAGGCGGTCTCGGACTGGATCAAACGGCAAAAGCCCTGACCTATTTTCCTGCCCCCTTTCCTTGCGTAAAGTTGCAGCTTGCCGGAGCCGGGAAGGGCCGGTAGAACGCCAGCCGTCCGCTTACGGATTGCTAACCGCAAGCCGCCAAGCTTATGGACGAATCGAGAGCAAAGCCTGACGCCATGACCACTTTCCGCACCACGCGTCTTGCGACCCGGATCGAAGCGATTCCGGGCACTGCTCTTATTCTGGGTCTCCTTCTTCGCCGCCCCTGAGGCCGGCTGGGCGCACGCGCCTTGGCACTCAGGGGAACTGACGAGCGAAACCCCGGAGCGCTAGAAACAGCGCAAAGCCTAGAAGGAACAGAACCATGACCAACCCGAATTCCTCCGCGCCCAAAGGCAGCGAAAAAGACCGCGTACTGATCTTCGACACGACGCTGCGTGACGGCGAGCAATGCCCCGGCGCGTCGATGACCTTCGAAGAAAAGATCGAGGTCGCCGAACTGCTCGACGATATGGGCGTGGACATTATCGAGGCCGGTTTCCCGATCGCTAGCCAAGGCGATTTCGACTCCGTCGCGGAAGTCGCGAAGCGTTCGAAGAACTCGATCATCGCGGGTCTCTCTCGCGCGGCCTTCAACGATATCGATCGTTGCGCGGAAGCCGTGAAATTTGCAAAGCGCCCGCGCATTCATACGTTCCTGTCCACGTCGCCGGTTCACATGAAGTACAAACTTCAAAAAGAGCCGCACGAAGTGTTCGAGATGGTGATCGCGCAGGTAACGCGCGCCCGCAATCATGTCGAGGACGTCGAATGGTCGGCGGAAGACGGCACGCGCACGGAAATCGACTTTCTCTGCAAGTGCGTCGAGGCCGCGATCAAGGCCGGTGCGACCACGATCAACATTCCCGATACTGTCGGCTACACGACGCCTGCCGAATATGCGCAGCTCTTCAAGACCGTGCGCGAACGCGTGCCGAATTCGGACAAGGCGCGCTTCTCGGTGCATTGCCATGACGATCTCGGCATGGCGGTCGCGAATTCGATCTCCGGTGTCGAAGGCGGTGCGCGGCAGATCGAATGCACCATCAACGGCATCGGCGAGCGCGCAGGCAATGCTTCGCTCGAAGAAATCGTGATGGCGTTGCGCACGCGCAGCGATTTCTATCCGTACTGGAACAACATCGACGCGACCATGCTGACGCGCGCTTCGAAGCTCGTCTCGGCGGTGACATCGTTCCCGGTGCAATACAACAAGGCCATCGTCGGCCGGAACGCGTTCGCGCATGAGAGCGGCATCCATCAGGACGGTATGCTCAAGCATACGCAGACCTACGAGATCATGCGGCCGGAAGACGTCGGCGTGTCGAAGACTTCGCTCGTCATGGGCAAGCATTCGGGCCGCCATGCCTTCCGCGAAAAGCTCAAAGAACTGGGCTACGAACTCGGCGACAATTCGCTGAACGATGCTTTCAACCGCTTCAAGGCGCTCGCTGACAAGAAGAAGCACGTTTACGACGAGGACATCGTTGCGCTGGTCGATGACGAAATCGCGCAGGCGCATGACCGCATCAAGCTCGTGTCGCTCTCTGTCGTCGCCGGTACGCAAGGCCCGCAGCGCGCGACCATGAAGCTCGACATCGAAGGCAAGCATTTTACCGAGGAAGCCACCGGTAACGGCCCGGTCGATGCGATCTTCAATGCGATCAAGTCGCTGGTGCCGCACAGCGCGAAGCTGATGCTCTATCAGGTTCACGCGGTCACCGAAGGCACCGACGCGCAGGCGGAAGTCTCGGTTCGTCTGGAGGAGGGCGGCAAGGAAGTGTCAGCGCGCGGTGCCGATGCCGATACGTTGGTCGCGTCCGCCAAGGCTTACATCAACGCCTTGAACAAGCTGTCGCAGAAGCGGCAGTCGGTAAACCCGCAGACCGCCGCGGGATAAAAGTTTTTGGCAAGAAGGAAAAACGGGCTGCTGTTGGCAGCCCGTTTTTTTATTCGGCTGGCACCAGCTTGGTGTCGCCCTTTTTCGGCTTCGGCGTTTTTTTGCCGAAGGTGCGTTTGCGCCACTGTGCCATCTGCTCGATGCCCATCAGCATCGCGGGCGTCACGACCAGTGTGAGGATGGTCGCAAAGCCAAGACCAAAAACGATGGCGGTCGAGAGATTGATCCACCATTGCGTTGCCGGCGCGCCGATTGCGAGTTCGCGCTGGATGAAATCGACATTCACCGCAAACGCGATCGGCAAGACGCCAAGGATGGCGGCGACCGCGGTGAGCACGACAGGGCGGGCGCGCTCGCGGCAGGTGAGCAGGATCGCCTCATAGGCTGCCATACCTTCGGCCCGCAATCGGTCGTAGGTGTCGATCAGTACGATATTGTTGTTCACGATCACGCCTGCGTTCGCGATCACGCCGATGCCGCCCATGACGACGCCGAAAGGCTGGCCCATGATCATGAAGCCGAGCATGACGCCGAAGGTGGAGAGCACGACCGCGGTCAGCACGACGAAGACCGAAGTGATCTTGTTGAACTGCGCGAGCAGAATCGTGAAGATCATGAAGATCGCGGTCATGAAGGCGGTAACTAGGAAGGCGCCGGCTTTTTCGCGCTCTTCGTCTTCGCCCTTCAACTTCCACAATACGCCCTGACCGAGGTCGAGCTTGGAAATCTCGGCAGCAATCTCCTGCTGCACGACCGAACTCTGCGCGCCGGCAGCGACATTCGACTGCACCGTGATGATGCGGTTGCTGTTGACGCGCTTGATGTTGCCGACCTTCTTCGCCGGTACGCGCTCGATGAAGTTTCCGAGCGGGATGTGGCCGACCGTAGTTTGCGCGCGCAATTCGTCGATCTGGCCGAGCGAGCGAAGTTCATGCGGAAAACGCACGATGATATCGACCGGCTTGTCGGATTCTGCAGGACGATAGTCGGTGATCTTCAGGCCGTTGGTGACAAGCTGCACCGCGCTGCCGACGGTCGCGGCACTTGCGCCGAATTGCGCAGCGACTGCCTTGTTGACCTGAATCGTCCAGTCGATGCCGGGAAGTTGCTGGCCATCATCCAGGTCGCGGATCAGCGGATGCTTGGCCAGGACCGCCGAAACCTTGGCGGCTGCCGCGGGCAGCAGGTCCGGATTTAAAGAGGAGAGCTGCACCTGCACGGGCTTGCCGGTCGGCGGGCCTGCGCGCGGCGCCGTTACCTCGATCATGATGCCGGGAATGTCTTTGGTCGCTTCCCGCATCTGGTTCATGATGATGCGCGCGGTCGGCCGCGTCTTCCAGTCCGCGAATTCGAACTGCATGACGCCGACGGTATCTTCCGAAAGCTCGTCCAATCCGCGCGGCTGTTCGCCGATGCGGGCATAGACCGTCGAAAGGCCGGGGAATTTCAGGACGCGGGCTTCGACCTGCCGCATCATCCGGTCTTTCTCGTCGACCGAAAGATTGCCGCGGGCATGGATCACGACCTGTCCGAAGTCCGGTTCGACATCGGGGAAGAATTCGACGCCGCGGCCGAAGCGGCCATAAGCCTGTTGAATGGCGACCAAGACCGCAAGCACGATCAGGATCGTGGTGCCGGGACTGCCGATCGCACGCTTCACGAGCCCCATATAAGGGCCTGAATCGGAGACGCGGTCGTCATGCGGCACGGGTGCCGCGCGCCCGAACAGTGCGCCCAAGGTTGGCGTGAAGATCAGCGCCACCACCATCGACGCGAACAAGGTCGCGATCAAAGTGATCGGCATATACTTCATGAATTCGCCGACGACGCCGGGCCAGAACAGCAATGGCGAGAAGGCGGCGATGCGCGTGAACGTCGCCGAAATCACGGGCGCGGCCATACGCTTTGCGGCGAGCGAATAGGCGGTGCGCGGGTCCATGCCTTCCGACATACGCCGCTCCGCGAACTCGGAGACGATGATCGCATCGTCCACGAGCATACCGACCGCCAGGATCAGCGAGAACAGCACGACAATGTTGATCGTGAGCCCGGCGAGATAGAGGCCAAGCACGCCGGTGAGGAAGGATGCCGGGATCGCGATGCCGATGAAGAAGGACGCGCGCAGGCCGAGCGCAAAGAGAATAATAACCGTGACAAGCAGCACCGCGGTCGCAACCGCGTTCTGCAGGTCATGCAGCATGATGCGGATGGTCTTCGATTTATCCTGCGTGAAAGAAACCTTGACCGCTTCCGGCCAGGTTTTCTGCAACTGTTCGACGACCTTCTTCACGCCGTCGACGGTGTTGATCAGGTTCTCGCCAGTTCGCTTCGAGACTTCGATCGTCATGGCCGGAAGGCCGTTGACGCGGGTGATCGTGAGCGCGTCCTTAAACGTCGGGCGAACCTCGGCGATGTCGCCGAGCGTGATGCTCGCGCCTGATGTCGCTGCAACTGGAATGCGCAGCACATCCTCCGGACGTTCGATCAGCGAAGGTACTTTGACCGCGAAACGGCCGGTTTCGCCTTCGAGTGCGCCGGCTGCGACCAGCGAGTTCGAAGCTCTTGTCACCTGAAGCAGTTGATCGAGCGAGACGTTGTAGCTCTTCATCAGCGAAGGGTTCGCGATGATTTCGACCACTTCGTCGCGCGAGCCGCGCAACTCGGCGGAAAGCACGCCCGGCGCCTGCTCGATCGCATTCTTCGCGGTGCGGGCGATCCGCAGCAGTGTCCGCTCCGGCACATCGCCTGATAGCGCCACGACGATCACCGGATAGAGCGAGAGATTTACCTCCTGCACCAGCGGCTCGTCCATGTCTGTCGGCATATCGCGCTTGGCTTCATCGACCTTCGCGCGCACATCCGCGAGCGCGGATTTGGAATCGAAACCGGCCTGGAATTCGAGCAGCACAAAGCCGCCGTTCTCGAAGGCCTGGCTCCGCATTTCCTTCACGTTGCCGACGGATTTCAGCTTGGTCTCGACCGGGCGCAAAAGCAGACGTTCGGAATCTTCCGGGCTGATGCCGCGCTGGGAAAGCTGCACATAGACGATCGGAATGCGGACGTCCGGCTCGGACTCCTTTGCGATCCGGACGTAAGCGACAGTGCCTGCAAGCAACAGGAAGATCAGCGTCGCAATCGTGAGCCGTGCGCGCGTAATCGCAAAATCGACAGGGTTCATCGCGAAGTTTCCTTAGCGCTTTGCGTTCAGCTGTTCGGCGGTCACGGCTTCGACGACTTGATCCTCGCGGACAAAATCCTGGCCCTGCACGATGACCCGTGTGCCGTCCGGAATGCCCTTGACCCACATCGACTGCTGTTCGTCGTCGATGAGTTCAATCGGAATGAAGACGACCTTGTTCTCGCCGTTGACCGCGCGGATGCCGAGCTTGCCTTGCGCGGAGAAGGTGAGGGCCGAGCGCGGCACCTTGGTTGCCTGCACCTTCGCCATCAGGATCGCGACTTCGGTGGTGATGCCGTCGGGGATTTTGTTGTCCGGGTTCGCGGCTTCAATGTCGACGCGATAGGTGCGGGTGGTGGCGGCCGCGCTCTTCGAGATGTAGCGCACCTTGCCCTTTACGATTTCGCCGGAGACGAGACGAAGTTCGGCTTCCTCGCCCAAGCGAACGCCGCTGAGTTTCTTCTCTGATACTTCGACGATCGCGATGATCGGATCGAGCGAGATCATCTTCGCGATTTCGTTGGGCCCGCTGCCGGCGCCCATCGAGGGCATCATCATCAGGAATTGACCCTGTTCGGCCGAAACCTGATCGACGACGCCGTCCCACGGCGCGACGATGCGAATACGTTCGATCTCGGCTTCGGCCTGTGCGAGCGCCGCTTCGGCAGCACGCAGTTGCGAGGAGATGTTGTTCGCGTCGAGTTTCGGCAGGTTGCCTTTCTCGATCAACTGCGTGCGAGCCTCGAATTCCGCCTTACGTTGCAGCACGAGCGCACGGGCCTGCTGAAGCTGGGCATTGCGGCCGTCGTCGGTGAGGACGGCGAGCACATCGCCCGCCTTTACGCGGTCGCCGCGCTTCACGCGAAGTTCGGTGACAATCGCCTGCGTGCGCGCGACAACGGATACTTTCTTGTCGGCCTCGGTGCGGCCGGAAAGCACGAGCCTCGGCTGATATTCCTGCGCGTTGACGGTGCTGACTGCCACGCGGAATTTCTGCTCGGCTTGCTGTGCGACGGTTGCCGCCGGCGCCTCGTGATGCGGGATGAGAATACCGGAGCCGATCCAGAACACCGCGAGCACTACCAGCGCCAACGCGAGCAGCTTCGAGCCTTTCAGCGGGCTCTTTTCATAGAGCGCTTCGATGCGGTTGCGTACCGGCTGTGCCGCTTCGCCGATGGTCGTGAAACCTTGCTTCACTTCCTTCATCGCAACGTTCAGCTTTTTCTTCGTGCGCTCGAAATTGCCGTGCATGGCTTACTCCCTGGCGGCCGGACGAGCGGCCATTTCATTCTTTGCAATATGTTTGTCGGGCTCGGTCAGCAGGAAATGGGTCACCGAAAGAAGCGTCGGCAGCACCGTTTCCGCGTTGAATTCGGGATCGACCGCGCGGCGCCAATAAAGGCCATCGACGAGCGCCATCAGCATGGTTGCCGCGATTTCGAGATCAACCGTCTTCGGAATATCGCCGCGCGCGACGGCCGCGCGTAGCACGTTCAGCATCCCGGTTTTCACTTCTTGTTCGACGGTTGCATAAATCTTTGCGATCTCGGGATTGCGGCGGCTTTCCGCTTTGACTTCGGTCTGGAGGCAAACTTCCTCCATCGACTCTTCGACGATGTAATGGCGTGCGGCGGCGGCAAGTGCTGCGAAGAAATCCGGCGCTTCAACGATCGCCTGGAATTTTTCGGCGACGTCGGCACGGTCCTGCTCGGCGATGCCGGCGATGATCGCTTCCTTGGAAGGGAAGTAACGGTAGAGGCTGCCGGGGCTCATCTGCGCTTCGGCGCAGATTTCCTGCATGGAAGTGCCGTGGAAGCCACTGCGGGAGAAGCAGCGCTTGGCCGCCACGAGAATTTCTTCGCGGCGGTCCATCTGAAGCTGGGCGTTGGCGCGGCGCATTGTCCTTGGTCCTCGCGCAGGAGGCGGGAATGTCCGTCTGGCTGCACTGCGGTAAAAGCGAATGAACGTTCGCTCGCAAAAGCAGCCTCCAATATTCCCACCGGAAACGGGAGTCAAATCCAGGTTCGGATAGGGTTTTGCGGCGAATGCGTTAGGCGCAGAAAATGCTGCGGTTGCGCGGTGTTAACGGCCTTGCCCCGCTTTTCGGCTTGACGTGCAGGGGCGCGAGATGGTGCCTATGGTCTTCTTACCCCGCCCGCCTGACGGAAGGCGGCGGAGCAATGAAAACAAGGGCGCCCACAGCAAGCGCCCGCCTTTGGGAGGACGAAAATGCGTAAGTGGCTAATCGCCGCCGCGGGGATTCTCGCGCTCGGCATCTCCGGCGCTTCGGCGCAGAACTTTCCGACGCGCTCGATCACCATGATGATCCCGTTCGCGGCCGGTGGCCCGACCGATACGGTCGGCCGTCTCGTCGCGGAATCGATGAGCAAGAACCTTGGCCAGCAGGTCATCGTCGAAAACGCAGCCGGTGCCGGCGGCACGCGCGCTCCGGGCCTCGTCGTGAAAGCGGCGCCGGACGGCTACACCATTCTTCTGCACCACATCGGTATGTCGACCGCGCCGACGCTCTATCGCAAACTCGCCTTCAACGTTCTCAACGATTTCGAGTATGTCGGCCTGGTTACCGATGCGCCGATGTCGCTGATTGGCCGTCCAGGGCTCGAAGCGAAAGACATGAAGGGCGTGCTGGCATATATCGCAAAGACCAAGGAAAAGACTTCCTACGCGAATGCCGGCATCGGTTCGGCCTCGCATCTTTGCGGTATGCTGTTGCAGGCGGCTGCGAAGCAGCAGTTCAATACCATTAACTTCAACGGCACTGGCCCCGCGATGACCGACATTCTCGGCGATCGCGTCGACCTGATGTGCGACCAGACCACCAACACCACCGGCCAGATCAAGGGCGGAAAGGTGAAGGCCTATGGCGTCACCACGAAAACCCGCGTGAAGAGCCTCCCGGATCTTCCGCCGCTCGATCAGGCCGGTCTGCCGGGCTTCGAAGTTGCGGTGTGGCACGGCATCTACGCGCCGAAGGGCACGCCGAAGGAAGTCGTCGCTCGTCTTACGACGGCGCTGCAGGCGGCGCTGAAGGATCCGAAAGTGATCCAGGCGTTCGCTGAACTCGGTACCGAGCCGGTGCCGCAGAACCAGGCGAACGGACCGGCGCTGCAGGCGAAGCTGAAAGCGGAAATCGAGAAGTGGCGTCCGCTCATTCAGGCTGCCGGCCAGTTCGCGGACTAATCGGCACTGACTTAAGCAAGTTAATCGGCCGGATCGCAGTTCAGGGGTCCGGCCGATTTTTTAAAGTTCTTGGGGGCGGAACATGGCAAGCACAATCAGCAAACCGACGAGTCCTCTCGCGGTGATCGCTGCGGTAATCGGCGCGGCACTTTTTGGCATTGTATTCTATCTGCGCTCGATTGAAGTGAGCTGGTACCTACTGCTTCCGCTGATCGCGGCGTATCTCGCGGTCGCCTTCCTTGTATTCCGTCGCGACGGCGGTCTCGGCGGCGTTTCAAATCCGAAAGATTTTTACACGGGTATCGTGCTGCTTGCCGTATGCGGTGTGTTCGCAGCAGGCCTCGTTGAGCTTCCGCTCGGAAGAGTTGCGCGTCCGGGGCCGGGCTTCTTCCCGCTGATGCTGCTTGGTCTACTCTTTATCTTCTCGATCGCGATTCTTGTGAATGGCCTGCGAACCAAAGGTGAAGCGCTGACACCTGTTCCCTGGCGCGGACTGATCATTATCACGGGTATGACGGTGTTCTTCGGCGCGACAATCAAGGGTCTCGGCTTCATTCCCGCAATCGTTGCGACTGCCTTCGTGAGTTGTCTCGCCACGCGCCAATGGAGCATGGTTTCCGCGGTGACGACGGCGGCTATTCTCGCGATTTTCTCCTGGGCGATTTTTATCTGGGGCCTCGGCCTGCCGATCGCGCTTTGCGGAACGTGGCTGCGGACCTTGCTGATCTCGCTCGGCGTCGCCGGCGAATCTATTCCTTTCTGTTATTAAGCGGGGAGAACGACGATGGGCTTTCTCGCTGACTTCTTCTCGGGCATGGGTGCGAACCTCGCGCTTGGCTTCTCGCAAGCCGTAACCCTCGACAACCTTTTCTACTGCTTTGTCGGCGTGCTGCTCGGCACCGCAATCGGCGTGTTGCCGGGTCTTGGCCCGATTGCGACCATCGCGCTGCTCTTGCCGATTACCTTCAAGCTCGATCCGGTCTCCGCGCTCATCATGCTCTCGGGCATCTATTACGGCGCGCAGTATGGCGGCTCGACCACGGCCATTCTGATCAATCTGCCCGGCGAAACATCTTCGGTTGTGACCGCGATCGACGGTCACCAGATGGCGAAGAAGGGCAAAGCGGGGCTCGCGCTTTTCACTTCGGCCGTCGGTTCGTTCTTCGCCGGTACGGTCGCAACCTTCCTGATCGTCGGGTTCGCGCCGATTCTTGCGTCGGCGGCGCTGAAGTTCTCGCCGGCTGACTACTTCTCGCTGATGGTGATGGGCTTTGTCGCGGCGGTCGTGCTTGCGCAGGGCTCGCTCCTGAAAGCAATGGCGATGATCGTGCTTGGCCTTCTGATTGCGATGGTGGGACCGAGCGAATCCGGCGCACCGCGCTTCACGTTCGACAATCCGCAATTCTTCGACGGCTTCGACTTCGTTGCGCTTTCCATGGGCATCTTCGGAATCGGCGAGATCATCCGCAACCTCGAAGACGATACCAAGCGCGAAGCGATCAAGTCGAAATTCTTCGATCTCATTCCGACCAAAGCCGAATTGAAAGAAATGATCCCGCCGATTTTACGCGGAACGACGGTCGGCTCGGTGCTCGGCATTCTGCCCGGCGGCGGTGCAATTCTCGGCGCCTTTGCGGCCTATTCGCTCGAGAAGCGTCTTTCGAAGACGCCGCAGGACTTCGGCAAAGGCAAACTCGCTGGCGTAGCCGGACCGGAGTCCGCGAACAACGCGGGCGCGCAAGTATCGTTTATTCCGATGCTGACGCTCGGCATTCCGTCGAACCCGGTGATGGCGTTGATGTTGGGCGCGCTGATCATTCACCGCATTGTGCCTGGCCCTACGCTGGTCACGGACCGCCCGGAATTGTTCTGGGGTGTGGTCAGCTCGATGTGGATCGGCAACTTCATGTTGCTCGTGTTGAACCTGCCCTTGATTGGAATGTGGGTTAAGTTCCTGACGATCCCGTATCGCCTGTTGTTCCCCGGTATCGTTACGATCTGCTGCATCGGCGTTTATTCGGTCAGCAACAATCCGTTCGACGTACATACGATGGCGGCTTGCGGCGTGATCGGTTACGTCCTGTTCAAGCTGGAATGCGAACCGGCGCCGCTCTTGCTGGGCTTTGTGATCGGGCGCCTGATGGAGCAGTATTTCACGCGCGCGATGCAGCTTTCCTTCGGCGATGCCACCGTCTTTGTGCGTGAGCCGATCAGCGCGAGCTTGCTTGCGGTTGCGGCAGTTGCGCTCGTCCTGGTGCTGCTGCCCGCGATCCGGAAGAAGCGCGAAGAAGCCTTTGCAGAATAGGGGTTCCGGGGGTTTTTCCACGGAATCCAAGCTGGACATGGCGGGGGTGCTTTGCTATCCCCGCCCGTCTCCGCGAGGCTATAGTCTCGCGGCCCGATTGGTGCGGGCGCATAGCTCAGTTGGTAGAGCAGGTGACTCTTAATCACCGGGTCCAAGGTTCGAGTCCTTGTGCGCCCACC
>LNFM01002032.1_pt1 | contig 44986 bp, 33 predicted proteins | sample 596031 | NCBI WGS metagenome assembly LNFM01 (sample SAMN04254537, study PRJNA301005) | activated carbon metagenome | isolation source: dual media filters at the Ann Arbor, Michigan drinking water treatment plant | place: USA: Ann Arbor
CAGAGCACGCAGTCTTCGAGATCTCGGAGGTCAAGCGCGGCATCCTGCCCGGCAACGGCGGAACGCAGCGCGCGGTGCGTCAGTTGCCGTATGCGATTGCGATGGAACTCCTTTTGTTGGGTCGTCGACTGACCGCGCAGGAGGCGCTCAACTACGGACTCATCAATCGGGTGGTGCCCAAGGAAGCCCTGCTGTCCACGGCAGAGCAGATCGCGCGGCAACTCTGCGAGAACGGACCGCTTGCGCTACGAGCGATCAAGGAACTGGCGATTCGCAGTCAGTACATTCCGGTCGAATACGGGCTGCGTATGGAACAGTCGTTTCAGGAATTCCTGCGCACGACGGAGGACGCCAAGGAGGGGCCGCGCGCCTTCGCGGAGAAACGAAAGCCCGTGTACAAGGCGCGTTAGACAATCAAGGAGATCTCTGATGAAACCGTATCGGTCACAGATGTACGTCCCGGGCAATCGCGCCAGTTGGATGGAGAAGGCGTCCAACTACGGTGCAGACTGTCTCATTCTGGATCTGGAGGATTCTGTCCCCGATCAGGAAAAGGTAGCCGCCCGCACGCTTGTCAAGGCGGCGGTGGTAGCACTCAAGTCGCGCGGTCAGGCCGTCAACGTGCGCATCAATCCCTTCGTGACGGGACTCACACTCGATGATCTCGAGGAAGTCGTATGTCCCGAGCTCAACGGCATTCTGCTCTCGAAAGTGGAAACCGCAGCCGACATGATGCAGCTCGATGCGCTCATCACGCACATCGAGAAACGCAAGGGGATGGCGCCGGGAACGATCGAGACACCGCTTGCCTGCGAGACGGCCAAAGGGATGCGCAACATCTACGACATCGCGACGACATGCCCGCGCGTCAAACGTGTCGGCCTGGCGGCGGGCCCCGGGGGCGATGCTGCGCGCGCTATCGGGTACCAGTGGACGAAGGAAGGCACCGAGACCATGTTTTTGCGTTCGCGTACCGTTCTGGAAGCACGCGCCGCGGGGATTCAGTATCCGACTGTCAGTTCGTGGTGGAACATCAAGGATCTGGAAGGGCTCGAGCGCGATGCGCGGCTGAATCGACAACTGGGCTTTCGCGGCATGACCGTCATGCATCCCACGCACGTTCCCATCGTCAATCGTGTCTTCACGCCCTCACAGGAAGAGGTGGCCTTCTACGAAGGCCTCATCCAGGCGATGGACGATGCACGCAAGCGAGGTATCGCCGCGGTTACGTACAAGGGCGATATGGTCGACGAAGCCATGGTCAAGACAGCGCACGAAATCATCACCCTTGCCCGTTCGGTTTGAGCCGGGCGCACATCGCGGTCGGGTGCACGCCGCCCGAGGCGAAGATGTGCGCCGTCTGGACGTTGCATCCGCCGGCAGGCTGTCGGCGGATGCCGCGTGCGCAGCAATGCAGGTTAACTCGGATCGTCCTTTCACTGTGGCTTCATACCGGCTGCATTGGCGATCTTCGTCCACAAGGCGATCTGTGACCTTATGTACTCGGCATGCTGCGCGCGTGAGCTGCTGAAAGGCTCCATACCGAGATCGGCGAATCTCTGATGGGTATCCGGAGTGTGAACGGCCTCGACTATGGCAGCATGCAGCTTAGAGAGAACGAGCTCGGGTGTCCTCGCGGGAGCCAACATCTGATATCGGCTACTGACCGCTTCGAAGCCCTTGATGCCAGCTTCTGCCATGGTCGGAACCTCGGGCAGCGCCTGCGTTCGTGTACCCGAGGCGACGGCTAGCGGGGTAATCTTGCCCGACTTCAGGAGCGGCAGCACGCCCGACAGGCCCACGAACGAGACCTCGACCTCGCCGCCCAGTACGCTGGCGGCGGCGGGCCCTCCGCCCTTATAGGGGACGTGGAGCATGTCGATGTTCGCCATTACCTTGAGCAGCTCGCCGTATAGATGGAGGATGCCGCCAGTTCCCGAGGATGCATACTTCACCTTGCCAGGATTGCCGCGTGCGTGCTCGACCAGCTCACGCATCGATTTGATGGGCAGTGCAGGGCCTGCAATGAGGATAGAGGCCGTGTTGGATACAGGGGTCAGGGGCGCGAAATCGCGAATGGGGTCAAACGGCGGATGTGCTGCCGTGACTCCGGTCAAAATGAAGGAAACCGTGGTGAACAGGAGCGTATAGCCGTCAGAAGTCGACTTCGCGACCAAGTCGGTACCGATGATGGTCGATGCGCCGCCCCGTGAGTCGACGATGAATTGCTGACCCAGAGTTCGGGTGAGCTTCGCGGCGACCCAGCGCGCCGGGGCATCGGCCGGACCACCGGCGGCGAATGGCGAAATGATCCGGATGGGCTTGACAGGGTAGTCCTGTGCGTACGCGCTGACGACGAAAGTCAAGAGAAGGCTCTTTACGAGCAAGCACCCTTTGAACATCAGCATTTCCTCCTGTGGTTCGCGCACTTAGAAGCCAGGCGGCGGCGCTCTTCACGGCCGTATCGCATTGTGCCACGCACGCACACGCACCAAGCAGTTCCATCATCAGGCTATGACACGGGAGTCAGGCCACTGAATTCAAAGAGACCAGAAAGTCAATCCCAATCGAGGAATGGGATCAGCGCCCACGGCGGTGGCGCGTGGGTCGTAGAGTACGATGATCGCTCCCGTTATGCTCCACGCCGGTGCGTTCGCCGCCGGGCGGGCATGCCGCTGTAACCTGGCCGCTCGCTACTGCGATCCAACCATCGGACTGACCTGTCGGCTTGCGTGTCGCCCGCTGCGTTGTGCGCGGAACGCAGTACACTTGAACGACTGCTCAGCCTTGCCTACCTCCGAGGACAGCCCTTCCATGCGAGAACCGCTCTGCTTCCTGACCATTGCCCAGGCCTCGGCGCTCATCGACGCCGGCAAGCTCTCGCCTGTCGAACTGACCCAGGCATATCTCGAACGAATCGCGGCGCTCGACGATCAGCTCGATGCCTTCGTCACCAAGACGACCGCTGCGGCACTCGAGCAAGCTCGCCTCGCCGAAGCAGCGATAGCAAGGGGAGAGCGCCGGGGGCCTCTGCACGGTATTCCCTATGCGCTCAAGGACGTCTTCGAAACCGCCGGCGTCCGTACGACTGCACAATCGCGCATCCTCCAGGACTTCGTACCCACGCAATCCGCAACGGCGGCCAGCAAGCTCGCCGATGCAGGCGCCATCCTCCTCGGCAAACTCACCACGCACGAATTCGCAAGCGGAGGGCCTTCGCTCGATCTGCCGTGGCCGCCAGCACGCAATCCTTGGAACACGGACTACTTCACCGGCGGTTCCAGTTCGGGTGCCGGGGCGGGCGTGGCCGCGGGTTTAATGCCATTTGCGCTCGGCACCGATACCGGCGGTTCGATACGCATACCGTCTGCGATGTGCGGGCTTGCCGGCATCAAGCCGACCTATGGTCGCGTCAGCCGCCATGGCGTCATTCCCAACTCGTACACGTTCGATCATTGCGGTCCGCTTGCCTGGACCGTCGAGGACTGCGCGATCGTCCTCGGCGCGATCTCGGGCTACGACCCGAAGGATCCGGCGAGTGCGCGACAGGAAGTGCCGGACTTCCGTACCGCCCTCACCGAGGATCTTCGCGGCGTACGCATCGGCCTGCCGACGAACTGGTGGGAGGAGGAACCGCCGGCACATCCTGCGACGATGGCGGCCTTCGAACGCGCCATCGACGTGCTGAAGGCGCTGGGCGCGCAAGTCGACACAGTCAGGCTGCGCTCGCGCCAGGCGTACAACGACGTTCGCTCGGTCATCTCGCGCAGCGAATTGTTGAGCATCTACGATGCCGATCTGCGTACACGGCCGCACCACTTCAGCGCAGACTTCATCGGTCGCAACCTTGCCACGACCTTGTTCACCGCTACCGACATGGTGCATGCACAGCGCGAACGCAGACGGATGCTCGCAGAGATGCGTGCGGTCTACGAACGCTTCGACGCACTGCTGACGCCTGCGGGCACCCCTGCACCCAGACTCGATGCATTGCTCGGCGCTGGTTTTGCGGACAAGTGGGAGAACCCCAACTTCTACGCCACGTTCAATCTGACCGGGGCACCGGCCCTGGTCGTATGTAGCGATTTTACCGGGGAGGGAATGCCGCTCGCGATGCAGATCGCCGGTCGCCCGTTCGATGAAGCGACCGTACTGCGCGTCGGCCACGCCTACGAGCGCGCGACGTCGTGGCGAGAACGCCGCCCGATGCTCGTACCAGGCGCCGCGAAGACGCCTCTCGTCGAGTCACAGACAGCAAACGCCGAAGCGCCGCTCGATGAGGAAACGTCCACGATACTCGAACTCGCGTTGAAACGCGCCGGTTATCCGCTCGACGAGGCACAGCTTAAGATGCTGCGGCGAGTGGCACCGTTCGTGCTTGCCGTGTCGCGGCGTTTACCGCGAGATCAATCGCGCAGCGATGAGCCCGCTGCCGTGTTCCGTTTCGACCCCGATCCGGTGGGCGGCAGCGCCTGACGACACTAGAACCCTGGAGCATCCCGATGAACTCTCTCTGGTCCACGCTCGCCCGCATTCGGCAGTCCCTGTGGGTGGCCTCGCTCACAGCGTTCGCGCTCAGCGCAGTGCCCGCAAACGCGGCTGACTGGCGGCCCACCCGCCCCATAGAAATCATTTCCGGCGTGGCGGCGGGCGGCTCGCTTGACCTTGCGGCGCGAGCGGCACAGCGCATCTTTCAGGAGAAGCGGGATCTCGGGCAGCCGATCAACGTCATCAACAAGCCAGGCGGCGGCAATACGATCGCATGGACGTACCTCAACACCCATGCAGGGAACCCCCACTACTTATCACTCACGACGAACTCCCTCGTCATCAACCCGATTCTGGGCACGAGCACGATCGGACCCAGCGAAGTCACGCCGATCGTGCATTTGTCGCGCGAAGACATCGTGTTCACCGTTCGCGCCGATTCCGCCGTGAAGACTGCACAGGATCTCGTCGAGCGACTGAAGAAGGCGCCGGGCAGCGTATCGTTCGGCATCGCGACGAGCCTGGGCAATCCGTCGCACATCGCGGTTGCCCAGGTGGCTCGTGCGGCCGGCGTCGAATTTCGCAACCTCAAGGTCGTGGTGTTCAATGCATCGACGCAAGCGATGGCCACGCTCCTGGGTGGCAACATCGACGTACTCGTTTCCAGCCCGGGCAACCCGTCGCCGCATGTGCAAGCCGGCAAGCTGCGCGCGCTCGCCGTTTCCTCGCCGACGCGTCTCGGCGGCGTCTATGCCGCGACGCCGACATGGCGCGAAGTGGGTATCGCGAGCGTCTCGCGTTTCTGGCGCGGCGTCATCGGGCCCAAGGGACTCACGCCGGCACAGGTGGCGTTCTGGGAAGCCGAGTTCAGCGCACTCGTCTCGACCGAGGAATGGAAGAAGTACCTTGCCGACAACTTCCTAGTATCCGACTTCATGAATGCAAAGGATGCTGCTGCATTTCTGAAATCGGAGGTCGGCGAGTATCGCGCGGTGCTGACGGAACTGGGACTGGCGAAGTGACGGGGGACGAGATCTGCAATCGGGATCTGGGCGCGCCGCCACTACGATGTGGCAGGACCCGCCGCGACTGGATCAGCGTTTAACGAACCACGATGTTGGCGCTGCGAGTGACTTTCTTCCATTTTGCGATTTCGCGCGGGATGAAGTCGCCGAGCACCTGCGGGGAACCGCCCCGCATTTCCAGCGCTTCGGCGACGAATAGCGCCCTTACGTCGGGCTTCGAGAGGATACGATTGAACTCATCGTTCAGCCGATTCACTCGTTCTCGCGGTACGCCCTTGGGCGCCCATACGGCAAACCATGAGACGGCTTCGTAATTCGGCACGGTCTCGGCGACTGCCGCCACGCCGGGAATGGCCGCTGAGCGCGTAGCCGAGGTAACGGCCAATGCTCGCACGCGTCCTGACTTCATGTGCGGAAGAACCCCTGGCGCTGTTCCAACCATCATGGGAATTTGGGCGGAAATGACATCCGCCATTGCAGGCGCCGTTCCCTTGTAGGGGATCATCGTCATGCGTGTACCGGCCATCAGATCGAACAGTTCCATCGCCAGATGCGTGATTCCGCCGACGCCTGTGGTGCCATAGCTGACGGAACTGGGCTTGGCTTTCGAAATTGCGATGAGATCGGCGACGTTCTTCGCTTGGAAGTTCGGATTTACGGCAATGACAAACAATGCCTCAGCAAGCAATATGACCGGCGTGATGCTGTTGACCGGATCGTAGGGAGGCTCTTTGAGAGCGGCGCTGGTCGCGTAGCTCCCGGACACCAGGGCCAGCGTATATCCATCGGGCGTAGCCCGCACCGCAATCTCATGGCCAACTGCGCCCCCGGCGCCTCCCCGATTGTCGATGATGACGCTCTGATTCATGCTGGAGGCGAGTTCACGCCCCATCGCACGCGCCACGATGTCTGTCGCCCCTCCGGGCGCGAAGGGGACAATGATGCGTATCGGCCGGTCAGGATAGCTCGGCGATGCAGATTGTGTATGCCCAGGCAGAGGTACGAGTAACCCGAGGCTCATCAACACTACGATCGACAACCGCATTCGAATACCCTTCGCAAAAGTCAGAACAATATACGCAAGCACGGAAATCTATATGCACCACGACTGCTATGTGATTCCGTTCAGCACGCCCTTACGCCGTTACGCCATCGTTTCGGGACGAGGCTGTGCTTGCGAGCGACAATCAAGCGAAGAACCCCCATCCGGGTCGACGAAGTGGAGCATCTTCACTGCGACACGGATTCGTCAGTCGCACGTCAAGGGGTTTCGCCCTTCTTGAAGATGTAGCCCTCGCAGTGGAAGGGAGGTTCTTCGTAGGGCGTGGCCAGTACCTTGTCGACGATCTGGTCGAGTCGGGCGCCGATCGGCTTGATCCCTGCGGAAGAACAAGCATTCTGCAACGCATCCAGTGCGGCGTGAAGACGTTGGGTATGAACCCCGGCGGGATCGCTGAATTCGAAGTGGTTGTGCGTGATGACCACGATCGTCGGTACGGCGGGGCTGCGGGCTTTGACCTGCTCGACGATGTTGGTCGCGATTGTCTGATAGCTGATGCCGTACTGGCCGGGCCAGTCGGTATCGGGTCGCAAATCGGCATACATGCGACGTTCGTTCGTCGCGGTCAGCAACTGCGAGAAATCCATCGTGAGTGGAACGTTCGCGAAGTCGAGATCGCCGCGAAGTTGCCGGAACAGCGCATTGCCGCGATGTGGATCGGGTTCCGCGGCGGTCCAGATCGCTTGCATTTCGCGGACAACGCGGCCAGGCGCCGAGCATGATCCACCACGAAAACCGGCCTGTTGAAGGATGCGAAAGGTACTATCGTTCGCCGAGAAGGTGCCGGAACGAAAGTAGAGCGGATGACGCCCAAGGGCATCCTGCCACAGGGTCGCGGTTTCGGTCAGCAGGCAAAGCTGCTCGGTGTCCGACAGGTTCCCGTAGTGGTTGAAGTACCGCTTTCCGCCATGCCGCCAGCGGGAATACTTCCATGGATGAACATGCAGACCGAGGCAGGCGCCACCTGCTTCCAGTTCCTTGAACAGCCCCGATTGGGCAATCGCGGTTTCAGGGTGAATGAAGAAGCTCACCGGGAAACCATGCTTGCCGCCGATGCCGACATACCCGCGAATCGCGCGCTCACTCTGGGTCCAGTCCTTGGGGCCAGAAGCGGTGCGGTCGCTCGTGGACGTGGTGGGCTCGCAGTCCATCGTGAGAACAACATTGACTTCCTTCATTCGTTCGCTCCTTGGTTCTGTATAGGGCAAGCGTAAGCGCTGTCGACATTGGGCACCGTAATATCTGCAGAGTACAGTGTCAATCGATCATCCTGCGCGCACGGGCGCTTAGGCAAAATAGCTGCACCGTTAAGATTTGACGAAGTTGCATGGCGCAGCGGGCGCTGGACATCGGCGTGGCGGTCAAATGCGAGAGTCAGCCAGCGCTAATGATCGCGTCGACGGCGGCCTGCAGACGCACGTCTGCGCTCGTGAGGCTGGTATCGCAGTCCTCAATGCGGCGTTCGTCATCAAGCAGCGTCTGCCTAGCGCGGTCGAGCATTCGCTCCACGGCGATGGGAGCGGGGCCCCCAGTGACGATGCGCCGCTCGACGTTCCGACGTGGATCGAGGCAGTCAGCAAGCTCATTCGCGGTCATGCCCAAGGGGCGTCCCGCGATGCGCTGTACGACGCGCTCCACCATCGCACAATCGATGTCGACAGAACCTCGGGCGCCGGCTTCTATGGCTTCACGAACTAGCGCGCCGACGACTTGGTGGGCGACACGAAACGAGAATCCGTAGCTTCGAACCATCGCATCGGCCAGATCCGTCACGGTGCTGAAGTTGCCGCGTGCCGTGGCGAGCATGCGTTCCGAGTTTACCTGCAGACCCCGCAGCACGACCTCTGCCAGACGCATCATTGCTTCGGCCTCCCGGACCGCCTCGCCGAGCGGCTGCATCATTTCGCCATTGACCTCTCGACAGTGCATGAATCCGGTTCCCTTGAGTACTGCCAGGCTTGCCGTCAGGGCGCCGAGCAGGTGACCGCTCTTTGCCTTGAGATGCTCGATGGGCATCGGGTTCTTCTTCTGCGGCATGATGCTGCTCGTGCCCGCGATGTCGTCATTGATGTCGATGAAGCCGAACTCGTGGCTGTACCATAGATGCAAGTCCTGGTTGAGGCGACTGATTGTGATGCCCAGGCAGGTCAGGGCGAATATCATTTCGGTCACAAAGTCGCGTGATGCGACGGCATCGAGCGAGTTCTCGAGTACTCCATCGAACCCCAGCAGATAGGAAGTGCGTTCGCGATCGATGGGAAACCCGGTGGTCGCGAGCGCGCCGGCGCCGAGCGACGAGCGGTTCAGCGAGTCCCATGCGTTGAGCAGCCTGCGAGTGTCCCGGGCCAGTGCGTCGCCAACGCCGCTCAGGTAATGGCCAAGCGTAATCGGCTGAGCTGGCTGCAGATGGGTATAGCCCGTCATGACGACCTCGGTGTGCTTCGCCGCTGTATCGAGGACACGCTGACGCAGCGCATTGGCCATTCTTCCGAGTTTCAACCAATATCCACGCGCGATCATGCGTTGAACGGTGGCATACAAATCGTTGCGGCTGCGCCCGGTATGCATCTGCCCACCGACTTCCGATCCGGTGCGGGCGATGACTTCGGCTTCGAGATTGAAATACAGATCTTCCTTGGCGGGATCGAGTTCAATGCTGGTCGAGCCCGAAGCAGACAGGTCAGTCAGGCAACGCAGCAGCGCGCGTGCGACAGCGGTATCGATAATTCCCTGCTCGGCGAGCATGACGACGTGGGCGAGGTTGATCTTCATCATGGCCGAGTAACTCGCGTCCAGATTGCCGGTCAAGCGCGGTTTCACCAAGTACTCGACGATTTCTTGTCCGTAATCGGCACTAAGTCGTTCGCGCATCGTTTCCTCCGATGGTTTCTTTTAGACGGTTCCGGTGACAGCGAGGGATCCATGCTATCACTGTCGCATGTGGTCTCACGGGGAGACCCAAAGTACTTTTCTGCGGACCGGGTCGTGCGGTTACGCCCGAGGAAGAAGACGGTATCTGCTTGACTGCGAGTGAACCGAGAGCATAATGAAATTGGTGCGATTCGCCAAAAGTTCGAGTGACGGGTCGTCGCTTGAATGGCCATCGACTATGAGGAGTATCTCGATGTTCCGCAGGGTTCAGAAAGCCGATGCGGGCGCTACGGTCATCGTCGATGGCTCACCCGTCGCTGCGGTGCCGGGTGAGCCGGTGGCCGCAGTGTTGCTCCGCACCCCGTCGCCACATGCACGAATCCATCCGGTATCCGGCGCCCCGCGCGGACCATACTGCATGATGGGGGTCTGTCAGGACTGCAGTGCGGTCGTCGACGGGGTGGGTTCGACTCAGACGTGCCTCGTGGCAGTGCGTGACGGCATGGTCGTTGTGCGACAGAATGGTGCGCGCGAGCCCTCCGATGCCTGACGCAAATTACGACGCTTTGATTATTGGTAGCGGACCAGCCGGCATGACTGCAGCGGTCCGTTCGTCGCAACTCGGAATGCGCGTTGCAGTACTCGACGAGCAGCTTACACCGGGCGGTCAAGTATGGCGAAACGTCGAACGCGCATCCGAGTGTGGTCGCGCCGATCACCTCGGTCCGGAGTTTGCAGCGGGGCTCGCGTCGGTCCACGCGTTTCGTCGCAGCGGCGCGCATTATTTCCCCCGCACAACGGTGTGGCAGCTCGAGCAAGGATTTCGAGCGTTCGTGTTACATGACAAAGTGGTCCGCATCCTGCATGCGCCCAGGGTGCTTCTCGCGACCGGCGCAATGGAGCGGCCGGCGCCGTTTCCGGGATGGACACTGCCAGGAGTTCTTACCGTCGGCGCCGCGCAGATCCTGCTCAAGTCGGCAGATCAAATTCCAGAGGCACCGGTGTGGATCGCGGGCTGCGGCCCCCTGCGTTTGCTGTATTGTTCGCAGCTGCTCGCAGCAGGGGGGCACATCGCCGGGATACTCGACACCGAGGTGCCCGGTGCAAATCGTCGCGCCCTAGCGCATGCCCGCCAGGGAATACGTGCGTGGCGCGACGTGCTCAAGGCGGCTGGGTGGACAGCGCGTTTGCGATCCGTGCCGGTCGTTCACGGTGTTGAATCGTTGGAGGCGCTTGGCGAAGCCTCCCTCGAGGCGATTCGGTATCGCACAGCGGACGGCGCTGCCAGGACCGAGCCGGCGCGTTTATTACTCATCCACGAAGGCGTTGTGCCTGACGTGCAGTTCACATTGGCGCTCGGCTGCAGGCACCGTTGGCTCGAAGCGCAGGGATGCTTTGCGCCCGTCCTGGACGAGTGGGGTGAGACGTCGGTGGCGGGGTGCTTCGTCGCTGGGGACGCAGGGGGCATCGGTGGTGCCGAAGCGGCGGTGTTGGCCGGCGAGATCGCGGGTTATGCGCTTGCACGCTCGGCGAGACGGCAGGAGTTCGACCAAGCTGCCCATTCGGTGCCCGATCTTCGACGCCGGCTCTCGCATTCCCTGGCACTGCGACCACTCCTCGACACCTTGTACGCGCCCCGGTCCGAGATTGTTGCGCCCGCTGACGGTACGGTCGTATGCCGCTGCGAGAATGTCACAGCCGGCGCGATACGCGCGGCGATCGCCGAAGGGATTCATGAACCGAACCACCTCAAGGCGCAGACTCGCTGCGGAATGGGGCCCTGCTTGGGCCGGCAATGCGCGACGCTGGCCACTCGCCTTATTGCAGACGCAACCGGCGAGACGATGGAGCGGATCGGCCTGCCGCGGGCGCGGCCGCCGCTGCGTCCCGTGACGCTCGCCCAACTCGCGTCTTTGACGAGCGCTACCGCGTGAGCACGATCGAGACGGACGTTCTCGTGATTGGTGGCGGGCTCCACGGTCTTTCAGCCGCGCTGCACATCGCCCGGGAAGGACGGCGCGTTGTTGTTGCCGAGCGGGCATGGTCGGGGCGGCATGCGTCCGGTGCCTCGGCAGCCGGGGTGCGTTGTCTCGGTCGAGACCCCGCCGAGCTTTCGATCTCGCTCGAAGCACAGGCGATGTGGCATCAGATCGGTACGCTCGTGGGCGACGATTGCGGCTTTCATGCGAATGGCCAAGTTCGTATCGCTGAAAGCGAGGCGGATCTCGATAAGCTCCAAGCGCGTGCGAAGGTCACCGCTGATCTGGGCTATCGTCACGAGGAAATCATTGATCGCGTGGAACTGCGGCGGCTCGTGCCCAAGCTTGCTCCGCACTGTCTCGGTGCCTTGATCGTGCGCCGTGACGGTGCAGCAGATCCCCATCGAACGCTGAAGGCGTTCGGTCGGGCGGCCATTTCCGCCGGTTGTATCGTCCGTGAAGGCTGTGGTGTCGAGGCAATTGAACGGCGAGGGGAGCGCTGGACGATCAGGGCTGGGGATACCGAATTTCTTGCGCCATGTATCGTCAATGCAGGGGGGGCCTGGGCCGGGCGAATCGCGGAGATGGTCGGCGACGTCATTCCGTTGCGCACCAAAGCCTCCATGATGATCGTCACCGAGCGCGTCGCCCCGGTCCTCGGTCCAGTGATGGGTTCTGCCGGACGTCCGCTTTCCTTCAAACAGACCGACATCGGCACATTGCTGATCGGCGGCGGACGGCAGGGCGTTCCGAATCTGGATGATGAGACGTGTAAGGTGCGCCTTGAGGAGCTTGCCCATAGCGCTCGCACCGTGTGCGAGCTCTTCCCATCGCTGTCGGCGGTGCGCGTTGCACGTGCGTGGGCTGGCCTGGAAGCTGCTACTTCGGACATGGTGCCGGTCATCGGTCCGTCGCCGAACGCGCCCGGCGTCATACACGTCTTTGGATTTTCGGGGCACGGCTTTCAGCTGGTTCCGGTCGTAGGCGCCATCGTCGCGGACTTCGCCGTGCGTGGCCGTACCGATCGCGACGTGCGTCGGCTACAGGCTGCGCGACTGATGACGGATGGGAAGTCTGCTCCGCAAACTTGACTCTTTTGGTGATACGAGGTGCAACGACGATGTATCGGGTAGGTATCGATGTTGGGGGGACATTCACCGACTTCGTGATCGCTGACGCGCGAGCGGGTTCGGTGAGGTTTTTCAAGGTGCCGTCGACACCGGCGGATCCATCCATCGGCATTGCGGACGGCCTACGCGAGCTGCTCGAGATTTTTCGAGTTGCCTCGGCCGAAGTGAGCTTCGTGGGACATGGCACGACGGTGGCCACCAACATGATGATCGAGCGGGGCGGCGTTGCGGCCGGGCTGCTGACCACACGCGGGTTCCGGGACGTCCTTGCGGTCGGACGCCAGACGCGCCCATCGCTCTATGACTTCACGGTTCAGAAGCCACCGACGTTGGTACCGCGATTTCGCCGTCGCGAGATTGATGAGCGACTTGATGCACTTGGGGGCGTCCTGCGACCGATAGACGAGCTGCAAGTAGAGAATACCGTCAAGGACCTGCTTGCCACGGGCGTGGAAGCGATAGCGGTGTGTCTCATTCATGCTTATCGCAACCCCATTCACGAGGAGCGTATCCGCGACGTCATCCGCCGCCGTGCTCCCGACCTCTATGTAAGCGTTTCGAGCGAAGTTTTGCCCGAATTTCGAGAATTCGAACGCACGTCGACGACGGTCGTGAACGCCTACATCGGCCCACGAATGCAAGGCTATCTCACCCGATTGCGTGAGCGTATCGCGCACACGGGGGTGTCGTGTCAGCCGATGACATTTCACTCGAATGGCGGTCTCCTGCCACTCAGTACCGTCGAGAAGCTCCCTGTGCTTACCTGTCTATCGGGGCCGGCAGGCGGTGTCGTCGGGTCCGTCGCGATCGGTGAGGAGGCAGGCATTGCGAATATCATCACGTTCGACGTCGGCGGAACGAGCACCGATGTCTCCCTCATCGCCGACGGGCGCCCGCGGTATACGAGTAACCGTCTGGTTGCTGGATACCCAGTGAAGGTTCCGATGCTCGATATCCACGTCATCGGTGCGGGAGGCGGCAGCATTGCGCGCCTCGACGACACGGGTGCCTTGAAGGTTGGGCCGACCAGCGCGGGGGCAGTTCCTGGTCCCGTGGCCTACGATCGGGGCGGCAACGAGCCGACGATCACCGATGCCAACATCGTGCTAGGACGATTGGATCCCGAAGCGTTGCTCGGCGGACGTATGAAGGTCAATCGAGAACTGGCAGCCGCAGTGATTCTGGACAAGATCGCTCGGCCCCTAGGTATTGGACTCGAAGCGGCTGCGTGGGGAATGCTGCGTATCGCAACGTCGAACATGAGCCGCGCGATTCGAGCCGTGTCGACGCAGCATGGTCACGACCCCGGCGACTTCGTTCTGTTCGCCTTTGGGGGCGCCGGTCCATTGCACTGCGCTGATGTGGCCGACGAGTGCGGGATTCGTCGAATTCTGATTCCAATCGAGCCGGGAACACTTTGCGCCCGCGGGATTCTGCTGTCTGACATTTCTCGCGATTTCGTGCACACACGTCTTGCGCACGTCACCGACGAAGGCTGGGCAACGATCACGAGCACCACGGATGACATGGTGGCGCAGGCAGATCGTTGGCTTGCCGATGAAGGGGTGCCCTCGGAGCGTCGCCGCTTTCGACTGGCGATCGATGCACGATATCGCGGTCAAAGCCACGATATCCGCGTCTTCGTCGATCGTGTCGCCGAATCCGATCGAATGATGTTCATCGAAGCATTTCATCAGACCCATCGTACCGAATACGGTCATGACATCCGGGACCTTCCGATTGAAGTCGTTAATTGCAGGGTGCAGGCTGTCGGACTCGTGAACAAAGGGCGGATCCAACGCGATACAGGTGAAGGTAGTGTCGCGTCGGCCCGGCGGGGTAAACGCCGGGTGTATTTTGGGGACAACGAAGGCTGGGTCGAAACGTCGGTCTATCACCGAGATGCGTTGCCGATCGAAGCCTGTCTGGACGGTCCAGTCGTGGTCGATGAGATGAGTGCCACGACGCTCGTGATGCCGTGGCAACACGTACGGGTTGACCCGTTGGGCAATTTGATTATCGAAGCCGCTTGACTCCGGAGACAACGATGAATCCAGCGCAAGCACGGGACGACGAACGGCATGACTTTGATCCTATCGCCATGGAAGTATTTACGAACCGGCTCCTGTCGATCACGGAGACGATGGCAATCACGATGATGCGCGCGTCCTTCTCGCCGCAGATCAAGGAGCGTCGCGACTTTTCCGTTGGGCTTTTCGATGCAGGCGGGCGCGTCGTCGCTCAGGGTACGCAGATACCTATCCATCTGGGCTCTCTACTCGGTTCGGTCGAGTCCGTGCTGGATCGTTACAAGCCCAGCACTATCGTGGAAGGGGACGTGTTCATCTGCAACGACCCCTATGCAGCCGGTGGGACACACTTGCCTGACATCTCGGTGGTGACGCCGATCTTCATGGACGGACTGCTCCTAGGTTTTGCTGCGAACATCGGGCATCACTCCGATGTCGGAGGCGCAGTGCCCGGGTCGACTTCGGCGAAGGCACGGACGATCTACGAAGAAGGCTTGCGGATTCCCATCATGCGCATTGCGCGCGCCGGCGTTGTCGATGACGATCTTTTGAATCTCATTTCGCTGAATTCGCGCCTGCCGGAAGAACGGGCACTCGATCTACGCGTACAGATCGCGACCAACGAGAAGGGTGCCGAGTTGGCGCGAGAACTCGTTCGGCGAATGGGGATGCAGACCTTCGAACGCTCCATCGACGATGTCGTGGCCTATACCCTTCGCCGGACTCGCATGAGAATCGAAGCGCTTCCTGCCGGGCGCCACACCTTCACGACCTATCTCGACGATGACGGCAGCGGCGACGGACGCCCACTACCTCTGACGGCGACGGTGTTCAGGGAGGGGGAGAAGCTCGTCGTCGATTTCGAAGGCACCGGGCCGGAGTCGCGCGGGGCATTGAACGTCGCAGAAAGCGCACTGCGCGCGACGGTCTACTACTGCGTGAAGTCTCTGCTTGACCACGAGTTGCTCGCCAACAGCGGCATGGCGGAAGCGATTGAAATTCGTGCACCCGCCGGGTCCATCGTCAATCCGCGTCCGCCGGCGGCGTGCGGAGCGCGCACCATTGCGTGCCAGCGACTCGCGGGAGCGATCTTCGGTGCGTTTCAACCCTTTCTTGCCGAATCATCCCGTATCGCATCGAACAACGATACGTTGCCTTCGATATCCTTTTCAGGACGCCGTCCGGGCACGGGTCGAACTTATGTGTGCGGGGAGACGCTCGGTGGCGGGGGCGGAGCGCAGCCGTACGCTGACGGCATGGATGGCATTCACGTCCACGTTACCAACACCCAGAACATGCCGACGGAGGCGTTGGAGAACGAGTTCCCCTTGCTGGTCGACGAATATGGGCTCGCCGAGAACTCCGGCGGCGGGGGGCGTCACCGTGGTGGTCTTGGCATCGTTCGGCAGGTGCGGGCCCTTCAGGACGACACCATATTCACTTGCCGTTCCGATTACCACACGAGAGGCGCACCGGGTGCCGTGGGCGGATGCGACGGCGGCCCCGGGCGAATCATGCGTAATGCGGGTCGTTCGGATGAACAGGAGCTGCCCTCGAAGGTCATTCACTTGGTGCTCGCCGCAGGTGAGACGGTTCGCATCGAAACGCCGGGCGGGGCCGGCTATGGCCTGCCGTCCGACCGGACCATCGATGCGCTCGCAACCGACTTGCGCGACTCGATCATGTCTGCGCAAGTCGCTGCATCGGACTATGGAGAATCGCGCGTCCTGCAAGCGCTGAAGCTACTGTCCGGCCGACAAAGCCCCGACCTAGCAGCGCGATCGAGCACCCCACCATCAGCCACGAAAGGGAACGAGCGATGATCATCGAACCAGCGAAATGCGAGGCACGCGATACTGCCGTCGGGGCGCCGCCCGGAAGTAGGGATCGTTGTCGCCGTCTTGTCGCATCAGGGATACTGCTGGTCGCGGCTGCGCCCGCGCTCGGTGCCGACGCCGCGTATCCCACGAAGGTGGTGCGTTTGATCGTGCCCTTCGCAGCGGGCGGGTCCACGGATCTCTTTTCCCGCACGGTCGCGCAGTTGATGAGCGATGCCTGGAAGCAGTCGGTCATCGTAGAGAACAGGCCGGGGGGTGGAGCCATCCCCGGGACGATGGTGGCCGTGAAGTCGCCAGCGGATGGCTATACCCTCCTGATCGGAACTGTGTCCACCCATGCGGTGAATCCTGCGCTGCATTCCAAACTTCCATACGACGCGTTGAAGGATTTCGCCCCGATTTCCGAGCTTTCCTACATTGCGCAGTTGTTGTCGGTTCATCCCTCGCTGCCTGCAAAGTCCGTCGGCCAATTGGTCGCGCTTGCGAAGAGCCGCCCTGGCGAGATCAACTATGCGAGCGGGGGCGTCGGGGCGACGCCGCACATGAGCATGGAGTTGTTTCAGCTCGTCTCCAAGACCCGAATGACACGCATAAACTACCGAGGCTCTGGCCCGGCAATGATTGGCATGCTGACGGGCGAAGCGCAGGTCATGTTCGATGCGGCAGTCACCACACTTCCCCATATGCGGTCCGGGAAGCTTCGCACCCTCGCAATCACCACGCTCAAACGCTCGACCCTCGTGCCTGACATTCCGACAGTTGCAGAGTCCGGCTATCCGGGGTTTGAGACGCTGGTGTGGTTTGGGATGTTCGCGCCCGCCGGTACGCCGCCTGATATCGTGCGTCGGATCCAGGAGACTGTGGCAAACGGGCTGACCTCACCTTCGATGCGCGATCAGTTGACGGTCCAAGGTTTCGATATCGTCGCCAGCAATCCATCAGAGTTTGCAAAGCGGATTGCTCGCGAAATCGATAAGTGGCGCGGGGTGGTTCAAGCCAACAACATCAAGGTCGACTTTTAGCCCGATGCAGAGTGTTCTCGGTGCCTGATCCGCATTACGCGTGCAGGCGCAGCTTCAGTGTCCTTGGGAGATCGGCCTCGAAGGGAATGCTATGGGACTGACTGCAACAATTGCACGCTTCGTCACGGAGACGCGGTTCGAGGACTTTCCGGCAAAGGCCGTGATCGCTGCTCGTCACGGCATCATTGATTGTGTCGCGTGCATGCTTGCTGGAAGCCGCCAGCCGCTAGTTCGGCCGCTTCTCGAGTTCGCCCTGGAGACCGGTGCAGGCAGTGCTGCAACCATTGTCGGAAGCGGAAGACGCACCTCGGTTCCGATGGCGGCCTTGGTCAACGGCGCAATCGGTCATGCGCTCGACTACGACGACATGACGCTCTATTTGAAGGGACACCCCAGCGTGGTATGCCTGCCGCCCGCCTTGGCAATGGGGGAAGCGCGGAATGCGTCGGGGCGCGACGTGATGTTGGCATACATGCTCGCGTTCGAGGTATCGAGCGCGATTGGATACGGCGTAAGTGCCGCTTATGGTGATGACCTGGGCTGGCATCCAACGGGCCCCTTGGGCACGCTGGGAGCGGTCGCGGCTGCTGCGCGACTTCTGGGGCTGAACGCCGAGCGAACTGCGATGGCACTTTCCCTCGCCGCCTCGAGCGCCGGCGGCCTACGTGAGAATTTTGGCACGATGACCAAGCCATTCCACGCCGGCAATGCGGCGCGTGCAGGCGTGACTGCCGCGATGCTAGTCGAAAAAGGTCTGACGGCTGCCACGACCGGGCTTGAAGGGCGTTTTGGCTTCATGCACGCATATTCCGGGGGAAGTGGTTACGATCTAGAAAAACCCCTGGAACGTTTGGGCAGGAGATTTTTCCTGGAGCAGCCGGGGGTGGAACTCAAGAAATATCCTGCTTGCGGTGCAACCAGCTATCCCCTGGATGCGATGTTCTCGCTTCTCAAGGTGCACCGGTTTGGGCCGCTTGACATCGACTCGATCGAGGTGCGGGTCGACTTCGATCCGCCTCGTGCTCTTATTCACTCGAATCCGAAGAGCGCTCTGGAAGGAAAGTTCTCGATGCAGTATTGCATCGCTGCTGCACTCGTGGATGGCAAGGTGGGTCTGGGCCAATTCGAGGATGAGCAGGTAATGCGGCCGGAGATTCGTTCGCTGCTGCCGAAGATTTCGATGCGCAGAAATCCCGGACATGAAGGCGAGCCGTCTTGGAATGAGGCATTGAACGAAGTGCACGTTCGGCTGAAGGACGGACGACGTTTTTCCGCGGCCTTGCCGAGAGATTTTTCAGGACCGGTCGTCGGCGTCACCGCAGAGGAGTTGGATGCGAAATTCTTGGACTGCGCCGCGATGGCACTGCGATCTTCGAATGCCGAACGCGCACTTGAGCTCCTTCATCGTTTGGAGGATCAAGCCTGCCTGACGAGGCTGATGGAGATCCTGGGCCCGAGTGGCGAGAAACCTGCGATCTGAACGGGTGCGCCTCCAGCATCGTTGGCGTCCGACCGCGCAAGGGACATCGGCGGAACGCAGGCAGGCCGTACGCTTTGCTATCTAAACCCTACTCCGGTTTCATTCCAGCAGCCTGTGCCATCTCGCGGTAGGTGGCTATCTCGCACCGTAGCAGATCCGAGAACTGGACGACGCTCAACGGGTTTGCCATTGCCCCTTCGCGATCGAGCAGTTGTTGCATCTCGGCGCTGCCGAGCGCCTTGTTCACGGCATTGTTGATGGTTTGAACGGTGTGCGCGGGAGTCTTGGCGGGCGCGAACAAGCCCCACCAGTTTTCGTAGGAATAGCCGGGCAACCCGGACTGCGCGATCGATGGCACTCCAGGGAGGAGGGGGCTCGGCTCCAAGCTGCTAACGGCGATCGCGCGAGCTCTCCCGGCTTTCACTTGAGTCATGATCGCCGGAGAGCTAGCGAGAATCGCATCGATCTCCCCACCGATGAGACCGACAACCGCTGGCGCGATACCCTTATACGGAATGTGCGTCATATTGATACCGGCCATCATGGCGAGGCGCTCCGTCGCGAAGTGGTTACTGCCCCCTGCACCGGAGGCGGAGTATGTCAAATGTCTCTTCTTCGCGATCGCGATGAACTCTTTCACGGTCCTGGCGGGCACCGATGGATGGACCGATAGGATGAATGGTGCACGAGCAATCATCGCAACGGGAACGAACGACGAAATCGGATCAAACGGCAGTTTTCGCCGCGTTGCCACCGCACCCGGAAACGACGACGTGGCGTGCAGCAAACGGTAGCCATCCGGCTCAGCGTTCGCAACATGCTCAGCGCCGACCATGCTGGCTGCGCCGGGGCGGTTTTCAACGAGGATGTTCACTGTCCAAATTTCGATTTGCGTTTGACATAGACTGTCAACGCCTCGCAGGTGTCGTCCCGCCAAGCCTGAGCGTACACCATTGGGGATCTCGCATGCAAAGCCAACGGTTCAGCATCATCGCGGTCCGTACCCGGTAGCCTTTGACGAGGACACCGCGACCCAGTGATACTCTGAGTGTCCGGGCTTTCGGCGCCTTGTTGGCGCGACCGCGAGCTGGGGAGGAGAACTCGATGAGCTTTTTCTGGAAGGGGCGGTTGGGCGAAGGCCCAAGCGACCTGCTCAAGCATTACTATGCCGAAACGATGCGGGAACCGGGATTCCTGCAGGCGCTCCACCAATGGGACAAAGCTCAGGTGGTTGTGCTCGGCGAGCAAGGTATCGCGCCGCGAGAAGCGATCCGGTCGCTGCTCAAGGCCGTTGCCGCGATGGAACGCGAAGGTGTTGTCGAAGCGCGCACGGCCCTGTGGAACGTGATCCACGGCGGCGAGGAATACGTTCGCAAGCACTGTGAAGAGGAGCATTCGGGCTGGCTGCATCTTGGCCGGTCGAGTCCGAGCCTGCGCGTCACGGCCTCCCGCATCGCGTTCCGAGACTGCCTGCTGCAGATCATGAATTCAAATCTGGATATGCGCGCCAAGCTGATCGAGGTGTCGGAGCGTCACCTGGAAACCTTGATGCCAGGCTACAGCTATATCCAGCATATCGAGCCCGGTACGTTCGGCTTCTACCTGATGTCTTTCGTCGAGCCCTTCGAGCGCGATTTCAAACGCTTCGTTTCGGCCTATACGAATGCGAACATCAGCTCTGTCGGGACCGGGGCGGCCTACGGCATAGAGTTTCCACTTGACCTCGAACGCTTCGACGCGCTGCTTGGTTTCGACGCGGCGCCATGGAACGCCCGCGACTCCATTCGCAACTACGACTACATGATCGAGACGTACATGGCGCTCGCGCTGATGCACAACACGCTCGGGCGCATCGCGATGGACTTCCTGATCTGGCACAGCTCTGAGTTCGACTTCATTCGACTGCCCGGGCGTTTGTCGATCACATCCAGCATCTCCCCGCAGATGCGCATTCCCTACGTCCTGGAATTCGTGCATGGCACGAGCGGACTTGTCACGGGACGCCTGATGGAGGCGCTTGCCATTACCAAGACGGCCTCGGACCAGCTCGAGATGGCAACCATGTTGCCCGCGGAATTTTGGAAGTGCGTGGACGAATCGCGGCGTGCCATCGAAGCATTCAACGACGCCCTGGGCCACATGCAGGTCAATGTCGAGCGTATGGCGCAATGCGCAAACGAGCACTGGTCGCAGGCGAGCACGGTGGTCGGCTTCCTCGTGAAGGAGCATGGCATGTCGTACCGCACCGGCCATCAGATACTCGCGCTGATGATGCAGGACGTCGCGGACCGCAACGTTCCACCGTCCAAGGTGACGCCGGATGTCCTAGAGCGCGCGATAGAACGCTACACAGGTCGAAAGATTGCCGTAAGCGCGCAAGCGCTTGCCCACCTATTCGACGCCATGCAGTGCGTGCGCGAACGAAAGTATCGCGCTGGAGCATCACCCGAGCGTGTTCGCGAGCACCTTGACGCGGCGAAGCGCAATCTCAGCGAGGATCGCCAAGTCGTCGCGTCGCGTGTGGTGAAGCTCGAAGCCGCGCGCAACCGACTCGATGCGGCATTCGCGGAACAGGAGAAAGCCCATGGACTATAAAAGACTGCGCTCATCGATAGAAAAGTGCGTCATCGCATCGGCTGCGATCGTTGCGCTTGCGCCTCAGGCGTGGGCCGCCGACGCGCTCTATCCAACCAAATCTGTACGAGTCATCGTTCCCTTCGTCGCGGCTGGGTCGACCGACATCCTGGCGCGCGCGCTTTCACCGCGCTTGGGCGAGCATCTCGGGCAGACGGTCGTCATCGACAATCGAGGCGGCGCAGGCGGCGTTATCGGCGCGGATCTGGCGGCCAAGTCTGCCCCAGACGGGTATACGATTCTGATCACCACGGCCGGGGTGATCGTGACCACGCCGAGTCTGCACAAGAAGCTGCCGTACGACTCGATCAAGGATTTCGCGCCGATCAGCATTATTGCTTCGTTGCCGAACATGCTGGTCGCTCACCCGTCGCTGCCGGTCAAGTCGGTGAACGATCTGGTTCGGTTGGCGAAGAGCAAACCCGGCGAGTTGAGCTACTCCTCCGGCGGGATTGGAACGTCGCTGCATCTCGCCGGTGCGCTGTTGAGCTATCTCGCAGGAGTGGACATTGTGCATGTCGCTTATAAGGGAGGCGGACCGGCGGTGCTCGCCGGCGTGAGCGGCGAGGTCGCTTTTCTCTTTGCCACCATGTCCTCGGCGATTACGCAGGCCAAGGCGGGCAGGTTGCGGGCGCTTGCCGTAACTTCCGCGAAGCGATCTCCAGCCACGCCTGACCTGCCGACAATGGTGGAGGCGGGAGTGAAGGATTTCGAAATGGCCAACTGGATCGGCGCGCTCGCGCCGCGCGGAACACCGGCGGCCATCGTGGAAAGGCTGAATCGGGACATCGTACGGGCCGTCGAAGCGCCAGAGGTCGGCAATGCGCTCCGCACGGCTGGTTACGAGATCGTGGGTAGCATGCCAGCGGAGATGGCAGCGAGCATCCAGCGCGAGATCCCGATGTGGGCGAAGGTCATCAAGGCGGCGAAGATTCAGGCGAACTGAATTCGCAGTCGCGAGCACGGTCGAGAAGCCGACGCGCATCTCGCCGGCGAACGCGGCCTTCACGGCATTCGAGGCGCCCTTGTACGACACGTGGCGCAGCTTCATTCCCGCCATGTACGCCAACCATTCTCCCCTGAGATGGTTGATGTTCGTCATAAAACCGGTGCCTTAAACCGCGGCACCGCTTCCTGCGCATCTCGTGCCGATTTCGATAGTTTTGTCGCTGATGCACCCATATGAGGACCGGTTTTTGCGTTCGATGCAACACGGTTGCGGCGAAGCGTCGTCCCCCCCCGGACCCCAGGCCAGTGAGACCGTGGGACTGACGGTCGCGCTGACACTTTGAAACACATTCAGATACCCTCGCTATCCGCCCGACGTTACGCATCCCGGCTTCTCGGCCGATCTCGGCGATGCGCCCTTGTCCCCTGGATCGCGCTTATCCTCTCTTCCGTGAGTCCGGAAGAGAGGATAAGCGCGATCGCCTGTTTTGCTGCGGCACACTGTTCGAGTCGCGTCTGAGCGAACTAAGCGCGGAGCCAAAGTCCACTATCACGGCTACGCAGAGCGATAGCCGAAAAAGCTTACCGAGCCGAATGAGCAGTAACGATCAACTTGGCCGATAGAACCCCAGAGCGCCTCCGGCCAGGATCTGGTGCTTGGTTTGCGCGGACAACGTGCCGATCCGATCCTTGACCATTTGCGGCGCACCCGGGAAGAAGCCATCCTGGTGCGGATAGTCGGTAGCCCACATGATTTTGTGGGGTCCGATGTAGTCGGCCAGCACGGCGATACTGTCCTCGACCGGCTCGAACGAGATCCAGCAGTTGCGCTTGAACAGCTCGCTCGGTCTCATCTTGGGCCCGAACTCATTGAATCCCTGGTCGTCGAAGTGCCGGTCCATTCGGTCGAGCCACGGCGCGATCCAGCCGCCGCCAGACTCGAGAAATCCTACGCGCAGCCTTGGGTGGCGATCGACCACTCCGCCCCAAATTACGCTGAGTGCCGCCAGCATCATCTCCATGGTGTGGGAGATCATGTGCCGAGCCGCCCGATCCGTCTCGAAGCGATCCACGCCAACGGTCGGCATGGCGTTGGTCGCACCCTCGTGAAAGCCGATCGCGAAATCCAGTTCCTCCGCGGCGGTCCAGAAGGGCTCATACATGGGGTCGCTAATCATCTTCTTGCCGTGATACGGATTGGGTCGCAGAAATCCGCTGCACATTCCGAGCTTTTCGCGCGCAAAGCGCATCTCTTCGATGGCCCGTTCGACCGACTGCATCGGAAGCATCGCCACGCCGAACAGGCGCTCGGGATACGGTGCGCAGTAATCAGCCAGCCAACGGTTGTAGGCTCGGCACATCGCGGCGGCAAGATTGGGTTCTTCCACCGCGCCGGTAAACAAGCCGATGCTCGGATAGAGGAAGGCGGCATCGATGCCATCGGCATCCATATCGATGATGCGCGTGTGCGGGTCGAATCCGCCTTTGCGTCCTTCAGCGTACTTGAGCGTGCCGGCCTTGACGAGCCCCTGCCGGACGCCGACAGAACCTAGGCTGCCGATTCCCCGTGGATTGCCGAGCAGCTTGCCCTCGACTGCCAGGCGTTCCTTGCCATTGTCGTCGATGACGAACTTCGGCCGTTGTGCTCGAAACTTGGGGTCGATGTACTTATCCCACAGATCGAGCGGTTCCAGGATGTGGCCGTCTGCGTCTATAACCTCATAAGTGCGAGCCATTGTCAGTCCCTCCTTGCGAAGTTGGTCGTCATCATACTACCGCCAGCGCGGACGATTGACGTAACAAATGGCGACAAGCTTGTCGCGGTAAAAGTGTGGCTCAGGGCGGGCATTTCGTCACCGGTGGGAGGCGAAGGCGCTGCAGATCACCACCGCACCATCGTCCAGCATCGAATCGCGCGGTGCCGGGGACCTGATCAGCACACGTTCGATGCCTAATGACGTTTGTGTGCGGCGCAAGAAATGGCCACGCGGGTTTGCAAGCGAATGGCGCAACGCAGCGGCATTGAACCATACCGGACGCAGGCGCCGCAAACGTATCGGGTGAGGCACAGGTTCGGATGCCGCTCTTCCGCGCATTCTGTTACGACTGGTGCGACGCCGCACCTTCTATGCCGGGGTGCAGCACACCACCGTTTTGTCGGGCTACTAGCGGATCCACCGAAGCCGCGGCACACCGCGCGCGGATTGAGGGAGGAAGATATCGCGATGCTATCGCTGAAGGCCGCGTCGGACACGAATCACGCTGTCGTAGTCGATACCTCGTGGAGGTCACGCGTGAAAATTGGCGCTCACTTCGAGCGTTCGTTACAAGCTGTCGCCCTTCACCTCATGTCTTGCGTTTGACGGTCGTAGGGGCAGGGATTAGAGTGACGCAACATGTCGAGATCCAATCTGTTTCCCTCTCGTTATGACGTAACTTCCAGATGTCATTGCATCACAGAACCAAGGAGTTTCCCATGTCGCGCCAAACGCTGCTTGCAGCCGCCCTCGTGACTGCGGCCTGCGCTCCGATCCCACTGTATGCGCAACCGGCGACGGCTTTCCCGATCAAACCAGTCCGCTTTATTCTAACCGTCGCTCCGGGCGGCGGACTTGATATCACCTGCCGCGCAGTGAGCCAGAAGCTGAGCGAGATGTGGGCCCAGACCGTCGTGGTCGACAACCGGGCGGGTGCAAGCGGAATGATCGCACTGGACACAGCGGCCAAGTCGCCACCCGACGGCTATACCATCGTCGTGATCGCAACGACACATGCTGGCCATCCCGTCACTCAGCCTAAGGCGCCGTACAACATCGCAAAGGACTTCGTGCCGATTACCCAGATGACCTCGCAGCCGTACATCCTGATTAGCCACCCGTCGGTGTCAGCCACCAGCGTGACGGAACTTCTCGCGGTCGCCCGTGCGCGTCCCGAGGGACTGACCTACGGCTCGTCCGGACACGGCGGCCTCAGCCATCTTTCTGGGGCGCAGCTTGGAGTGCTGGGCAAGGCAAAGCTCGTGCATGTGCCCTACAAGGGGGGAGCGCCGGCGCTTACCGATCTTCTCGGTGGCCAGATCAATATGCTCTTTGCCACACCGCTGGAATCGATTGCCCATATCAAGAGCGGCAAGGTGCGTGCCTATGCAGTCAGTACCCCCAAGCGCTCGTCCGTAGTTCCGGATCTGCCGACGCTGCACGAAGCGGGGGTCACGGGCTACGAGATCAGCGGCTGGTATGGCGTAGGCGCCCCGGCAGCCACACCGCGACCGGTGATAGCCAAACTGAACGAATCGTTCGTGCGCGTCTTGCGCATGCCGGAGATCGTCGAGCGCTTTGGTCGCGACGGTGTCGAAACGGTCGGCAGTACCACCGAGCAGTTTCGGACCTTTCTGTACGCGGAGACCGAAAAATGGCGACGCGCCGTCGCGACAGTGCCGGGGTTTCTAAAGCACTAGATTTCAGGCACGTAGCGAGGTCGCATAGGGCTTTTCGATCCGAGCAAGAGACAGATGGCAAAAGCGAAGTCCGATGGCTTTGCGGGGCAAGCTCACATGGAAGATTCGGCGCACACGTTCCGCTGCGCAATCAGCATGCTGAGCGGTGCGAAGTAGCTTCGACCAACCCATTGCGCATCCAGTCGGGATGGATGGATAGCAAAACAACGGAAGGAATTGACGCCATGAAAGTCGGATTTATCGGTCTGGGAACCATGGGCGGTTCCATGGCACTGAACTGCCGCACCAAGGGAAAGTTCGAAATGATCGTGCATGACCTGCGGCGAGAAGCGAGCTTGCCCCATGTGGAAGCGGGTGCGCGCTGGTCGGACGACATCGCGTCGCTTGCACAGGAGGCGGACGTCGTTCTCACATCCTTACCCGGCCCAAAAGAGGTGGAGTCGGTCGGCGAGGTCCTCGGCGCGAATATGCGCAAGAACACGGTATGGTTCGATCTCTCCACCAACTCGCCGACTGTCGTGCGCCGCTTGCACGCAAAACTCAAACCGCAGGGCATCGACCTGCTCGATTCCCCCGTAAGCGGTGGCCCGACGGGTGCGAAAAGCGGCAAGCTCGCGTTGCTCGTCGGCGGCGATAGAGCGGTGTTCGAGCGTCACAAGCACGTGCTCGATGCGATCGGCGATCAGGTCATCTACATCGGAGCGATCGGTGCAGGCTCGGTTACGAAGTTGGTACACAACATGGCGGGATACGCGACGCAGGCAGCGCTCGCTGAGGTGTTTACGCTCGGTGTGAAGGCAGGTGTTGACGCGTTGGATCTCTGGGCGGCGGTACGACAATGCGCATCCGGGCGGCAGCGCTCTTTCGATCGGCTGGGCAGGCATTTCTTGCCGGGCAAGTTCGATCCCCCCGACTTCGCGCTGAAGCTCGCGCTGAAGGATGTCATGCTCGCGACCGAACTCGGTCGCGAGATCGGCGTACCCATGCGCATGGCCAACCTCGCGCTGGCCGAGATGGTAGAGGGGATGAGTCGTGGGTGGGGCGAGCGAGACTCGCGCGTTGCCATGCTTTTGCAGGAAGAGCGATCAGGCGTGAACATCAAGGTGTCGGCGGAAGCGATCGAGGCCGTGCTGAAGCGGGACGAATGAGGCCGAAGCTGTCGGACCGCTGTTCGCGGAGCTGTCGGAGGCCTTGCGCAGTGGTCGTCACAATCCAAGAGAAATGACAGGAGACCGGACTATGTCAGACGCAAAACCCACCGTCTACGAATTCATCCCAAAACTTGGCCAATTGCGTGATGAGGTCTTGTTCGGCGATGTCTGGGAGCAGCCGGATCTCAGCAAACGGGATCGCAGCCTGGCGACGGTCGCCATACTCGCGGCCTTGTATCGCACGGACGAGTTGCGCGGCCACCTGCGCCGGGCCCTCGACAACGGCGTGACCGAGGCGGAGTTGAAAGGTTTGATCACGCACATTGCGTTCTATGCCGGATGGCCGTGTGCCGTGAACGCGGGGCGGATCGCGATCGATGTGTTCGGCGCGAAGCACCAGTCCGATTAGGGTGGTGCATCGATTGGCGTCGTGTGCCTCCTGCGATCTATGACCACGACGCATCGAATCGCACGAAGAACGATGTACGCGGCTGACCAAGTTGCCGCGCAATCCCAGATCACGAATAGCCGCAGGAGGGCTCAATCTGGACATATCACTGGACTTGAATCTCTAGGTCCTGCACGATTTTTCGCCACTGCCCGATATCATTCTTCACCACTGTGCCGAAGGCCTCGGGCGTCATGCCGAGCACGACTTCTGCACCCTCGGTCGCAAGTCGAGTTTTGACTTCGTCGGTCGTGAGTATCGTCTGCAGTTCGTTGTTCAGTTTACCAAGCATCGTCGACGGTGTCCGACCGGTCGCGAACATGCCCCACCACTGTCGCGCTTCAAAGCCTGCGACTCCAGATTCAGACACCGTCGGCACAGCGGGCGCGAAACGTGACCGCTTGATACTTGTCACGGCCAGTGCCCGCAGGCGGCCGGCCTTCGTCTGTGGCAGCACCGAGGGCATGCTTGCGACCAACAACGAGACGTGTCCGCCCAGGACGTCCGCGACTGCCGGAGCCACACTCCTGTGGGGGACATGTACCATCTTGATGCCTGCACGCGCTGCGATGATCTCCGTAACGAGGTGCAGAACGCCACCTGTGCCTGAGGAGGTATAGTTGATCTGTCCCGGACGAGCGCGAGCTAGCGCAATCAGTTGCTGCACCGAACGGACGGGCAACGACGGATGCGCGACCATCATGAATGGCCCTTCCCCAATCATCGTGATGGCGGCAAGATCGTTGAGTGGATCGAACGGTAGCTTGACCTGGGTCGCAGCGCTGGTCGTGTAGGTCACCGTCGCAAACAGTAGCGTATGACCGTCGGCGTTCGCGCGGGCGACCGCATCTGCACCGATCATTTGACCGGCACCTGCCCGATTCTCTACCACGACCGGCTGACCTAGACGCTCGTTCAATTTCGCTCCGATGAAGCGTGCCAGGATATCGCCTGAGCCGCCTGGTGCCGCCGGAACGACAATACGTACCGGGCGAACAGCGGCCTCCTGCGTTTGCGCAACAATGGCGGTCGGTGCCAATGCAAACACCAGCACGATCCATTTCGTCATCGCCACAGTCTGCTCTCTAATTTGTTGTGGTCCACAGGACGAGCGACCGAGTCGCTTGCGGGCACAGCATCGCGTTAGTCCATACCGTTGTCAATTGCGGAGCTGGGGTATGGTTGCGGCGCGAAGGGCGAGGTGATATTCAGAGTCTGGCGCCGAGCCCGATCGCCCGGGCGGGGTCGCGACTTTTTTCAGCGACCGGGCGAAGGCGGTCCTTTCGTTCGACGACGTCATCGCTTCGACCACGTCGCTCGAAGGCTGTACGTGTTCGTGCCGAACAACGTGCGCGGCATCGGCGGGCTCATGTGAACGTGGAGGCAAACCCCACGGCGGTCGAGGTTAGAGCAAGTACGCGAGGCTGTTGGTGCCAGTACCCGAGCCATCCTTTGACCGGCTAGGAGACGACGTGTTGGGTCTGAGAATCCTGCAAGCTCGCCAGTCGACTTTGCACGAACGTATGAACTGGTGTCACCAGATCCCAAGGCACCCTTCAGGCAGCGCTGGTTCACTCGACGGTGGTGAGTCGATTCGAACGTTGACCGCATTGTGGATAACGCATTGACCCGTTCCCCGGCATCCAAAATACTTCGGCTTCGAGTCCCGGTGGCGGGGCGGCATCAGGAGACGAAGTGCATCGCATGAAGATCAACCGTTTCGACGGCATTGGTGCCGAGATCCTCGATGTCGATCTAAAGACGCTCGATGACGCGGAGTTCGACCTCATTTATCGCACCTGGCTCGAATGCAACGTCGTCTGCGTTCGTGGCCAATCACTGGAGATCCCGGATTTCCTGGCGTACAGCCGTCGATTCGGCGTTGTGTGTCCGCATCCTTCGAAGTCGACGCGTCATCCGGAGTACCCGGAGATCACGATGCTCGGAATCAACAAATTTCGCGCCGACGGCACCCTCGACACCGACATCTACCGTCGAGGGGCGGAGGGTTTTCATACGGACGGCTCCTATGAAAAGGTGCCGTACAAGGCGACGCAGCTCTATGCACTCGCGATTCCGAGCAAGGGCGGGGACACGTTCTTTTCCAGCGCATATGCGGCGTACGATGCCATTCCGAATCGCTTAAAGGCGCGTCTCGAGGGAAAGGTCGGCCAATTCGTTTACGGGGGGCGAACTCGACTGAACATCGACCTGCTCGATGCCGAGGCGCGCAAAGTCGAGCCCGCGCGTCATCCCCTTCTGCGCGTACATCCGGAAACGGGCCGCAAGTCACTCTACTTCGATCAGGCGAAGATACTCGCGATCGACGGTCTGCCAGTCAGCGAAAGCGACGCGATCATCGCGGAGTTGACGCAGTTCATGCAGTCCCCGCCGTGCCAGTATCGACACGCGTGGCGCAAGGGCGACGTGGTCATCTGGGACAACCGATGCTCGTACCACAAGGCCGCAGGGGACTACCCGCCGCATGAGGACCGGATCCACTGGCGCGTCTCGATCAAGGACTACGGAGCGAGTTGTTGACCGGAGAGGTTCGCGCGTCCGGCAGCGTAAAGTCGGCATGCAGTTTTCAGGAGGAGTAGCAATGAGCGTAGTGCAGCACGCCGTGGCCGTCGGCATTGCCCTAGGATTGTCCGTGCCAGCGGCCTGGTCAGCGGAGACTTACCCAACGCGCCCGATACGCTTCATGAATCCCACTGCGCCCGGAGGCACGGCAGAACCGATTGCTCGGGTGATCGCGGCGAAGATGTCCGAACTTCTCGGTCAAACGGTCGTCGTAGATAGCCGCGGCGGCGCGGGCGGCACGGTGGGCACGGGCATCGCGGCGAACGCGCCGCCGGATGGGTACACGATTCTTCTCGGCATCGTCTCGCCGATGGCGGTCAACGTTACGCTCTACGGGTCGAAGCTGAAGTACGACCCGCTCAAAAGCTTCGCGCCGGTTTCGATGATCACGAAAGTGCCGCAGGTCTTGTCCGTACATCCGAGCGTTCCGGCGAAGACGATCACGCAATTGGTCGACCACGCAAAGCAGTCGGGCACACAGCTCAACTACGGTTCGGCCGGCAGCGGCACGACGGGACACCTCACGGCGGAGCTTTTCAAGAAGCGCGCCGGCATAACGATGACGCACGTGCCGTTCAAAGGCTCAGGCCCCGCGCTGGCCGCGATCCTCGGTGCTCAAATCGAGGTCATGCTATCGGGTCCGCCTGCGGTCCTCAGTCATGCTCAATCGGGCCGGCTGCGCGCGCTCGCCGTGTCGAGCAAGCAGCGTACGCCCGTGCTTCCCGATGTCCCGGCATTCGTCGAGGCAGGCCTGCCGATAGAGATCACATCTTGGTATTGCCTGGTCGTGCCTGCCGGAACACCCGCGGGGATCATCGAACGTCTGCATACGGCGAGCGTCGCCGCGTTGAAGAGTCCCCAGGTCAGTGAGACCCTCCTGCGAATCGGAGCGCCGCCCGAGCCATCGTCTCCCGAGGAACTGCGGGAGTTCCTGCGCGCCGAGATCAAGAAGTTCGCGGAGGTCATCGCGATTGCGGGCGCCAAGCTCGATTGAGTTCCGGTGTGCCTGACGCCGTTCGGAAGCAACCGATACATCGGGACTTGCACCACCATTCCGAGCGGGCATTCGATTGCTTGCTGCGGGCCGGACATCTTTGGGCGCGACTGAGGGGGCGTTGCGCAGGTGCCCACGGCTCGATGGGCAGTTTCGCGATTCGGTGGCAATCGGAGGAGGTCGCGTGAGCGCAGGTGCCGGACTGGCGGAGTGTCGTGTCCTGGAGATTGGTGCAGGCAGCGCGCTGGCGTACGGCGGCAAGCTGTTGGCCGCGTTCGGTGCGGAGGTTCTCAAGATCGAACCACAAGGCGGCGATCCAATGCGTCGGATCGAGCCGTGTACGGACATCGGCGACGGGCGCAAGGAAAGCGCGTACTTCGCTTGGCTCAACATCGGCAAGCGCAGCAGTTGCCTCGACGATGACGCGACCGCAGCGCTGGCACGCGAAGCCGACGTGCTACTCGACGGTCGCGCGCCCGGAGCGGGCGCGGACGGACCACTCTCGCATGCCGCGCTGCGCGCTGCGAATCCGGGACTGGTGGTAGTCGCCACCAGTTGGTTCGGCGAGTCCGGGCCTTACCGCGACTATCTAAGCACCGATGCGACGTGCCGCGCCCTGGCCGGACTCATCCATCTCATCGGCCCTGAAGACCGGCCTGTGCACATCAACGATCATCAGGCGGACATCGTCGGGGGGCTAAACGTCTACGTGGCGGCACTGGCAGGGTTGTTCGCAGGCGGGGAGCGCTTCGAGGTGTCGATCCACGAGGCCAACCTCGCGGTGGCCGAGACGCACACCGCATGGGGGCCGTCGGGGCCGCGGCGCCGGCTTGGCAACAACCGGTTCTCGGGCACGTTTCCGGTGGGCGTCTATCGCTGTCGGGAGGGGTGGCTCGGTGTCGGCGTATCCAGCCACGCGCAATGGCTCGCCTTCTGCGATCTCTTCGACATGAGGGCCGCCGCAGCGAATCCTGCCTATGCGCTGGGTGCCGACCGCTCCGCGCACAAGGACGAGATCGAGCCGCTGTTCGTCGACAAGCTCAAGGCCCGCACGGCGGCCGAATGGTTTGCCATCGCACTCGAGCGCAAGCTGCCGTTCGCGATCGTCCCGGAGATGCATGAACTGCTCGCGCAGCCTGTGTTCCGCGTTGCCGGTGCCATCACCGAGGTCTCGTTGGGTAGCGCGCGGTTCGAGGCGCCTGCCGTGCCGTTGCGGTTGCCGCGATGCATGCCGCGAAGCGGGGGCGCCGCGGCGCTGCTCGAGGATCGCATCGGCTTTACACCGCGCTCGCAGACCACGCCGATGACTCGCGCCGCGACGGCTCCGGGAGCGCCGCTGGCCGGACTGCGCATCGTCGATCTGACCATGGGCTGGGCGGGGCCCCTTGCCACACGGACGATGGCCGATCTGGGCGCCGACGTCATCAAGATCGAATCCTGCGGTCACATGGACTGGTGGCGAGGCCAGGATCCGCGTCCTGTATTCTTCCAAGACAAGCTCTACGAGCAGCGTCCGAACTTCCTGTGCATGAACCGCAACAAGCGCGGCATCACCCTGGATCTGACCACGGCGCAGGGCGTGGCGCTGGTGAAGCGTCTGGTGGCTGGTGCCGACGCCGTGGTCGAGAATTATGCGCATGGCGTAGTCTCGAAGCTCGGACTGGGATACGAGGCGTTGCGTGCCGTCAGGCCGGACTTGGTCATGGTGTCGATGCCCGCGTTTCGCAGCGGCCCATGGCAATCGGCGCGCGCCTACGGATTCACGCTCGAGCAGGCATCCGGGCTGCCGACGATCGCGGGCGAGCCGCAGGGGCCGCCGCTGCTGACCCATTACGCCTACGGCGATCCGATCGGCGGATTGAACGCCGCGTGCGCGCTCCTGACCGGGCTCATGCACCGGAATCGCACCGGCGAGGGACAGTACATCGAGCTGTCGCAGGTCGAGTGCATGTTGCCGCTGACCGCATACTGGATCATCGCGCAGTCGGTGGTCGGCGCAACCGGACCTCGTCTGGGCAATCGCCATCCGGAGCACGTGCCCCAGAACTGCTTCCGCTGTGCCGGCGAGGACGATTTCGTACACGTGGCTGTGACTGACGACGCGATGTGGGCACGGCTGTGCAGTGCGATCGGCCGTGACGACTGGTTGCGCGATCCATCGCTCGCCACAGCGTCGTGCAGGCGGGCGCGTGAAGATGAACTCGAAGCCGGCATCGGCGCCTGGTCATGCCGCATGAGTGCCGAGGCGGCCATGCAATGGCTGCAACAGCATCGCATCGTCGCCGGCGTGGTGCGATCGCCGTATGACCTGGTCGGAGACCCCCATCTACAGGCGCGCGGTGTCTGGCAGCACTCGCAGCGCCGCTTCAGCGGTGCTTTCCCGCATGCGTCGCTCGCCGTGCGCACGGAAAATGGACCGTATCCGGTACGTTGCCCGGCCCCGACCCTTGGCGAACACAACGAGGCCGTGCTGGGCGGTATCCTCGGACTCGGAGATGAAGAACTTGTCCGCCTCGGCACGGCCGGCGTCATCGGTACCGAAGCCCGGGCGCCGCATCAACCACGAAAGAAGGCCTCTTCATGAGCTGGCAGAGCGAACTGGACGAATTGCGACTGCGCGAAGCGATGGCGCGCGAAATGGGCGGCCCGGACAAGGTGAAGCGTCAGCACGACGGCGGACGCCTTACGGTGCGCGAGCGCATCGATGCGCTGGTCGATGCCGACAGCTTTCACGAGATCGGGGCGATCGCGGGTCGCGGCGAATACGATGCCGAAGGCAATCTGAAGAAGCTCACGCCGGCCAACTGCGTCATCGGTCGCGCGCGGATCGACGGCCGAACGGTGGTCGTGTGCGGCGATGATTTCACGGTGCGTGGGGGCTCGGCGGATGCGACGATCAAAGAGAAGACGATCATGGCCGAGCAGATGGCGAACGAGTTTCGTCTGCCGATCGTGCGCGTGATCGAGGGGTCCGGCGGCGGCGGATCCGTCAAGACCATCGAGACGACGGGTCGCGCGAATCTTCCGGGGCGGGTCGGCGGTACGCAGGGTTACTGGTATGCCACGATCAATCTTGCGACGGTGCCCGTGGTCGCGCTCGGCTTGGGCTCGGTAGCCGGGCTCGGTGCGGCGCGAATAGCCGCCAGTCACTATTCGGTGATGACGAAGAAGACTTCCGCGATGTTCGTTGCGGGGCCGCCCGTGGTGGAACGCATCGGACAAAAGTTGAGCAAGCTCGAACTCGGCGGTTGGGAAGTGCAGACGCGCGCCGGCGCGGTCGACCATGCGGTCGATACCGAGGAGGAGGCGTTTGCTTGTGCGCGCCGCTTTCTTTCATATCTGCCGCCCTCGGTCTACGGCACGCCACCGGTGGTTCCCAGCACGGACGATCCGGCGCGGCGCGACGAGAAGCTGCTGGCGGCCATCCCCAAGGATCGGCGGCGCGTTTACAAGATGCGTCCGATCATCGAGGCGCTCGTCGATCGCGGCAGCTTCTTCGAGATGGGCGCCATGTTCGGGCGTTCGATCATCACCGGGTTGGCACGCATCGACGGATGTTCAGTGGCCGTAATGGCGGGCGATCCCTATCACTACGCGGGCGCGTGGACGGCCGATGCGTGCGCGAAGATCATCCGCTTCGTGGATCTCGCTCAGACCTTCCACCTGCCTGTCTTGCATCTGGTCGACTGTCCGGGTTTTCTCGTCGGACTCGAAGCGGAGAAGACAGCGACGATACGCGCCGGCGTGCGGGCCATGGCAGCGATCAGTCAGACGACCGTGCCCTGGTGCACGGTGATCGTACGCAACGTGTTCGGCGTGGCCGGCGCAATCCACCAGCCGAGCGGGCGCTTGTCGCTGCGCTATGCCTGGCCTTCGGGATTCTGGGGCTCGCTGCCACTGGAAGGCGGCATCGAAGCGGCGTATCGCGCCGAGATCGACGCGGCGCCCGATCCCCAGGCGAAGCTGGGCGAGATCGAACGCCGGCTGAACCAGCTGCGCTCGCCGTATCGCTCAGCGGAGACGTTCTGGGTCGAGGAGATCATCGATCCGCGCGATACTCGTAAGCTGCTATGCGAGTTCGCGCAGCTTGCCCAGCCGCTGTTGACACCGGGACCTTCATCGTTCGGCATGAGGCCGTAGCAAACGTGCTCGGCCTACGTCGGGATTTCGTGACCGCAGGTGAGTCGGACGACCTGCCATCTGCATGGTCCGGTACGGAACGCCCGCCCATTCGCTGCATGAGGGGAGCAGCGATGTGCTCCGCTGGCGCGCAACCTTCGTACGGATGAGTCCGGCCGCAGGACCTCTTGCGAGCGCCCGGGTCAATCGAGCTGGATCTTCTCCCGCTTGATGATCTCTCCCCAGAGTGCTGTTTCCGCACGGATGCGGCTCGCGAAGTTTACGGGATCCATCAACTCGACCGTCCCCATTGCACGCAACGGCTTCGAGGCGGCCGCATCCTCACGCATGGTCGAGATGGTTTCGTACAGTGTTCGAATGATTGCGGGCGGCGTCTTGGAGGGAGCAAGTATTCCAAGCCAGAAGGGAACGTCGAAATCCGCATAGCCGGACTCGATCATCGTCGGCGTGCCGGGAAGTTCATGCCATCGCTTGGAGGTCGTTACGGCGAGGGCTTTGAGCCGTCCGGCAGTCACATGGGGTACGGCGGAAGGCGTAGTCAGCATCATGTCGATCTCTCGCCCCAACACGGCGAGCAATGCTGCATTGCCGCTCTTGTAGGGAACGTGCACGGAGGTGATACCGGCGCGATTGTTGATCATTTCGAACCCGAGGTGGGCAAGATTGCCCGGCCCGCCGGAGCCGTAGGTCAGTTGATTCGGCCGTGCGCGTGCGAGCTTCACCAGATCCGCGACCGAATGTACGTTTGCCGTGCGGTCATGGGCAGCATTGACCGTGAGAATAAAGGGCGCCGATATCGCCATGGTCAGGGGCGTGAAATCGCGCTCCGGCCGATAGCTGATCTTGCGGTAGATCTGCGGATTCACGGTGATGCTGCTGGAATTCGTCGCAAGCAAGGTATAGCCGTCAGGGGTTGCCTTTGCGGCTTCTGTGACACCGAGAACGCCGTTGGCGCCGGGACGGTTGTCCACGACCACGGGTTGACCGAGCTTGAGTCGCAGGTGTTCGCCCACGGCGCGTGCAATCGAATCGGTCGAACTGCCCGGCGGGAAGCCCACCATCATCCGGATCGGACGAGACGGGTAGGGCCCCGTCTGGGCATCGGCGCAGTTCGCTACTCCGATACCCGACATGGCCATGGTCGCGATGAAGAAATTCTTGCCTGTCAACCCGCGTGCCAACGCCTTCACGGTTGCTCCTCCTCTGCGTATGAGCCGCAGGCTGCGGCTCGTCCAAGCTGCCGTGTCGGGGCCTGGGAACTACGTGCGCCGATCATGCGTGACGTCGCTACCCACTGCGGGCTCCAAGGACGTCAACGACATGCGTAGTAGGCTGTTCAAGCAATCTGCGACGAATGACATGGACGAACAAACCGGATCGCCTCGCCTCATCTCCCCAGGCGCACGGGTTGTCCTGTTCGAGCGGATTCCTCGATCGCCAGGGTGATCTCCAGATTCGAGCGTGCGTCGCGGGCCGTCGCCATCGGGCAGGGACGATCACGGGACAGATGGTCCAGCCACACCCTGGACTCGTCGGCCACCGGTCCCCAGTAGTCGCCGAGGTGCCAGTTCCCCGGAGTCGACGACGAGAGAAATGCCGTCTTGAACTCGAGTCCGGGAATGTAGGCGTGGGGAATGCCCTTGTTCGTGATCAACAGTTCGTCGGTGTGGTCGTCGTTGAGGATGAGTGCGCCCTCGGACCCATAAACTTCCATGCGAACGCCCATGCCTAGCTGTGGCGCATGCGCTGGCAACGCGTAGTACACACCAAGATTTACGACTGCGCCGCTTTCGTAGGTGATGAGTGCGAAGGTCGTGTCGTTGACATCGTAACCTGCGTCCCGAAACACGGTGCCATGTCCGCGGGCCACTACCTCCATCGGCTTGATCCCTTCGAGGAACCATCCGGCGACATCCACCCAGTACGTCAGAACGTCGACGACGGGAGTCGCCGTCGCGGAACGCTTTAGAATCTCGATGCCCTGCGCTCGTGTATTGCAGGCGCGACCGGTGAGCGCGCTGATCTGCCCGACGCGTCCCGCGAGAATCTGCTCCTTCGCGGACAAGTAACGTCGCTTGAAACGTTGCGCATAACCGATACGAAGTGGCGTTCCTGTGGCCTCGGACTGGGCGATGATCGTGTCGGCATCCTCGAGCGTGAGGGCGATCGGCTTCTCGACCAACACCGGTTTCCCCAACTCGAGCGCCCGCATGACGGGCTCGAGATGCTCGTGCTCGCTGGTCGATACGATCACCGCGGTAACGTCTGGATGCGCGATGACGTCTTCGTTGCTGGCCGACCATAAATCGGCACCCGCCGTCTCTGCCAGCCGGCGAGCCTTGTCCGGTTCCAGGTCGGATACGGCAAGAAACTTCACGGCGGGATGCGATGCGGCGAGACGTGCCCGCAACGATCCGATGCGACCGGAACCAATCACAGCAATGCCCAGTTCCCGGGTCTTCATGCTTGTTCTCCTCGCGTGTACCGCTGAGTGCTTCTTCGTTTCCTGGCACGCGCCCACGTGCGCTGCTCGAACCGTACTGCCCGGCCACCGGCATCCGGTTCACCACCGCGAACGCCGCGGCGGGGTGACTGCGTGCATTCTTCGAAAGCCGTCGCCGCCGTGGGGGCGGTGATTCGGTAGCCAGTGATCGCGAACATCGGCTACGTACCATCGGCCTCGCAGTGCTCGATTGCCAGTAAGCACAAGCGATCATACTACTTCTGTTTGCAGGTAGCTGGCCCTGTCGTCCCACCGAGTTCCGACGCCACTGATGCGAGCACGCATCGCTCGTATGCGCCATAATAAAGTTGCTTGGCTGGATGCGAGTTCTGCTGCTCGGTCAGACGCGCTGAGCAGCGAGCCTTCAGCCGAAGGCTCGCCTCGGAGGAGGGTGTCATGAAACGGTTGCACTGGGCGGCCACGTGGCTGCTGTCATGCTTTTGCGTACTTTCCCACGCTCAAGGAACCTGGCCGCAGCGGCCGGTGCGAGTCATCGTTCCCCTTGCCGCGGGCGGCAGCGTCGACCAGATCGGGCGCATGACGGCGGCACGTCTCACCGAGCGGCTTGGACAGCAATTCGTGGTCGACAATCGCCCCGGCGCCGGCACCATGATCGGATCGAGCATCGTCGCGCGCGCTACGCCGGATGGCTATACGCTGCTGCAGATGTCACCCGGCTATGCGGCGAGTGCCGCACTTTACTCGATGCCGTTCGACGCAACGAAGGATATCGTTCCCATCGGCATGCTGGCGGAGGGTGCGATGTTCATGGCGATACATCCCTCAGTGAAGGCGGGCAACGTCGCCGAACTCGTCGCCTTTGCTCGCGCCCATCCCGGTGCACTGCGTTACGGCTCAGGGGGTGTCGGAACATCCACGCATCTTGCGACGGAATTGTTCCGTCAATTGAGCAAGACCGAGATCACGCACATTCCGTACAAGGGAATCGGTCCGGCCATTGCTGACTTGCTGAACGGTCAGATTCACTTTTATATCGCCCCTGGCGGCGGCCTCCTGCCGCATATTCAAGCCGGGAAGCTGAGATTGTTGGCCGTCACCGGCCAGAAGCGGTCTGCGGAGCTGCCCGATATACCGACCGTGTCCGAGGCGGTACCCGGCTACTCGGCGACTTTCTGGTTCGGACTCGGTGCGCCGGCAGGTACGCCGAGCGCAGTGATACAGTTGCTCAACAGCGAACTCGGGCGCATGTTGCAGGTGGCCGACATCGCCGCTCGCTTGAAAAGCCTCGATCTCGAGCCTGCCCATTCTTCGCCGGAGGGGTTCGGGCGCCGGATTGCCAGCGATATCGCGATGTGGTCGAAGGTCGTGAAGGCGGGCAACATCAAGCCCTGAGTCGTCAGGCCGGAGTGCCTTTGAGCCGGTGCTGGCCACTTTTTGGGCTACGGACAACAAAGAACGCGCCGTTGCGTCACCAAGCCGACCGCGCAAGAAATGACGTGCTTCGGAACATCCAGGAACGAACCTTCATCAACTGCCTCGATCGGCTTGTTTTCGTAAAGGAGTGGCTATGGGTAAAAGAGTGTCGCTGTCCATCTTCGTTTCATCCCTTGGGGCGGCCATGTGCTGGTCTACGCTATGGGCGCAACCCTATCCGTCGAAGCCGATCACGGTGGTCGTTCCCTTCGCGGCGGGTGGGCCGGTCGACACCGATACTCGCAGGTACACGGCGCGCTTGTCCGCATTGCTCGGTCAACCCATCGTCATCGATTATCGTCCAGGTGCGGGCACATCCATCGGCGCGCAGCACGTCGCACGCTCAACGCCCGATGGCTACACCCTGTTGTCCGATTCGTCGGCTTTCTCCGTGTTCCCTGCCTTCTATAGGGACCTGAAGTTCGATCCGGTGCGGGATATCGAGCCGATCACGATGATGCACTTTATTGTGTCGGCCTTGCTTGTTCCTGCGTCCTCGCCCCTCGTATCGTTGTCGGACTACCTCGCCTATACCAAGGCGCATCCGGGGAAGCTCAACTACGGAACCTCCGGGGTGGGTGACATCTCTCACTTGTCGGCAATATGGATGCACTCGATCGCCGGGACGAAGGTGACCTTTGTTCCGTACAAAGGGAATGCGCCCATGATGGCAGATCTGGTAGGTGGGCGAGTGGATGTGGGTTCCTCCTCACTGGTGAACGCCCTGCCGCAGATTCGTGCGGGCAAGCTGCGCGCGCTGGCGGTGCGCGGGTCACGCCGCGCCGGTCCATTGCCGGATGTACCCACAGTGAGTGAACATCCCGGGATGCAGGAATTCAGCAGCGATAACTGGCTCGGCTTCTTCGCTCCGGCGGGAACCCCTGGCCCCGTGATGGAGCGACTTTCGAGCGCGTTGACGGCGATTACTACCATTCCGGAGATTGCCGCTGAACTGGAGAGCCAGGCCAGCACGCCCGTCGGCAGCACACCCGTTCAGTTCAAGGCATTCGTCGCCAAGGAGATTGCTCGCTGGAAGAAGGTCGTGAGCGACGCTGGCATACAGAGGTGAGCGTGTCTGGCTGCGTCTGTTCCAGCCCTCTCAGCCGATGGCGTCCACCCGCGCTGAATCCTGAAGGCGTGGGTGGGGAAGTCCGATGATTCATGCCGTCGCCTCGCGCCTGCAATGGCGTCCATTCGCAGAAACCGGGTCCGGCCGCAGGATTGATTTGCAGATGCCCGAAGGTCACTGCGCGCGGTCTGAAGCGAAGAAGTCCACCGTGCTGACAAGGACTGTGCCATGCAAACCTCTTATCGCCATCCGGTCCAACATGACTGAAGGCCTCCAGCGGAGATTTACCGTATGAGTTCATCGGAGCACGACCCCCACGGTCTGAAAGAGCTCGAGCGTCGTCGTGCACGCGGTCTGAGCATGGGGGGAACAGACAAGCTCGCTCAACAGCGTGCAAAGGGCCGCCTGAATGCTCGCGAGCGCATCGACGCGTTACTCGATGTCGGGAGCTTTCGTGAGTTTGGGCAATTGACCCACAGCGATCTGGCAGCCACCCAGGACAAAACCCCTGCAGACGGCAAGATCGCAGGCTTCGGCACCATCGACGGCCGCACCGTCTATGTCGCATCCGATGACATCACGGTACTCGCCGGCAGTGGCGGACGCGTCGGTGTCAGGAAAGTGTACGAGACCACGCACTACGCCATCGATAAAGGATATCCGCTCATCATGTTCGGGGAGGGCGGCGGCACCCGCATGCCGGACAACCTCGGCGCAGCCAATCACATGCGCACCCCCACGCTGCTGCGCGGCGAGGTCCGCGACCGCAAGGTGCCCTTCATCAACTGCATCATGGGGGAGAGCTACGGCAGCCCGACCTGGAAGACGGCCCTCGCCGACATCAGCATCCAGGTGAAGGGCACCTGCATGGCCGTCTCGGGCCCGCGCGTCATCGAGCAGGCCACAGGCGAGAAACTCACCCCGGAGGAACTCGGCGGGTGGGAGATCCATGCCCGGCAGACCGGTCTCATCGACCTCGTGGCCGAGGACGACCTGCACTGCATCGAGCTCGCGCGCAAAGTGTCGACGTACCTGCCCTCGAACCATACCCAGCTGCCGCCGCTGGTCGATACCGGCGATGCGCCCGACCGGCGCCTCGACGACATCCTCGACGTGCTGCCTGCCTCGACGCGGCGCGCCTACGACATGCACAAGATGCTCGATCGCATTTTCGACCATGGCAGCGTGCTGGAGCTCAAGCCGATGTTCGACCCGAGCCTAATCGTCGCCTTCGCGCGCCTCGCGGGCCGTACGGTGGGCGTGTTCGCCAGTAATCCTATGCATTCGGCGGGGGCACAGGGTCCGGGTGCCTGCGAGAAGGCGACCGCGTTCGTCTGTCTGTGCGATTCGTTCAACATTCCGATGATCATGTTGCAGGACACGCCGGGCTTCTTCGTAGGTAAGGCGGCCGAACTGCGAAAGATGCCGCTGAAGATCATGACGCTCAGTACGGCGCTCCAAAAGCGCAGCGTGCCCCTGATCAGCCTCGTGATACGTCGTTCATACGGACTTGCGCACCGAACCATGGGCGGGGCGGGTGCGCATGCCGACGCGCTGCTGGCCTGGCCTTCTGCGGACATTTCGTTCATGTCGGCGGAAAACGCCGTGGGCGTCGTCTATGCGCGGGAGCTGGCGAGGGCGAGCGATCCCGAGGCACTGCGGGCGAAGTACCTGGAAGAAGTCCAGCGCATGAATGCGCCATGGGAGGCAGCCGGGCTTGGCCTGATCGACGACGTCATCGATCCACGCGAAACGCGACAGGCGCTGGTACAGTATCTCTCGCTGGCATGCGGCCCGGACGGCGCCGGCCAACGGAGCAGGCGCGCGCTCGCGGGCTGGCCTCAGATGTTTTGAACGATGAGGCCGTCGTGACGTGACAATGCCCTGCGAGTCTGGCGGCGACTGTTGGGGCAAAGGCGTTTCTCGCTGCACTCCCGGAGTCGTCGTTTCGTAGCTCTAGGCTCGATTGAACTCGATCGCTCTGGTGACCTGACCACTTTTACACGGCATTAGTGACGCAGCAGCGAATCGTTGGCTCCGAAGTTAAGGACGCCGCACCGACTGGGTCTGCCGCCGGCTGTTAACCGGCTGCTCCGAACGTTCGCGAAGCAGCGTCGCGAACGCGCTGGCCGCGGGCAAAAGCGATCGGCCGACGAGGCGCATCAATCCAATGGTGCGGGTACAGACCGGCCTGACCAAGGGAACAAAAGCCAGGTCGCTGGCGGACGCCGGACACGCCAGCGCCGGCAGAGGCGTGACACCCAACCCCTCCCGCACGAGTGAGAGCAGCGTCGGAAGATTCGAGACGTGGATGGTTGGTTGCGAAACATGGACGGCAACCCGCGAATCGGCGAGGAGCCGGTGCATCACGTTGCCCAGTATCGGTTCGCCCCGAAGGCGCTCCCACGGAATGCTCGCATTCGCAGCAGCGAACGGGTGATCCTTACGACAGAGCAGACCGAATCGATCCTCCAACAGCGGCTCGAAAACAATGTTCGGATCGGGCGAACTCAGGCTCGACACCCCGAAATCCACCTGTCCCTCGTTGATCAAGCGATGCACCTGGTTGGAGTCTTCGGCCAGGATGGTGACTTGAACCCCCGGATGGCATTCGGAGAACTGCCGCAGCAGCGAGGGGAGCCACTGGGTTGCGATCGACGGAAGAATGGCCATCGAGATGCGACCGCCGCTGGCTTGTGCGACATGGCGCATGCTGTCCATCGATCGCTCGATGTTCGCGACCATCTCGCGGACGATAGGCAAGCAGAATCGGCCGAACTCGGTGAGCGTGGTTCGCGAGGCGCGTTCGAACAGCGGCTGTCCGAGCCGCTGCTCCAACTGTCGTATCGACTGGGAAAGCGCCGGCTGCGACTTGAATGCGCGACGTGCCGCCGTACGAAAACCATTGTTTTCGACCACGAGCAAGAAGTGCTTCAACTGCACGAGACGGAGATCCAGCATTTGATCGATCCGAAAAGCAAATCACACGATACATTATTTAAGGTTTTTCCGATATTGTGGCTCGGCTAGCATGGGCGATCGATTGGCGCGTTGGAGGAGGAACAATTGGCCAAGCTCGCGAACTCGTGCGCCCTTGTCGGGGTTACCCGCGCTGTCGGCCTGAAAACCGACCGCGAGAAGAAGACTCCGCTGCAACTCGTGATCGAAGCATGCGCAGAACTCATGCGCGAGTCCCGTGTCGACCGGACCAGGATCGGCGCACTGTTCACCGGCCGCATGCCGCGCTCGTACATGACGCTCCAGTACAGCCAGAGCCTGGTCAACGAGTTGAAGATCGCACCGATGTTCAGCACCGAGGTCACCTCGCACGGGGGTGGCGCGTTGGGCACGATCGAACTCGGGGTGCTTGCGGTGCAGTCGGGCCTCATCGATTTTGCACTGTGCGTGACGGGCGAGGCGAGTCCGATCTGGATCGACATGATCGGCGGCAGCGCGAACTGGGAAGCAGACCTTCAGTTCGAAGCACCCTATGGCCCGACAACGCCCGCGCTCTATGCCCAGTCGGCATGTCGCTACATGCATGAGTACGGCATCACGCCCGGGCAGATGGCGCGCGTTGCCGTCGAGAATCGGTTGTGGGCGCTGCACCATCCGTACGCCGCCATGCGCACGAAGGGTCCGATCACCGTCGACGACGTCCTCAATTCACCGATGATTGCGTCGCCGCTGCACCTTCTCGATTGCGCCCCCTGGTTTCCCGGCGGCATTGCGAGCGCTGCACTGGTGACGCGCGCCGAGATCGCGCGCGACCTGACTGCCACCCCCGCGTATATCGCAGGCTTCGGCCAATGCAACAGTCACGAATGGGTCGGCGAGCGCATGGGCACCTGGGGCGTGGGGCCGTTCGTCGACGGACCAAGCATGGTCCGGACAGGCGCCCGGGTCGCTGCGAATCAGGCCTACGCGATGGCCGAACTCAAGCCTGCCGACATCGGAATCGTCGAAACGTCGGTCCCGTTTACGTATGCGAATCTGCTGATGCTCGAAGAGTTCGGGTTCTGTCCGATCGGTGAGGGCGGACGATTCGTCGAGTCGGGTGGTGTGGACTTCGACGGCGGGCTTCCCTTCAACACGACAGGCGGTTACCTCTCGCACGGACAATCCGGACAAGGTCTCTACCTGCTCAAGGAAGTCATCGACCAGATGTGGGGGCGCGCCGAAGGGTATCCCGTACCGAACGTCGCCACCGGCCTCGTGCACGGGCACGGCGGGCCGCTCGCCTGTCATTCCGTGATGATCGTGTCCAAAGAACCGACCTGCTGAGAGCGAGACGACATGAGCGATTCAGTGCAAGGCATCGTACCCGACTGGTCGAACGGCCAGCACGTCATGGCTGGGGACATGTTCCTCGGTCTGTATCAACCGTCACCGGAGACGACCGGATTCTGGAAAGGCGTCGAGCGGGATGAACTGCTGCTCAAATGGTGTGGGCCCTGCGAACGACATTACCATCCTCGCCGCATCATCTGCCCTCAGTGCTCGAGTACGGCACTCGAGTGGCGGCCGGCCCGCGGCCATGGCAAGGTGTACTCGTTCAGCGAGGTGCATCGTGCGCCAACCAAGGCGTTCTCCAAGGGAGCCCCGTATACGGTCGGTCTGATCGAAACGGCTGAAGGCGTTCACTACTTCTGCCGTATTTTTGCGCAAACCGGCTTGCACGTCAGTGTCGACGCACCGGCGA